>Ga0302326_10032385_pt1 | contig 10414 bp, 10 predicted proteins | sample Palsa_T0_3_FD_202264 | JGI IMG/M metagenome (GOLD analysis project Ga0302326, IMG submission 202264) | Peat permafrost microbial communities from Stordalen Mire near Abisko, Sweden - Palsa_T0_3 | ecosystem: Environmental > Terrestrial > Soil > Palsa > Peat permafrost | place: Sweden: Abisko... | reverse complement strand
CTTCTTTGGAAGCACGCGGCCGCTCCGGGCAAACGCATTTGCTACCCGCGCGTCCAGGGGAGGGATCTGGAATTGGTCGCGGTGAGCGCTCCCGAAGCGCTTGCCGTCTCGAAATGGAATTTGCGAGAGCCGGCGCGCCCGGCCGCGGGCGGCGTGCCCCTCTCGGAGATCGACCTGGTGCTCGTTCCCGGACTGGCTTTCACAAGGGACGGAGGCAGGCTGGGCCGGGGCGGTGGTTTTTACGACCGCCTTCTCGGGCAACCGCTGTTGAAGGCGCGCCGGATCGGCGTCTGCTTCGAGGTGCAGATCGTCCAAAGCGTGCCGCTGGAAGGACACGACCAGCGGGTGGACGAAGTCCTCACGGAGCTTTCCTAGGATTCCTACTCCGGGAGCCTCAGTTCGAACTTGGGAATCCTGGTAAGAACCGGTGTTCCCTGGCTGCTGATGCCGATGAAGGAGCCTTCCGCGACGCTGTTGGACGCGATGACGTGATAGCTGCGGTAGGAAAACTTTTCGCCCGGCGCCAGGCACGGGCATTTGCCGGAAACGCCATCCCCTTCGACGACGATGCGCCCCCCCGTTTCATCGGTGACAACCCACTTTCTCCCCTTTATCGTAACGATCTCCGGTGACTGATTATGGATGGTAATAGAGTACTCGAACGGATAGGGCCGGTCCGGAGGCGCTTCGAGGTGAGGCATATAGACGACCTTGTCGACCGTCACTCTCAACTCCTTCAACTCACGGAGCGCGCACCCCATGCTCAGTGCGCCGGAGACGGCTCGGTGAGCGGGGATCCCAAGGACGGGCCTCCCAAGGACGGGGCTCCCCAGGATGCGGGAAGATAGATTTTTACGTCGGCCTTTTGCCGGAGTTGGGCCAGGAGCGTTTGCACCGCGTTTTGCCGTTTCTGGTCACCCAGGTAAGCAGTCAGCTTTTCCTTCACTTCCGCCAAGGAAAGGGTCCCCGCCGCTTTCCTGCCGGTCACCTTGATGATGTGAAAGCCAAACTGGGTTTTCACCGGCCCGGTCACTTCACCCGTCTTCAGCTTAAAGGCGGCATCGGAAAATTCCGGGACCATCTGCGTCCTGGAGAAAAAGTTGAGATCGCCGCCATTGGCCTTCGACCCCGGGTCATCCGAAATTTCCGTCGCGAGCTTGCCGAAATCTTCGCCTTTGTGAATCCGGTCCAGAACGCTCTCGGCCAGCTTCTCTTTAGCCGCCACATCCGCGGGAGAGGCGTCCTTCGGGACGGCTATCAGAATATGGCTGGCGCGCACCTGCTCGGGCATCTGGAACTTGCCCGGGTTCTTGTCGTAGTAACTTTGGACGTCGGCATCGGTCACCGTTCCCTGGTCGCCGATCTGGGAATCAATCCATTTTCTCTGTTGGATGGCCGAGCGGATACCCTGCTTTATGGTCTCAACGGTTTGGCCGCTCTTTTGCATCTGGACGTTCATCTCCTCCTCGGAAGGGAAGCGTGCCTTGATTCTGGAGAAGCCCACGTCGACCTCGGCGTCGGTCACCTTGATGTCGGCGGCGCGCTTCGTCACGAGCCGCTGGAGGATCATCTGGTCCAGCACGGCGCGGTAACCTTGCAACTTTTGTTCGTCGGTGAAATCCGCCAGCGTCCTGCCGCGGGATGCCAGGAGCTTGGTCAAGGTGCTATCGAGCTCGTTGCGGCTTATTTTTTGGCCCTCGGCCTCAGCCACCGGGTCGGGCAAAGCCACCCCACCCTCGGGTGGGATGGCCGCTGGAGGCGCGGGCGGCATGGGCGAGGTTCCGGCGCTGACAGCGCGCGCGGAAATGGCCGGTAAACAGAGGGAAACGGTCAACAGGAGGGAGAGCGTCGATTTCATGCAGGCGGCAAAGTGGCACGCTTCGTCAGGACGCGCCAGTTATTCTTTAGAGGCCGTATCCTTCAGTGTCTCCAGCGCCGTCTTCCGAAGATCCTCCGCCCGTCGCAACGCTTCGTCCGCATCGGCTTTGCGGCCCAACTCGTCGAGGATCGCCGAGAGCATGGCGAACTGGAGCGGTTGGTCGGGATCGCGCCGAATGGCGGTCATTTCGGCCTCGTACGCCTCGGCTGGTCTTTTTTGGCGAAGGTCAATCTCCGCGATGAGGTTGAACGGCTCCGAGCCGTGAATGTCCAGCAGGCCGGCATGCCGAAAAGAGAGGAGCGCCGATTCGCTGTCGTTCTGCTCCAGGCGCAGCCGGCCAAGCGCCATGAACGATTCATAGTGCCACCAATGCCTGCCGGCGTAGTCGGCAACGATGGAAACCGCCTCCGGGAGCCTCGAGGCATGCTCCAGGACCTGGGCTTTCGCCTGCACCAGATCCCAAACGTCGTGGTTACGCCAGATCGCGTCGTCGAGGACCGCCAGCGCTTCGTCGGGCCTGTCGCCGCGCAACCGGGCCAGGGCCACCGCCGCCGACCACGTCCGCGGGTAACGGGCGGCCATCGAGTCGGCGGCCGGTTTCTCGAAGACCAGGAATTTTTGCGCCTCTTCCCTGTTCCCCTGTTCGGCGAGATTGATTCCCAGATTGATCCGCACGGGAACGAAGCCCGGATATTTCCGCGCGCCTTCGCGGAGAATTTTTACGGCGCGCGGGTAATCCTTCCGCTGGTTATAGACGAAACCGAGGTTGGCATAGATGCGCGGCGAATCGCTGCCCTCCGCGATCATACGGGTATAAAAGACCTCCGGATCAGCCCATTCGGCGCTTCGAAAACCCGTCCTGATGCCGAGCGCAACGCAGCCCGCCGCGGCGAGGCTCGCCGCGATGGCCTGATATCTTGCCGGGAGAGCCATGACGCAACCGGCGGCAAAAAGGAGGAACCCGATGCTCGGAATGTAAATCCAATGTTCGGCGACCTGCGCGTTCAACGGGAAAAGATTCGAAACGGGAAGAAAGCCGATGAGAAACCAGAGGGCGGAAAAGAGGCGGAGCCGGCGGCCGGGAAGGTTTTTGAAGGAAAACCAGGCGAAGCAAAAGAGGGTCGCTGAACCGATGATGGAGAGATACTCGAAGCGGATGCTCTTCTGCCAGAGCGGCAGGCTGGCATAAGCATTCGGGGAAAAGACGGTCCGCTCCATGCGAAGCCCGTCGGGAAAGAGCATGAGGCTGGTGTAATCTCCCAGCGCTCGCAGCATCAAGAGGACGCGGGCGGCGAGGGAATCGCCGGAAGCCTCGGCAAGCGGCGTGCGGGGCCCCGGGAGGTGGCGAAGCGCGCAATAAGCAAGGACGACGGCTGCGACTCCCAGGAGAGGGCCGGCAGTGGCGCGGAGTCTTCGGCGCGAGCGAGGGAAGCCTGTCTCAAAAACGAGCGAAAGAACGAAGATGCCGAGCCAGACCAGGGCGATCTCCTTCGAACAGAGGGCAAGGAGGGCCAAAACGGGCGAGAGAGCGCAAAGGCAGCACCGGGCGGACTTGGAGGATGCGGAACGCCCCTTGAGATAAGCGAGCCATGCCAGGAGAGAAAAGAGCGCGGCGAGGCTGTCCGCGCGGCCGGAAATATAGGCGACGGCGGCATTGTGGACGGGGTGAATGACCCATATCCACGCCACGAAAAACGAGAACACCCGGCTTTGCTTCGTTTCCCCGTCCCCCGCGGCGGAGCCGAGAAGGCCTGGCAGAAGCCGGATCAAGAGGCGAAAAAGGAGGTAGCCGCTGAGGGCGTGAAGGAGGACATTCGTAAGATGATAGCCGAACGGATTTCCGTTCCAGAGCCAGTAGTCGGCCATATAGGACCAGTTCTGAACGGGGCGGTAATAGACGGAAAAGGAATCGAGGAAAAGCCAGTGCCGGAAAACCTCGAAGACGAAGAGGGGGCTTTTGAAAAAGGGATTCTCGCGGACGAGATAGTAGTCATCCCAAAGGAGGTCGCCCTGCAACGCGGGCGCATACACCAGCAACGCGGAAAGGAGAAGAACGAAGAAGGCGGCGAGCCTGCTCCCGACGAGCGCGGAGGCCGCTTTGGAAAACTGAAGCATGGCGCGGCCCGGCGCGCATGGGGCTCCCCCTCCCGGCGCGCGACAGCCAGCCGCCCGCGTCACACGAGTGAGCGGACAACCGGATGTTCCAATAGTTGCCCGAATTTCCAATTAGAAGGGCGACCAGAAGGCGGTCGGAGCCACGTCCGAGAGAGAGTTGAACGCGTTGGCCGGCACCTGGGGGACGGTATCCACTGTAAAACTGCCGGACGCGCCGTATTGATCTCCGAACACGTCGGCTCCGGTTAGGTAGAGGGTCGTGCCGGACTTGACGTAGTTCTTCAAATCGGTAAACGTGGCAGGGGAACCCCCGGTTTTGAGGTTATCGACCGCGTATTGGTCCAAAGCATTGTCAAGCATGCGCAGGTCTTCCATCGTGCGCGCTGCCTGTGAACGCTTACGGGCGCGAATCCAATTCGGAATGGCAAGGGCTGCCAGAAGGCCGATGATCGCCACGACGATCATGATTTCGACCAAAGTAAAGCCTCTGCGCCACCGCGTGGATTTTTGCAACATCGAAGCCTCCTGGTTGAATTCTGGAGTCGCATCGCAAACCGCCCGATGAGAGAACGCAGGGCATTTCAAATGGTAAGACGGTTCACTAGACTCAACATCCAGCTGCCCGCATCACACAGGTGAGCGGGCAACCGGATGTTCCATGAAGTTGGCATTTATCCGATTAGAAGGGCGACCAGAAGGCGACTGGAGCCACGTCCGAGAGTGCGTTAAACGCGCCGGTCGGCACCTGCGGGACGGTATCCACCGTGAAGGTGCCGGAGGCGCCGTACACATCTCCGAACAGATCGGCCCCTGTCAGGTAGAGCGTCGTGCCGGTCTTGATGTAGTTCTTCAGGTCAGTGAAGTTGGCCGTGGCGCCAGTGGTTTTGCTGTTTTCGATCGCGTATTGATCCAGGGCGGAGTCAAGCATGCGAAGGTCTTCCAGGGTGCGGGTCGCTTGGGAGCGTTTGCGGGCACGCAGGAAGTTAGGCACCGCGATCGCCGCCAGGAGCGCGATGATCGCCACGACTATCATGATTTCCACGAGGGTGAAGCCCCCGCGATTCTTATTTAGCTTTTGTAGCATATGGTTATTTATTAGTTCGTTTGTTTGTTGTTTGGTTATGCGATTTCTCGCTTTCAACGGATATAAGCAGGAGTAATGCCAACCGGATGACCGCCGCCACAAAATCCAGCGCTTGGGTCTATTCCCCTGCCCTGTGGGCTTTTGTGTTCGTGCTCTTCGCGCGCCTTCTCGTCCTGGTCCGCTTCTCCCATTCCCCCTACCTCATACCGGAGGGCGAGGACATGAAGTTCTATAATGATTGGGCGCTTCGGATCACAAAGGGAGTGGCCGATCCGCACGCCTTTTATGGCTTGCCGGGATACGCCTACTTCCTGGCCGGGATCTATTCGCTCACCGGCTATAACCCCTTCACCGTCGGCCTTCTGCAATGCGCGTCCGAGGCGGCAACCGGGATGGTCCTCTTCCAGCTTTCGCAAGCGGTGTTTGACAGCCCGGGCGCGTCGAAGGACCGGCTCCTCTCCGCGCGGGGCAAAGTCGTCGGCGCGATCGCCGTGACTGGCTGGGTTTTTTTCCAGCCGGCGCAGGCGTTCTCCGTCGTCCTGATGCCGACCACATGGCTCGTTCTGGCCTATTGGGGCTGCGTTCTGTGGATCATCAAGACGCGCGCCGCTTCATGGTGGAACCCCTGGTTCTGGATGGGTCTTCTGCTGGGTGTCGTCGCGATGATGGTGGCAACCATCCTGTTCCTTCTCTTCCTGATTTTCGCGGCAATCCTGCTGAAGCTGGATCGCGGCAAACCGTTGGCCGCGAGACTCCCAAAGGTTTTTCTCGCCTCGTGCGCCGCGTTAGCGGGAGTTCTGGCCGGCGCATCCCCCTGCTGGATGCACAATTATTTCGTCGCCAAAGAGCCCGTTTTCCTTTCGGCCCATAGCGGGGTCAATTTCTACATAGGCAACAATCCCCTCGCCAACGGCTACCCGAAAATCCCCCCCGGACTCCGAGCCGGGCAGGAGGGAATGTTGAAGGATTCGATCACGATGGCCGAGAAAGCGGAGGGTCACTCGCTCACGCGGGTGGAGGTATCCCGTTTCTGGTCCGCGAAGGCGAACCAGTATATTCATTCTCATTTTCTGGAATGGCTGGAACTGATGGCTGTCAAATTTAAGAATTTCTGGAATTCCTTTCAGTATGACGACCTCAGCCTGATAACCTTGCTCGGAGCCGATGGAATCCTGACTCCCGGAATCCGTTTTGGCCTGGTGGCAGCCCTTGGAATCCCGGGCATGATAATCGCTAGTGTGAAGTTCCCGCGGTCGCGCTGGGTGACCGCCGCTATCTTATTGCACATGTGCGCGTTGCTGCCTGTTTTCATCACCGAACGCTACCGGCTCGCCGCGGCGCCCGGCCTGTTGCTGATGACGGGCCTGGGGCTTTGGGAACTGTGGAGTTCCCTTGTGTTCGGCAGGTGGAGGGAGCCGGCGGCCTATTGTTCGCTCTCCGCGCTCTCGACGCTCTTTGTCTCATGGCCTCAGTCGGCCCCCGGACTCTGGTCGCTGGACTATTATAATACGGGCATCAAAGCGACGGCTGCCGGAAATCTCGAACGGGCGCGCTCGAACCTCGAACTTGCTTACGATTACGTCCCCAACAACTCGGAGATCAACTTTGCGCTGGGAGACCTGTGGCTGGCAAAGGGAGATACGAACAAGGCGAAAGCCTGGTACTGGAGGGCGCTGGAAATCAACCCGCGCCACAGCGGCGCTTACAATAATCTCGGGGTGCTTGAAATGAACGAGCGCCAATGGGCGGTCGCGGCGCGTCTGCTCGGCAAGTCCATTGAAGTCGAGCCGGACGATGCCAAAACGCATTTTCTTCTCGCCCGGACGCTGCTCCAGGAGAATAAGCTGGCCGGAGCTGAAGAAGAGATAAAGGAGGCCCTTAAACTTGGCCCCGCGCGCCCGGAGTTCCATGCTCTGGAAACCGAGATTGAGGCCCGAATCCCCAAATGAACTCCGCTCCCAATGCTCCGGCCGGGCCGCGGCCTGAATTCCTCGTCTGGTGCGCGGCGCTCTGCGCGCTCTTTCTCAAACTCTATTGCGCCTCGACGACCATCGGCACCACGGATGTCTTCCTGCATACGTTTTATGGCAAAAAGCTGGCGGCTATCGGTCTGACGGCGATGTACCAGGCGACCGAGCGCACCGCCATCTTCAATCATACCCCGCTCGTTGCCGGCTATTTCGCGGGCACCTATGAGAGCGCGGTATTTCTCGGCTCAAAATTCCCCTTCCTTGCGAAATACTTCCCGCCGCGCGAGCCGTTCCTGGTTCCCTTCCTTCTGCGTCTCCCGCCCATACTGGCGGATCTGCTCACGGTGTGGGTGCTTCTCCGGATCAGAAGGAAGATCGGGCAGCCCCCCATCTGGGCGCTCTGCCTTTTTGCCATGAGCCCCGTCTCGTTCATGGTCTCCGGTTACCATGGAAATTTCGATTCCACGATGGTTCTCTTCCTGCTGCTGGCCGCCTGGATGTGCATCGAGGAGCGGCCCCTGCTCTGCGCGCTGTTCCTCGGCGTGAGCTGCAACATCAAGATCGTCTCCGTCCTTCTCGGACCGATTTTCTTTTTCTATTGGCTTCACCGGCAGCACGCGTGGCGTTTCGCCCTCTGCACCGCGGCGGTGTGCCTGGCAGGCTGGTCCATCCCCCTGGTGGAATGTCCGCTCCTGTTCCTTCACAATGTGCTCGGCTATAACAGCTACTGGGGAATATGGGGCATAACCTCCTGGTTGCGGGCAACCCACTGGCACGGATTCGAGCGCATCTCGTTCACCGACTTGAGCGCGGCCCAAAGGATTACCATGAACATTTTGAAGTTTACGGTGATCTTCAGCATCCTCTTTCTGGCGTGGCGGCGGCGAACCCTTCCAGGAAAGTCGCTCGTTTCCACGATAGCCTATGCGTGGGCGATCTTTTTCACCCTCGCACCCGGGGTATGCGCCCAGTATATGGTGTGGCCGGCGCCGTTCATCCTGCTCTGCTCGACGCCGTGGTATGTGGCTCTAACGGCGACCAGCAGCATCTTTTTGTTTCAGTTCTATAATACCATCTCCGTGAATCCGGATGGAAAATTCGGGATGCCGTGGTACTACGGATTCTCGACCAACGCCTTGAGTTCGCAATGGGTGCCGTGGACAAATCTGCCATGGCTCGTCATGTTCGGCGCGTTGATCGTCCTCTGGTGGAAGCACCGAAGCCGCGCCTCGCTTGCCGAAGCCGGGACGCCGCGGACGCCGCCGATTCCCCTCCCCGCGACATGAGGCCGGTGGCGCAGGGTTCGGAGACGCCGGGGAGCTTTGCGGCGGCGTTCCGGGACCCCGAATGGTGCGCCGCGCTCGCGGTAATCGCCATCCTCGGAATCTTCCTGCGAGTCCATCCGTCAGGAACATTCGGCCACCTTGGATTCGACGAGGGCCTCTACCGCAGTTATGTGGACCTGCTCACAAGGGAAGGGCTCACCGGTTACTCCAGGGTTGTGCAGAGCTACATCCTCAAGCAACGCGAACTTGCTTACTCGATCCTTCCCCCACTGCGGTTTCTCTTTATTTTTTGCTCCCGCCTCTGGCAACTGGGCTTCGGCGGCCAGGCCCTCGATGCCCTGCACCGGGTGGCCCGCTTATTCAGCGTCCTGACGCTCCTGGTTTCCTTTCTGTTCGCTTTCCGGCTGGGCGGCAAAGCCTGCGCATTGGCGGTGGCGGCGCTCGTGGCTTGCGCGCCGACTCAGATCCAGATGGCCCAATACGCTTTCGTGGATGGATTCTTCACCTTTTGGGCGCTGCTGACGCTCTGGCTCCTTTGGGAATGCCTGCAAAAACCGGACGACAAGGGCCTGCTTGGCCTCTATGCATTGAGCTTCGCATGCATGGTGATGACGAAGGAGAACTCCTTCTTTGTCTTCACCGCGGTCGCCGGGATTCTCTGCCTCAACCGCTGGCTGAATTTCGGGGTGGCGACGCGCCCCCTGCTGCTCGCGACAATCGCCGGCCCGCTGCTGGGCGTATCCCTGCTCATCCTGCTCGCGGGCGGCCTCGGCAATTTCATCGAGACCTATCGCCTCTCCGTGACAAAAAATCTGGTTCATCCCTATGCGATCCGAACGGGCGACGGCCCGTGGTATCGCTATATCGCCGAACTGTTGCTCGTGAGTCCCGTGGTTCTCCTGCTCGCGGTCGGGCGGATTTTCCAACTCAACAAGTCCAGGAAGGAGGAACTCTTTCTCGTCTCCTTCATGGGATGCAGCTACCTCATCATGGCGAACGTGAAGTATGGGATGAACCTGCGGTATGCCAATATGTGGGACATGCCGCTGCGCTATCTCGCGTGGTGGCAACTCGTCTACCTGAGCGCGTTCTGGGGGAAGCGGCGCGCGCTTCTTTTAGTGCTCTGCGTCGTCGCGCTCTGCATGCTGGAACTGCGGCAATATCTCATTATTTTCGTGCAATTCGGTTTATACGAACCGGTCGACGAGGGCTTGTTGCGCGCGCTGAAAATACTCAAAGGCCCGTGACAAGCGATGATCCCGTTCCTGGCTCCCCGTGAATTTCAGGCTGACACTGCCGCGTAGCTGGTCTATTTTTCCGCCATGAGCATCGCCGAAGTTTTACAGGAGTTGCCCGCGTTGACCGTATCGGAGCGGCAGTTGCTGATCCGTCGCGCACTGGAGTTGGATGAAGCCGGTCTTTCGGAGGAAGATGAAGCCGTGGTGGAAAGGCGGCTGGCCGATCATCAACGGAATCCGGCTTCCGCCGTGGCGCTCGCCGAAATGAAAGCGCGTTTGCGCTCCCGTTTCGGGAAATGAACTGGCAGGTCGAGTTTCGGCCGGAAGTGGAACAGGATATAGCCGAAGCTGCCGCATGGTATGAAGCGCGTCAACCGGGGCTGGGGATGGAGTTTGCAGAGGAAGTCATCTGCGTGTGCGATGCATTGGCCGAAAACCCATTCCTCAATTGTCGGCGTCATTCGAACAAGAACGTCCGATGGCGTTACCCAGACCGCTTCCCCTATCGCGTCATCTATGAAGTTTCCGAACCGCGGCAGACGGTGGTTGTAGCGGCGGTGCTGCATGCGGCGCGGCACGAACGTGAATGGCAACGTCGAATAGGAACTACAGAGTAGCCATTATCCGCGCTCCTCGATCTCCAGCAGGAGGTTGTGAACGGTCGGGTTTGCGCGGGCGCGAACGAAGATCTGGTACGAAAAAACGCCGCAACTCAGCCCGATGAGCATCCCGTTGAGCCACGCGAGCGCCCGGCTCATCCAGTTGAGCCCCAGCACCCGGGCATACGGGGCGGGTATTCCGCGAATCTCCTCGATGGTGTAGCCGGTCTGTTCCATCAGCTC
>Ga0302326_10032384_pt1 | contig 10414 bp, 1 predicted proteins | sample Palsa_T0_3_FD_202264 | JGI IMG/M metagenome (GOLD analysis project Ga0302326, IMG submission 202264) | Peat permafrost microbial communities from Stordalen Mire near Abisko, Sweden - Palsa_T0_3 | ecosystem: Environmental > Terrestrial > Soil > Palsa > Peat permafrost | place: Sweden: Abisko... | reverse complement strand
TCCTTCGCATGGGACGGGGAAGCAGAGTTTGATTGCGGCGGTGTCGCGGGCGGCAGTCGCGGTGGGAGCGGATGGATTGATTATTGAGGTGCATCCGTGCCCGGAGCGGGCGTTGTCGGATGGAGCGCAGTCGTTGGATTTTGCGGGATTTGAGAAGGTGATGAGGGGGCTGACGGAGCCGCTGCGAAGAGTAGCGGTGGTGGAGGATGTGGCAAGGGTGTGAGCCGGGCTGCGGCCAGGCGGACAGCCAAAGGCGGCTGTCCCCAGGTGGGCACTTTCCGATTAATGCGCTGCAGAGGGGAGCGGGGATTTGATTTGCATGGCGGGGTCGCCTAGCAGGTTGTAAGTTTTGCGCACGCCGATGTCGGTGACGACGGATTTCGCCTGGAGGATCGCGTCTCCGAGAGCGGGATAGGGCGTGTGTAGCGCGTTTTGCACGATCAGCTTGTCGAGAAGCGTCTGGGGCGCGGGCTGATTCAGGCCGCTGGAGGCGAGGACGGCGACTGCGCCTCCGTTGGGGGCGAGCATGAGCGCGACTGCCAGCGGTTCCTCATAGACGTCCTGGAAGAAACCATTCAGGCAATCCATGATTAGGAAAACCGGCAGGGACGAGCCGTTGGTCAACGAGCTGGCAGAGGTATCGTTGAAAAGATCGTCGCCAGACCATTCATCCTCAGAGCCGTGTCCCGCATAGTTCACCAATAATTGGCCGGAGTTGATGGAAGAAATGATGTCCTGCTGAGCCGTGGGAATACTCAGGGTGCTGGCGAAGACATCAGTCACTTGCATGGTCGAGGGCAACTCGGCCTGGACGATCTGGCTGTCTTTAGTGAAATTCTCGGTGTCGTTGACGTCGGCCACCATGAGCGCCTGCGAGGTCCAGGGGCCGTTGGTGGATTGGCCTTCATAGGTGGAGACCCTGCCGGCGACGAGTTCGGCTTCCTCCGGCGTGCTTACGGGGAAGCGGCCGGTGGCGATGGTTGCCATGCCGGTGTTCGCGAAATCAGAGAACCAATCGTCCGAAGCAGTCATCAGCATCGACGTGGGAACGATCATCGTGGGCACGAAATCAAGGTGGCCGAAGCCGAGATAGTTTCGAGGATCGAGCGACGCACGGCCGTTGAGCAGCAGGTAATGCGGCGCGGTGTGCCAGACCTTGGTTGTGGCGTAGAGAAAGTCCTTGATGGCGTAGGGACTGTGCCGGCCGAAGGTGAATTCGTCGTAGAGCTCATCCACCGGAATTAAGGCGGTCGATTGGCCTGCACCTTGATGGGCTTGCGTCAGAGGAGTCAGGGCATCGGCAAATGACCCGTATGAGACGATGACGATTTCGCTGCCGGCCTGAGCGCTGTGCCAATGCGAAGGGTGATTGGGACTAATCCCGGAGACGGAGGCGACGCGGTCGGCGGCGACAGCGAGCAGCGTATGCGGAGACTGTAACGATGAAGCGGGTGACCATGGAACCTGCACTTCGAGCGCATACTGGCTCTGGTCAGAGTTCGATGAAATCTGGGGAGTCAGTGCGACGGGCTGGCCTGGGTCGGTGATATCGACTACCTCCACGGGAGCACTGGTGAAGCCGGTCACTTTCAATTCCTCTCCGGGGCGACCGATAAATCTGAGGCTGTCGGAATCGGCGATGTAGGAATGAGGATAGATGATGCGGATGGCCTGCACGAGGCTGGTATCGTACTCGCCATTCTGAGAGGTGAGGGTGACGGTGTTGGCGCCTTCCTGCAAGACGCCCGGAGGCAGGCTCATGCGGAGTTTGCCTTTGGCTTGTCCGGTAAAGGTCACGTCGGCAACCGATGTGCCATTCACCGCGACGGCGACGTCGTGCGGAAAGCCGAGGACGATGCCTTGCAAAACCACTTCGAGGGTGGGGCCGAGATTTGAGTTGGGGTCGAGGTGCGGGATCTGCAAGGTCTGATCGGTTGGCGTCGAGGAAATCAGCGCGCCGAAGAAGTTGTTTCCGGTCGAATTAATGAGCGCTCCGAAGTAGGTGGTATGTTGCGTGAGTTCCACGATAAAGGGGAAGCTCGGGAGCGGCTGGTTGGGGCCGGTGGAGGCGGGCAGCTGTTGAATGCGCTGGCCGGGGGTTTCTCCGGCGACGAGCCAATAGACTCGGGTGCCGGAATAGGGTGTATCGATTCCAGTGCCGTAGAACTCGATGGCAGCCTGGGAACCGAAGCCGCCGGGGCCGGTGGTTGCGCCGGTGACCTGGATGGGTTGCTCGACTGCCTCGGCGTAGAGATGGAGGAGTGAGGGATCAACGTTCGGATCTAATCCAGCGCTGATCAGCTCGGGCTGGGTGACACTCTGCCAGCCTTCGTGCTTCACAAAAATCTTCACGGCGGGATGAGCCGCAAGTTCGAATTGCTTCTGCAGTTGCGCGGATGTGGGATCGGAATCCGGCACTACACTCTCGACTGAGTGGCTGCTCTCATTGCGGGCGGCGGCGGGCTGCGATTGGTTGAGTTGGCTCAACATTAGAGATGTTGCGGGAGCGGGCTCAGAAGTGGACTGCGAAATCGCAGACTCCCCGGCTGTGACCGGACCATGCATGATGCGAGTGCCGTTGACGTCGACATCTTCGAGCCAGTAGGCGCCGCTGCCGGAGGCTGCGGATGAATCAATCCAGGCGTAGGTCTTGGCGGAATGCTTGAGTGAAGAGCCACTCATCAGCAGGGCGGAGCCCGCGATCAGGGATGGATTCAAGCGGACGCGTCCGGCGCTTTGTTCGCGATAAATGTTGAAGCCGAGATTGTGCGCTTCCCCTCCCGTCTTCCACAGTAATACCGTCCTGTTGGCACCGGTCTTGTCTTTGACCACACGGGCGACGAAGGAGTGCAAGTGAATGCTGGTGGGATAGGTGATGTATTCGGTTTGCGTAGAAGAGTTGTTGGCGGGAACGGGATCGGTTTGATCGGCGCTCACGGTTGCAGTGTTAGTCGCCGTGCCCTCGGTTACGGGAAGCGTGAGGATGGTGATCGTGGCAGTGGCTGCGTTGGCCATGGTTCCCAGGAGACAGGTAACGGTGCCGTCGGCTTGCGAGCAGGTGCCGATCGTGGAATTGACCTGCAGAAAATTGACTTGGGAGGGTAGGGGGTCGATGACAGTGACGTTGGTCGCCGATGCGGGACCATTATTGGTGACGGCCAAGCTATAGGTAAGCGGGTCGCCATCAGCCACGGTGGGGCTGGGAGTGGCCGTCTTCACGATGGCCAGGTCGGCGCTATTGGCGTTGGCCACGACCACGTCGGCGGTTGCGCTGTTGCTGGTGAGATTCGGTACAACGTTGGTGGCGCTGGCGGTGACGGTCTCCGCGATATTCGTGCCCGAGGGCGTACCGGAATTCACCTGCAACACTAGAGTGAAATTGGCGGTGCCATTGACGGCGAGGATGCCGGCGCTGCAAGTAATGGTGCCAGATGCTCCAACCGCAGGGGTGGTGCACGTCCAGCCAGCGGGCGGCGTTATTGATTGGAAGTTGGTGTTGGGGGGAGTGGTTTGAGTGAATGTGGGAGTGGTGGCGGCGGAGGGTCCATTGTTAGTGACGCTCTGCGTGTAAGTGACGTTGCTGCCGGCCGCGACTGAAGTGGGGGAGGCGGAGTTTGTGGCCATCAAGTCGGCTTCCGTGGCGGTCGCGACGACATCCTTGGCAGTCGCGCTGTTGTTCGCAGTGTTGGGATCCGTAGTGCTGGAGCTAATGGTTGCCGTGTCGTTGATGGCGGTGCCCGCCGCAGTGCCTGCTGTGACTTTCACAACGACCGGGAAGCTGGCCGTGCCCACGGCAAAACTGGGATTGGTGCAAGTGATGGTGCCGGCAGCGCCGACCGCAGGAAGAGTGCAGGACCATCCGGTAGGGATCGGGGTCAGTTGCACAAACGTGGTATCGGGCGGCGTGTTCTCGGTGAAAGTAGCGGCGGCTGCGGGGCTGGGCCCGGCGTTGGTCACGACCTGGCTATAGGTGATGTTATTGCCTGCGAGCACCGGAACCGGGCTGGCGGAATTCGTCACCGACAGAGCAGCAGAGCCGGCAACGTACACGGTGGCCGAAGCGCTGTTGTTATTAGAGTTCGGGTCGCTGGTGGCGGAGCTTACCAATGCCGTATCTGTGATGGTTGAACCTGGAGTCGCCGTGGCACTGACAGTTACGACGAAGGTGAAGGTCGCGGTGGCGTTGGCTGCAAGGCTGGCGATGCTACAGGTATAGGGTGCGGCCGTGGTGCAGGTCCATCCGGAACCAGCGAGCGAGACGAATGTGGTGTTGGCAGGAAGCGTTTCGGTGAGGACGACAGTGGTTGCGGCGGCGGGTCCGGTATTGGTCACAGACTGCGAGTAGGTGATGTTCTGGCCAGCATTTACCGGGTTGGGGCCGGCTGAGTTGGTGACGCTGAGATCGGCCTGGGTAGCGCTGGCGACTGCGATGGTAACGGTGGCCGAATTATTGGTGGTGTTGGTGTCGCGGGTAGTAGTGGCGACGGTGGCAGTATCAGTGATGATGGTTCCGGCGGCAGTGCCCGCATTCACCGTAACCTTTACCGGGAAAGTGCTGCTCGAACCCTGAGCTACCGTGGGATTCGTGCAACTGATGGATCCGGCTGTCGTGCAGGTCCATCCCGCGGGTACAGGAGTGAGCGATGTAAATATGGTATTGGCGGGAAATGCCTCAGTAAAGGTTGCGGTGCTGCAATTGCTGGGGCCGGTGTTGGTGACCACTTGCGTGTAGCTGATGGCACCGCCGGCGAGAACTGGACTGGGCGTGCCGCTGTTGGTCACGGCGAGGTCGCAAGCCTGGGTGACTGGCGTGTTCAGCGTATTGCTGGTTGTGGTGGCATTGGTCGCGGTGAGCGTGGAGGTTGCAGCGATCGGCGTGGCAGTGTCGCTGGCGGCGACGTTCACGACCACGACGATGTTGACTGAGGCGCCCGAGGCCAGACTCGAGTCAGTGCAGGTCACAGTAGTGGCGGTGGTGGTGCAAGTCCAACCTGCCGGAGCAGAGGCGGAAACGACGGTGGTGTTCGGAATGGATTCAATCAAGCTGACCGTTGAGGCTGCGGCTGGGCCGCTGTTGGTTACAGTTTCGGTGTAGGTGATGTCATTTCCGGCAAAGACCGAGGCAGGCGTGCCCACCGTAGTAAGCGTGAGGTCGGCTTGCGTGGCGGTAGCCACGACATCGGTGGCCGTAGCGGAATTGGCGCCGAGACCCTGGTTTGTAGCGTTGACTGTAACGGTGTCAGAGATAACTGTGCCGCTGGCGGTGCCGGCGGCGACTTTTACCACGAGCACCACCGTCCCGCTGGAGCCTGCCGGAGCGGACGCCGCAGTGCAGGTTATCGTGCCGGTACCATTCACGGGCGGAGTGGTGCATGTAGTTCCAGGGGGAGCAGTAATCGACTGGAATGTCGTGTTGGCGGGAGTGTTTTCGGTGAGCGTCGGATTAGTGGCAGCGACGGTGCCTACATTGGTAGCGGTCTGCGTGTAGGTAATGTTATTGCCAGCAATCACAGGAACAGGCGATGCCGAATTCGTAACCGTCATCTCGGCCTGGGCCGTGGTTCCCACCACCGTGGCTGCGCTGGCTGTGTTGTTGGTGGAGTTGGGATCGCTTACTGACGAGCTTACCGTGGCCGTATCGGTGACGACGGTGCCGTTCGCCGTCCCGGCTGTTACCTTTACTACCATCGAGAACGTGGCGGCAGTACTGCCTGCCATGCTTAAGGTGGAGCACACGACATTGCCTGTACCGCCAACGGCGGGAGCGACGCACGTCCAACCCGTGGGAGCCGTGATGGAAACGAAAGTGGTGTTGGCAGGAACAGCCTGCACGAGGGCGGCGGTATCAGCGGCGCTGGGACCGTTGTTGGTGACGACCTGGGTATAAGTAATGTTGCTGCCGGCGGCGACAGGATCGGGGGAAGCTGCGTCGGTGATGCTGAGATCGGCACTGGAGACAACCGCGGTCACGTTTGTGGCAGTGTCGTTCGCGAGATTGATCTCGCCACCGCCGCCGACGATTGCGGTGTTGGTAACGGTGGAGGGGGCGGTTTGTAGAACATTGGCAGTAACGGTGATCGACGGGTAGGTGGCCCCCGCCGCCAGAACGGTGGAATCCGTGCAACTCACGGTCTGGGACACGATCGAGCAAGACCATCCAGTGCCGCTGGCGCTGGTCGGAGTGAGGCCGACCGGCAACGTGTCATTGACGGTAACGGTCGCGTTGGACGGGCCGTACGGACTTACGTTCGAGACCGGGATGGTATAGCTGGCAGTTAGGCCGCGAGCGAAGGGTCCTGAGCTGTTCTTGCTCAGCGTCATGTCGGGAGTGCATTGCGAGCCGGATTGGGTGCCGGAAGTCTGCGTGATCGACTCGTTGGTCACGCTCGTACCTGCGGTGCCCGGAGTTGCTCCGTACGCGACCCCGGGGGTCTCGGTGAGGCCGTTTGTGCCGCCAGTCACGCTGATACTCGCCGGTGTGCCGGAAACCAGCACGACGCCGCCACCGCCGCCGCCGCCGGGGCCGTGACGATTACCCAGAGTGAAGGGTTCGGTGGCCCATGCGTTGCCACCGTTCCCACCGGTGGCTTGCAGGGTGAGGCCACCTTCACCGCCGTTGGCGGAAAGGACGACGATGGTGCCGCCTGCGCCGCCGCCACCGCCGGCGTCATTCGAGGTGCCGTTGTATGCCGAAACGCCGTTGGCCTGAAGCGTGGCAGTGCCGCTGAGAGCGTAGGTGCGAATGATAATAATGCCGCCGCCAGTTGCACCGCCGCTGGCCTGATTGTCGCCATCAGAGTTGTTGCGTGTGCCCGCACCGCCTCCGCCGCCCATGGCAACACGGTTGATCGTGGCCGGAAAGGCGACGCCGCCTTCGCCGCCCACGCTCAAATTGCTGTTCCAGGAGTCACCGCCAAAACCTCCGGCACCGCCGTTCGCGCCGCCGCCGCCGCCAGCATTCTCATCATTGGCCGGCGGATCTCCATCCGTGCCGCCCGCACCCGCATTGCCGGGAGCACCGCGGGCGCTGCTGCCATCGGTGCCGGCCGTGCCACTGGGATAATTGCTCGTGGTCTGTGCGTAACTTCCTCCGGTCTCAACCCAGAGCGGTGTACCGGCGATGCCCTCGCCCTTCACCGCGTCCACGCCAGCTTCGGCGACGCCGGTGTATGTGGCTGGGGCAGCATGAACATAATCTGTATTGTTGCCTCCGACACCGCCGGTGAGCTCCATGCCCGCGCCGCCGCGGAAACCCTGGCCGCTGACTGACACGGTTGCGCCGTTGAGCGTGAGCGTGCTGGAAGTATCGATGGCGAGAACTCCGCCGGTGGAACCGTTCCAGGCGAGCGCGGCGGGTGGGGAAGCTGCACTCAATGAGGCGGTGGTGTACTGCGGCACCACGATCACCTGATAGGTGCTTTGTCCAGCGGTTGCTGAGGCTGCCGCGGCATGATAGGCGAATACGGTTCCTCCGCCTGCGCCTGCTCCGGCAATTGTGACCGTGCCTCCGCCAGTGCCGACGGCGGATTGCGCGGTGACGAACTCGTAGTCACCCGCGCTATTCAAATTGGTGAAACCCTGGCCGGTATAACCATTGCCGTAGGCGACGCTATTGGAGTCGTTGATGCTGGCATCCTGCATCTGGATGATGAGGAGAAGGTTTCCGGCGGCGATTGCGGTTCCAGCGCCGGTGGCTGCTCCCACGGGAATTGAAGTTGCGCCGGCGGCCACGCTGGCCGTGCCGGGGTAGTAAGTGTTCAGGGTACCGGTGAGGTTAGTTCCGGGCACCGCCTGAGAGACCGTTGCACATGCCGCTGACTGAACGGTTGCCACCGCCACGTAGGTATTGTTGCCGGTATTGGGATCTGGGGGCGTGCCGGAATCGGTGACGACAGCTGTATTGGCGTATGAACCTGAGGCTGTTGCGGTTTCGGTTACGGTCACCGTGGCATTTGCTCCGCTGGCCATGTTGCCGATGGTGCAGACGATCGGGTTCGCAGTGGTTACGCAGGTACCGGTGCTTGGGGTGGCCGAGACCAAGGTCATTCCCGAAGCCAAGGTGTCGGTAAGCTTGACGGCATTGGCGGCGGAGGTGCCGTTATTGAAGATGTTAATGGTGTAGGTGGTGTTCGACCCCAGAAACACAGCGCTGCCGACGGTGGTGGTGACTCCGATATCGGCCGCGGTGGGATTGATGGAAACAGCTCCCTCAGACCAGTTGGAATTGGCGCTGAAGGTTTCGGAAAGCGGAACGCTGGGTGCGCCGGTGCGGGTGCTGCCGCTGCCAGTTACGTCGGGCGGATCGTTGTGTTGGCCAAAGCCGTTGGCCGTCGATAAGTTCCATTCGGAGACCTGGGGCCCGGGCACGGTAATGGTCTCGGGTCCGCCAATCGCCAGGGTGTCGAGAATCATTCCATTCACCGCGCTGGGAACATCGAGCTGCGAGTAGGCGGCGGCCGCGCCATCGGCAGAGACGAAGGAACCCAGAGGAACGGTCTGGTCGACGCCGGTAAAGGTGACGGCCCCTGCGGCCACGCCCACAGTTGCGGCCGCTGGAATTTTCACGCTGACGGCGACATTGTGGTTTCCGGTCGCGGGAGCGAGCTTGTACCACATTTCTACACGGCGCGTGTTCCCGGCGTCGTTATGGGCTCCCAGGAAAGTCAGCGCTATGCCGTTGTAGGTCACGGTGGTGACGGCGGTGGTGGTTGCGTTCGTGATGTTGATCGACACGCCGACGAGCATGAGCAGATTTGTACCGGTGGCAGTGGTTGTGTGAGCAAAGGTAAGGGTGCGGGTGGCGTTGCCGGTTTCCTCTGCGTCAGTGCTGGTTGCGGCGTCGACCGCGACCTGGGCGCGGGCGCAGGGGGCGGCGAACAAAAGAAGCAGCGCTAGGGCTCCGAAGAGTCTTGACGATCGCTCAGGTTTTCTGGCTCGCACCCGCGGGGGGCGCGATGATGCCGCGGGCGACGCTGCGCGCCTGGGGTGCAATCCCATGATGCGCGTGAGTTTGCCGGCGATCGATTGTGCCTGCGCGGCGGCTTGCAGAAATGCTCCGGCGACTCCGCGGAACTTGGCGCGTAAGATCCTTTTCCCAACGCGGACATCTTTGGCTACGGCGACGCCGAGAATCTGATCGTGGCGAACGGCGGGATCATTCTGTTGGCCGCAGTCGCCGCGAGTGATGAAAACGTTGCGGCGGGCGTCGGCGCGAACCAGGCGGTGCAGACGGAAGCCATAATCGCTCTTCACCAGAACGATGTCTCCCCGGCGCAAGCGCGCCTCTGAAACGGGCTTGACGTAAACAACTTCTCCGTCACGAATCGCGGGAGACATGCTGGAGCCGCGGGCCTGGAAGCGAACGCGAAGTCCGGCCTGCAGGCAGTCGAGGCTGAAGGATTCGAATTGCTTCGACTCCGGACGGTCTTCTGTTGGCCTTGTCCTTGTGCGATCAGTCGTCGGCCAATCGGCACGGGTGCAGTCAGTCACGGAAGTTGAGAATCCTCTCCACGGCGCGCTCGTCGGGTTCGAAGGAATAGCGATAGCAAGGAATCGTGCAGGCAACCCGCTCGAGAAAACTCAGGGCGGAATCGACATACTCGTGGTGATGAAATGGGACGAATGCGCGGGCGAACAATTCGGCAACGGCCTGGCTGCGCGTTAGCCGGGTGAGGATATTGCCTTGGCCGTGTTCGAGTATGCAGATTCGCTGGAGTGGAGCGCGCTGAGGCAGAGCGAAATGAGCCTCGCCGTGCCAGGGTGTGCCGTACATGAAGATTTGAGTTTCCTGGTCAGGCATGTTGTCTTCACGGACGTTTTCACGGTCATTTTCACGGACGATGATGCGGTCGTCACTCAGGATTTCTACTTTGTGGAGCGAGGTCCACAGACGAGCGGTCGTACTCTTCCCTGCCCCGGAGTGCCCAACAAATAAGTTGTTCACGCCGTTGGGGCCGACGATGCCGACGCCGTGCAGTTCGATGGCTTTCTCTTGGGTGAGACGGTGCATGATCAGGAGTTCGTCGAGCGGATAACCCAGGGGTTCGACCGCGCGCGGGAAACTGGCGAGGCAGTCTTCATTCATCTGGAGGGTTGCACGCCGAAAGTTGCGATCGGTGAGCAGCCGCTTAAATGGCCGATCGCCGAACATTGCGGCGTTGAAATCAAACTGAAATTCAGCTTCACCTCCGTGCAACTCCCAGGTGGTTCCAGAATCGAAAATTTGGCGTCCCGCTGGGGGAGGAAGACGGTCGACGCGCTCCACCCGGATATTAATGTCAGAAACGAGAGTTTCAATGCGGAACGGTTCCAAAGATGGAACCAAGGTAACGTCTGCGCTGTGACGACCGGCTAGCTGCACGGAGACGCCGCCTATACCGAAATGGCTGCGGTAGAGGCCGACTGCCTCCTCCAT
>Ga0302326_10032383_pt1 | contig 10414 bp, 6 predicted proteins | sample Palsa_T0_3_FD_202264 | JGI IMG/M metagenome (GOLD analysis project Ga0302326, IMG submission 202264) | Peat permafrost microbial communities from Stordalen Mire near Abisko, Sweden - Palsa_T0_3 | ecosystem: Environmental > Terrestrial > Soil > Palsa > Peat permafrost | place: Sweden: Abisko... | reverse complement strand
GGGTCGCGTCGAAGACCAGCATGCGGAGAATGGAACAGCCGGCACCGGCAGTCGCGTTCACGCTCAATAATGCTTTAGAGATATCCGGATCGCATAACCGGTTGCGACATTCAGGGGGGACGATGCACCGACCATCGCCCAGTCCGGGACATACACCCCGACGATGAGGCGGCATTGCTTGCCCACGTATGGCCAGAGAGCGCGTCGGCCCGCAGGTGATCAGGACAGGTCTTTATAGACCAGGATGGTCCTGGAGAATCCCAGCAAAAGGATGCACCAGCCGGCGGTGTAGATCAGCAGATCCGCCAGGTACCCCCCGCGCAGCTGCGGTGGCGGCTCCCAGCGGTAATGGAGCAGATCGGGCGCCAGGTAGTGGGCGATCACCCAGCCCCAACTGGTGGCGGGATGGAAGCTGGCCCAGGCGAGGACGGGCACCGCGCAGATGCAGGCGCCGATGAGGCAGACCGCGCCGACCAGGAACAGGCCGCGAACTTCGCCCAGACAGATGGATGCGAAACAGCAAAGTGCGTTGAGCATGACCAGAAAAAGGGCTGTGCGGGCCGCGGCGAACAAGGTCCAACTCGAGGGCCGCACGCCCTTGATCAACATGCACAGGGAGAAGACGGTCAAGAGCGCCGCTTCGCCGCCCAGGGTCATGCCGGTCATTCCGATGAATTTTCCCAGGAGATAGCGCGTGCGCGAGATGGGCTTGGAGAGATAGACCGAGGCCTCCTTGCGTTCGATTTCGCGGGGGATCTCCATCGTGGTCCAGAAGAAGGTGAAGGCGGTGAGGAAGAGGAGGATCACCATGAGTCCATCCTGTTCGGTGGAGCCGGCGTCGCTGAGGATCAGTGAGTCCATGCCCAGGGCCACGTAAGCCAGCACCAGCGCCAGGACGCCGAACTGGATGAGCATGGAGCGTTCGGTGATGCGTCGCAGTGTGATCCAGGCGATGGGGAACATGTCAAATCCTCTATTGGGGAACGACCAGCCAGCCCATCAGGTCCAGACGCGGATCAATGCCGGGGATCGGCGCCCAGGTGTAATACTGATTGACCAGTCGCGCTGCGTGCATGTCGTGGCGCCCGCGACGGGCGTTGAAGCGGACAATGGTCGAACCCGGCGGGATGAGCAGCTTGCGCGGCACGAGGATGCGCATCGTCCAACCAGTGGCGGTGCGGGCCGCCGTCACCTTCAGGCCCAACTCCAGCGATTTATCGGTTCGACGTTTGGACTGGTTTGGGTTGAAGGCGATTTCCTCGCGGGCGTCCCAGGTGGTGCCGGTCGCTGTCACGGCCCAATGATTCGCGAAGTTGGGCCAGCAATCGGGCGCCGTAAAGAAATCGACATATTCATCGTGCCAAGGATCGTCATCATGCTTGGTCACCACCGGCTTGGGCGGCGGGGAGCGCGGCTCGTCGGCCTGGACGATCTGTAAAAACGAATCGCTCGACAGCCACAACTCGATGTGCGTGTGGATGCTGGCCGATGTCGAGGGGGCGTTGGGAGCGAGGTCAAACTCGGCGGTCAGCACACTCGCGGCTCCCTGCATCTCCAGAGGCACGTCCCCTTCGGGCGGATGCAGCACCAGCACCGGCGAGAGCCTGGACACCCGGCCCATGGCCGCGTCGGTCAGGTCGGCGGCGGGCTTGGCCAGGTAGCTCATCGGCCCGGCAAACAACTGGTTGGCGAGCGCGTTGGCGTCGGCCTCGCGTCCGGCGAGCAGCAGCGCTCGCCACCGCTCAGTATTGACGCCCACCGAATCGGGCATGTTCGCGGCCACCCAGGCGGCCTGCTTCGCCGGCGTCGGGTGATGCGCCGCATCGCCGGGCGGCTTCCATCCCTGGACAAAGAGCGCGGCGTTCTCCAGGTCGGAGCCGCTGTAATCGGTGAAGCGCCGGCGGAGCCGCACGGCATCCCGAAAGCGCCCTTCTCTCAGATAGAGGTCGATCAGCCGCGCATCGGCCGAGGCGGTGAAGGCGTTGAGCGGCGTTGCCGGTACCTGAGCCCGGAGGGTTTCGAGCTTGCGCAGAACCCCTTTGCCGCCCGCGGAGGTGAACTTCGCGTACCAGCCGGCCTCATCGCTCATCTGCGCCCTGAGCGGGTGGAGGGCCGCAAGCTCCGATTTGAGGTCCGCGGCGTCCGGGTCGGAGGGACCGAGCATCGCCAGCAGTTGGCGCATCGACGCTTCCGTGTCGAACCGCACCGCGCCGGACGCGCGGATCTGTTTCAGCACCTTGATGGCCAGCGCCGATTCGTGGTTGCTCTGGAGCGTGTCCGCGAGGGTCGCGAGCAGCTGGATTCCGCCGCCCGGCTGGGCGGCGGCAAAATCCACCATTTTCTGCACGTAAGCCGGATGGTTCGGCAGAGTCTTGCTCAGAAACACCGGCTGCAGCAGGGCAGCGTACGCCTTGATCGTCACCGGGTCACTTCCGTAGCGCTGGACCAGATCCAGCAGATATGGCAGGCTCATCTCCACGCCAATTTCCTGGTGGGCGTCGGCTAATCCAAGCAGCGCGTAGGTCGCCGTGGCAAGCGCGTCGGCGTCGCCTCGGGTCAGCGCGGCGGCGCGAGCGTCCAGGAGCTGATTCCAGTGCACCTTGAGGGTGACACGATCGGCAAGCATGTCGGAGAAGGGGACGAAAACCGGTTGCTCACGGCGCGAGAGCTGGTCGGCGAGATTCTGAATCCGGCGGATGCGGCGATCGGCGGGCACCCCCAGGGCAAGGGCCGCTGCCACCACGAGAAGCAGCAAGATCGGCTCGGGAATGCGACGCGGCCTGACCGGGTGATCGGCTCGGACGGCGATGACAGGGGCGGCTGGTGGGGCCGGGCGCGACGGTGGAGGAGCATCCGAAGCGGCAGAGGGATCGGCGTCTGCGGTCGCCACCGGTTGCTCCGCCCCCGCGAGCGAATCAAGCGGCGTTTGGGGACGACGGATTGGTGGTTGGGGCAGCACTGAGGTCCTTCATCCGCTTCTGCAACTCGGTCCGCTTGTCAAGCAGCTGCTCGCGAGCCTTGGAGTCGGTCTCGTTTTTCAACTGCAAGTCGCAGTCATCCAGTGCCTGCTGGCCGGTGTCGGTGATTTCGCCGATGGCCATGCGCCGCTGAATGGTCTGGTCGGGCCGCAGCGTGCTGATGAACCCGGACCATGCGTCCATGACCGCGATCGGATCACCCGCCAGTTCCCTGGCGCGTGCGCGCATCCATTCCGACGCGACGTACGGTGGAGCGTTGGGAAGCCCCCGAGCGCGATTCAGCTCGCCAATCGCCTTGTGAAGGTCCCCATCCTGTTGCAGCGTCAGCATGCCGGAATAAAACGGCACGCGCCAATCGTCGCCGGCGCCGGCGGCCTCGGCTTTGTCGAGCAGTTGCTTGGCCAGATCGGCACGTTGGGCCCGCAGCGACAGCGCGCCGTCGATGTAGGCATCCACAAACCGCGGATCGAGGTTGGTCAGTGCGTTGAACTTCTGTGAAATGGCCTGCATCTGAGCGTCATCCGACCTGCCCGTGTGCTCCGCCTCCCACTGTATCAACGTCATCCAACTCACGTTGGAGAGAAACTTGTCCATGCCGGCGTAGAACATCGTCGGCATGGTCTGCTCGGAGGGAACGATCGTCACCTTGTTGTCATAGATCGTGTTGGCGCAATAGGAACAGACCGCCAGCCCCGCGATGACCAACGCCAGAAGGCCCAATGATCCGCTTTTCACGATGCACTCCTTGCCGATTTAGAGATCGCGCTGACGAAACACCAGCAGCGCCGCGAGAAAAATCACCAGCGTGTAGAGCAATGCGTAGCCGAGGCTTTCGATCGTGTAAGCCGCGGTGATTGGCGCCGCGCCGGCGAAGAGCGTCTGGCTGGAAGCGGCGCGGGTGTTGAGCAGATCGAGATTCGGCAGAATGCCGTAGATCGTCCGCAGCACCGCCCGGGCCACGCTTCCGGTCTGGTCTGCCATCTTCGCCACCACCTGCGTCGAGTGGCCGAACCAGAAGACCAGGAACGTGGCGATCACGGCCGGAACCTCGCCCATGAACGAGCCAAACAAAGCCCCCATCGCCGCCAGCATCAGCACCATGCCGATCACGCCCAGCGTGGGAATGATCAACTCCTGGGGCTCGGCGTCCTTCGTGAAGAGCACCACGATGGCGAAGCCCACCGCGACAAACAGGATGTTGCACACCGCGAACAGCACCGTGCCCAGGAACTTGCCGGTGAGATACTGATCGCGCCCGACCGGCTTGCTGAGCAGGTTTTCCGCAACCTTCTGCCGCAGCTCGCGCGGAACCTCAAAGCCAAGCACCAGCACCGACCCCGCTCCCACCAACGAGATCAGCGCCAGCCCCAGATCCACCAGCAGCACCTTCGATCGACCGATCGACAGAACGTCGTATCGATTGGCGGAGGTGATCAGAACGATCAACAGAATCCAGAGCAGATACAGCGCCTTGGATTTGGCGTGTTGAGCGTAAGTGCTCCCCGCAATCGCCAGTACGTTGTCCATAATGAGTTGCCCTCTGCAAGCGCTTCGTGGCCGGGGCCGTCAGTTGCCCGACATCGAACGCGGTTCCTCCAACCAAAACCCTCGCCGAACTGCGCCCACCAAGTGTACCGCACCGACGCCTCAAGTCCCAGCAAAATGCGCAAGAAATGCTGCCGGAATCCTCAGGAAGCCGCAGGATCGGCAGCCTCGCGGCGGATCGACTCCAGGGCCGCGTCGGCGTCGGCCACGCCCAGCCGATCCCGGTTGTCGCGATCCACCTTGTCGAAGAAGAATTGCTCCAGCGAGGTGCCCGGCTTTTCGTCCAGCAATTGGCGTGTTTCGCCGTTGGCGATCAGTCGGCCGCGGTTCAGGATCGACACGTGATCGCACAGGTCCTCGGCATCGGACAAAATGTGGCTGGAAAAGAAGACCGTGCACCCACTCTGCTTGAGGTCGAAAAAAATGCGCTTCAAATCGCGCCGTCCATACGGATCCAGGCCATTGAGCGGTTCATCCAGAATGACCAACTCCGGCCGGTTGATCAGCGCCTGGGCGATCCCCAGCCGCTGCAGCATGCCGCGGGAGAATTCCTTCACCACGCTCTGCGCCCGGTCGCTGAGGCCCACCAGCTTCAGCCCCCAGGCCACGCGCTCTTCCAGCTGGTCGGCCGGCAACTTGTGAACCTTGCCCATCAGCTTCAGAAAATCAGCCGCCTTGAGATGCGTGGGGAACGACGGGTTCTCCGGCAGATAGCCGATGCGGCTGCGCACCTGATCGTTGCTGACCGGCTCGCCGAGGATCGTGGCCGAACCAGACGTGGGATGCACCAGCCCGAGAAGAATTTTGATCGTGGTGCTCTTGCCGGCTCCGTTGGGGCCCAAAAAGCCGAAGATCTTCCCCCCCGGGACCGTGAGCGTCAGATGATCCAGCGAGAGTGACTTGGCGCGCGAGAACCACCCGCCGCCGTAGCTCTTGCTCAACTCATGCATTTCGATGACGTTGACAAGGTCCATATCCCGCCAGAAGTTGAGCAGGGCGGCCAGAACTGCGACTCCGGCCGACGCGCGTGTGTCCAGCTTAATGGATTGACCACCGTCTTGACCAGCCAGCATCTCCCACAAAGGTTTGCCGACCCTGATAGCATCGATCCATCAATCCGCGCCGCAACGCAGCTTGCAATACTAGCGCCCGCAGCGGCCTCCTGTCACAATGGCGATCACCAGAACGCCAATTTGAGCGGGCGGCCATGATCCTCACCATCGCCGATGCGCCGCGGAGGATCAAACGGCGACCGGGGTGCCGTGAATCACCCGATCACGCATCCCCGCCATATCGTTCCAGGGCATTTGCGAGTTGGAATTACGGAATGCTCCCGACAGCCGCTTGGCAGCTTCGCCGACGATCTCCATCCTCCGGACGATCGCGTCAAGGTTGTGCGTGTCAATCGTCCGCAGACCGAGGCTGAATTGGCGGCCATCAAGACCTGCGTCAAGCGTGACCGGGCGCATCGAGATGACCGATGGCAAAAACCGCACCGCGTCCAAAGCTGGGATTGGAATCGACACTGCGTGCGCGTGGCCGCCAGCGGACTGGCGCCATCAAAACTTCCGACCCACCCCCGACCCTTTATAGAACGCGTTGTCGCAGATAATGCGGCTGGTCATTGCCTGTTCAGCAGATGAACGATTGCCGCGTCTTCGGGGCCGATGATGAAGCTGTCGGAGAGGGTGAAGGGGAGCTTCCCGTCGGTGGCCTTGAGCATGTAAGTGCCGGCGGCGATTGGCGTCAGCTGGTCAAAAGCGGCCAGACCCTTGATGGGCTTGACCCTGTCGTAATGGCGTTTCGCTCTCCCCGAAGCGGAAACCAGCGTGAGCCTGACCGGTGCGCGTGCACTGGTGACGATATTGCCGAATTCGTCCTCAATGGCGACGACAATCGGGTCAAGCGTACTGCCGACGCCTGTTGCCTGAGGCTGGGACAGGAATACCAGCTTTCGGGCGGCGGACGGAAGAACCGTCAACGTCCCGGACGTAATGGTGCTTCCATCATCGGATGCGCTCAGGGTGTAGGTCCCCGCGCGTTTAATGGAAAGATTCTGGAAGTCGGCGATGCCGTTTACGAGCGGTAGTGTAGTCGTTCCAAGCAAAGTGGCGAACGGTCCGCTGGCAATCGAAAGAGAGATGTCCGAGTCATCGGTGGTGACGGGATTGTCGTTTTGATCCAGCACTTCGACGATCACGCTCGGTGCGATGCGCGGTCCGGCGGTGGTCTGTGGCGGAACTTGCACGAAAGCCATCCGACGGGCGACGCGGAACAGGCTGGATGCCGCCGCGGTCACGGCGTTGCTGCTGGCGGAAAGGGTGTAATAGCCGGTGGTGGGAAGGACCAGATCGTTGAAGGTGGCGATGCCGTTGACGGCATCGACCGTGTCGGTCCCGCCGAGGATTCCTGGGCCGGTGTTGGCAGAGAGCGTGATGGGCGCATCGGAGTTCACCAGTGCGCCGCCCGGCGTTGCGACTTCGACCGTCACGGGCGGAGTCATCACGCTGTTTGGCGCGACGTCGGACGGCTGCTGGATGAATGTCAGGTGATTGGCGGCGGCCTGGGGGGTGATCGTAATATCGGCGGAGTTGGCGCCAACGTCGCTGCCATCGCTTGCGCCCAGCGTAACCGTTCCGGAATCGGCTCCGAGAACGAGATTGCGGAACGTCGCGATGCCGTCAACAGCCTGGGAGCTGACGGTGGTTGTGCCGTTGAGACTTCCCGGCCCGCTTGAGATGTCGAGTGTGACAGATGAATTGTCCGTTGTCTGGACAACGCCGTTTTGATCTTCGATGGCCACAACGACCGCAGGCGAAAGCACGACGCCCGGCTGTATCGCGGTCGGCTGCTGGATAAACACGAGCTTGGACGGACCGGCGTTGACGCCCTGTGTGAATGTGGAACTGGCGCTGCCGGCGAAGGTGGCATCGCCACTGTAGATGGCAACGATGGAATGGTCGCCTTCGGAGAGAGAAGAGGCGGTATAGGCGGCGGTGCCGTCGGCGACGGTCACCGGACCACCGGCATCACTCCCGTCGATCACGAACTGCACAGCGCCGGTTTCTCCGCTGCCGCTGGAGGGCGTGACGGTGGCAGTGAAGGTCACCGGTTGGCCCTCGGCGGGCGAGGGGCTGCTCGAGGTGACGACTGTTGTGGTGGCGGTGGTCCCGAGTTGGTTGATTTGTATGGATGACAGCCGGCCCTGCGTGGTTGGAACGCCGCCGACGCTCAGGACCATGCCCGGGCCACCCGTGACGGACAAGAGCCCATTGGTGACGTTGACAGTTGCGTAAAACTGCTGGAACGTGCCTCCGGTGGTGGAGAAGCTGGTCGCATGCAGGGTGGTCCCGTTCAGCGAGAGATTATCGACGAGAGTCGAAGTGCTCGAGTCCGCCCCGACAATATGGACATCGTACGTGCCGTTGGGAAGTTGATATTGCCACACGTTGCCCGGGTTGAGGATGATGCCGGTTTGCGCTGAAAGCGAGTCGTATGGTGCGTTGGTGTTGCCCGTTTGGTCGTACGTGCCGGAGGCATTGGCCGCGGGGTTGTTGCTTGCCGCAGTGGTGATCGTCGTGGTCAGCGCGCCAACTCCGGCGACCGATGATGTGAGACCCAGCGGAAGATCCGGGGTGGCCGCGGTGATCGTCAGCGCACCCGTTTGGGTCGTTGCGGCCGATCCGATTGCGGCTGCACTCAGGCTGGCGTCCCAGGCATTGGCCAGCCCTTCGGCAACCGCCGCGGGCGTCGTCTCGCCGGCGAGGACCGTGTACTGCACCTGACCTGCGCCGTTGGGCAGGTTGATGCTGTCGATGTCGCCGGCCGTGATCGTTCCACCGGGGGTTAGCGTGTCCACCTCGGCAACCGGCATGGTCCAGCCGTAGGTTGCACCGTTGCTTTGCGTGCCGAACGCCTGCCCGGTGTCGGGCGCGTATCCTGCCTGCACGTTGTTGGACGCGGTGGTGAACTCAATGTTGGCGTACGGCGCTCCACTCAGAACAGTCTGATGGTAATTCCAGACAACCGAGTTGGTGTACGTTTGTCCGTTGACGGTTCCGGAGACCAGGATGGTATTGTTTCCCGGCTCGAGCGTGATGTTGGCCGAATAGGCGTCGGGAATCGTGACGTTGTTCAGGACCTGCGGCGTAAGCGTGAGGGGCGGCGCACCGTTGAGCGTCAGCGTCGGGGCGCCGACGTTGGAGAAGACGGTGAGAGGCACGGACAGTGTCGTGCCGGTCCCTTCGCGATCCGTCCAGGTATGATCGGAGATCCAGAGGACCGGGGTCGTGTCGTAGCCGCGCGCCGAGGTCGGATCGTTCCAATTGGCCTGGTAGAAATAGTATATGTCCTTGGGAGTCTGGCGATCGCGCGTGACCAGGCCCTTGTCGTTGATGCCTGAAGTCACCCCTTCATTTCTGTCCGTGGAAGAGAAATCGAACATGCTCCACACCAGCGTGTCGACTGACTGCGGGGCGTTCTGAAGAATATAAGCGTACTGTTCCTCACTGATCTCGGTTTGCTGGTTCTCCGGATGGTAGACCGAGCCGGTCCCGTCGGGAGCGCTGGAGGCGGGAATGTGAATGTTGGCCGGCAACGTGAATTGATAGGCACTGCCGCCGGCCCCGAATTCTCCAATTCCCACCGGTGTTGATCCCGCCGAAGCGGTTGGGAGGCCGATTCCACTGGGATTGCCGCCGTACCAGCCGCTGTAGTTATGCTCGTTGACCACGTCGGTCGATCCGTCAATGGTGCCGGCGGCCGCAGGCACCGTTCCGTGATCGGTTTCCACAATGGTGTAACGTCCCTGGGTGCCGGGGACATCATGCTGGGCGTCCAGTGCATGAGCCATGGTGCTGAGGGCGGCGGTCAGGGCCCCGTTGGTGGCGTTCTCGTCGATTTCATTGAACATGCTCCAGAAGACGATCGAGGGGTGATTGTAATTCTCGCGGACCATCTCGTTGAGCTGGTCTTCGGCATTGGTGGCGAAAGCTGAACCGACTCCGCCAGTCACGGTGGTGTTGACTCCGATCTCTGACTCGATGATCAAGCCCTTCTGGTCGCAGTAGTCGTAGAAATCGGGATCCCGCTGATAATGGGCCGTGCGGATCATCGTCGCGCCCACCGCCAGCGCCCGGTTGATGTCGTTCTCCTGCTGCGCGTCGGTTTGGGCCCAGCCGGCCAGCCCGCCGTTGCTTCCGGGAGCGCCGCTATCCTGATGCAGATTGACGCCGTGGAGATTATAGGATTGACCGTTGAGAAAGAAGCCGGTTTGGGAATTGAGGCTGAACGAGCGAATGCCGACCTGCTGGTGATTCACGTCAAGGAGCTGGCCGGTCGTCGTATCGGAGACCTCGACGTAAAGATCATACAGATAGGGGTCGGCCAACCCGTCCCAAAGATGGGGATTTGCCACCGTGGCCGTTTGGGTGACGGTAACGTCCGTTTGATTTGCGTTCAGCGCCGGCGACGTGGACGTCGATTGTGCCTGAATGATGCCATTGGCATCCACCAGGTAGCTGGTCACCGTGAGCGGCGGCGATGCGGATGACGATGAATTATCCAGAACCGTGCCGACCTGGATGGTGGCCGAGGCAGCTCCCATCACCACCGTGGAGTTGCTGAAATAGACTCCTGAGCCGCCGAGCACCGACCCGGAAGGATCCGTGGAAAGCACCGGCTCGGTCAACGCGATGTGCGCGGGGCTGACCGCCAGCAGCGAGACCTGGCGGTAGAGCCCCCCTTCCTTGGTGTAATCGCCGCCACCCGCGGGCACAATGTTGGCATTCGTCTGGTTGTTCACGTCAACTGCGATCAGGTGCGAGCCGACGGTCATCTCCGGCGTAACATCGATGTCAAACGTCTCCCAACCGCCGTTGTGACTCCCGACC
>Ga0302326_10032381_pt1 | contig 10414 bp, 7 predicted proteins | sample Palsa_T0_3_FD_202264 | JGI IMG/M metagenome (GOLD analysis project Ga0302326, IMG submission 202264) | Peat permafrost microbial communities from Stordalen Mire near Abisko, Sweden - Palsa_T0_3 | ecosystem: Environmental > Terrestrial > Soil > Palsa > Peat permafrost | place: Sweden: Abisko... | reverse complement strand
CAGACCCGCGAGCGCGCTCTGGCCGTACATGCGCGCGAACTGCGGCCCGGGGATATAGCGCAGCAGCATGCTGACCCCGCCCAGCTGCGCATCATGGAGCGAGCCCTCGCGCCAGCCGAGGCGCGCGGTGAGCGCGCTGGGCGGGGTGTACGACAGGAGCGTCGGCTCGCCCACCATGAGATAGGTCATCCGGTCAGGCGAGAGGGTGCGCACGAACGGTGAGAACTCGAGCGCCGCGCGGCGCATCTGCGAGCCGACCACCTGCCAGCCGGAAGGTACCTCGATCGTGAAGGCATGTTCGGAGGGCTCGGGGAAAGTCGTGTAAGCACTCACCTTGAGCGGCGCGACGGAGGCGGGCGTGGAGCTTCGCGCTCGCCCCCGGGCGCTGGCGGCCGGGGACGGGCCTGGCGGGGCCGGCCCCTGCACGGCGGAGCGCGCGCCCATCACCGCTGGCAGCACCAGGCGCTGCCCCTCGCGCAGGATCGTAAGCTTCGTAGACTGCCCGGCGGATAAGGCGGCGAGCGTGGCTGCGGCGGCCGCGGCATTGCCCGCCGGCCGACCGTCGATGGCCACGATGATGTCCCCGACCCTCACTCCCGCCTGCTCGGCGGGGCCGCCGGGGGCGAGGACGCCCACCTGCGCGCCGGTTACGCCGGGGGCATCCGCCAGCCCAACCCCGAAGAATCCCCTCGCCTGCGCGTGCGCCTGCGGATCACAGAGGGCGAGAGCGATGAGGAGCGCAAGGCGCGCGGGCGGTTTCACGAGTGACCCCCTGCCGGTTCTTATGGCAGCGGATCATTGCAGTTCGCGCAGCGTCGTTTCAATCCAGTTCTGAACTTCCTCGTTGACCTCGCGCACGTCGCGGCCTTTCGGGGAGACGGGGCGGCCGATGACCACGCGCACCGTGCCCGGCTTCTTCAGGAGTCCGCGTCGCGGCCAGTATTTTCCGGCATTGTGCGCAACCGGCACGATCAGCCGGTCGGCCGCGGCGGCCAGCAGTGTGCCGCTCACACCGAAACGGCGCGTCTGACCGGGCGCCATGCGCGTGCCTTCCGGGAACACCATCACCCAGTCACCTTCCGCAAGGCGCGCCTGACCCTGCTCGATCACCTGCGAGACCGCCGATTGACCGGCCTTGCGGTTGATCGCGATGGCGTGCATCAGCCACACACCCTGGCCCACGAACGGGATCCACAGCAGCTCGCGCTTGAGCACCCATACCTGGCGGGGAAAGACCACCATCATGGCGACGGTTTCCCACGAGGAGGTGTGCTTCCACAGCGCCACGTGGCCGCCTGGCGGCAGCGGCTCGCCTTCCACGCGGTAGTCGAGCCCACAGCTCCACTTCAGCACCCACAGCAGGCACGCCGCGTAGAAGCGCACCAGCTGGAAGCGTCGCGGAAAGGGCAGCAACAGGCACGCGATGCTGAAGGGGATCGCGTAGAAAAAAGTCCACGCGAGGAAAAATCCCGTGAAGAACAGCGAGCCCAGAAACTGCAGCGCGGGCCCGCGCCGGCCGACCCCTGCTGCGCTTGGGGCCGCCGCGCTCAACCGGGCAACCGCGAGAGGTCGGCGACCCCTGCGAACAGGCCCTGAAGCTGCGCGAGCAGGCTCAGGCGGTTCGCGCGCAGCTCGGGGTTCTCGTCCATGACCATCACCTGATCGAAGAACGCATCCACCGCCGGCCGCAGCTGCGCGAGCCGTCCCAGGGCACGCGCGTAATCATGCTGCGCGGTGCTGGTTGCGACCGCATCGCGCAGCGCGTGCATCGCATCGTACAGGCGCACCTCGGCGTCCTCCTTCAGATAGCGCACCTCGAGCGGTGCGGGCGCGGTGGCGTTCGCCTTCCTCAGGATGTTGGCGATGCGCTTGTTGGCGGCGGTGAGACTTGCCGCCTCGGGCAGCTCGAGGAAGGTGCTGAGGGCCTTCAGGCGCGCATCGAAATCCGCAGGCGAGGCCGGGCGCGAGGCGAGCACCGCGTCGAACATCTCGGTGGTGACCGGCGGGCGAGCCGGCCCGGCCGCCGCACGCTCGAGGTAGTAGGCGCGCAGGCGCTCCATGAGGAAGTCGTAGATCTCCTCTGCGGTCGTCTCCGCGGTGGGAGCGGGCGCGCTGCCCGCGGCAGCAGTCGCTGGCGCCGTGGCCGTACTCGCCGCGGCGCGCAGGCGCTCGATATCCGCGCGCACGGCCGCCACCGCACGGGCGATGTACTGCCTGAGGTCGAGCTCGAGCGCCTTCTCGATCAGGATGCGTTGCACGCCCAGGGCTGCGCGACGCAGGGCGAATGGGTCCTTGGTCCCGGTTGGCTTCTCGCCGATCGCGAAGATGCCCGCGACCGTGTCGAGCTTGTCGGCGATCGCGAGCGCCATTCCGGTCGGGGTTGAGGGCAAGGCATCCCCGCCCGAGCGCGGCAGGTAGTGCTCGCGGATGGCGTCCGCCACCGCTGCCGGCTCCCCGTCGGCGAGCGCGTAGTAAGTGCCCATGACGCCCTGAAGCTCCGGGAACTCCCCCACCATGGCCGTGAGCAGATCGCACTTGGAGAGCTCCGCTGCGCGCTCCGCGCTTTCGGCTTGCGCGCCCGCCGCCGGGGCGATCTCGCGCGCGAGCGCTGCGACGCGGCGCGTCTTGTCCCCGAGGGATCCGAGCTTCGCCTGGAAGGTGACCGCATCGAGCGCCGCGCGACGTGCGGCCAGGGGCGTGCGGCGGTCCTGCTCCCAGAAGAACGCCGCGTCCGCGAGGCGCGGGCCCACCACGCGCTCGTTCCCCGCGCGCACCTTCTCAGGATCGCGGCTCTCGATGTTGCTCACCGTGATGAACGCCGGCAGGAGCCCGCCGTTGGGGCCTTCGACCGGGAAACAGCGCTGGTGATCCTCGAGCGTCGAGATCAGCACCTCGCGCGGCAGCGACAGGAAGCGCTCCTCGAAACTCCCCCCGAGCGGCACCGGCCACTCGGTGAGCGCGGTCACCTCATCGAGCAATGCCTCGCGGATGAGGGCGCGCCCGTTGAAGCCTGCGGCCACGGCGGTGACGCCTGCGCGGATGCGCTCGCGCCGTGCGGCGAAGTCCGCCAGCACATAGCCGCGCTCGCGCAGCGTACGCTCGTAGGCGCCGGGGCTGGCCAGATGCAGGGGCTTGGGGGCGTGGAAGCGGTGGCCGTGGGTGTGCCGGCCCGCGGGGGTGTCGAGAATCGTCGCCGGCACAAGCTCCTTGCCGAACAGCATCACCACCCAGCGCACCGGGCGCACGAACAGCGCCTGCCCCTCGCCCCAGTGCATGCGGCGCGGGATCGGCAGCTGATCGAGCGCCGCCTGCACGATCCCGGGCAGCACCCGCACGGCTTCTTCCCCGGCCTTGGTGCCGACGAAGAAGAGAAACGTGCCCTTGCCCTCATCGAGCCGCTGCAGCGCCTCGACGCTCGTCGCGCAGCTCGCAGCGAATGCGAGCGCAGCGCGCGTAGGCCCCCCGAGCGTATCGAACGCCGCGGTCACCGGAGGGCCGCGGCGCTTGAGGTGTTGCTCGGGCTGGCGCGCGGCGAGGCGCTTGACGAGCACCGCGAGTCGTCGCGGCGTGGCGTAGCCGACGATGCCACCGTGCGTGAGTGCGGCCTTCTCGATCCCCGCGGTCATGCCCGCGACAAAGGCGCGCTCAAGGGCCGGCAACGCCTTGGGCGGCAGCTCCTCGGTGCCGATCTCGACCAGGAAGTCGCGCTGCGGCTGCCTCATGCGTGCGCCTGCGTCTTCAGCAGCGGGAAGCCGAGCGCCTCGCGGCTCGCAAGATAGGCGCGCGCCACCTGCGAGGCGAGCGTGCGCACACGCAGGATATAGCGCTGCCGCTCGGTCACCGAGATGGCATGCCGCGCCTCGAGCAGGTTGAAGGTATGCGAGGCCTTGAGCACCTGCTCGTACGCGGGCAGTGCGAGCTTCGCCTCGAGCAGCTGCTGGCAGGCGCGCTCGTGATCCTCGAAATGCCGCAAGAGCGTGGGCACGTCCGCGTGCTCGAAGTTGTAGGCGGACTGCTCGACCTCGTTCTGATGGTAGATGTCGCCGTAGGTGATCGGGCCCGAGGGCGTCTCGCCCCAGAGGATGTCGTAGATGCTCTCGACGCCCTGCAGGTACATGGCGAGCCGCTCAAGTCCGTAGGTGATCTCCCCGGTCACCGGGCGGCACTCGAGCCCGCCCACCTGCTGGAAGTAGGTGAACTGTGTGATCTCCATGCCGTTCAGCCACACCTCCCACCCCAGTCCCCACGCTCCGAGCGTGGGCGACTCCCAGTTGTCCTCGACGAAGCGCACGTCGTGCACCAGGGGATCCAGGCCCAGGGCTGCAAGGCTCCCCAGATACAGATCGAGAATCGGCAGCGGCGAGGGTTTGATGGTGACCTGGTACTGGTAGTAGTGCTGCAGGCGAAAGGGGTTTTCCCCGTAGCGCCCGTCGGTGGGGCGACGCGAGGGCTGCACGTAGGCGGCGCGCCAGGGTTCCGGGCCCACGGCGGACAGGAAAGTGGCGGTGTGAAAGGTGCCGGCACCGACCTCCATGTCATAGGGCTCGAGGATGACGCAGCCGGCGTCAGACCAGTAGCGCTGCAGCGCGAAGATCAGCTCCTGGAAGGTGCGCGGCGCGCGGCCGATTTTCATGCTTTCCCCACCCCAAAGAGCGCGCGAGTATACGGTGGGCACGCAGCCGCGGGCTCTCGTGCACCAAAAGCGCGCGATGCGCGAATCCGAGCCGTAGACTGCGCACTCACGCACAGCCGGGCGCACTTAATCGGTGCAATAATTGTCACCGTGCGCACCAATGTAGTGCAACCGCGGGTCGGTTGCACTCGTAACTGATTGATTTCATGCGCTGATGATGCTGGCACAGGCCCTGCAATGCCAAGCCACTTCGCCGCAGACCTAGAAGTGGAAAAAGCAAGGCGAGATCTAACCCTTTCCCGGAGGCGATATGACACCCAGTGACGTTCTGAAGCTCATCAAGGAAAAACAGGTGAAATTCGCGGACCTGCGCTTCACGGACACGCGCGGCAAGGAGCAGCACGTGACCATTCCCGCACGTCTCGTGGACGAGGATCTGTTCCGCGACGGCAAGATGTTCGACGGGTCCTCGATCGCCGGCTGGAAGGGCATCAACGAGTCGGACATGATCCTCATGCCCGAAGCTGCGACCGCCGTCCTCGATCCGTTCTTTGAAGAGACGACGGTGAATCTGCGCTGCGATGTGATCGAGCCGACGACCATGCAGGGCTACGAGCGCGATCCGCGCTCGCTCGGCAAGCGCGCCGAAGCGTATCTGAAGTCAACCGGCATCGCCGAGGGTGCACTCTTCGGCCCGGAAAACGAGTTCTTCATTTTCGACAGCGTGCGCTACGGCAACGAGATGCACGGCTCCTTCTACGCCATCGACTCGGTGCAAGGCGCGTGGAATTCGCCGAAGGAATACGCCGACGGCAACAAGGGGCACCGCCCCGGCATCAAGGGCGGCTACTTCCCGGTGCCGCCGGTGGATGCGTTCCAGGACATCCGCTCGGCGATGTGCCTCGCGTGCGAGGAGATGGGACTGAAGGTCGAAGTGCACCACCACGAGGTGGCGACCGGCGGTCAGTCCGAGATCGGCATCGGCGCGGGCGGACTCGTCGCCAAGGCCGACCAGGTACAGATCCTCAAGTACGCGGTGCAGAACGTGGCGCACGGCTACGGCAAGACCGCGACCTTCATGCCCAAGCCCCTGGTGGGCGACAACGGCAGCGGCATGCACGTGCACCAGTCGCTGCAGAAGGAGGGCCGCGCGCTATTCGCCGGCGACAAGTACGGCGGGCTCTCCGATGTTGCGCTCTATTACATCGGCGGCATCATCAAGCACGCCAAGGCGCTGAACGCGTTCACCAACGCCGGCACCAACAGCTACAAGCGCCTGGTGCCGGGCTTCGAGGCCCCGGTGATGCTCGCCTACTCCGCGCGCAACCGCTCCGCCTCGATCCGTATCCCGTGGGTGTCGAACCCCAAGGCGCGCCGCATCGAGGTGCGCTTCCCGGATTCCAGCGCCAACCCGTACTTCGCCTTCGCGGCGATGATGCTGGCCGGGCTCGATGGCATCCAGAACAAGATCCACCCCGGGGACCCGGCCGACAAGGACCTCTACGACCTCGAGCCCGAGGAGGCCAAGCACATTCCGACCGTGTGCCACTCCCTCGACATGGCGCTCGAGCACCTGGACAAGGACCGCGAGTTCCTGACACGCGGCGGGGTGTTTACCAACGATGTGATCGATGCCTACATGGGACTGAAGCTGCAGGAGATCACGCGCTTTCGCATGTCCACGCACCCGGTGGAGATCGAGCTTTACTACAGCTGCTGATGCGATGAAACGCCACGCTTCCCCGCAGGCGTTCGCACGGTCCGCCCGCACGGCTGACCGGTTCGGGCAACCCGAGAGGGAAGGGGCGCGGGTAGCGGCGTTTTCCGGGCGCCGCCATCCGCTTTTGTCGCCGTGCGCGTGCAGCGCTATGCTGGATCGACATGCGCACGCTCATCTTTACCTTAATCTTCCTCGCCGCCCCGCTGGCGCTCGCCACGACGGTCTACAAGTGGGTCGACGACGACGGCGTCGTGCACTACAGCGACCAGCCGCACCCGAACGCGCAGAAGCTGCAGGTGAAGGACGTGCAGACCTACAAGTCCGCACCCGTCACAGCCGCAGGCCCGCCCGTACCGCCTCCGCCGCGCAGCGCGGGCGCCTATCGCGGCTGTGCCATCCTGCAGCCCCCGACGGCCTCCGATTACGCCAATATCGACTCACTGAGCGTCGTGGTGCAGACCGATCCGGCACTGCGTGCCGGGGACCAGATCTACGTGCTGCTGGACGGACAGGCGCTCAACGGCGGCGCGCCCACCGGAGCACAGTTCAACCTCTCGCCGGTCGATCGCGGCGAGCACTCGCTGCAGGCGGTGGTGAAGGCGAGCGACGGCTCGGTGGTGTGCCAGACCTCGGACGTCACTTTCAACGTGCACCAGCCCTCGGTCCAGAACCCGGTCAATCCGGTCCGTCCGCACTGAAGCGCGCCAGCGCGCCGCGGGCGCTCGCTCCGCGGGGTCGCCATGGCCGCTGAGCACGCCTCTCCATCCGCGCTCGCGCACTTCGATCCGGCGGACCTGCTCGACGCACTCGCCACCGGCATCGTGATGGTCGATGCGCAACTGTGCCCGGTGTACGCCAACGTCGCGGCCCAGGACCTGCTCGCCTTCAGCCTCAACAAGGCGCGCGGCCGGCCGTTCACCGACCTGCTGCACGAGCCCGAGCCCCTCGGCGCGATCCTGCGCCGCTCGCTGGGCACCGGGGAGAGTATCGCCGACCGCGAGCTCGCGGTGCGCCCGGCCGCCGCACCGCGCGAGACACGCACGCTTGATGTCACCCTGACGCCGCTCGATGGCGTCACGGGACGGTATCTGCTGCTCGAGCTTGCCGATACCACCCAGCGCCAGCGCATCTCGCGCGAGAACGACCTCCTGGCGCGGCTCGACGGCAGCCGCCTCATGGTGAGACAGCTCGCGCACGAGATCAAAAATCCCCTGGGCGGACTGCGCGGCGCAGCGCAGCTGCTCGAGCGCGAGCTGCCAGCCGCGGCGCTCAAGGAATACACGCGCGTCATCATCGGTGAGGCGGACCGGCTGACCGCGCTGGTTGATTCCATGGCCGGTCCCACGCGCGCGCCGAGCAAGAGCACGCTCAACGTGCACGAGATCTGCGAGCACGTCTATCACCTGTTACGCGCCGAGGCGCCCGCGACGCTCCTGATCGAGCGCGACTACGACCCAAGCCTCCCGAATGCCATGCTCGATCGCAATCAGCTGATCCAGGCGCTGCTCAACGTCGCGCGCAACGCCATGCAGGCGCAAGGTGACCGCGGGCGCATCGTGCTGCGCACGCGCGCGCGCTCGAACGTCAGCATCGGTTCCGTGCTCCACCGGCTGGTGGCGAGCGTGCAGGTGGAGGACGCGGGGCCCGGGGTGCCCGCGCACCTGCGCTCCTCGATCTTCTATCCGCTCGTCACCGGGCGCGCCAACGGCACCGGGCTGGGCCTTGCCGTCGCGCAGGATCTGGTGACGCGCAACGGCGGCATCATCGAGTTCGACAGTGAATTGGGGCGCACGGTTTTCACCATGCTACTGCCCCTCGGAGAAAACATATGAACGGCAGCGTACTGCGGGTCTGGCTCGTCGACGACGACGCTTCAATAAGGTGGGTGCTGGAGCGCGCACTGCGCAACGATGGCATGACGCCGCGCGCGTTCGAGGCCGCGGAGCCGGCGCTCGATGCCCTGCGGCGCGACACCCCGGACGTGCTCATCACGGACATCCGCATGCCCGGTGCCTCGGGACTGGAGCTGCTGCGACGGATCCGCGATGCACGCCCCGCGCTGCCGGTGATCGTCATGACCGCACACTCGGATTTGGGGAGCGCTGTGTCCGCCTACGAGGGAGGCGCGTTCGAGTACCTGCCCAAGCCCTTCGACATCGACCAGGCGGTGGCGCTGGTGCGCCGGGCGGCCAGCGGCGTGCTCACCGGCGGGAGCGATGGCGCGGGCGCGCCACGCATACCGGAACTCCTGGGCCGTGCGCCGGCGATGCAGCAGGTGTTCCGTGCCATCGGCCGTCTGGCGCGCTCCTCGGTGACGGTGCTGATCACCGGGGAGTCGGGCACGGGCAAGGAGCTCGTCGCGCGCGCGCTGCACCAGCACAGTCCGCGCGCCGGACGCACGTTCGTTGCGCTCAACACCGCGGCCATCCCGGCGGACCTGCTCGAGTCGGAGCTGTTCGGCCACGAGCGCGGTGCGTTCACCGGCGCCGACGCGCAGCGCCGCGGGCGCTTCGAGCAGGCCGACGGCGGCACGCTGTTCCTCGATGAGATCGGCGACATGTCGCTCACGCTGCAGACGCGCATGCTGCGCGTGCTGGCGGAGGGCGAGTTCTACCGCGTCGGGGGGCAGACGCCGATCCGCGTCGACGTGCGCGTCATCGCCGCGACCCATCAGAACCTCGAAGAGCGTGTCGCGCGCGGCCTGTTCCGCGAGGATCTGTATCACCGGCTCAACGTCATCCGCATCGAGCTGCCGCCGCTGCGCGCGCGTGCCGAGGACATCCCGGACCTCGCCGTGCACTACATGCTGGTCGCGGCCCAGGAGCTCGGAGTGGAGCCCAAGGCGCTGACCGCCGATGCGCTCGCCCGGCTTGCCACCCACGAGTGGCCCGGCAACGTGCGCGAGCTGGTGAACCTGTGCCGGCGCCTCTCGGTGCTTGCCCCGGGGAGCGAAGTTCAGGTCGCGGACCTCCCGCATGAGCTCTGCGCTCCCCCCGCCGCCACGGCCCGGGATTCCGACTGGGCACTCGTGCTGGCAGGCTGGGCGGAGCGGCACGCCCTCATCGGCAAGTCCCCGCTGCTCGATGCGGCTCAGCCGCAGTTCGAGCGCGTACTGATCCGCGCCGCCCTCAAGCGCACCCAGGGGCACCGCCAGGAGGCGGCGAAGCTGCTCGGCTGGGGACGCAACACGCTCACCCGCAAGCTCAAGGAGCACGGCATGAGCGGTGCCGAGGCGGACGAATAGTCGCCGGCCGCAGAACCCGGTAAGGTTCGCGCCCGAGGCGCGGCACGGTTCCCGCGCGCACAGGGAGCGAGGGGATGTCAGGCTGGAGCGTGGTGTGGCAGACCACCTTTCTGGGCAACCCGCTGGACGCCTGGGTGGTGTCGGGGGCGGTGTTCCTCGTCACATTCACGCTGCTGCCGCTCGCGAAGCGCTTCATCAGCGCACAACGCCACCGCCGCCTGGCCAAGCACGGGCCGGTGCAGACGCACTACGCGGCCGATCTCGCCTTGCTGCTGGTCGCGCGCACCAAGCCGCTGTTCCTCTTCGGTGCTGCCATATGGCTCGCTTCGCGCGACCTGAGCTTCCCGCCGCGCCTGGAGCGCTGGTTCATCGTGTCCGTCGTGCTGCTGTTCTGGATGCAGGTGGCGCTGTGGGCCATGGTGGCGGTGCGCTTCGCGATCGATGCGCGCCGGCTGCGCTCTACCGGCCCCGACACGCTCCTGAAGAGCTCGATGGAGGTGATCCTCTTCGCGGCGGGCCTGGTGATCTGGGGAGTCGCGATGCTGCTCGCGCTCGACAACCTGGGCGTGGAGATCAGGCCGCTGCTTGCGGGTTTGGGCATCGGCGGCATCGCACTCGCGCTCGCGGTGCAGACGGTGCTCGCAGACCTGCTCGCCTCGCTTGCGATCGCGCTCGACCGGCCGTTCGGTATCGGCGATGCGCTCACGATCGATGACTGCACCGGCACCGTGGAGCACATCGGCGTGAAGAGCACGCGGCTGCGGAGCCTCGGGGGTGAGCAGATCATCCTGTCCAACAGCGACCTGCTCAAGGCACG
>Ga0302326_10032377_pt1 | contig 10415 bp, 8 predicted proteins | sample Palsa_T0_3_FD_202264 | JGI IMG/M metagenome (GOLD analysis project Ga0302326, IMG submission 202264) | Peat permafrost microbial communities from Stordalen Mire near Abisko, Sweden - Palsa_T0_3 | ecosystem: Environmental > Terrestrial > Soil > Palsa > Peat permafrost | place: Sweden: Abisko... | reverse complement strand
TGACTCGCTTCCTTTTTGGCGCGGGCGAAGCCGGTTGCTTTCCCAACCTGACCCGGGCGTTTTCCACCTGGCTGCCGGAGCGGGAAACGCCGCGCGCGCAAGGCATCTTGTGGCTGAGCGCGCGCTGGGGCGGGGCATTCACGCCGCCGCTGGCGTTGCTGGTGATTCATTATGTGGGCTGGCGGCACGCATTCGAAGCGTTCGGCTGCCTGGGCGTGGTTTGGGGCGTGGTCTTCTTCCGCTGGTATCGCGACGACCCGGCCGCGAACCCCCAAGTGAATGCGGCCGAGTTGGAACTGCTGCGCAACGAGGCCAAGCCGCCCATCGCACACGGGAAGGCGCCGTGGGCCAAGATGGTTCGGTCGCAGCAGGTATGGATGTTGTGCGCGCAGTATTTCTGCCTGAGCTACGGATGGTATTTCTACATCACCTGGCTGCCGACCTATCTCAAGCAGGGACGCGGACTCACCCTGACTTCCACGGCGCTGTTGGGCATTATGCCGCTCTTTTTTGGAGGCATCGGCAATGCCGTGGGCGCGTTCGCCACCGCCTTTCTGGTGCGCCGCACGGGCGATTTGCGATGGTCGCGCAAGCTGGTCGCTTGCCTGGGATTCGCGGGCGCCTCCGGCTTTCTGTTGTTTTCGACTCGGGCAGGGAATCCCGTGACGGCGATTTTCGCCATCGCCCTGGCGAGCTTCTGCAACGACCTGGCGATTCCCTGCGGATGGACCGCCGCCATGGATATCGGCGGCCGCTTCGCCGGCACGGTCTCGGGCACGATGAACATGATGGGGAATCTTGCGGGCGTGGTTTCCCCGGCGCTAATCGGCTATATTCTGAAGCACACCGGCAACTGGAATCTGACCTTCTACATTTCCGCCGGAATCTACGTGATGGGGATTGCCTGCTGGCTGGCCCTGGACCCAGTAACCCCTCTGGAGGCACAGTAGCGCGGCCCATGGCCGACGAGTCGGGGGCCGCGCCGAGCGCCCGGGTTTTGTTCATGGCCGCCCGCTGTAAGAAAAAGCCTCACCCCACGTCTAATAGGTATTAATGTCCAAACTTTCGTCAAGTGCAATCCCCGTCTGCCTTTTGCTCGCATCAGGCGCGGCTTTTGCCCAGGCCCCTCCGCCGGCATTCGATGTCGCCTCCATTAAGCCGTCTGGCGAAATGGACCCCATGAAGATGATGTCCGGTCAGGCGAGCATCGGCATGAAGGTCGATGGGGCCAGAGTCGACATCGGATTCATGTCGCTATCTGCTTTGATTGGCGTCGCTTACCGGGTGAAACCCTACCAGATCTCGGGCCCCGATTGGATGTCATCCCAGCGATTCGACATTATGGCGAAGATCCCGGAAGGCGTTAGCAAAGACCTGGTCCCCGAGATGCTGCAAGCCTTGCTGGCGGATCGATTTAAGCTGACCATACACCGGTCGGGCAAAGAAGACCCGATCTACGCGCTGGTGGTGGGAAAGAGCGGCCCGAAGCTGAAGGAGTCCCTTCCGGATGATGCAACTGCTCCGCCTGCGGGGGGACCTTCACCTGCCGACGACGGCGCCATGCGGATTAGCGGCGACCCCCAAAAGGGCATGACGGTCTCGAATGCGCTAGGTATGGGAACGGTCAAGATGACCATGGGCGCCGGCGGCATGCACATGGAATCCGCGAAGATGAGCATGGCGCAGTTCGCTGAAGCGCTCTCGCGTTTCCTGGACCATCCGGTGGTGGATATGACGGAGCTTAAAGGGAACTATCAAATGGGGCTCGATCTCTCCATGGAAGATATGATGAACGCAGCCAGGTCGGCCGGCATGGACATGCCGGGGCGCGGCGGCGGTGGTGGCGGTGGCGGCAGGGGTCCGGCGGAGGGCGCATCCGATCCCGGTGGCTCGTCTCTGTTCACCAGCGTGCAGCAACTGGGCCTCAAATTGGAAGCCCGCAAGACGCGGGTGGACACGATCGTGGTTGACCATCTGGAGAAGATGCCAACCGAAAACTAGTAGCGTGGGCCCCTGGGCCCGCGATGAATTTTATGTCAACAAAACTATTCCCTACAATCAGCACGGGCCTGCTGCTCTTCACGTCCGCAGCATTCGCCCAAACTCCGCTGGCGTTCGATGTAGCATCCGTCAAACTGGGAACCATCGACCAAGCCAAAGTCATGTCGGGCCAGCAACACATTGGCCTGAAGGTCGAAGGAAACCGAGTCGATATCGGAATCACCTCGCTATCCGAGTTGATCGCCCTGGCTTACAAAGTTAAGTACTACCAGATTCAAGGCCCGGATTGGCTGGGTCCGGCGGGGCAGCGATTCGATATTTTGGCCACGATGCCGGCGGGCGCCACCAAAGATCAAGTGCCGGAAATGCTCCAAGCGCTGCTGGCGGAGCGGTTCAAACTGACCCTGCATCGCGTCACCAAGGATACCCAGGTCTACGCGATGTCGATCGGAAAGAACGGGCTGAAAATGAAGGAGAGCGTTCCGGACGCCCCGGTTCCGGCCGCCGACCCCAATGCCCCTCCTGCGGACACCTCGATGAAGATCAGTGGATCGATGGAGAAAGGCATGACATCCACGAACACTCCCGCCGGCACGCAAAAAATGACCATGGTGGATGGCGTGATGCACGTGGAAGCCTCGAAGATGTCCATGCCGCTGCTGGTTGAAGCGCTGTCACGCTACGTCGACCACCCGGTGGTGGATATGACCGGGCTCAAGGGAACTTATCAGGTGGTGCTCGATATCTCGCAAGAGGATATTCGCAACGTGATGCGATCGATAGGCATGGCTCAGGCGGCTACCGCGCCCGGAGCGGCCGATTCAGCGTCAGAGCCCGGTTCCTCGATTGTCAACAGCGTGCAGCAACTCGGTCTGAAGCTGGAAGCGCGCAAGATGCCGATGGATATGATCGTGATCGATCACTTGGAAAAACTGCCGACGGAGAATTAGCCGCCGGTGGTACCAGGCTACTATGTGATGTAATAACCGTCGCGGGCTTGAACAATCAAGTCCTTTTTCTTAGTCGTCAGCTGCACCTTGCGGTAGTTTCCGCCGGCTTCGGGGCTCCGGTCCGAGGTGAAGCCGATGTTGTATTGATTGCGCAACTCCTCTTCGATCTCGGCATATATCTTGTCGATCGGCTTGCTGTGGGTCACCTCAAAGAAGCGTCCCCCAGTCTCTTGTGCAATTTGTTGCAGCACCTTCTTGCCGTCGGCGTGGTTGGCGCCTTGGGGGTAGCCCCCTCCGGGATAGCCGCCGCCGGGGTATCCCATGCGTCGTCTTCCCATGCCAGGTCCCATCACCGGCCCCAGGGTCCTTCCGTAGGCGTTCGAGTCGGCGAAGAGAATGGAGTAGACCAGGGTATCGGCGCGCTGCGCGGCTTCAATGGCCATCGAAAGCGTGTACTTGCTGCCTTGGTCCACGCCGTCTGTCAGCAGGATCAAAGCCTTGCGGCCGGTTTGCTTCTTGATCACGTCGTTGGAGGCGAGATAGATGGCGTCGTAGAGCGAAGTGCCGCCACGTCTGCCGTTGGGGTAGCCGCCGCCATTCGGATAATTACCGCCGTTGGGGTAATTTCCGCCATTCGGGTAATTTCCGCCCTGCTGCTGAAGTTGCGGGCCGTTGCCCGGCTCGCACAGATCGATGGACCTTTCCAGCTTGATGCGATCGGCAGTCAAATCCTGTAACAGTTCGATGTCGAAATCGAAACGGATGACGAACGCCAGGTCGCGGTCCACGCGCAACACCTGTTCCAGAAATTGGCGGCTGGCGCTACGTTCCTTGTCGAGGACGTTCCGCTGGCTGCCGCTGGTGTCCACCAGCAGTCCGAGAGTCAGCGGCAGGTTGCTCTCCTGGGCGAAGTAGCGAATGATTTCCGGCCGTCCGTCCTCAGCCAGGATGAAATCGTCCTTGGTGAGATTTTTAACAATCTCGCCCTTCTTGTTGCGCACCGTGGCGAGCACGTTGACCACTTTTACGTCCGTGGAGAACGTGGCTTGCGGCTGGCCCGCAGCCTCCGGCTGAGCCGGCTTTTGTACTCCTTGATCCTGCTGGGCCCACAGCAGACGAGTTGCGGGCAGCAAAGGCAGAGCAGTAAGCAAACTACGCCTGGTTATGTTCATATCCGTTCCGACTTGGGTAGAGAGATGCGCGGGAGGCCAAAATCGTTACACATCATCTCCATAAGCGCCACCAGGGGCGTGGCGCCGGGTAGCCGTCCAGAAGCCACAGGTCCGATTTCATGCTTGCCGCCGAAGTGGCCAGACTTTTGCCGTCCGGCGCCATGCTCAACCGGGTGTGGAAAGGTAAAGCGCCGCTGATGGTCAGGTCCGGCCCGTAATCCGCCAGGTTGCGGACTGCTCCGGTGGCTACGTTAATCGATTTCAAGAACGCCCGTCCGCGGTCCTTCCCCGCCGCGAAAATGGTTTTGCCATCGCGGGAGAAGGCCAGGGCGGCCGGGTGAACCATTTTCAGATATTTCGAGCTAGCTCCGTCCGGGCTGAATAGCGCGATCCCGTTGGGCGTGTCGCAAGCCAGCCACTCTCCGGTGGGCGACCAATCGAGCGGCGTCCAGCAGATGGGTGAATTCGGGATCACGTGCGCCGACATATCCGCGCCTACGCCGACAATAGCGGGTTGCGACGAGCTCTCCCGCCGCACCAGCCCCGCGATGGAGCTGCCGTCGGGCGACCACACGGGCGATTCGATTCGCTCGTGTGTGAGGCGCACGGGCGCGCCACCCACCGCGGGCTCAACCCAGATGGTGACCGGCTCATCCGTCGAGTAGCGCACAAAAGCGAAGCGGTCCCCTCCGGGCGAGAAGACCGGGTCGGCCAATGCGGTAGTCGTGCCCGGTGGAAACTGCTGCGGCGTTGCCACCGGGCGGTCGATGCCCGCCGTCAAATTGCGCAACCAGATCTCGCGCTCGCCCGTGCGGTCGGTGGAGTAGACGATTTGACCGCCATCGGGCGACCAGGAAGGCGACAGTTCATTGCGGCTATTGGCCGAGAGAGTCCGCGGCGCACCACCGTCTGCGGGAAGCTGTATCAGATCGTAATCGTCCTGCCGGGCGGTGAAAACCAACCGGTTGCCATCGGGCGAAATAGAGGGGTCGTCATACCCCAGAATGCCTGAAGTGATCTTGCGGAGCCGCTCGCCCTTGAAGTCGGCCAACCATAGAGACGGCGCCGTAGCGAGACCGGGCGCGAACGCCAGCACGCCGTGGCGGCTGTCGGGCAACCAGTCGGCTTTCGCGGCGAGGCCCAGATCGGCTTTGGCGAATAGCCTTCTGGGCGGGGCGCCGCCGTCCGGATAGGGCAGCAGCCAAATCTCCGAAGAGTTGTTTCCAGTGGTCAGCAGTATGGAAGCGCCGTCGGGCGAAAACACCAGCCGATTGGAGGGCGAAAGCTCCGCCTTTTCAAATGGCGCCGGTTTATATGGGCGCGCCGGCGCCCCGGGAGGTGACGAAATCAAAACGGAGGAGCGCAGCCGCTCGCCTTCGGAGTGCGCCTGCCAGATGGCGAGCGCTTTTCCATCCGGAGAAATGCTGGCCGACCAGAGCCCGCCGGCAAAGATGCGCGTAGGATGGCCGCCGGCCGGGCTGATGGCCCACACCTCGCCGCCGCCGGCTTGGATTACGTAATAGAGCAGGCTCGAATCCGGCGACCAGAATGCCTGGCTCACCGGCGATTCCGACTTGGTGAGTTGCACGGGCGCGACGGCATCGATGGCGCGCACCATGAGCTGCGGCGTGCCGCTAACGGTCTTCAGGTAAGCGATACTCTTGCCGTCGTGCGACCAGACGCCGTCGGTTTCCGGTTCCTGATCGGTGGCGAATGGCGTGAGCCGGTATTGCGTCAGATCGATCGGCTCCAACTCAAGAACATGAACCACCGCGAGCGCTAGCACTAGCGCGGCCATGGCGCCGGCGAACGCGGCCCAGATCCACTTCGCGCGGCGCGGCGGCGGAATCGCCAAAACGGCGCCCGAAGCGCGGGAAGGCGCGGCGCTTACTGTGCGCAGCGCAAATGCCAGATCGCGCGCGGAGTGGAAGCGGTGATCGGGCTCCTTTTCGAGGCAATGCCAGACGATTTGCCGCAGCGCCGGCGATACGGATTCGGGAAGCTCGGCAGGATCCTCCTGCAAAATGGCGGCCATCACCTGCACGGAAGTGGGGCGCGCGAACGGTGTTTTGGCGGTGATGCATTCATAGAGCACCAGGCCGAAACTGAAAATGTCGGAGCGGTGATCCACCGCTCGCCGCGGATCTGCTCGGGAGACATGTAGGCGGCGGTGCCGATGACGGAGCCGGGTGAGGTGTAGTTGATGGTGCGGGTTTCGTCGTCACTCGCGGCGCTTGCGGGAGCGGTCTGCTTGGCGAGGCCGAAATCGAGAATCTTGGCGAAGCCGTCGCGCGAGACCATGATGTTTTCCGGCTTGATATCGCGATGCACGATGCCGGCCGCATGCGCAGCTGCCAGCGCCGCGGCCACTTGACTGGAAATATCGAGGACCTTGCTGACGGGCAACGGCCCACGGCCGATGATTTCGCGCAAGGTTTCGCCTTCCACCAGCTCGGAGACGATGTAGGCTGAACCCTCCTGTTCGCCGATATCGTAAACGGAAAGAATGTTGGGGTGGTTGAGGGCGCTGGCGGCGCGCGCCTCCTGCTCGAAGCGCGCGCGGCGGCTAGGGTCGGCAGCCACAACCGGCGGCAGAATCTTCAGGGCGACGGAGCGGTTGAGGCGCGTATCCCGGGCGCGATACACCTCGCCCATGCCGCCAACGCCGAGCAGTGACTGGATCTCGTAATGGCCGAGTTGCGTTCCCGAAGAAAGCATCCGAGGGTAACTATGATAGCAACGCGGCAGGGTAGTTACGATGTTGGCGCAGCAATTCCAGCAGGGGCGCCGGACAGATGGGTGGAAGCCGGTCTGGCGCGCCGTCCAGCGGCAGCCAGAGCGTCCTCGAGCACAAGCCATCGGCCTCGATCAGTTCGAGGGTCTCGCCGCGGTTCAGGCGCGGATCGTCTGAGGGATCGGCCAGGAAGATATAAGCGCGCTCGTGGACCTCGCGGCTCTTCCAGATCCATATGTGATCGATGGAGCCGATTAGCCGTACCTTTGTTAACGTGATGCTCAATTCTTCGAGGACTTCCCGGCGGACAGCTTGCTCGGGAGTTTCGCCAGCCTCGATTCCGCCGCCGGGCGGCCGGTGGAGGATGGCGCCGCTATGTGGATCTACGATCTCTGCCACAAGGAACGCAGTGCTGCGGCGGAAGATGCAGAGGGCGGCTTGGCGGGATTCGATTTGCATCGAGATTATTTCGCCAAGGATCTCGTCGGACCGAGTTGGGTTCCCGAGGAAAGCATCCGAGGCTAACTATCATAGCAACGTGGCAAGATTGAGCTATGCCCGATAGCCAGGAGAACCTGCTCGAAATTGTCGACGCACTGCATCCCGAGATGATCGAATTCACGCGGGAACTGGTGGCGATTCCAAGCGAGAACCCGCCCGGCAACGAGTACGCGCGATGCGCCGAAGCCATCGTCAAAAAGCTGAAACAGCTCGGACTGGAGCACCGGGTAGTTGAAGTAGCCGCTTCAGCGCCCGGCGGTCAGCCGGGGTACTGCATAACCGCCAGTCATGGAGAAGGGGAGCGGGCGCTCTACTTTCATGGGCACTACGACGTGGTTCCGCGATCGGTGGAGAGCCAATTCGAGCCGGTTATCGAGGGGGCGAATCTGTTCGGCCGTGGATCGTCCGATATGAAGAGCGGACTCGCCTCAATGGTGTTTGCGATCGAAGCCCTCCGGCGGGCGCGGACGCGTCTCGATGGCCGTGTGGAGTTAGTCATGGTAGCCGATGAGGAAACGGGGGGCGAACGTGGCACGGGCTGGCTAAGCCGCGCGGCAGATTTCGGCAAAGACGGCATTGGAATGATGACAGCGGAGCCCACGTCGGGCGTGATTTGGAATGCGAACCGAGGCGCGATTTCGCTTCGCATCACGGTGCATGGCAAGCCGGCGCACGTTGGATTGAGTTGCCAGAGCGTCAACGCGTTCGAGCGCATGCTGATCATCGCCCGCGAGCTCGAAAAGCTGAAGTGCGAGGTTGAGGAACGAGAGACGGCGTTCCCCATTCATCCACGCGCGGCGCGCCGGTCGATCCTGATGATGGGCGGCGAGTGCCGCGGCGGAACGAATTTCAATCTCGTACCCGCAACGTGTTCTTTCACGGTGGACCGGCGCATCAATCCCGAAGAGGATGCGGCAACCGAAAAACGCCGCCTGCTGGATGTTCTCGGCGCCCTCTGCCGCGATGGCATCGCGCATGAAGTGGAAGTTTTTCAAGAGGGATCTTCTTCTGGCGTCCCGGAAGATCATCCATTCGCCGTGCGGCTGGCGCAAACGGTCGAGTCGGTCACCGGTAAACGGCCCGCGTTCGAGATGTGTCCCGGCCTTCTCGAAACCCGCTTTTACGGCGCGCGCGGGATTCCCGCACTGGCATACGGCCCCGGCATTCTTGCCGTCTCGCACGGGCCCAATGAGTTTGTCCCGATCCGGAATATTCGCGATTGCGCGGCGGTGTACGCCTTAGTTGCCCAAGCAGCGCTGGCGGAGGTAGTTACGAAGTGAATTCGCTGCCGAACTGACTGAAGAAAAAGGTCGGCATGTTCTGGTGTGCGACCGCCTGCTCAACCATCTTCACCTTCAGATCGCGCAGGTGCTGAGCGAAGCGCGGAACCCTCCCGTTGTATCCATCCTTCCCCCAATTCGGCGTCCAGTACACGCAGCGGATCTTGCTCACGAAGGAATCTAAGACATCGTCTTTGAATATGTCCAACGTGGGCGCGCTTGGATCGATCAGGCCCAGGATCTTCCATTGTTCCAAACTCCGGTTCCGGTAAACCTCTTGCGCGCCGCGGGAGAATCCGCAGAGCGAGTACGCGGCGATATTTGCCGGATTGACCTTAGCCCGAAATTCATCGAGACAGTCTTTGCACTTGTTCGTGAAGTGAGTTGGCAGAATGAAGTAGAGTCTCTCTAGCAGGGCGGTGGGTATCCTGTTGTGGCTCAGCAACCACCCGCCTTCCCAACCCATAAGGCCCCCATAAAGAACGACCGCCGGGGCCGCGGCCTGCGCGGGCAGAGTGACGATGCAGTTCTTGAGATCAAGCCTTTTCAATCGAGACCTTATCGCCTGAGCGCATTGTAGCAGGATCTACGAATCTGCCCTTTGGTTTGGCCATGCTGTCGCTCCCGCGCCCAGCTTCCGGCAGATGGTGAGAGGCTTCCCCTCGCTCTCTAATTTCGCAGCCAGGACAGCAGGCCTGGCTGGCGGAATCCCTCGAGCGTCCACAAATTGCCGTTGGGGTGGATGGCGGAAGTCGCAAAGGATTTGCCATCCGGCGAAAGGCTGAAGCCACGAATCTCAGAGGCAATAGCGAAAGGCATCTCCCCAATCTCCTTTTCAGCGCGCGTATCGATATCAATGGATACGATGACGCGGCGCCGCGCCACAGTTTCTTTAATGCCGTAAAGCGCCTTCCCGTCTTTACCCCAGCCGAAAACCAGCCAGCGTTCCGGAGTCAGCGGGCGAGTCTCCTTGCCGTCGCTCGAGACCAGCGTCAGACCATCGGCCGTAACGCAGGCGATCCAGTTGCCGTTGACCGGATTCCATCTCGGATAGAACCGCAGACAACCCTCCCGAAGCAAAATGGGGACAGCAGTTCCCCCCGACGCGGCTTTGACTAGAGACCAACTCCCTCCGTTGTTCCGCAGATACGCGATCCACGAGCCGTCGCCGTTCCAGGAAGGCGATCTCTCCTCAAGGCTTTCGGTTGAGAGGCGAATTGGCTTGCTGCCGGCGACGGCGGAAATATAGATGGAATGCCCACTGCCGCCGGCCGCGGAGTACGCGATCCGGCGCCCATCGGGTGAGAAATCCGGCTCGGTCAGTTCGGACACTTCGGCGCTTCCGAAATCACTCGCTTTGACCACCGGACGGTCCCAGCCCTCGTGCACTTTATGCAACCAGATCTGGGAAGAGCCTGTACGATCGGTGGAAACTGCGATCTCATCGCCGCTGGGAGCCCAGGCTGGATCGAATAATTCGACCCGCTCGGGGTTGGGGATCTTCTGCGGAAGCGGCCCCCCCAAAGGCGACAGTATGATATCGAAATTGTCCTCGGACGCGACGAATGCGATGCGCCGGCCATCGGGAGAGACGGTAGCCTCCACCGCGTCTCTGGTGAGGAACGTGAGAGGACGCATGCGGCCGTTTTGGGTATCGGCCATCTGCAAGTCCGATCCGAAGGATCCCGGAGCATCGCCGCCATATACGATGTTGCGGCTGTCGGGCATCCAGGAAAACGGATAGGCCCGCTGCAGCGTGGAAAACGCCTCGCGCGTC
>Ga0302326_10032376_pt1 | contig 10415 bp, 8 predicted proteins | sample Palsa_T0_3_FD_202264 | JGI IMG/M metagenome (GOLD analysis project Ga0302326, IMG submission 202264) | Peat permafrost microbial communities from Stordalen Mire near Abisko, Sweden - Palsa_T0_3 | ecosystem: Environmental > Terrestrial > Soil > Palsa > Peat permafrost | place: Sweden: Abisko... | reverse complement strand
TGGGGCTCGGCCCAGTGGCGCAGAAGCTCCACAATCGTGGCCGCCGAGATCGCCATGTCCTCCACGCTTATCCACTCGCGGACCGAGTGGTACTCGTTCCCGCCGGTGAAGAGGTTCGGGGTCGGAAGACCCATCTCGGTCAGGCGCGAGCCGTCGGTGCCGCCGCGGATCGACCCGAGGCGCGGCTGAAGGCCGACCCGCCGGGTCGCCTCGAGCGCCGCGTCGACCACCTGCGGAACCCGCTCGAGCTCGATGCGCATGTTGCGGTACTGCTCCCAGCGCGTGAAACTGACGGAGGCCTTCGGCTCGCCGCGAACGGCGTCCTCGGCCCGCGAGCGGACGAGCGCCTCGTGGGCGGCGAGCGCGTCCTCGTCAAAGTCGCGCAGAATGAGGGTGACGGTGACCTTGTCGGCGCCGCCCTCGATCGCATACGGGTGGACGAAGCCCTCGCGAGCCTCTGTCGTCTCGGGGGCGAGTTCACGCGGCAGGCTCGCGATGAACGACGCGGCGAGTCTGAGCGGGTTGACGAGCTTGCCCTTGGCGGTTCCGGGGTGAACGCCGATCCCGTGGAAGGTCACAGCCAGCTCGACCGCCGAGAAGGTCTCGTTCTCGATCTCGCCCACGACCTGGCCGTCGAGGGTATAGGCGAAGTCGGCGCCAAAACGCTCGAGCTCGAAGTGGTCGGCGCCACGGCCGACCTCCTCGTCGACCGTGAAGCCGAGGCGCGTCTGCTGCCGGGGGATTTCCGGGTGGGAGAGCAGATGGGCGACTGCGGCCATGATCTCGGCGAGGCCGGCCTTGTCGTCGGCGCCGAGGAGCGTCGTTCCGTCCGAAGTGACGATGTCGTGGCCGACCCGTTCGGCCAGGAGGCCGCTCGTCGCGGGCGACAGCACCTGCTCCGGGTCGCCGGGAAGGACGAGCTCGCCGCCGTCGTAGCCGGTCCAGATCACGGGGTTCACGCCCTTTCCGGGCGCATCGGGGCTCGTGTCGAGATGGGCGAGGAGACCGACCGTCGGACCCGCGACGGAGGCCGAGGCCGGCAGCGTCGCGTACACGTATCCCTCTCTGCTCAGTTCGACCTGCTCGAGTCCGAGGCCGCGTAGCTCGTCGGCGAGCAGCCGTGCGAGCTCGAGCTGGCCATTGCTCGAGGGCGTGCTTTCCGATCCGCGTGCCGACTGGGTGTCGATGCGCACGTAGCGGAGGAAGCGCTCGAGCACGTCGTCGCGGAGCTCGCCGGCCAGCGCTGATCCGTAGGGCTCGGACACCTCGACAGAGTCTAGGGGCCGTCGGCCCACCCCGAAACGCGCGGCTCGCTCTGCTGACGCGTCTGCCGACATCTCGCGCTCGAGCATGGACACTGGCGTCTCGTCTGGGATCACGATGAGCCCGTGACGCTTCGAAGGCGGGTGTCGTTCCCCGTCTAGAGTCGCCGGGCGCCGACGTAGTGCGACGCGTACCACGGGTCGGTGAGTGTGTCGATTCGCACGAAGGTGCCCGTGTGCGGCGCATCGATGAACTCGTCGTCGCCGATGTAGATTCCGACGTGGTTGAGGTTGTCGAAGAAGACGAGGTCGCCGGGCTGCAGCTGCGACTCGGGGACGGGGACCCCATAGGTGTACTGCGCGGCCGCGAAGTGCGGGAGATCGACGCCGAGCTGGGCGTACACGTAGGCGACGAGCCCCGAGCAGTCGAAGCCGCTCGGGCTCTCGCCGCCCCAAAGGTATGGCACGCCGACGTACTGGAGCGCGGTCATTGCGGCCTGCGGGTATCCCGCCGGAAGCGGTTCGGTCGGGGCCGGGGGCGTGGCGGTGGTCGTGGCCACCGCGGTCGTCGTGCTCGTTGTGATGGTTGGAGTGGGCCCGACGACCGTCGCTTGGGAGGTAACCGTCGTCTCCGTGCTCGGCGCGGTCTGTGTCAGCTCGGCGCTCGTCGTGGTCTCGGTCACCGGATCATTGGCGCCGGTCGCCGCCGCGTCGGTTCCGGCGCGAAGCGTGGACGCCCGCTTCTGTGCTGCCGCCGCCGCGAGCCTCGCAGCGGACTGCGCGCGGGCCTGCGCCTCAGCCTGGGCCTGCGCCTCAGCTCGGGCCTGCGCCTGAGCTTGGGCCCGTGCCTCAGCTTGGGCCTGCGCTTCGGCCCGGGCCCGCGCGGCTGCCTCTGCCGCGAGCCGCGCACGCGCCTCTGCCGCGAGCCGCTCCTGGAGCGCCCTTTCCTGCGCCTGTAGCCGGGCGACCTGGGCCTCGACATGCACGAGAAGTGTGCGGCGCCTCGCGAGCCCGCGCTCGATCTCGGAACGGTGGGAACCGAGCTCGTCGAGAGCGGTCTGCGCGGCCCTACGGTCGCTGTCGAGGGCCTCGACGCGCGCGCGCAGCCGCACCCGCGCCTGGTCGGTCTCTGTCGCGATCAGGGCCGCCTGGCTGCCGATCGCGTTCTCGTCGTCGGACCGTCTGAGCAGGTCGGAGAGATTGTCGGCGCCGAGGATCACGTCGAGCGAGGAGGAGTGGCTCGAGGTGTAGAGGTACACGAGCAGCTTCGCAGCGCGCATCTCCGCGGCGCTGTACTGCGTCTTTGCGCGAGCGAGGGACACACGTTCGCCCCCGAGCCGACGCTGCAGCGCCGTGAGTCTGACCCGCGCGCCGTCGTACTCCTCCGAGACCGTGTTCAGCTGCTCGTCGATCGCCGAGATCTCGGCAAGCACCTTGTTGGCCTCGGCCTCCTTGTCGCGAATTGTCGGTGGGGTTGCCGCGGCCACCTGGACGCAGGCGAGCACGAGCACGGCAGCGCCGGCGATTCGGATCGGGAGCTTCATGGCATTGAGAGCGGCCGAGCGCCTGCGGGTAGCGGCTGTTTCACTGCCCTCAAACGATTGATTTCTTCGGCCTCGTGCGGTGCACTCCTCCCGGGTCGACGCCCTACAATAGCGGCCGGTCCCGTCAGCCTGGAAGGAGAGCACGCTGTCAGACGCCGTTCGAAAGCGATTCGCTCAGACGGCTGCGCTCCTCGCGGAGAACCAGGACCATCGCGCATCGGCGACGCGCGTGCGGCTCCGGCGCCTCCTTCCTCTCGAGGGCAACGAGCGGGCGCTCGACGTCGGTACCGGCGCCGGCGCCATCGCAATCGCCCTCGCGCCGCTCGTCGCTCATGTCGTCGGCGTCGACATCGTTCCCGAGCTCCTGGCCGAGGCCCGTCTACGCTCGCCGGCCTGCGTGAGGTACGTGGAGGCAGACGCGACCGCGCTTCCCTTCGACAGCTGTTCCTTCGATCTCGTGTGCAGTGCACGCACACTCCACCACGTCGGACGGCCAGAGCTCGTCATCGCGGAGATGAACCGGGTGCTGGAGCCCGGGGGCATCATGCTCGTCGTCGACCAGCTCGCGCCCGGCGACCCGCTCGCCGCGATCGAGCTCAACCGCTTCGAGCAGGCCCGCGACCCCTCGACGACGCGCGTCCTCGCCGACCTCGACCTCCGCGGCCTCTTCGACTCGAACGGTCTCGTGCTGCGGCGGGCGGAGATCGCCGCCGAGGAGCGCGAGCTCGAGCGCTATCTGGATCTTGCCGCCTGTCACGGGCCGCAGCGAGAACGCGCCCGGGCACTTGCGCCGGCGGTTGCGCGCGCCGAGATCGGCTGGTACGTGCTGACGAAGCGACGAGATCCATCCTGACCGGTTGATGCCTCGACGACGGGCTCACGGACACCTGCCGGCGCCCTGCTGAGGACGCTCGTGGTACAAGGTTCTCGTGGTACACGGCTGATGAGCGAGCGCGAGGAAGGTCTCAACATCAACCGGTTCGGTCGGCTTTCGCCCCGCGGCCTCGCCGCCCTGATCGCCGTCCTCCTCGCCGTTGGCCTGCTGGCAGCGGCGCTCGTTGTGAGCGCGTTCGGTGGCAGCGGGACGACACCGCCACTCGACCAGGCGATCGAGGCCGCGCTCGCCGCGCCGCCCCCCGCGGGGATCACAGCCCAGGTCAGCGTCAGTGATCACGTCTTCGACGCGAGCAGCCTCGGGCCGGCTGGCGGCCTCGTGGCGCCGCTTCTCTCGGGTGCCTCGGGCGAGCTCTGGGTCGGAAGCGACGGAGAGGCCAGGCTCGATCTCCAGACCGCCCTCGGAGCTATCGAGGTGTTCTCCGACGAGACCGACCTGACCGTTTACGACGCGGCGGCCAACACCGCTTGGAGACTCGCGCTTCCCCCGCGGTCGGTCGGCGCGTCTCCGGGCCCACCCTCCCTCGCCGACATCGACCGCGTACTCGCTGAACTCGGCGGTTACGCCCAGCTTTCGGGACCGATATCCGACACGGTCGCGGGGCAGGCCGCCGACACCGTGACGCTCTCGCCCACCGCAGGCGCTGGCCTGCTCGGCTCCGTCGCGCTCAGCTTCGACGCGGCGACCGGCGTCCCGCTGCGGCTCGCGATCGAGGCAAATGGTTCGACCACTCCCGTCCTAGAGTTCACGCTCACCTCGATCAGCTACGCCGCCGTTCCCGCCTCGGACGTCGAGGTCGACCTTCCGTCAGGGCTGAACATCGTCACCCTGAACGCTTCCAGCGCCGGGGTAGCCGCCGCGGGGCCGCCTCCGAGCGGACTCGGCGCGGTCACCCAAGCGGTCCCCTTCACGCTCGTCGCGCCCGACACCCTCGGCGGCCTTCCCCGCAGCGGTGTTCACCTGCTCGGCACAGGCTCCGCGGCTGGCGCCCTGGTCACCTACGGCACGGGTCTGCGAGCGCTCGTCGTGGCCGAGCGCTCGACGCCGGCGGTCGCCGGGGGCGAGGCGGGGCTGCTCGATCTGCTCCCGAGTCTCTCGATCGGCGGCGCGAGTGGGCACGTGCTCGCGACGGCGCTCGGGACGATCATCACCTTCGACCGCGCCGGAGTCTCCTACGTGCTCGCGGGGTCGGTCGATCAGGCCGATGCTGAGGCGGCAGCGCAGGCGCTTGCCTCCTGAGCGGATGTCCTAGCCGCGGCCTGCCGGGCCGCGAATGCGGCTAGCGTTCCCCGCCGTGCCGCCCCGGATCCTCATCGTAACGGCGAGCGTGGGCGAGGGCCACGACGCCCCGGCGCGGGCGCTCGCCGACCAGCTTCGCAGCGAGAGGCCCGACGTCGAGGTCGTTACCGAGGACTGCCTACCCGTGATGGGCACGGCGGTAAGCGCCCTCAGCGAGGGCGCGGCGCGCGTTGTCTTCTACCGCTTCCTCTGGGCCTGGGACGTCGCCTTCTGGGTCTTCGTGCGGTTCGCGCCGACGCGTGAGTTGACCCAGCGTGTCCTCACCCGTCTCGGCTCCCGCGGCCTGCTCGAGCTGATCGCGGCCCGCGACCCCGACGTGATCGTCTCGGTCTACCCGAACGCGACCGAGGTGCTCGGCCGCCTGCGGATCGCGGGGAAGCTCACCGTCCCGGTCTGCGCGGTGATCACCGACCTCGCGGGGCTGCGCTACTGGGCGACCCGCGGCGCCGACCTGCACCTCGTCACCCACCCCGAGTCGATCGAGGAAGTGCACGCGATCGCGGGGCCCGATGCCGATGTGCACTGCGTCCACGGCTTCACGAAGTCGATCTTCCTCGCCCCGCGTACGCCGCTGGAGGCCCGGCAAGCACTGGGACTCGAACCGGACGCGAGGATCGTGCTCGTCTCGGGGGGCGGCTGGGGAGTGGGTGCGCTTGAGGAGGCCGCGAGCGAGGTGCTCGCGATCGACGGCGTGGGACAGGTCGTCTGCCTCTGCGGGCGCAACGAGCAGCTGCGTGTCCGGCTCTTGCGGCGCTTCGCCGACGACCCCCGCGTCCGGGTCGAGGGGTTCACCGACCACATGTCGGACTGGCTCGCAGCCGCCGATGCACTCGTCCACTCCACGGGCGGACTGACCGTGCTCGAGGCGATGATGCGCGGCTGTCCGGCGATCTCCTACGGATGGGGCCGCGGGCACGTGCGGCTCCACAATGCCGCCTTCCGCCGCTTCGGCCTCGCCGAGGTGGCGGCGACGCCAGCCGCGCTGCGCACCGCGGTCGCGGCGGCGCTCGCGCGGGGGCGAACGACCGGCGAGTTCTCGACGCTCCCCTCGGCCGCCTCGTTCGTGCTCGCCCAGGCAGAGCAGGCCCGCCTCGCAGATGCGGCCTGAGCGCGCGGCTGGCCTCCTCGGGCTCGGCCTCGCCTCGGCCTGGTGCGCGCCGGCGGCTGCGCCGGTCGTTCCCCCGCTCGCGGGCCTGTTCGGCATCGCCTTGCGGCTTCCCGCTCGGCGTGGAATCGCGCTCACGTTCGACGACGGGCCGCATCCGCAGGGCACTCCGGCCGTTCTGGCCGAGCTCGCGCGGGCTGGCGTCAGCGCGACCTTCTACCTTGTAGGCGAGCAGGTCGAGCGACGGCCGGCGCTCGCCGCCGAGATCGTTGCGGCCGGTCACGAGATCGCCGTCCACGGCTACCGCCACCGGCTCCTGCTGCGCCGGAGCGTCCGGGCGCTGCGCGAGGACTTCGACCGTGCGGCGGAGACGATCGGGATGGCGACGGGTCGTGACGGCCGCTCCTACCGACCGCCCTACGGGGTCTTCAGCCTCGCCGGGCTCGGCCTGGCGCGCAGGCGCTGGGAGCCGCTCCTGTGGTCGCGCTGGGGGCGCGACTGGGAAGCGGCGGCCACCTCCTTAACGATCGCGGCGCGTGCGACGCGGGATATCTCGGCAGGGGAGGTCGTGCTCCTGCACGACGCCGACTTTTACAGCTCGGCGGATTCCTGGCGGAGGACGGCGCTCGCGCTGCCCTCGGTGATCGACGCCGCACTCGCGACAGGGGAGCCGCTCGTCACGGTCAGCCAGTCGTTGTAACGCCGCACACCCGCGGCGAAGCCCGTCGTCGGGTTCCAGCTGAGCTCGGCTCGCGCGCGCGAGCCCGAGACGATCCCGATCCGGAGGTCTGCAGGCCGTTCGGGGCCATGCACGATCGGTACCTGCGAGACGAGCTCGCAGACGGTGTCGGCGATCCGGCGGACGCTCACCGACTCCTCGCCGACGAGGTTGTACACGCCCCCGGCCCCGGCCGGGGCGAGCGCCGCGACCATCCCTCGCGCGAGGTCCTCGACGTACACGAACTGGCGGCTTTGGCTGCCGTCACCGGCGATCGTCAACGGCTCGCCCGAGCGGGCGCGCGCGATGAATGACGGGACGACGGCGGCAGGGCGCGCGCGCGGTCCGTAGGGGATTCCGAAGCGCAGGATGGTGCTCGAGAGGCCGTAGAGCGAACCATAGGAACGGCAATACATCTCGCCCGCGAGCTTGGTCGCCGTGTAGAGGTGGGCAGGGAGGACGAGCGGCGTTTCCTCGTCGAGCGGTTCGGCCCCGGGGGCGTTTCCGTAGACCCAGACCGTGCTCGCATAGAGGAAGCGCTCGACCTTTGCGCTACGGGCCGCCTCGAGGAAGACGAAGGTGCCGCGCACGTTGACCCGCTCGGCCCTGCCCGGGTCGGCGACGACCTCGTTGACGTCGGCCACCGCGGCGAGGTGCATGACCGCGTCGCAGCCCGCGACGGCGTCGGCGGCCGCCTCGGGGTCGCTCAGGTCGCCGAGCCGGGTTTCGACCGCCCCTGGGGCGTGGTACGGCGATGCGACGAGATCGAAGATGCGGGGCTGGTGGCCGTCGAGGATCAACCTGTCGACGACGTGGGAGCCGATGAAACCGGCACCACCCGTCACGAGTACCCTCAACCGGATACCGCCTGGAGCGCCGTGATCGCGGCCGGCCGGTAGTACAGCGGGACGCACCAGTGGTTGTCGGCCACCCAGTCGGAGTTCGGCAGCTCGACCCGATGACCCATGACGCGGTGGCACGGCTCGTCATAGACCTTCCCGGTCGATCGCTCGAGCGGCTGGAAGACGATGTACTTGTAGAAACCGGAGACCATTCCCTCGGGAAGCTCGACGCGCGCGGGGTAGATCGGGTCGAGCTCGTCACGCGCGATCGTGTTCTTCCAAGCGACGATCTCCTCGAGCCTCTCGACGCCGAGGATCCCGACCGCGGCGGTGAACTCGTTCATGCGGTAGTTGAGCCCCGGGTTGGCGTAGTCGGGCTTGCCGTAGTTGCGGAAGGAGCGCGCGAACTCGATCAGCTCGGGGTGGCGTGAGACGAGCAGACCGCCCTCGCCGGTCGAGATCGTCTTGGTGGGCGCGAACGACCAGAGGCCGGCATCGCCGTAGCCTCCCGGCCTGCGGCCGTACCAGGAGGCGCCGTGGGCATGGGCGCAGTCCTCGATCAGGATGATGCCCTCCGCGGCGCAGAGCGCCGCGATCTGCTCGACCTCGAAGGCGATGTGCCCGCCGATATGGACGAGCATCACCGCGGCCGGTCTGTGGGCGGCAACCTTGCGCTCGAAGTCGGCGAACGACATGCAGAGGTCGTCGCGGTTGCAGTCGACGAACTCGAGCCGTGCCCCGGCGGCCTGGATGGCGAGCGCCGAGCCCATGAACGTATTGGAGGGACACAGGACGGTCTTGCCGCGAAGCTCGAAGAACTCGAGTGCGGCGAGCGCCGCTCCTGTCCAGCTTGAGGTCGCGACCGACGGGAGCCCGTTCCAGGCCGCCCAGGCCTCCTCGAAGCTCGCGACCAGCGGCCCGTCGGACCACATGTGCGTGTCGAGGACGCGGTCCCAGAGCGCGTGCAGCTGTTCGCGGTCACGAGGATCGAAGCCGATGGCGAATTTGTCGAATTCCATAATTTCGAGGCCGCAGCGCACTCCCTGCCGGCCAGACCCGCGAGCCCAAGGGCTCCGGGAGATTCCGAAACCATATCTGAGCGACCGTCGGCGAAGCCCGCCAGTCGCTGGGCGCGCACCGCGTCCCGGGCCCGTCGGCCTCAGCCAAGATGGAGTCGTGATCGTCGGCCTCGCCGCGGCGCTGACGGCGTCGGTGCTCTTCAACGTCGGGATCGTGCTCCAGGCGATCGACGCGCGCACGGCGCCGCCGGGGCTCGCGCTGCGGCTCGCGCTCCTGCGGCGCCTCCTCCGCCGCCGGGTCTGGGTGCTCGGCTGGCTGCTCGGCATCGTCGGGATCTGGCCCCAGGTCGTCGCCTACAGCCGCGCGCCGTTCGTCGTCGTACAGCCCGCGCTCGCGGGCGGGCTGCTGCTCATGCTCGCGCTCGGCGTTCACGTTCTCGGCGAGCACGTCGCGCTCAAGGACGTTGTGGGCGTCGCGGCGATCATCGCCGGGGTCGTGCTGGTCGCCTGGGGCGCTCCCTCTCACACCGAGACGCACCGCAGCTGGCCCGCCGTCATCGCGGTCGTCGCGGCGCTCAGTCTCGCGGGGATCGTGCCCTTTTTCGTCCGCGGGACGCGGCTTGACCGCGGGATGCTCGTCGTGGTCGCGTGCGGCTGCGGGTTCGCGGCGACGAACGTCGCGACCAAGCTCCTCGGAGACGACTTCAACGCCGGGCACAACTGGAACGCCCTGGAGTGGGGTTTGGTCGGCCTGGGCAACGGGGTAGCGGCGACGCTCACGAACATGACCGCGTTCCAGCGCAAGGCTGCGACGATCGTCGTCCCGATCTCGACCGCGGTACAGACCTTCCTGCCCATCGTGGTCGAGCCGTTGTTCCTGGAGGAGCACCTCGGCTCGGCGGCGCTTGGAGGCGGCCCGTTGATCGCCGGGCTGATCATCGCGTGTGCGGGGAGTGTTCTGGTCGCCGGGAGTGCCGGGGTGAGCGAACTCTTCGCGCGCGCGGCCTAGGTATTCGTCTCTGCGGCGGTAGGTATCGGCGCGGAGGCCCGACGCGACGAGCGGCTGCGGCCTCTGGCCCAGAGCAACCGCGCAGCGTGCGGCAGGCTTCTGTCGCGCTCCCGCCTCCGCTGGCACGATCGGCGCGCCTCATTCTGTGTGACGACCCTGGGTGACGACCGCCGGGGCGCAGGAGGCCGTGGGCTCCCCTGCGCCGCCGAGGGGACGGTTCGGTTCCGCCGTGACCCTCAGTCAGTGGCGCAGGAGGCCGACGCTTCCCCGCGCGGTGAGCACGATCGCGACGAGCAGCACGAGCGCCGGGATCACGTGGGCGAGTTGGCGGTCGAGCCGGGCGCGTAGCGACGCGATCCTCTCGCGGCCCCGCGCTCCCGTGAGGACCCGCAGCACGAGGATGGCGACGAGGGGCGCGACGAAGGTAGCGTTGAAGACGACGAGGAGCGCGACCTGGGCGCCGAGCGGGCGTCCGGAGCCGACGACAGCAGCTATCACGGCGAAATAGGGCACAGCCGTCGGGAGTTCGGCGGCCGTGATCCCCGCCCCCACGAGGAGCGAGGAGCGGTCGATGCGGTCCTGGTTTCCACTCACGCGCTGCTGGAGGTGGTCGCGGGCGAGCCAGAGCCCCACCGCAACCAGGAAGGTCGCGAGACCGAGAGCGAGTTCGAGGAGGCGGCGAACCTCGAACCCGGGATGCGGGGCGACGGCAAGGATCGCCT
>Ga0302326_10032375_pt1 | contig 10415 bp, 12 predicted proteins | sample Palsa_T0_3_FD_202264 | JGI IMG/M metagenome (GOLD analysis project Ga0302326, IMG submission 202264) | Peat permafrost microbial communities from Stordalen Mire near Abisko, Sweden - Palsa_T0_3 | ecosystem: Environmental > Terrestrial > Soil > Palsa > Peat permafrost | place: Sweden: Abisko... | reverse complement strand
TCGGCTACCGGGGGATCCGCTCATCGAAGAGCTATTTCGGGAATTTGCGAACGCGATCGCCACGTTCGTCGAACTCGGCGGCGCGATCGTCGTTGCGATTGGCGCCATCGAAGCGTTCGTCGTCGTTATACCGGCCGTGGTCGCTCCCAAGCACGCGGTCGGAACGCGCCGCGAAGCGTGGCGGCGGTTTGCGACGTGGCTGGTCCTCGCTCTCGAATTCGAGCTAGGCGCCGACATCATTCGATCCGCGGTCGCCCCGAGTTGGAACGACATCGGACAACTCGCCGCAATCGCGGTAATCCGAACCTTCCTGAACTATACCCTCGAGCGGGACATCATGCGCAGCAAGCCGCCCGAACCCGCCGAAGCGTAGCATTCGAGTCGATGGATCACGTTTTAACGGCACTCGATTTCTTCGAACGCTTCGGCTTCGCGGTCTTGCTTGGAACGCTCATCGGTCTCGAGCGAGAAATGCGGCAACGCTCGGCCGGCGTTCACACCCTGGCGCTGGTCTGTGGCGGGACCTCATTGTTTGTGATGATTACGCCGCTGATCGTCGCGCCGTCGGTCGGCGACCCGTCGCGCATCATCGGGCAGGTCGTCACGGGCATCGGCTTTCTTGCCGGCGGTGTCATTTTGCGTCAGGGCAGCGACATCAGCGGATTAAATACCGCCGCGACGCTATGGGCCACAGCGGCCGTCGGCGGGTTGGCGGCATTCGGCTTTTACCCGCAGGCGGTCGCGGGCGCCATCGCGGTCACGCTCGTAAATTTCCTTTCGCCGTATATCTCGCAATACATGGCCACGCACTCCCGGTGGATCGTAGACGCCAACGCTCAATATAGACTCGAAATCATCTGCGAGAAGGACAGCGCGGACAAAGTTCGGAGCGAGATCCTGGCCGGCGTGAGCGCCTCACGCCTCCGTCTCGATAAGATCTCGTCCGAACACGTCGATCCCGATCACGTCAAGATCGTTGTAAAACTCATGCTGATGGGGCGCAATAACGAGCAGGTCATCAATGAGTTCTCGACGAGGCTTCAAGGCGTGACAGGTATAGACGCGATGCACTGGGATAACCAAGCCAAGGACGACTAAGGAACTGAACGTGAGGAGTGATTCCGTGATACCGAGGCAAATTCAACCGCAGCCGCTGGCGGCCGCTTTCCTCGCCGCAACGGTGCTTACGGCCGCTCCCGCGGCAGCGGCTTCGGCTCTTGCGGCCATTCCCGTGAGTCTCAGCGTTAACTACCACATCACGACGCAGACGAGCAAACCCCCGGCCGAAGGCGGCCAACAATCGACTGACACCTACGTGCGCATCACGCGCGCTTCCAGCACTGTATTCAACGTCCAAGTCAACGGCGCGCCATCAGGCCAAATCCTCCTGAATGGCAACGGATCGCTCAACGTACCGCCCCCTCTCAAAAAGGTCTTCGCACCGTTCGGCGAAGCGGCGCTACTCATGCAGGGAGCCCCGCGACCGCTCGCGCCGAACACTTCCTGGGCCGCAACCGTGCCGATCCCGCTGAGCGGCTCGACCGATTATGTCACGGCAATGGTTAGCGTGACGCAGTCTTCGCCAAGAGGCGCTGCAGTCGTCGCGAACGGTCAGAACTCGACGACGGTCAAACCTTTGATTCGACAACACCCTGCCGATGTCAACTTCAACGCCGCAATGACCTATAACAACGCGGGAATGTTGACGTACGCCAATAGCAACGTCTCGGTTTCCATAAAGGCTGGAGCCTTTCGTACAAAGCACGTCAGCAGTAGCTGGACGCTCTCCCTCGCCGGGCAATAGAAAGGGCTTCTAACGTGAAAGCCGTCCGAATTTTGCGCACTGCGGTTGCCGCGATGATCTTCTTGTCACTCGCCGGTCGCGGCGAGACGGCAACCGCGCCTAGGATCGAACCCGCCGCGCTCCATCTGCTTCACTCAGCCGCGGATTATCTCAAGGGGCAGAAGTCGTTCTCGTTCACAGCGGATATTCGATACGACGACGTCCAACCGTCGGGGCTCAAATACCAGCTCCACGCCGTCTCAACATACCAGATCGCGCGGCCGGGTAATCTGTTCGTCAGCTATACCGGCGACCGCCGCTCCGCGGACTTCTACAGTGACGGCAAGACCTTCGTCTTCTACGATCGCCTGGCCAACGTGTATGGGACGGCGGCCGCGACGAACGACAACGACGCGACCCTCAACGGAATTTTTACGAAGTTCGACTTCACGGTGCCGTTGGATGACCTCGTATCCAATGACCCCGAGAAGGCCTTGGGCGCTCAACTGCAGAGCGGCTACGATCTCGGCGCTAGTTCGGTCGGAGGCGTTGCGACGCATCATTTACTTTTCACGCAAGCGGCCATCAACTGGCAGATTTGGATCGACGACGGCGCCACGCCGCTGATCCGAGAGATCTCCATAACGTATAAGAAGCTTCCGGGGCAGCCGCAATATACGGCGACGCTCCGCGATTGGAAATTCGCGCCCATCGATGCGGCGACGTTCACCTTCACGCCGCCGAAGGACGCCATGCACGTTGACTTTGTTGCCGTTTCGAAGAACGGTGTGCAATGAAGGGGAGTATGATGCTGAGAGCCTTTGAGCGCCGCAACCTTACTGCAGCGGCGTTGCTCGCATGTCTTGTCGCGTCGAGCCTTGGCGGCGGCGGCGCGCCCTCCGAGGCACGGGGTTTCGGCGGCGGCGGTTTCCATGGCGGTGGCGGGGGCTTCAACGGCGGCGGCTTCGGGGGCTTCAACCGCGGTGGCTTCGGCGGAGACTTCCGCGGCCAAGGATCCGTTTCTCACGCGTCCTCAGCCGGCTTCAGTCACCCTTCTTCAGGTAACTACAATCGGCCGAGTGGCGGCACGAGCACCGCAAACCAGGCGCAACGCCAAACTGCAATGTCCGGGAATCAACAAAACCGTCAAAGCTCCTTCACGTCGAACGTCAATAGCGCCGAAAGCACTCGAACGAGCAACGTCCACAGCGCCGAGAACACTCGCACGAACAACGTCAATAATTACGACAATAGCTATCACGGCGATGACTACTATGGCGGCGGGTATTACGGCGGCGGGTATTATGGCGGCTGCGGCGGGTGCGGCTGGGGAGCTGCAGCAGCCGGACTCGTCGGCGGTCTCGCCATCGGGGCGGCTGTCGCATCGACGCCACCAGCGGCCACGACCGTGTACGTCAACAGCGCGCCGTACTGGTACTCAAACGGCACGTTCTACTCGAGCGCTCCGAGCGGCACCGGGTACGTCGTAGCCGCGCCCCCGAACGGCGCGGTGGTCACGACGCTTCCTACCGGGTACACCTCAGTTAACGTAAGCGGAAGTAGTGCGACATACGAATATTTCAACGGCTACTATTACAAGTGGACCGGCTCGAACTACGTCGTCGTCGCTGCTCCGCCGCACGTCACCGTGCCGTACCTTCCGCAGTCGGCGACGATCGTCCACAATTCCGGTGCGACCTACTACCAGTGGAACAACATCTGGTACACACCGAAAATCGTCGGCGGCGAGGTGGTCTACGTATCGGCTTGAGTTATTCAAGCGGAGAGCGATTACGTGACGCTAAGTCTCGCGCTGGCTGAAGAAACGCAAGCTAAGAGGATTCGGTACGCATGGCACTATCATTTAAAAATGACGTTCTTCCACTCTTCCGGCCGGTGGACATAGAACACATGAAAGTTCACGGCGTCGTACTGGATTCGTACGATTATATGTCCGATGTGGCAAACAACCATGAGAATGCGCGAGGCGTGCGCGATTCCCTGACGGGTGCCACTCCAAAAATGCCGCCAGGCGGACCGTATTGGTCTCAAGCCCAGGTCGACATTCTTAGCAAGTGGATTACGGATGGTTGTGGGCCGTAAGGAGAGGCCGGCTCCACCCCGCCATTTAACAAAAAGCTGAATATCGTTTCCGCGTTGTGGAAGAGCATGGCAAAAGGAGCGCGCATGAAACGGCTTTTCCTAGCGTTGGTCTTATTCGCGGGAGTGAGTGCCGGCAACGTGCTGGCAAACGAGAACCCTTCGTTCAAGCAGCCGACCTATACGGGCCCGCTCAGCGCCTCTGAAAAAGCGTTCGTTGCGGCAGCTCAATCGGACGTAGGGTCGCGTTTCGCCTTGGCAAGCGACGCTGAGAAAGCCGGCTACGTCCGTTACACGAGCGAAGACGAGACGGGCGCTATCAGCTACGCAAACCGCCAATGGCAATCGAGCGACGCCGACCATCCGAGTCAGCTTTGGTACGACAAGCACGGCTCGCTCCTCGGCGCCGACTTTTCGCGCCTAAAGACCGGGAACACGCCACCCCAATTGTGGGGCATCAACCCGGGACGCTGGTGGGAATTCGACCGTCACGTGCATTTCGTCACGAAGAAGCCCGACGGCACGATCGTCTACGATCAATATGTGGCCGACGACGACTGGCTGGCGGCGGGTGGAAGCTTAGAGAATCCAAGTGCCGCAACGCTCGTCAAGCTCGGAAAGGTCAAGAGCGCTTCAGACGTCGTCACGGTCTTCAGCTTTCCGGCGGTGTGGGATCTTATCGTCTGGATAAAACCGAATCCCGACGGAGCGTTCGCCTACAAGAACCCGCTCGTGAAACCCTAGAGGAGGCGCGTCAGACTGACGTTCGCCTTTGCCTCGCGACGCAACGTTTCATCGCTGCATGTGAATCTCTTGTGAACCGATGCTGCATCGCTCGCGAGAAAGGTCGTCCGATGCGGGCCAGGATATGTCTCGGACGGGATACGGCTTCGATCAGGTAGTGAACCGACTCGCTCTGCTCGTCGAACTCGACAACAAAGCGCTCCTGGCCCTCTTCGACATGGAGGACGGTCGTAGCGTACATGAACCCAAAGCGCGTCGGGGTGTCGACGACTTCGACGATGCGGTTAACGCTTATCGACCAAAGGAAGGCGGTGTGGGCTTCCACCGCAACCAGCTCTCCGGGGAAAACGCTGGGAGCCGCGTAAGCGAGTTGCACCCATTCCAAATCAAACTGCTCCCAACTCTTGAGGCACGTGCGTGCAGCCGCAAAGACTTCCGGTCCGCGTCCGATCTCGGTCCGGGAGAAGTCGTGCGCAAAGCCCTTGGGCGGCGTTCCGAGCGCGCCGTCGTTCAGTGTCAGTAAGCTCGGGCTAGAAAGAGCAGCCCGCTGCGCACCGGCGAGGAAGTCTGTTTTTTCTTTTTGGCTCGGTCTGGTTAACCGGAACATGTGCCGCGGATACTCAGTAAGAGCCGCCGGAACGACCGCAGTCAAGCCACGCTATCTACGAATCGAATGCGAATATCCGCTTCCAGTCGTTTTTCATACTGATTACGGACCAACCCTTAGCAATCGCTTCGTCATACGTGGCCTGTGAAAGCGGACTGAGCTTGGAGGGAGGCAGCCCTTGAGCGGGACCGTACGCGTACTCGCGCTCGGCGTCATCGTGCATGACGAGCATGCTGAGGGTCGCGCCGCTGTTCTCATCCGTATATTCGAGCATCGGTCGATCGCCGTCCGAGTTTCCAAAAGCAGCGTTGGGACGGCGGCCGAGAAATAGGTAGATATCCTCGGGCTTCGCGGTGACGTCGTTGAAGTACAGCAAGTCCGGTTGCTTCATGAGCACGCTACGGCCTTCTTTATCGTAGGTGTACTTCGTTTTTACAGCCGAGCCGATGACACGCTCAAGGGGGACATCGTACGTCGCTTGTGCGAACGCGCGGACGAACGCCTGGCCGCCTCCCGTTACGATGTATTCACGGAAGCCGCTCGCTCGAAGGTACTGCATTACCTCGAGCATAGGTTGGTAGATGAGGTCCGTGAAGGGCCGATTCCAGCGCGGATCCCGTGCCTTTGCTACCCAACTCGCGACGATTTCCTCGAAGTCCCGGGTGGTGATCCCCGAGTGGGTAGCGCCGGCAATCGCCATGAGGTCCTGCATCGTAAACTTTGCCATGCCGTCTTTGTCACCGGTGAGGATGGACTTGAAGGGCTCGGTGTCCTTCCACGACGGGTTCGCCGGCTCGAGCGCTGCGACGCGCTCGAATGCAAACATGATTTGGGTAACCATCGGATGCTCGACCCAAAGCGTGCCGTCTTGATCGAACGTCGCGATGCGCTCGCCCTCAGGAATGAAATCAGAGCTTTTCGGATCGGTCGTCTTCTGGACGAACGACAGAATCGCGGACTTCGCGTGACCTTCGTTCCACGACGGCAGTGGGTCAGCCATGAATGCGGCCTCTGTAAAGACAGCGAGATATTTGAGCGTTCAAAATCGATGGCGGGTGTCCCTCGGGGTTCACTCTAGTCCTTGACCATGCGCACAACGGGAACCGCCTCACCGTTCGCAAGGAGCACCTCGAGACGGTCGACCTCTCTGTAGCCGCGGCACCGGTAAAGATGGACGCCCGTCAATGTCGCTCCCAGCTCGAAGCGCCGAAAGCCCGCCGCGCGTGCCGCGCTCTCGCAGTTTTCCAAGAGGAGGGTGCCCAAGCCACGGCGTGCCCACTCCGGGTGAACGAAGAACGCGCGGATTTTCGCCGCGTCGACGGCGGGATCGAGCAAATTATTCTCGCGCTGCGTCCATCGGTCACCGCCGAAAAGCGTCGCGCGTTTGCTCCACCCACCGCAAGCGACGATCTCTCTTTCAACGTCAACCACGAAATATGTCTCGTCATCGATCAAGGCCGTGTCGACGCCGAAGATCGCTTCAAGGGCCCCTGCGATCTGCAGCTCACTGTAATCGTCGCGCTGCAGTTCGCGCACCGAACGCTCGATCACGTACGACAGCCGTGGGATGTCGGCGTGCGTCGCCAGACGAACGCGAGCCGTTTCCCTAAGACACGCAGTGCGCCTTCCCTTCACGCCGAGAATCGTCAGCTACGGCGCCGCGACGCCGGCCGGAACGCTTGGTTCGAGCAGTGGCGCGATTCCAGGCGTCCCTTCGATGCTGGGGATGTAGCTCGGCGGCCGACGTGCGTGAGCCGCGCGTTCATACGCCGCACCGAGTGCCAACAGCTTCGCCTCGCTCCAAGGACCGCCGATAAACGAGATGCCGACCGGCAAGCCCGTGACATATCCCATCGGAACGGTAAGGTGCGGGTAGCCTGCGACGGCCGCGAGTGAGGCGACGACGCCTGAGGCGTTATCCCCGTCAACGACGTCGCTGCGCCACGCCGGCCCATACGTCGGTGCGATGAGCGCGTCGAGCCGGTCCTTTGCAAGAAGACGATCGATTCCCGCGGACCGCGTTGAGGTGGAGCAGGTTTGCAATGCCCGCAGATACTGCGGCGTGATGCCCTTGGTGGCATTCGCCTTTTCCAACAGGTCTTGGCCGAACAGCCGCAGTTCGGTTGGGTCGGCGCGATTGAACGCGATGACCGCTGCCAGGGTGCGCGTCTTTACCGTCGTCGGGGTCGACGCGAGGTATGCATTAAGCTCGGTCTTGAAATCGGTCAATAAGACGGTGAGCTCCGCATCGCCGAGCGCCGGATTCGGTTTGAAGTCGGAAATTTCAACGATCTGCGCACCACGCGCGCGCAGCAGTGCGAGGGCACGGTTGAACACCGCGTTTACAGCCGGGTTCAGTGGGGCGGCGGCATACCGCAACACGCCGAATCGCTTACCTTGAAGTGACGCATGGCGCAGCGCGAGAACGTAATCTTGCTTGTGCGCGTCGGCTACTGCGGTCGCCGGGTCGCGCGGATCCGAGCCTGCGATCGCGGTTAGCAGCGCCGCGACGTCCGCGACGCTGCGCCCGATCGGCCCGGGCGTGTCTTGATGGTGCGACACCGGGATGACATACGTGCGCGAAACGAGGCCGACTGTCGGCTTCAAACCAACGAGCCCATTCAACGACGAGGGGCAAGTGATGGATCCGTCGGTTTCCGTTCCGACGCCCACCGCCGCGAGGCTCGCGGCGACCGCCGCACCCGTGCCGGATGACGAACCACAGGCGTTTCGATCCAAGGAGTACGGATTCTTCACAAGGCCACCGAGCCGCGACCAGCCGCTTATCGAGAACGACGACCGGAGGTTCGCCCATTCCGATAAGTTCGTCTTACCGAGGACGATTGCGCCGGCGTTGCGCAGACGCGCCACGAGCGGCGCATCACGAAGGGTGACATTGCGTGCGAGCGCCGCCGATCCCGCGGTCGTTGCCGTCCCATCAGCCGATTCGATGTTGTCCTTAATCAGCACGGGAATACCGTCGAGGGGACCGCGTGTCTTCCCCTGCGCGCGCTCACGATCCGACCGCCGAGCCTCATCAAGCGCGTGAGGATTCAACGCGATGATGCTCCGCAGCGCCGGGCCTTGAACATCGAGTTCCTGAATGCGCGCGAGATACAGGCGCGTGAGGTCTTCGGCCGTCACCTTCCGGCGCGCGAGGTCCGCCTCGAGCTCAGCGACGGATTTTTCGGTTACGTCGTACAAGGGCGACGACGCCGGTGAGGGCGCTGCGGAGCTTCGGGGAACCGCGAACAAAACGATGGCTCCCACGCAGAGAGCAGGTCCGAGCAAACGAAGACCGTTCATCATAATTCTTGCCGCCGTTACAGGCCGGCGCGGACGAGGGCGAGGGTCGCGCTCACGCCCGCGACGCCCGCAGCATGGATCAACAATTGCGGAACGTTCCCGCTGCGTTCACGAGCAATGAGAAAGTCGGCGAGCGGCGCAAGAATGCAGGCAGCCAAACCTGCCTGCATGGCGGGGCGGTTGCCGGCAAGCGCCGACCACAGCACAAAGCCTCCCATCACGAGGTCGCGGGCGGCGGTCGCGCGCACGTACCCGTGCGCGACCGGGTCATCGCTCGGGATGCCGTACGTTCGGGTCGAGGCGCGCGGCCAGAGAAGCGCGCCCGTGCCAATGCCGAGTACGCAAACCGCGCCGAGCGCCGTCAGGGTTCGCGCGGTCAAGAGGGCGATTCCAGCAGGCTTTTCCTTTTCGACCGCAGTACGGACGGGCACACTCCACGGAGTATTGGAGAACTGCGATGTCGTTCCGCTTCCTGGCCGCGCCACTCCTCATCGCCCTAGCCACCGTCGCCCCGGGTGTCGCGACCGCCGCCACCGTTACGTTGAACGGTGCGCCCATCGAAGGCGTCGTCGTCAAGGACGGACACCTGATGGTGCCGTTCCGAGCTCCGCTGGAAGCGCTCGGGGCGAAAGTCGGCTGGGATGACGCGACGAACATCGCTTCCGCGAGTTATGGAGGCGCCCAACTCGTGACGGTCACCGTCGGAAGTACGGAAGCGACCGTTACCGGCAATCAGCGCACGATGAGCGTCGCTCCGGTTCTCGAGAACCATCTCTGCTATATTCCGGTCGAGACGCTAGCAGATATCTCCCATGCGAAAGTCGTGTATTCAGCCGACCGGCAGTCCGCTGCGGTGACGGGGTGGGATCTCGCCGGCATCAACGAGGTCGGCTCCGGCGGAAGTCTCATCTGGGTCTGGGTCTGGATCCTCGTGATCGGCGGGATTCTGTATCTCGTGGCGGCGCGCATGGTCGACATGCAAATGGTAACGCGCGCTCGCGCCTAGGAGCCTAAGACACAATCTCGCGACGGCCTTCGAGTTGCTGACCCGAGCTCGAGCAGCTCGATCTAATTCGCCTGCAGACTCGGTGTGCTTATCGCACGTTGCGCAGCGGAATCGCGAGAATAAGCATCCCCTTCCATTCGGGGCCCCCGGGGTGCGGGGATAGGGCCGATTCTCCGCCCGTCAGCGCTTCAACGTAGCCATGAAGATACTGGAAATGCGGAAAGTTAAAGGCCACATTGAATGCGTTGCCGTTGGTCAATTGCCCGAAGCCTTGGTTGTTGAAGTTGTGCTGAGCGCTCACAGCAACTTGGCCGTTGAATAGCGATTCGAAGATCTCGGCGGTGGTTCCGTACGTACCGGTTCCGCCGAGTGGGAATCCCGTAATCCCGCTAACCCCCGGATTTCCATCGTGCTCGTCTTGACGTATGAGCAGGAGGCCGGGACGATAGTGCGTCGTTGGATCGATCTCGATGTAGAGCGCCTGCGAATTGTAGGAGTCGATGCCGTTGCCCGTGCTCACGGGGACGGTTCCGACGCTTCCGAACACACCGACCTCAACCGGAACGTTCGGGTGCGCATAGGCGACCTTATATTGGAACGTCTTGTCGACGGATCCGTAGTCGGTTGCTCCCGCGTTGCCCCCGAAATCGCCGTTGCCATAAACGTAGGAGATCTCCGCATCGAGGGATTTTGTCACGTATGCGAACTTCGTTCCCCAGCGGTTGCTGTATGTCGCACCCCAGTCGTGCTCGCCGACGAGGGTACTCGATGCAAGTGGGCCGTCGATGTCGAAGGTCTGGCTGTACGGTGAGGGCTGCGGATTCTCAATGAGGCCGACAAAAAGATGCCCGTTACGGTGCAAGATGTTG
>Ga0302326_10032374_pt1 | contig 10415 bp, 12 predicted proteins | sample Palsa_T0_3_FD_202264 | JGI IMG/M metagenome (GOLD analysis project Ga0302326, IMG submission 202264) | Peat permafrost microbial communities from Stordalen Mire near Abisko, Sweden - Palsa_T0_3 | ecosystem: Environmental > Terrestrial > Soil > Palsa > Peat permafrost | place: Sweden: Abisko... | reverse complement strand
GGTGAAGCCCGTCGGCGCTATCGCGAACGGCAGTACCACCTGCTGGCCCAGCACTTGCCAGCCGGTCCGGACATTGCTGACGTCACGCAGGATGGTGGGGTGAAATTCGATGTCACGAAAGGCTTGGCGGGCACGTTCCAGCGAGATCTCGTCCTCGGCGGCACCGTCGGTGTAATCGAAAGCCGCTCGCGGTGTGCGCCGCTTCGCGATTCGCCTTAGATCGTCGATGGTCTGCGCGTCGTCGAGCCGACGCTGTGTACGGTCGAGCCGGGGCTTGCGGAATCGGATCAGCGGCGCAAGGTCACGCGCCTTCGGTATCCGTCGTTTGACCACTGTGTCACGGTAGGTCTTATGGAATCGGTAGGCGACCCCTTCGATCTGCAGCGTTTCGTTGATGCGCAGGAACGGGTGTACCCTACCGTCCTCGACGAGTTGCGGGCCGGTCGCAAACGCAGCCATTGGATTTGGTTCATTTTCCCGCAAGTCGGCGGCCTGGGCAGCAGCCCCACCGCAGTCCGCTACGCGATCTCCTCACTTGACGAAGCCCGGGCCTATCTCCGTCACGACGTGCTCGGGCCACGGCTGCATGAATGCACGCAGCTGGTCAACGCCGCGCAGGGCCGCTCGATAGCCGGGATCTTCGGGTCGCCGGATGACATGAAGGTGCGTTCGTCGATGACGTTGTTCGCCCGCGCGACACCGGACAACGAGGATTTCGTGGAGTTGCTCGCGCGGTATTACGGCGGCGAGGAAGATCCGCTGACGTGGAAGCGGCTGACCTAGAGCGGCAGCAGAATCCGCCAGCCATGCGGCTCGACGGACACCGCGTCGACGACGTCTTTCGGAGGCGCTCCGCTGCCGGCGATCACCTCCGCCGAGCCGGAATCCAGCCGCACGTGGATGGCAGTGTCGTCGATGTTGAGCGCGACGATCAACGCGTCGTCGCCGCGACGAGCCTGGTACACGTAGTGCCGGTTATCCAGCCGTAGCGCCGACGTCGACGCGGCGTGCAGCCACGGATGGCGGCGACGCAACCCGATCAGGTATTGGTGCAGCGACCAAATCTCAGCTCCACGAGCATCTAGTTGTGCTGGGGGAGAGCCGAATTCGGGCCGCACTGCATCGTCGCCGCCGAACCGCTCCTCCTTGACTCCGCGGTAGCCGAGCTCGTCGCCGGCGTAGACACTGGGAACGCCTCCCACGGTCATCAGGATGACCAGGGCGTGGGCGAGGTGTTCGGGACGCTGAAGTTGGCTGGCGATGCGGGTGACGTCGTGGTTGCCGAGGAAGGTCAGCGGCGCAAAGCTTTCCACGAAGTCGGTGTGTCGCTGCAGCGCCCAGTCCAGCTCGAAGAAATTGCCGTCGTTGAGGCCGCTCCAGATCGCTTTCCACAGCTCGTACTGGGTGGCCGAGTCGAAACCGGTTTCGCGAACCACCGCCGCGTAGTCGCCGTGAATCAGCTCCCCGACAAACCACGCATCGGGTTTCTGCGCCCGAACTCTCGGTAAGACGGTGGCCCAAAATTTCTGCGGCACAGCGTAAGCAGCGTCCAGTCGCCAGCCGTCAGCTCCTTGTCGCAACCAGTGCGTCATCACGTCGGCGGTGTAGTCGGCGACGTCGGGGTTGTCGTGGTTCAGCGTGAGCAGGCCGTCGTGTCCTTCGAAGGTATGAAAGCGGCCCGGGCGCCCGCGAAACCAGCGCGCTGCCGTATCGTCATGCGCCGCTTCGCGATGGCGCGGGAAATCGATACCGACGTGGTTGAACACGCCGTCCAGGAGAACCCGCAAGCCACGCCGGTGCGCCTCGGCAACGAGGTAGTCGAAGTCGTCGTCGTCGCCGAGTCGAGGATCGATGCGGTAGTGGTCGGTGGTGTCGTAACCGTGTGTGCGCGAGGCAAAGATCGGCCCCAGCGCGACCCCCGACGCGCCGAGCTCGACGGCGTGGTCGAACCACCCGGCGATCCGCCGGAGCCGGTGCTGTCCCGGGTCCGGCGGATCAGCTGCCGGAAATGCGCCCACGAACCCCAGCGGATAGACCTGCCACCAGATCACGTGCTCGACCCAGGCGGGTGCGGTCACCGCCGATACCTGGCTTCGTAGAGGGTTCTCATCTCGTTCTCGAGTTCGGGGGCCGGACCGTCGACCACCGCCCGGGGTGCGACCGTCCTGACCGGCAGCATCGCCACCGGCGGCGTCAGCGCGTGCCATTCTGTCAGCCAGTCGGTCAGCTGAGCGCATGACGTCGCGTACACGATGCGCCCCAGCCCGGCCCATGCGTGCGCGGCCGCACACATCGGGCATTGCTCACACGAGGTGTACACGGTGGCTCGAATCCGGCGCACCGGAGCCACATTCGCTAGCGCCCACCGGACGACACCCATCTCCGCATGCAATGTCTGGTCGTCGTCGGTGGTGCGGTTGTGGTCCTCGTAGAGCGTCTCGCCGCCGGCGCCAACCAGCATCGCGCCGAAGGGAGCGTGTCCGTTCTCCAGTGCGGTGCGGGCAAGCTCTACACAGCGACGTAGGTGTTCCAGATCAGCGCGACTAACGACCACAGAGCCGAAGTCTACGGGCGGTCTAGCCGGCGGCGGCCAGTGTTTCGGCGGTGGTGATCGCCTGCGCGACGCCGGACACGATGGCCGCAACCTTCAAAGCCTCCAGAATCGCTTCGCGGGCGACGCCGGCCTCGCGCAAGGTGTGCTCGTGGGCCACCATGCAGTGCGAGCACCCGTTGATCGACGACACCGCGAACGACCACAGCTCGAAATTCACCTTGTCCACGCCCGGGTTGCCGATAATATTCATTCTCAGGCCAGGACGGAGGTCGTCGTACTTGCCGTCGAGGAAGCCGCGGCCACGGTAGAACACGTTGTTCATGCCCATGATCGACGCCGCGCCGAGCGCCGCCTGGTATGCCTCGGACGATAGGACATCGGCCGCCTCGGCGCCAATCTCCGCAAGCACCTGGGTGTTTCGCGTTGCCGCGGCACTGGCCAACAGCGTGCCCCACAGCTGTTCCTCGTTCAGCACGGTGCTGCGGCTGATCGAGCCGAGATTGAGCTTGAGGTCCTTGGCGTAGTCGGGCAGTGCGTCCTTCAGATTGTCGATGCTCATCAGATCCCCGATCAGGCCGAAGCTTTGAGCAGTTCGCCGGCGTCCAAGGTCGGGTCACCCTTGCGCCAGTTGCACGCGCACAGCTCGTCGGACTGCAGAGCATCGAGCACACGCAGCACCTCGTCGACGTTGCGGCCCACCGAACCGGCGGTCACCGAGACGAATTGGATCTCGTTGTTGGGATCGACGATGAACGTGGCCCGGTCGGCGACACCGTCGGCGTTGAGTGCTCCGGTGGCCTCGACCAGTTCCCGCTTGAGGTCTGCAAGCATCGGGAACGGCAGCTTCTTGAGGTCCTCGTGCTGCGCACGCCACTGAAAGTGCACGAACTCGCTGTCCACCGAGACGCCGAGCACCTGCGCATCGCGGTCCTCGAATTCGTCGTTGAGCTTGCCGAATGCGGCGATCTCAGTCGGGCAGACGAAGGTGAAGTCCTTCGGCCAGAAGAACACCACTCGCCACTTGCCCTCGTGGTCGCCGCTGGAGATCGTGGTGAAGTAGTCGCCGGGCTGTTGGGCGTCGACCTTGGAGAGGTCGCCGCCGATCAACGCAGTCAGCCGGTAGGCGGGAAACTGGTCGCCGATTGTCAGCAGTGCCATGTCACTCCTTGGGTCAAATTGGATCTAGTCAAGATTCTTGGGCTTCCACTATCGTGCCCGATTGCGACTTTGAATAAAAGGTGATCTTTCCCACTATACTGATAGGCATGTCCGATAAGACTTATCAGCCGACGATCGCCGGACTTCGCGCGTTCGTGGCCGTCGCGGAGAAGCAGCACTTCGGCAGTGCTGCAACAACTCTCGGTGTCAGCCAGTCAACGCTGTCGCAGGCGCTGTCGGCGCTGGAGACCGGTCTGGGAGTTCACTTGGTCGAACGGTCCACGCGCCGCGTCTTCCTCACCGAGGAAGGCAGGCAGCTGCTGCCGCAGGCGCAAGCGGTGATCGAGGCTGCGACGGCGTTCACGGCTGCGGCCGCGGGAGCCTCGGACCCGCTGCAGGGCAGCATCCGGTTGGGCCTGATCCCGACGGTGGCACCGTACGTGCTCCCGACGCTGCTCGCCGGGCTGGCCGATCGGCTGCCCGCGCTGACGCTGCGAGTGATCGAGGACCAGACCGAGCGACTGCTCACCGGGCTGCGCGAAGGTTCGGTTGACGCGGCACTGATCGCATTGCCGGCCGAGGCCAGTGCCATCACCGAAATCCCGATCTACGACGAAGATTTTGTGCTCGCGTTGCCACCTGGGCACCCACTGACTGGTAAGCGGCGAATCTCGCCGACCGCGTTGGCGGAGCTGCCGTTGTTGCTGCTCGACGAGGGCCACTGCCTGCGCGACCAGGCACTCGACGTCTGCCGTAACGCGGGTATCAACGCCGAACTGGCCAACACCCGGGCGGCGTCGCTGGCGACGGCGGTGCAATGTGTGTCCGGCGGACTGGGCGTGACGTTGATCCCGCAGAGCGCGGTGCCCGTCGAGGCCTCCCGCAGTCGGCTGGGACTCGCATACTTCGCCGCGCCCAGCCCCGGACGCCGAATCGGGTTGGTGTTTCGGTCCTCCAGCGGACGGGAGGCGCCGTACCGGCAGCTTGCCGGGCTGATCGGCGAGCTGGTCTGCAGCGATAAAGGCGTTCGCCCGGCCCGGTAGCGGCCAGAATGTGAACGTGTTCTAGTTTCGCCTCATGCTGGACTTCACTCTCGAGGACATCAGCGCCGAGGAATTGCAACGACTGCGGGCGCTCTACGAGCCGCTGGCTGATTCGGTCCGAGAGTTGATCGACGCCACGATCCGTACCCAGGTCGGCGCCGATGCTGTCGCGGCGGCCAAAGCCGAGATCGACTCGGCCACAGAGCGTTTGCGTCGTCAGCAAGTCGACGGTTCGTTCGGGGTGCGGTATCTCAAAAGCGGCGAGCGGATGGCTTGGGGGAACGTCGTCATCGGAATCCGAAACCCGATCGCACCTCCGTTGGTGATCCAGCACGACGACTCCGGCAGATCCTGGTGCGATTTTCACCTCGGCGCCCCCTATGAGGGGCCTCCGGGACACGTACACGGCGGAGTCGCCGCGCTGATCCTCGATCACCTGCTGGGCGAGGCCGCCAGCGGCGGAGTCAATCCGCGGCTCACCGGCACGATCAGCTTTCGCTACGTGCGGGCCACCCGGCTGGGCGACCTGCACGCCGAAGCGGTCACCGTGCGCACCGACGGCGTGAAGACCTACGCAACGGGTCATCTCGCCGACGATGAGGGGGTCACCGTCGAAGCCGAAGGCGTGTTCATCCAACCGCGCTGGGCCCGGGACGGCTCCGAATAGCCGACTGAGAGGTTGATGCGATGGAAAAAGTGATCGCGGTGCTGATGTCCGCCGACCGCGACGAGGACTGGTGCCAACGGCAGCGAGGATCCGTCGCCGAGGCGATTCTTGGACTCGGCATCGCCGGCCTGGCCGTCAACGTCCGCGATGCGGCGGTGCGTCATTCGCTGATGACCCTGACGACGCTGGACCCACCGGTGGCCGCCGTGGTGAGCATGTGGACTCAGCAGTGCTACGGCGACCCGATCGCGGCGGCGCTGGGGCTGCTGGAGGTTGAGTGCGATAGCCTCGCGGCGTACCTGGTCACCGAGTCAGTGCCATTGCGGGCGGCGCTCGAATTAGGCAGCCGAACAACAGGTTTGGCTAACATCGCGCTTTTGCGCCGACCGGCCGAACTGGACCAGGCAAGCTGGCTGCAGCGCTGGCAGCATGACCACACACCGGTGGCGATTGAGACGCAGTCCACCTTCGGCTATACCCAGAACGCCGTGGTGCGTTCGCTGACACCTGACGCGCCAGAGCTGGCGGGCATCGTCGAAGAACTCTTCCCTGCCGAGGCGATTACCGATCTGAAGGCTTTCTTCGGAGCGGCCGACGAGGCCGACCTACAGCAGCGGCTGGGCCGGATGGTGGCCAGCACATCGGCGTTCGGCGCCAACGAGAACATCGACGCCGTGCCGACCAGTCGCTACGTGCTGAAAACGCCCTTCCACAGTTGAGGAGATTCCCGTGATACTCCAGATCGACGATCACAACCGGGTACGCACGCTCACCCTGAACCGGCCCGAGGTGCTCAACGCGTTCAACGAGGCGCTCTATGAAGCCACCGCCGAGGCACTGCGACTCGCCGCCGGCGACCCCGAGGTCGCCGTCGTGCTGTTGACCGGGGCCGGCCGCGCTTTCAGCGCCGGTAACGACCTCAAAGAGATGCAGGCGCGCATCACCGACCCGCAATTAGCCGGGCAGGGATCACATTTCACCTCGATGATCGACGAGCTGACCGGGTTTCCCAAGCCGCTGATCTGCGCCGTGAACGGCGTCGGCGTCGGGATCGGCACCACCATCCTGGGCTATGCGGACCTGGCGTTCATGTCATCGACAGCGCGGCTGAAGTGCCCGTTCACCAGTTTGGGCGTGGCACCGGAGGCGGCGTCGTCGTATCTACTGCCGCAGTTGATCGGGCGGCAGAACGCTGCCTGGCTGCTGATGTCCTCGGAGTGGGTGGGTGCCGACGAGGCGCTGAGGATGGGACTGGTCTGGAAGGTGTGCGAACCCGACGATCTGATCGCTGAGGCCCGCAGGCATGCCGAGATCCTCGCGTCCCGGCCGATCCCGAGCTTGACCGCGGTCAAGCAGTCCATCGTCGAACCCACTCAGCCCGAGATCGCGGCGGCTACTGAACGGGAAAATGCCCATTTCGCCAGGCTTCTGGGTGGGCAAGCGAATGCGGCAGCGCTGGCGGATTTCACCGCCAAGCGGGGGCGTTAATCGCTAAGAACCGGTGGGCTGCAACTGCGCGGCGGCCTCGATGATCGCCCGCACGGTGCGCCGGCAACGGCCGCAGTCGAGACCTGCTCCGCATCTCGCAGCGACCTCTTTGGACGTCGCCGCGCCACCGGCGACCGCGTCGGAGACGGTCTGGCTGGTGACGCCCTCGCACAGGCATACGTACATCAGCGAATCCCCACGTTCGGGGTCACTGATGACTGAACAGCCCGCATGTAGGGAAGTCTAACCTAACTTGGTTCGCGAAGGCTATCCTTACTTAGGCTAGCCTTTGACCAGCACTTTTAGGAAAATTGACGCCCCCACGCCGCCCGAATCAGCACGCCGACGGCCGTCCGCTGGACTAGATTCGTGTTCGGCATGCCGGTGGCGTTCCAGCCCAACCTCACCGGCGATCGCCGCGACTCGAAACCATGCCAGGGGAGAATTAAGGAGCGATCGTGCAAGGTGATTCCGATGTTTTGCGCCTTCTCAACGAACAGCTGACCAGCGAACTCACTGCGATCAATCAGTACTTTCTGCATTCCAAGATGCAGGAGAACTGGGGATTCACCGAGCTGGCGAGCCACACCCGCGCCGAGTCGTTCGACGAGATGCGGCATGCCGAGGCAATCACCGATCGCATCCTGCTGCTCGACGGGCTGCCGAACTACCAGCGCCTCTTCTCATTACGCATCGGCCAGACCCTGCGGGAGCAGTTCGAAGCCGACCTGGCGATCGAGTACGACGTGTTGAACCGGCTGAAGCCGGGCGTCATCATGTGCCGCGAGAAGCAGGACTCGACCAGCGCCGCCCTGCTGGAAGGCATCATCGCCGACGAGGAAAACCACGTCGACTACCTGGAGACGCAGCTGCAGCTGATGGACAAGCTCGGTGAAGAGCTGTACTCGGCGCAGTGTGTTTCGCGTCCGCCGACAACGGGTCAAGCCGGCGACTGAGCGGGAATAGCAGCTGCGCATGACGCGAGCGCAGACGGCTGCCACAACAGATCCGGAATCCAGCGGCGCACTGGTCAGCCCGCAGCGACGCAATTTCGTCTTTCTGGCGATCGTGCTGGGAATGCTGCTGGCCGCGCTGGACCAGACCATCGTCGCCACCGCGCTGCCCACCATTGTCGCCGACCTGGGCGGAGCCGGACATCAGTCGTGGGTGGTCACCAGCTACCTGCTGGCCTCGACCATCGTCACTGCGCTCGTCGGCCGGCTCGGTGATTTGTTCGGCCGCAAGCTGGTTTTCCAGGCGGCAGTGACGTTCTTCGTCCTCGGGTCGGTGCTGTGCGGACTCTCGCAGTCGATGGTCATGCTGGTGGGCGCCCGGGCGCTGCAGGGCATCGGCGGCGGCGCCATCACGGTCACGGCCACCGCGTTGATCGGCGAGGTCATCCCGCTCCGGGATCGCGGTCGCTATCAGGGTGCGTTGGGCGCGGTGTTCGGCGTGACGACCGTAATCGGCCCGCTGCTGGGTGGCTATTTCACCGACCACCTGACCTGGCGGTGGGCGTTCTGGGTCAACGTGCCGGTCTCGATCGTCGTGTTCTTCGTTGCGGCGGCGGCGATCCCGACGCTGGCCGCGCGCGGGCGACCGGTCATCGACTACGCCGGCATCGCGTTCGTCGGCCTGGGCGCGACCGGCCTGACCCTTGCCACCAGCTGGGGTGGCACGACGTATCCGTGGAGTTCGGCGACCATCATCGGACTGTTCGTCGGCTCCGCGGCGGCGCTGGGCATGTTCGTCTGGATCGAAAGCCGGGTCGCCGCCCCGATCCTGCCGACCCGGCTCTTCGGCAATCCGGTTTTCACGGTGTGTTGTGTGCTGTCGTTCGTGGTCGGGTTCGCCATGCTGGGCGCGCTGACCTTTCTGCCGACCTACATGCAATTCGTCGACGGCGTCTCGGCGACCACATCGGGGCTGCGCACGCTGCCGATGGTGGCGGGGATGCTGTCGACGTCGATAGGCAGCGGCGTCCTGGTCGGCCGGACGGGTAGATACAAGATCTTCCCGATCGCCGGAACGGCGTTGATGGCGCTCGCTTTTCTGCTGATGTCCCGTATGAACCCGTCGACATCGGCACTGCTGCAATCGGTTTACCTGTTCATCCTCGGCGCCGGTATCGGCTTGTGCATGCAGGTGCTGGTGCTGATCGTGCAGAACACGTCGAGGTTCGAAGACCTCGGCGTCGCCACTTCGGGCGTGACCTTTTTCCGCACGATCGGCAGTTCATTCGGCGCGGCCATTTTCGGCTCGCTGTTCACCAACTTCCTGCAAGCGCGCATCGGTCCAGCGTTAGCGACGAGCGGCGTGGCCCCTGCAGCAGCGAATTCGCCGGAGGCGCTGCACCGGCTGCCCCGGACAATGGCCGCGCCGATCGTCGACGCCTACGCCGCGTCGCTCACCCAAGTGTTCTTGTGTGCGGTTCCGGTCGCGCTCGTCGGCTTCGCGCTGTCGCTGTTCCTTCGCGAGGTCCCGCTGCGGGATATCGGCAAAAACGCCGCCGACCTGGGCGACGGGTTCGCGATGCCGACCACGCAGACGCCGGAGGACATGCTCGAGATCGCGATCGGGCGCCTGCTGCGCGGTGAACCGGGTATGCGACTGCGCAGCATCGCCATGCGGCCCGACTGCCGGCTCGACGTCGCCGAGTTGTGGGCGGTGTTGCGCATCAACCGGTATCAGCGGGTGTTCGGCACGGCACGAATCACCGACATCGGCGAGCAGTTGCGGATTCCTTACGAAGTCCTCGAACCCACCTTCGACCGGCTGGTCAGCAACGGCTACGCACAACGCGACGTCGACCGCCTGTGGCTCACCGCGTCCGGTGCACGTCAAGTTGAGTTCGTCTCCGCGCTGATCAGGGACTGGATCGTCGACAAGCTCTCCCGCACGCCCAATTTCGAGGGACGCGCCGACCGGGCGAGCGTGGGAGCCGCGCTCGACCGCATCGCCCATCGGATCGTCGCGCAACCCGATTGGGGTGGCGATCAACCCAATCTGTCCGAGGTTGCGACACAAAATTTTCCTGTCGACTCTCGCCGACCACGTCCCGGCGTACCATCTCGCCATGAGCCGAATCGGAACATTCGCTGACGACGACATCGCCGGCTGGACCCTGAAGTCTCCCGAACTGGGCGGTGCGATCGGCGCGTTCGCCAACGCGGTCTACAGCCGCAACCGGTTGCCGATGCGAACGCGGGAACTCGCCCGGACAGTCATCGCGCACAGCAACGAATGCGTAGTGTGCGTCAACACCCGCGACGCCGACGGACCCGCCGCCGGTGTCGATGAGGCGCTCTATGACCACGCGCAGGAGTGGCGCACCTGGCCCGGATACAGCGACCAGGAGCGGCTGGCTGCCGAGTTCGCGTACCGGTTCGCCGCCGAGCACACAGTGCTGCGCGACGACGAAGACTTCTGGACCCGCTGCAGCGAACACTTCTCCGAGGAGCTGCTCGCCGACTTGGCGTTGTCGTGCGCGCTGTGGGTGGGAATG
>Ga0302326_10032373_pt1 | contig 10416 bp, 9 predicted proteins | sample Palsa_T0_3_FD_202264 | JGI IMG/M metagenome (GOLD analysis project Ga0302326, IMG submission 202264) | Peat permafrost microbial communities from Stordalen Mire near Abisko, Sweden - Palsa_T0_3 | ecosystem: Environmental > Terrestrial > Soil > Palsa > Peat permafrost | place: Sweden: Abisko... | reverse complement strand
TGTGAAGAATTTTATCCCCCTCAAACGGTTTGGAATGCCCCAGGAGATTGCCGCTGTTGTCAGCTTCCTGGCCAGCCCGGACGCAAGTTATCTTACCGGGCAGGTTATCTGTGTGGATGGAGGCATGGTGATGTGAATGTTGGCAAAACATTCGCTCACCGATATAGTTTCGTTGCGGGCCGCGTGGTCCAGAGGTTTTTTTGCTAGGGCAGGTGGATATGGCAGAAGATATCGACACGAAAGTCATCGAGATTGTCAGCGAGCAGATGGGCGTGGACAAAAGTGAAGTCACGCGCGAGACCCATTTTATTAACGACCTCAACGCCGACTCGCTGGATACCGTTGAACTCGTCATGGAATTCGAGGACGAATTTGAGTTATCGATTCCCGACGAAGAGGCGGAGAAAATCCAAACCGTCGGCCAGGCGATCGATTACATCAAAGAACATTCCAGCAAATGAGCAGGCGCCGAGTTGTCTTAACGGGTTTGGGCGTCGTTACTTCCCTCGGTGAGACCATCGAGGAATTGTGGGACAACCTGTGCGCCGGCAAGAGCGGAATCGGGCCCATCAAACGCTGGGACGCCAGCCAGTACCCCACGCGCTTCGGCGGAGAATGCACCAACTTCGACCTGGCGAAGTACGATGTCTCCCGATATACCCAGGAGCGGCTTAATCCCAAGCGAATGGACCGCTTCGGCCAGTTCGGCGTCGCCGCCGCCGTCAGTGCCGTCAACGATTCCGGAATCGATTTCGAAAAAACCGACCGCTACCGCTGCGGCGTCATCATCGGTAGCGGCATCGGGGGAATCGAAACCCTCGAAGAGCAGAATAAAATCCTCAACACCCGCGGCATCGGCCGGGTCAGCCCGTTCACCGTCCCTCGGCTCATGGTCAACGCCGCCAGCGGGAATATCTCCATTATCTTCCGAATCTACGGCCCCAACACCGCCGTCGCCACCGCCTGCGCCACCGGCTCCAACGCCATCGGCGACGCCGGGCGGTTCATCCAGCACGATCAGGCCGATCTCATGATCGCCGGCGGATCGGAAGCCGCGCTGTGCGCCCTGGGACTCGGCAGCTTCTGTGCCGCCCGGGCACTGTCCACGCGCAACAATGATCCCGCCGGCGCCAGCCGGCCGTGGGACCGCGACCGCGACGGGTTCGTCATGGGCGAGGGCGCCGGCGTCGTCGTCCTGGAAGAGCTTGAGCACGCCAAAAAACGCGGGGCGAGAATTTATTGCGAACTGGTCGGTTACGGGATGAGCGCCGATGCGTTCCATATCACCGCTCCCGACGAAGAAGGAAAAGGCGCCAGCCGGGCCATGGACCTCGCCTTGCGCGATGCCGGGCTTTCTTCCGATGATGTCGAATATATCAACGCCCACGGCACCAGCACCCAGCTTGGCGACGTGGCCGAGACCAAGGCCATCAAGCATTTCTTCGGCGAGCACGCCAAAAAGCTGGTCATCAGCTCCACCAAGAGCGAATTGGGCCATCTTCTCGGCGCCAGCGGCGGCGTCGAAGCGGTCATCAGCGCCCTGACCATCGACCGCAATCTGATTCCTCCCACGATCAATCTGCACAATCCCGATGCCGAATGTGATCTGGATTACGTCCCCCTCAAGGCCCGCGAGCGCCGCGTCAACGTCGCCATGAGCAACAGCTTCGGCTTCGGTGGCCACAACGCCTGCCTGGTCATGCAAAAATTAGCCAGTTAACCGGGTTAGCCCGCTCCTATTGCCATTCCCACCCCCCAGCCGATAATACGGCAGAGGAACGGATGCCCCTGCTGCAAGCTGCCAAACCCCCGTCGAATCCTCCGAGCACCGGAGAACTCGATCGCATTCTCCGCCTTCAGGTTCCGCTGATCGTCCGCCTGGCCGAACGAAAGATGCACTGCAGCGAAGTCATGCGCCTCGGCACGGGCGCGATCATCGAATTTTTCAAAAGCAGCGATCGCCCGCTGGAGCTTCTCGTGAACAACAAAGTGATCGCCCTCGGCGAGGCCGTCAAAGTCGGCGAGAATTTTGGGCTGCGCATCCGCCAGGTCGGGGACGCCACGCAGATCGTCGAAGCCCTCGGCAGCGAGTGAATCGCCGCGGGTGAGCCGGTCAGGGAAAAAGCCCCTTCAACCGGCACGCCTCCGCCACCCGGCTCACCGCGATCGTGTACGCCGCCGTGCGATAATCGCAATCCGCCTGGTCCGCCTTGGCGTTCACGGCGTCGAATGCCCGCTCCATCACTTTCTGAAGCTCATCGTTGACTTCCTTCAGCGACCAGAAAAAATTCTGCAATCCCTGCACCCATTCGAAATAACTCACCGTAACCCCGCCCGCATTCGCCAGAATATCCGGCAGAACGGTCACGCCGTTCTCGCGGAGAATTTCATCCGCCTCCGGCGTCGTCGGCCCATTGGCGGCTTCCACGACGATTTTCGCCTTGATATGCGGAGCCACGTCTTCCGTGACCGTGTTCTCCATCGCCGCCGGAATCAGCACATCGCAGTCGCAGGTCAGCAGCTCTTCGTTCGTGATCGCCTCGGCGTGCGGAAAATCGGTCAGGTCGCCGCGTTCCCGGTAGTACAACCCGGCCGCCGCGATGTCGATCCCGTGTTCATTATAAATTCCGCTTTTGCGTTCCGTCACCGCGATGATGTTCGCTCCCATTTCATCCAGCAGCCGGGCCGCGTGAAATCCGACGTTCCCGAATCCCTGTATCGCGATCCTCGCCCCTTCCACCGGCTTATTCTGCTTGGCCAGAAACGCTCGCAGCACATACATCACCCCGCGTCCCGTGGCCTCCTCGCGCCCGGCCGAGCCGCCCAGACCCACCGGCTTCCCCGTGACCACGCCCAGTTCCTGATGCCCGACAACCATGCTGTATGTATCCAGAACCCACGACATTACCTGCGAATCCGTGCCGACATCCGGCGCGGGGATGTCCTGCGCCGGGCCGATGATCGGCATGATTTCACTGGTATATCGCCGCGTCAAACGCTCTTTCTCCCCGAGCGATAATTTCCTCGGATCGCACACCACGCCGCCCTTGGCCCCGCCGAACGGCAGTTCCACCAGCGCGTTCTTCCACGTCTGGAGCATCGCCAGCGCCATCACCTCATCACGATTCACCGAGGGATCGAACCGGATTCCGCCCTTGAACGGGCCTCGCGCATTGTTGTGCTGCGCCCGGTATCCGGTGAAAACCTGGATCAGCCCATCATCCATCTTCACCGGACACGAAACCACCAGCACCCGCTTCGGCGAAGAAAGCACTTCCCGCCAAACCGGGTCCAGGTTCATCGTTTGATAGACCCGGTCAAAATACTGATGCGAGTTTTGCCAGAATTTCGAATGATCGAGCTGCGGCTTGAGAAGGTCGGTATTCTTCATGGCATCATCCTACAATTGATGAAGATTTATCTCGATTGTTTGCGGATCGTCATGTCGAAATTCTTCACCATCGCCTTGTACATCGACCAGATTCCCAGCGCGTACACCGCCACCGCCACGAGGCAAACTATAAATGCCACGATCCGCGCCCCCGATGGATCATAATTGGTTCCCGCGCTGCGCTGGAAAGCGCTGCCCGCGTATTCATACGGATCGATCAGGATCGTCAGCAGCGTGAACGGACTGAACACCCCGATCGCCACGCCCACTTCGCTGCCCATCGATCCGGAGCTGTTCAGCATGGCAAACCCGCACCAGCCCATGGCCGCGCAAGCGCCGACGACGATCCCCACGCTGCTCATCACCGCTCGCACGGTCGTCCGGCACCGCAGGGACATCTGCATCCCCAAAATCGCGGCGAACGCGCACACGATGATCAGCATCCCCGGCATCAGGATGAGCGCCTCGGGAAACACGATCCAGTCAAAGCTCGCATCCCGCGCCGCCAGCCAGCGGAAAAGGTCGTGGGCGACGAAAATAAACGCGCTCGCCACCGGCACCGCCAGCAACGGAAGCACAAATGCGACCAGCCCCCGCAGTTTGCCCCAGATGTAATACCTGCTCGTGATCGGAGTCGACAGCAGCAAATCCAGCGTCCCGTCTTCCTTCTCCCGCGTCACCGTGCTGGCCGCCGCGTTGGAGATGATCAGCAGGATCACCGAAAATTCCACGATCGTCATCCCCAGCAGCCAGCTCCGCGCATCTCCGGAACTCAGCTTCCTGGGAAACTCGTCGAGATCGATCGTCGCGATCGCCTGCGTCGCATCCTGCGTGAAGGCTTTCACCTGGTATCTTCCATACAGATCGTCAAGGCTTCCCGTGTTGTCGCCGATTTTCACTTCCACGCCGGGAGCGACCGGCAATTCCGGCAATCCGCTGCCTTCGATATACAACGTGTTTTTCGCCGGATCGTAGCTGTGATTGATGAACTGTTTCGGCCCCAGTTCGCTGCTGTGCATAATCAGCAGCACCACCGCGCCGGTCATTCCCAGAAGAATGAATCCGTACCGCAGAAGCGTCGCCCGCGCGGCCGAGGCTTTGGTCCTGGCCTCGCGCCATGCGATCGGGTTGTTCCAGACGGGCCGCGGTTTGCGCGTGCGATCCCCCTTGCTCAGCTTCACCTTCTGCAGAATCCAACTCTTCAGGCTTGTCGTCGATTGCGCCAGCCGCCGCAGCAGCAGCACCGACGGGGCCATCATGGCAAAGCTGAGGAAAAACATGAACCCGAAATAAAATGTCGCCGGACTTGTCCAGAAGCAGCTCATCGGCCACGACTGATACGCCTCGGGCAAATCCGCAAGATTCGGCGGCAAATACGCCTTGTCCTTGAAAATGACCCGCAGCGCCAGAAACGGATTTAGCGCCGTCAGCCAGCTCGTCGACGTTCGCGCCATCGCACCCGATGCATCCATGTACGCCAGATGAAAGAAATCCACCCGGTCCAGCAGATATCCACCCACCAGGTAAATGATGATGAAGAGGTAGAAGCTGAATATGGTCCTGCGCGTGCCGATCTTGAACGTCGCGATCGCCATCGCCATGGCCCCGGTGACCATGGCCGTGCTGGCGGCGATCAGAAAGCTGTAGACGATGCTGCTGATCGCCACGCCGCCGAAGATTTGCGTCACCGCGAAGATCGGGATCCCGCTGACCAGAAGCGCCACCACAAAAAACAACCGGCTTAGAAGCGAACCCAGCACAATTTGCCCATTCGTCAGCGGCGTCGCCAGAAGAATGTCGTATGTCTGGCTGTCTCTTTCCTGCGTGATTGCCCCGGCGGTGAAGATCGGCGAAAGCAGCGCCACCAGACCAAGCTGCAAGTACGACATCTTCTGAAAGAGATGCGTGGATTCCCTCGCCAGCGCCGCCAGATCGCCGAAGTCGTCCCCGCTGAGCCACAGCGTGTAAAGAACCACCGCGACCAGCAGCCCGAGGTAAGCGCAGCGGATCACCATATCCCGCCGCTTTTTCCCCGCGTTTTCAACAACGCGCCGCAGGATCGGATTTCCCGGGATCAATCGCCAGAGATAGTCCGCGATGCCAAGCAAGGATCATCCAATCGTTGTTGTCATGCCGGCGCGGTGGTTCATTGCACGATTCCCTTGGTCAGCCGCATAAACGCCGTCTCCAGGTTCACTTCTTCCTCTCGAAGCAGATTCACCTGAAATCCCCCGGCGATCAGTTGCGCCGCGATGAAGCTGAAATCCTCCACGCCGGTCTTGAGCGAAACCTGGATGAACCCATTGTTGGGCGCAACCGCCTCCACATCCGGGTGCTGCGCCAGCATCGCCGCCGCCTGCTCCTGGGCGCGGACCACCCCGACCAGGATCACCGTTCCCGCCCGCGCCCGCCGAACGATATCCGCCACCGGCCCGCTATACAGCAGCTCCCCCTGCTCGATGATCCCCACGGTGTTGCACAAGTCCGCCAGTTCCGGAAGGATGTGCGATGAGATCACGATCGTCTTGCCCATCCGCCGCAGTTCCTTCAGCAGCTCGCGCATTTCGATTCGCGCCCGCGGGTCCAGATTCCCCGCCGGCTCGTCCAGCAGCAAAACCTTCGGATCATGCACCAGCACCCGGGCGATCGACAATCTCTGTTTCATCCCCCGGCTCAGCCCATCCACCAATGAATCGCGCTTATAGCCCAGGTCCGTCAGCTCCAGAACATCGCTGACGATCTTGTTCCGCTGGCTCCCGTTGATGTTGTACGCCGCCGCGAAAAACTCCAGGTATTCCTGCACCACCATGTCTTCATACGCCCCGAAATAATCCGGGACATACCCGATCAGCGGCCGAATTGATCTCGACTGGTATCCCACGACATAATCGCAAACCCTCGCCTCCCCCCACGTCGGCTGCAGGAGCGTCGCCAGTATTTTGATCGTCGTAGTTTTCCCCGCTCCGTTAGGCCCGATGAATCCAAAGCAATCCCCCTCGTCAATCTCCAGGTTGAGATTCGACAGCGCCACCAGCGTGCCATACCGCTTGGTGAGATTGACAGTTTTTATCACAGCCGCCATGAAATCTTTCCCGGAACGCCCAGGGCGCCGCCCTGGGTCATTGACCATCCACCCTCGTCGTCGGTTCCCCCGCAACCGCCGACCGATCCACGGGCAACACAAACTCATAAAACGTCGTCCCCCGCCCCTCAACCGTCGAATCCGAAACCGTCAAAGGCAGCGGCAGCGGCGCCTGCCCCGTATCCCCGGCCACAATCACCCGCCCGCAAATCACCAGACTTCCCGCACTCAGCGCCGGCGACAAATCCAGCACCCGCGCCCCATACCGCCGCAGCTCAAACCGATCCGTATGCTGATCGCTCTGCTCCGCCCACGGCGGCAATCGATCAAAAAATGTCAGCATCGGCAGGGCATAATCCAGATCGGTCTCCAGTTCGTCGCTTTTGCTCCGCCAAAACCGGCTCCACGAATCGGCCGTGTCCGTCACCAGCCCCATCTCTCCATAAACTGTATCCGGGCCCATGGGATGATGTGTCCTGTCATCAATATCGAGGTTCATGGACGTTTTTTTGCTGATCAAATCATCCAGCTTCAGCGAATCATTTTTCGCCCATTGTTCCACATACACGATTGTATCCACATCCTGACTACTCACATTCCCGATATCGCCCGCGACCGGTTTCTTGAAGCCCAGAAACACATGCCACAAATCATACCCGGTATGATTCACCAGCGAGCCCACCAGCCTGTCGTTTGCATCCAGCTTCACCATGGTCGTATCCGGCCCGGTATCGATGGTTCCCGTCATTTCCCCCACCCAGTGCGCCTGTAATTTCTTCAGCGTGCTGCGAAAAGGAATCGCGGCCGTCACTGCCCCCGTATCCGATGCTTCCGGAACGGGAACTTCGTATTCCAGATACGCTGGCAACTCCTCGCTGTCGCTGACGAATTGCGGGTGCATGCTGAACGGCGTGATATAGCTCACCTCATGCGGGGCCGTATCCAGCAGGCTGATCGTTTTGACCCCATCCTCCCGAACATACAGCCCGAATCGGCTGTCGATCACTCCGTCCGGCTCACCCGTCGCGTAGCGAACAATGCTCAGATGCTGCAATTTCGGCGGGCCCCGCACCACCACTTTCACCAGCAGCGCCGTCAGCACAGTCGCCGCCACCGCGGTCAATCCGAATACGAACCAGCTCAGGTTCGCCTGCTTTCTCGCCGCGAGTATCAGGTAAATCCCAGGACCCGCCACCAGCCAGTAAATCACAAAGAAGAACCCCGCGATCGCCAGCAGCGCCGCCGCGGTGCTCGGCAGATCCATCCCGTGCCGGCTCAGCATTTCACCGAGGTCCACCGCCTTGTCCGTCGCCGGCCAGGGATCGAAGGTCCCATCCACCGGCTTATAATCCTCAGCCACGCCCAGCGGATCGTTCCAGTCAAACACCCGGTCCCAAACATACCGCCATCCGCCCTGGGCACTTTTTGTGAGGGCCGCATTGCCCAGGTTCTGCGCCACCCACGTCACCGCTCCCAGGCCCACGCTCTTCCGCGCCAGCCAGGGCGTAAATGATTTCCGCCCGTCGTCCGTCCAGCCAATCCATTCATCCACTTTCGCCCCGGCTAGCGCCGCCACCCGCGCGACCTTGAACGTCCCCAGATCACCCGGCCACGCTGGCGTCTGCGAACTTCCCACCGGATGTGCCAGCCGGTTCAGCATATCCAAATCCTTCCGATCGACCATCGGAATCGTCCATAGCCCATTGGCCTCTTCCCCCACCGGCAGAATCTGCTCAAAAGGCTTCACCTTGATCGTGTCCGCCGGCTGGCAAACCACCAAATGCCCACCCTGATGAATCCATTGCATCAGCGCTACCAGCGACGGCGTGTGCGTTCCCGAAATCAAAAAATTCGCATCCGCATCCATCCACACGATCGCATCCACCGCCTCATACCCGATCATGTTATCCGGCAAATCCCGCGGCGAAACCGCCACCGCTTCCACATCCTGGAGTACTCCCTTCTGCTGCGAATAATCCGAAATCTCCGGCTGATCCGTCCCATCCGACACAAACAAAATCAGTCGCCGCCCGCGCTGGGAATCCCCCAGCGAATGCTTCGGGTCCACGTTCATGATGGTGGACGTCAGCGGCAGCGCCGAAAGCTGCTTCCCATCCTTGTCACACAGAAAAATTTTCAGTTCGCTGTTCAGCGTCGCCAGCGTCGTGGTCAAATCCGCCGCATCCGGCAACCCATCATCCACCGGCTTGGGCTTGAAATAGATCCAGAAATTTTCCGTCGTCGCCGGCCGACCCTCGACATTGCCGCCGAGCGTGATCGTTTGCGTATACGTCACCCGGTCCCGATCCAAATCCTCCTGCTCGACATGGATTTGATACACCTGCGAATCCGCGCTCTGGCTGGTCAATTGCACCAGCATCGGCGTCCAGCAATCCGCGCGATATCGATTATCAAACCCCAGCGAAAGAACCTGCCCCCGCGCCTGCGCCAAAGCCGCCGCCGGCAATGCCAAAATCAGTACCCCGGCGAGGAAAAAACGCATCACCCGCCAACTGTACGCCCCTGGTTTTAGCCCGTCAATTCGGCCCCGCGCCCAAATATTTAGCGGGCGGCCGCAGGTCGCCGGGTTCCCTACTTATGCCCCTTTGGCCGCTTCTTCCCCAGATATTTCTTCGCGATCGCGGTTGCCAGATCGACATCATTAATATTCGCCAGGGTGCACAGCCACGCGATCACATCGGCGAATTCCTCCTCCAGATTCTTCCGGTCTTTCCCCTGGAGAGCGGTCGCCAATTCTCCGATCTCCTCGATCAACCAGAAAAAGGTTTTGTCCGTCCCGCGTTTGCGGTCCACTTTTTCGTAGCGTTCGTAAATGTATTTTTGGAAAGCGGAGATGGTGAGAGTGGTGGCGTCCATTGGTGAGAATCATACACTACTCCCTTCGCGTTCTTCGCGCTTCGCGGTAATCTTTATTTGAGACTCGCCGGCGCGTTCGGTGATGTTCAGGAGATTAACCGCGAAGGAGCGAAGGACGCGAAGTGAAATCCTTTCCCTGAGTGCATGCGGAGGAGGAAAAGGCGATCGCCCGGATTTTTGAGCGTATCCCGAGTAACTGTAACGACTTTATTCGCTACCGTGGATACCATCGCAGCCATGCTGCACTACTACAAATTCCGTCAGGACCTGTTCGCCCCTGAGCCGGCGCGGGAAGTTTATGTCAAGCGGTCGAAGGGGCGCGGGTGGCCGGAAGAGTGTCCGCCGATTCGGGCGGCCAATGCGATGGGGTTTGATCTGCTGGCGAATTTCGATCTGACGTTTGTGCAAAAACGCGGAGTCTGGAGCGTTCAAAAGGACATCGTCATTCAGAGTGATTTCGGTTATGCCGCCAGCGAGGAATCGCGCGGCAATCCACTGACGCAGCAATATGCGTGGTTCTGGGAAAAGGGCCAGAAACTTCCGCACATGATCAGCGACAATGTTTATTCACAGATCAACAACCAGGTGAAGGTCAGCTCGTTTCTGTTTTTGAAAACCGATCCGAATGAGATGCTGCTGTTGACGGAAGTTCCGAATCAATGGCGGCCGTTTCGGGCGCTGTCGGCGGTCGTGGAAACCGACTGGTATCCGGCCAGCTATCCCTGGCATGTGATTTTGGAACTGGATCGCCGGGAGAAGCGCATTCGAATCCGCAAGGGGGACCCGATTTGCCGGGTGATTCCGGTTCGGCGTGAAACGTATTTTGCCGGTGAGATGTCGCAGGGCGATTTCGATGATTTCTTCGCCCGCGGCCAGAAATGGCTGGCCACGCATGGCAAGCCGGGAAGCGAAGGACAGATGGATATCACGCGAACGTATGTGAGGCAGCAGATCAAACCGAAATTCGTGGTTTTAACCTAGGGCCTGTCTGATGAATCCTCGTGCGGCCAGACGAAGTGGATTTCGCTCGCGTGCAAGGAGCGACGACGAGCAGTATTGTAGGTAA
>Ga0302326_10032372_pt1 | contig 10416 bp, 4 predicted proteins | sample Palsa_T0_3_FD_202264 | JGI IMG/M metagenome (GOLD analysis project Ga0302326, IMG submission 202264) | Peat permafrost microbial communities from Stordalen Mire near Abisko, Sweden - Palsa_T0_3 | ecosystem: Environmental > Terrestrial > Soil > Palsa > Peat permafrost | place: Sweden: Abisko... | reverse complement strand
CGAGCCGGTGGCGATGCTGGCGATCGGCCAAGTATAGTTACTCGTGTTGGTAAAGTTCGCTGCCGCTGCGCCGGCACTCGTCAGCGTGATCGCAAATGTCGTGCTGGAGCCCAGCGTCGAGGAGTTGAGAGTAGCCATCGAGATGTCATCCCAGCCGCTGGCATTGCCGGATGTTCCGGTGACGTTATTGATCTTGACCGTGTTCGTCCCACCGCTCGACCGCGTTTCATTGCCGGTAGTCAGCGTTCCCGTGGTGTTGGTGGCTCCCGTGCCGAGGGCCGTGCTCGTGCCGGCGGAGATCGTGCTGCCGGAGCCGACGACGGTGCCCCCGCTCACTGTTCCGCTGCCGCCGAGGGCCTGACCGCTAGCCAGGACAATCTGCCCGCTGTTGAGGCTGGTGACATTGAGGGTGCTCCCGGTCCCGATGCTGATTGCTTTGGACGAGGAGATATTGTTGGTCGATGATGCTGAGAGGCTCAGCATGCTGCTGCCGCTGATCGTGGTTGAGCCTGTGTAAGTCTCGGCGTTCGTGAGGGCTACGGTGCCGCTGCCGACCAGAGCCCCGCCGCTCCCGGCGAGCGTGCCGGTGCCGATTGTCAACGGACCGTTGCCGGAGATGACTCCGCCGACGGTGAGCGTACTGCCCGAGGTCGCGGCAAGACCGCCTCCGCTCGGGTTAAGAGCCACCGCGCGGAGAACAGAACCCGCGGTGTAATCCGTGCTGACACTGGTGGCATTGCCGACCAGCGTGCCGCCGCCAAGGTTCAGGGCTGCGAGCGTTGACGGTGCGGATCCTCCGCCCAATCCGCTGAAGGCCGTAATGACCGTTGTCCCGCCATCCAGGTATGTCTGTCCTGTATAGGTGTTCAAACCGCTAAGAAGTACCATTCCTGGTCCGCCTTGGGTGTAGCTTGCCGTTACCGCTGCGCCCGTCCCGTTACTGTAAGGCGCGCTGATGATAAGCTCGCCGGACGTGTTATTCTGCCAGACTGTTAAACCGGTAGCGGCACTGCTGTTCTCACTGGCCTGGAGACTGGCAGTCCCGGAGATTGTAACGTTGTTAGCTCCAACATTCGGGGTCACGAGCAGGCCACCCACAATGGCATAGGAGCCGGTAGTGACGGTATATGCGCTGTTGGCATTGAACCGCATCGTTTGATAGCTGCTCAAGGTGCTGCTGCTAAAACTTGAGTTTCCCGTCAGGTCAATGTTGCCCACGAATCCCGTTGGGATGGTGCCTGTTGTAGTGTAGAATCCTGAAATCTGACTTCCTCCGACGATCGTACCGGCAGTTGCGCTTCCTGCAGCCCCCGTCGAAATGGCCGCCCAATCATACGACCCAACAGTTGCGTACGCTCCAGCCCCATTGTCGCCCAGCGTGGAGTTGGAGATAAGCCCGCCTCCGACCGTGATCGATGTTGCCGTGATTGCCGCCGTAGCTGTTTGGGTGCTCCCGCCTAGCGTGGTCCCGCTGCTAGCGCCCGAATTGTACGCTGGCCCATTGAAGACAACCAAACTGCCTTGCGCTCCGGTGAGGGTTCCCAGCGCCACGGTCGGGATCGTGCCGGAGACGGGGGCGGCGTTAAATGTGTTCCCTCCCGTCTGGATCGCCGTGCCGTTAAAGGTTTGGGAACTGCCACCACTGGCCCCGAGGATCTGGAGTGTGCCGCCGCCCAGCTTCAGGGCAGAGCCACTACTGATGATATTCGTCGCCGGCGCGCCCGAAGCGGTGAAATCGAGCTTCAGTGTCCCGGAGTTTACCGTGGTCGCGCCTGTGTAACTGCTTGCCGCCGCGAGCGTCCAAGTGCTGGTGTTGGATTTCGTGATAGCGGTAGTGCCCGAAACGTTGGAAATTGCGCCCGTAACCGCGTTTCCTGTCGAAGTGCCCCCTAAAATGAACGCGTGGGTACCGGCACCACTTCCGGCCAGTCCCGAAATCGACAGGTTGGCCGTCGTGGGATTGAAGGTGTCCGTACTAGTGCCGGACGACGCGATGTCGGTCAGGGTTCCCACGGCCAGACCGTAACCATTGCCACCTGTGACGTTTAAAGTGGTATTGAAGACGTTAAAGCCGCTAGTTGTGGCAAAATCCAGGGCGTTTCCGCTGCCCGAACCGTTGTTGTTCACGTCGATCGTAACCGTCGCATTGCCCACGGCCCCGAGGGAGTCGCCGCCGCTGAAGGTTGTGCCGCCGGTGTTTCCCCGCAATTGAAGCGTCGATCCGCTGTTGAGATTGAGGTTGCCTGAGGCGGTGCCAAGCGCCGAAGAAACGCCTGCCGAGGTATTGCCGGAATTGGCTTGTAACTGCAGCGTGCCCCCGTTATCGACCGTGGTCGTCGCAGTCGCCCCATTATTGTTGCTTCCGCTGAGAATCAGCGTACCCGAACTAATAGTTGTATTACCAGTATATGTGTCTGCTCCAGACAATATCTGTATTCCGCTACCGATCTTCGTTATGGTGGCGCCAGTGCCGATCAGGTTGCCACTATAGGTCATGCCCGTGTTGTTATTGTTGCCGACAGTGAGATTCACCGCCGTCGAAGCCGTGTCCAGCAACGATTCATTTGAAGCGCCAGCCAACCCGCCGACCGTGAAGTTATGAATACCGGAAGTGAAGGTCAGGCCGTTGGTTACGCCAATCGAAACGATACTGTTCTGCAAAGCGGTGGTATTACCGAGCTGAACGGCACCGGCACTGATCGTGGTTTGGCCGGAAAGAGTATTCGCTACAGACAAGATCGTCGTGCCGGCCCCGGTCTGATTCAAGACACCCGACCCGCTGATGGCACCCCCGAGTGTGTTGGTGATTCCGCTTCCTTCCACGCCGGCCACAACGCCGCTGTTGCTGATGCTCCCGGTATAGCTGCTAGCGGTAGCCATGTCGAAGGCCAAGGTCCCGGACGTGCCCACTGTGGAGGCGCTGCTGTTGCTAATGTTACCTGAGGTTCCATTGCCGATCTGTAATGTGCCGCCACTCGCCGTCGTCGTGCCTGTATAAGTATTTGCGCCCGTGAGAGCTAGCGTTCCAAGCCCTGTTTTCGTCAGGAAGCCAGTCGCCGCGCCGGTCGTAAAGGTCGAAGTGGAATTGACCAGGTTGGCGGCGATTCCGATGTTGTAACCCTCGGAATTGATTAGCAAGCCTCCGTTGCCGATGAGCGCGTTCGTGGTGCCGTCACCAGCTGTAATCGTGCTGGCGACAATGGCGACGAACGTTGAGTTGTTCCCGGTGGCGTCGATCTGCGTGCCATTGAAATAGGTGTAGATGCCGGGGCCGCCAAAGCCAGCGCCGTTTTCGCCCAGTCCCGCGATGCCCGATGTCGTCAATGTGCCGCCATTCAGATTGAGTTGCCCGGTTGCTGTGGTGGTGCCGGTCATGCTAACGCCACCGGTAGCCGTGACATTGGCATTTCCGGAGATCGTGAGGCTGGCCCAGTCGTTGTTGGTGCCGAGCACCCCGCCGATGTTCGCGACGGTGCTACCTGTGACCACCACATTGCCGCGGCCAACATAGACATTGCTTGTGGTGGTCAGGCTCGAGCTGCCGTTGAAAGTCGTGGTGGGTTCGACCGCGTAGCTGCCCGCCGCGCCGGTATTGACGCCGGAGGGATTGCCACTGGAAGGTCCATCAGCCAACAGGGAAGCGAGCGTCACAGTACCCGTGAAAATGGTGTTCTGTGAGAGATCGGAGGTTGTGCTTGTTCCGCCTGCGGCATTAGTCGTGAGGGTGACGCCTGAACCGGAGACCGTGCTGCCCATCATCAGGGCGCCCGAGGAGCCGGAGACTTGAAAAGTTTGATTGCCGCTCAACGTGATGTTGTCGGTGATCGTTTCACTATTGGTAGCGGCGTCGGAGATACCGCCCGTGAGGGTGAAGCCGCTTGGGTTCCCGCCCACCGTACCGGCGTTGATCGTATAGGCGGCTGCACCCGAGACGAAGGTAACACCCCCAACAGTCCAGTTCGAGGCCCCGGTCGTGAGGTTGTCCGTCAGCGTCGTCACGCCGGTCGTGGTACTAAACGAGAGCGCGTTTCCCGAAACGGGCGCGGTACCACCCCAGTTAGCGGGCACACTCCAGTTGCCGCTTCCATCACCGTTACCCGTGGTCCACGCAGATGTCGCGGCGTGAGCGGAGACTCCGCCTGCTAAAAATACTGCGGCCGCGCAAGCGCGAGCCAGCCGACGACGACGGACTTCTGCTTGATGGTGAATCAGTGATGAATCAGGCTTGCGGGTTGCAGACCTCGAAAATTCGCGATCGTTCTTCGTCATATTCGTCATATTCGCTCCACTCCATTCGCCGCGCCGTGAGCGAGGCCGTGCCGATCCCATCCGCGTGCCCAATCCTCCGTACCATCCAAACTGACCAAAAAATCGCAACTATTGTATAGGTATGGGCTTAACGTCCTCATGCCGATCAACCCCTCCGCAAGCCGAAACAGCGTCCAGAGAAGCCGTTCCTATTGATGAATGTCACACGTCCGAAAAACTCAACAAAAAAATGAGCGGTACTTGCCAAGCTGCGGACAAAGTGATGGAGGGGACGCGGCAATGGCATTTGAGAGATCCGATCAGAAAAACCGGCAGCGTTGTTGTGAATTCTCGGCCAGCGACACTCTACTGGTAGGTGATGTCCCGATCCCTCGAAACGGCCTTTCGCATGCATGCACGATGAAAGAGGAACTGCTGGTTCGACTTCTGGTTTCCGAGCGGGTGAAGGTTTTGGCCTTTATCCGGTCGATGGTTCGCCGGTATGAGCTGGCGGAGGATGTGTTTCAGGATATTTGTGTGCTGGCGGTGGAGAAGCGGGAGAACATTCGCGATGAGGCGCATTTTCTCAACTGGCTGCGGACCGCGGCTCGCCTGCGGTCGTTGAACGTGCTTCGCCAACAGGGGCATCGTCATCTTTCACTGGACGACGACCTCCTGGAAGTCTTGGAACCGGAATGGGAGGGACACGATCAGGACGATAGCGAAGTCATGGCCGCCGCCATCCGGCGGTGCGTGGAGAAACTCGCGCCTGCCGCACGTGGCCTCATCCACCGGCGATATGTGGAAAAGGCAAAGTATTCCGATCTCGCAAAGGAGTTGAATCGCCCCGTGGTGAGTCTCTATACGACATTCAGCCGGATTTATGCGTTGCTGGCTGATTGCATTTCCAAGCAGGTCATGCCGGAAGGCAGACAGCATGTCTAAACAGCCCCCATCCCCCCCGTCCCGCCTGTCGGAAGCGGACCCCGAGTTTCTGCGCCTGTCGCTTTGCTACCTGGAGGGCGAACTGAGCGCGGAGGGCCTAGAGAAGCTCCAGGCACAGCTGAGAGCGGACCCCGCCAAGCGGGCGGCGTTTGTCAGATTATGCCTGACCGGCTCGGCCCTGATCGAGGCGGTGTCGGAAGGCGCGGCGAGCGGCACAGGTCCCGGGGAGGACAAGACGAAGCTTGATGCCGGGGCCGCCTGGCCGCAATCGAATGATCTCAATGACGCGATGGTGCTGCCCGCGGTGGTTCCAGACGCCGATCCTCCCGAACCTGAGGCGCTGACCATTCCCTTGCCGGCCGCAGCCCGCACATCCTCCCAGCCGCGGCGCAGATGGCTGCTCGCGGCAGCCATTCTGCTGCCCTTGATGCTCGCATGCGGTCTGTGGGCGTGGATGGGATCCCGTCGCATCGTGGTGGCAACACTGGAGAAAGCGGTTGACGCACAATGGGACGGATCGGCCCTCGCCGCGGGAAGTTCGCTCGCGCAGGGGCAGCATTTACGTCTCCAGTCCGGCTTCGCGCAGGTGGCGTTTATGAATGGGGCGGAGGTTGTGGTCGAGGGGCCGGCGGATTTCGAGATTGTCGCCGCCGATCAAGGGGCTCTTCATACGGGCAAGCTGGTTGCACACGTGATCGAAAGGGCGCATGGCTTCAGCGTCCGCTCGCAGAACGTGATCGTGACCGACCTGGGAACCGAGTTTGGCATGAGCGCGGATAGAGACGGAACGGGGCGGGTCGAAGTATTCCAGGGAAGCGTGCGTGCCGAATCCCCGGGCACGGAGGCGGGGGGCGTGCAGCAGCAGATATTGACGGCTGGCCAAGCCGCTCAAATTGCCCAGAGCGGGATCACCGTTGATTCGGCCGGTGCGAGTCCGCAACATTTTGTGCGGAGCCTCGCTCAATCACCGGCTCCGCTGGATGTGGTCGACCTGATCTCAGGCGGCGATGGCACCACCCGGCGGCGCGGAACTGATATTGATTCCATGGGCCGGGTGGGCGTGTTCAAACAAGTCGCTGATGTCGTTGGTGATTATGTTTATCACCGGATCACGGGCACTTCCGTACTTGACGGCTGCTTCGTGCCTGATGGAGGTCGCGGACCGGTGCAGGTGGATTCTGCTTCGCACACCTTCGCATTCCGCGCCACCAGCAACCACAGCCTGCGAAACATCTGCACTGGCGGCCCCATTCCCCCGCTGACGGGCCAGGGCGCGCCGCTGCTGACTCAATATGCCGGCCCCGAACACAGCGTGCTTTATATGGTTGCCAACAGGGGCTTGACCCTGGATCTGGCAGCAATCCGCCGATTGCACCCGGGGACCGCGATAAAGAGCTTTCATTGCCTGGTGAGTAGCATTTTTCCGTGGGCTCGAACGCACGCCAGAGCCAGTCTAGACGTTATCGTTGACGGCGAGTCACGCTTCCAAAAAACCTTCGCGAACGAGGACGGCGCATTTCCCATCGAGGCGGCGCTGCGTCCGGACGACCGGTTTCTTACCATCGCCATCACCGAAGCGGGAAATAGCCCGCCGGTAGCAGGAACGATGTTCGCGGACGCGTCGCTCGAGACAAGCAATGGAGCGACTCCAAGTCCTACAACCCCCTGATGGCGGCGATGAATATCGGCAGGCACGCTCGATATTCAGGGGGCGGGGGACCCATCGGATTTGAACCGGAGGATGTTTATGAACGACGACACCGGGCAGAGTTCTTCCTCCGGGCAACGATCCCAAAATGGCTTCACGCCCGGCGACGGCAAATGGACAGCGGAATCGGACCCGGGGGCGCAAGCCATCGTGCGGCCGAGGTTGCCCAGATCGAAATAGCAAGGGAACGTATCGCCAGGTCTGCCCGTGAAGTTGTCTCCCATGTCCAAAACGTCGAGACGCGAACTTGTCGCCGCAGTAGCTTCGCTTGGTGCTTCAGCACTGGTCCGTGGGGGCACCGACATGGTGCCGGCCCCAGCCAGTCAGCCGACTTCGGCTCCCTCTTGGTCTTCGGATGCTCGCAACGAGGCAACCGACCAACTTCTTCATTACTTCGGCAAGACTGCGCCGCAGCTCTTGCGGCCCGCCCAAGGCATTTTGCAGCATCCGAGCATTGCCTGCAGCCTTCCGGGCAAGGCATATGCAACCAGCCTCTCGGACTGGGACACCTATTGGACAACGCGCGGCCTCTTCCGCTTCGCCGCAATTTCAAATGATCCCGCCTTTCGCAAGAAGGTGGGTGAGCATGCCATCGGCAGCTTCAGGAATTTCTTCGATCACCAGTCGGATGAAGGTCGCATCTCCATCGTGCTTGATGTGAGCAGTGCCGATCCTTTCGAATCACTGAAGAAGGACAGACCCAAGTCGCAAAATCAAGCCAAGCCAGTTTTTGGACAACTTGCACTGCTGATCACCGATGAACTCGGCTCCGTGGACTGGCTGGCGCCCCACTTCGACAAGCTCCTGCGCTTTTATGCGTCGTGGGTTTCCGGCAATCAAAGTTCGATTGGCCTTTTCGTGTGGGGAAACGATGTCGCCATCGGAAACGACAATGATCCGACGACATTTGGCCGGCCATTCTTTTCTTCCGCGAACCTGCTGCTGAACTGTCTGTTCTACGAGGATCTGAAATCGGCGGCGGAACTGGCAGGGCGGCTAAAACGTTCCGAGGACCAGCAGCGCCTCAGCGCCCAGGCCGCCGCGCTGGGAGAGAAGATTCAGAAGTATTGCTGGGATCCGCGCGATCAATACTATTACACGGTTGATGTGCAATGCGTCGATCGGCGCAACGAGCTGATTCGTGGTGTTAAGCCGGGCATGGATATGTCCTGGCACTGTCTGCCCCTGCGTGTGCAGACCTTCACCGGCTTCCTGCCGCTCTGGTGCGGCCTGGCTGCACCTGATCAGGCGAAGGCGCTGGTGCAGACGAATTACCTGGCAGATGATCGCCTTCGCGGCAACTGGGGAGTCAGATCGCTTTCGTCAAAGGAATCCATGTATTGCATGGACTTCAGCTCGAACCCCAGTAACTGGCTGGGCCCCGTCTGGATCATCGTGAATTATTTTGTTTGGAAGGGGCTGAAAGATTTCGGGTTCGATGACGAGGCGAACGAGCTGGCAGACAAGACGCTGCGACTGCTGTCCACCGATCTGACCGCCAACGGCTCGTTGAACGAGTACTACCACCCCGACACCGGAAAAGCGTTGAGCCACAAGGGTTTCATGGATTGGAATCTGCTGGTGCTGGAAATGATGTAAGTCGGCGGAGTTTCACATGGGAAAATCCCGGTTACAGCGGTTTACAGGTTGCCATACCGCCCCCGACCGCCGGCATGGCCACTTTAGTGGCCATGTCCGAACGCGGACCCGCCGCACCATCCTGGAAACCGCTGTAATATTAAATCTGATTTCAATCCTGCTCTTTTTGTCGTCTCCCGCCTTCGCGGCCGAGCGCGTCCAACCGGAAATCACGCCGGTTGCACCGGTGCGATTTGAAAAGCGCGGCGCGATGTATTTTGCTGATTTTGGCGAGGACGCATATGGCAGCTTGAAGATTGATATTTCAACGACTGATTCAGCCGCAGCACTGCCGCCCGAATTGAAGGTGCGCCTCGGCGAGAAATTGGATGCGAGCGGCGCGATTGACCGCAAGCCGGGCGGCTTCGTGAGCTTCCGCGAAGGCACGATGACATTGCAGCAGGACAAGCACGTTTACCAGCTCGAACTTCCTCCCATAAAACATCCCAAGGGAAATGCGTCCGAACAAATTCCGGGCCTCGGCGAGATCGCACCGTTCCGTTACGCAGAAATCGAAGGCGGGTCCTTGCCGCATTTGGAAAAGACCAGCGTCACTCAATTATTCGTTCACGCGCCGTTCAATGACAATGCGTCGAGTTTTGAAAGTTCCGACCAAATGCTCAACGCCGTCTGGCATTTGTGCAAGCACACGATGGAGGCGACGTCGGCCTTTGGCATTTACATTGACGGCGACCGCGAGCGAACGCCTTACGAAGCGGATGCTTACATCAACCAGCTTTCGTTTTATGCCTGCGATCTCGATCCGCGCGTGGCGCGCCCCACGTTCGACTTTTTGTTGCAGCATCCAACCTGGCCGACCGAGTGGAGTTTTCACATGCCGATGATTGCCGCCGAAGATTACATGGCTACCGGCGACATTGAACTGGCGCGCGATCATTGGGACGCGCTCAAGACGAAGTTGATGATGGACAAGGCCCGCGCGGACGGCCTGTTGCGCGCCGGGGCGATTGTGGACTGGCCTTCAGGATATCGCGATGGTTACAACGGCGGCAAAAGATTTCGCGGCGACCGCTACCAGGTTGGGCCGGAATACAACACCGCTGTGAACGCATTTTATTATCACGCGCTGCAACAAATGGCGCTGCTCGCGCGCGCTTTGCAAAAAGAAAGCGACGCGAACGAATTTGAGTCGAAGGCCAAACAGGTTGATGAATCGTTCAATCGCGTCTTCTTCGACAAGGAGCGGGGGCTTTACACCGACGGCGAAGGCAGCGCCCATTGGTCGCTTCATGGAAACATGTTTCCGCTGGAATTCGGACTTGTGCCCGAAGTGTACAAGGCCAAAGTCGCCGATTTCGTGCAATCGCGCGGCATGGCGTGCAGCGTGTATGGCGCGCAGTATTTGCTCGAAGCGATGTTCGGGACGAATAAGGACGACTACGCCATCCAGCTGATGACCGCCAAAACAGAACACAGCTGGTGGCACATGATGGAAATGGGCTCCACGATGACGCTGGAGGCATGGGATACGCCATCCAAGCAAAATCTGGATTGGAATCATGCGTGGGGTTGTGCGCCGGCAAATATCATTTCGCGTTTCGTCCTGGGGGTGCGTCCGCTCGAGCCGGGATACACGAAAATTCTCATTGCGCCGCAGCCGGGAACGTTGCAATGGATTCGCGGCAAAGTGCCGACTCCGCACGGGCCGGTCAGTGTGTCCTGGAACAGTCACACGGCCAGTCTCGACATCGAAGTTCCGCCGGGCGCGACGGCATCGGTTGAGTTGCCCTGTTAAGCCGCATTAGAAATGTCCGGTTTTTAACCGCAATAGAAGTGTCACGTTCGGCTGGCCCCGCCGAAGGCCGGCGGCCGCTGCTTTGCCGTGGGCTTGGTCACCTTGTTATTCACGATCGGCT
>Ga0302326_10032370_pt1 | contig 10416 bp, 4 predicted proteins | sample Palsa_T0_3_FD_202264 | JGI IMG/M metagenome (GOLD analysis project Ga0302326, IMG submission 202264) | Peat permafrost microbial communities from Stordalen Mire near Abisko, Sweden - Palsa_T0_3 | ecosystem: Environmental > Terrestrial > Soil > Palsa > Peat permafrost | place: Sweden: Abisko... | reverse complement strand
GGCTCGCCCCCGTCGAGAAAACTGTAGCCATAGATTTCAGGCGCGAGCGGCTGCGCGGTGTAGCTCCAGATCCCGCCCGCTCCCTTGGCCATGGGGATCGGCTTGGCTACACCTTCAAGGTTCAGCGCGACCTTCGTGGCGGAGACATCATTGAAGCGGAAAGTGACGCTCCGGTCCGGATGCAGTTCATGCGAGAGCAACGGCGGAGGAGGTGGGGCGGGTTTGGAAGCTTGCTTCTGGGCGAGAACAACCCCAGCCTGCAAAAGGAGCAGCGCGGCTAAGAGATGCTTGATGGCCATGCGAGCAGTGTACCGGATGCTCCGAGCCGGGGTCAGCTACGAGCCCTCGCAGATCCCAGGGCGAACGAAAAGATGGCCAATCCGCATTTCGATTTCGGGCGGCGAGGGGTCTCAGCCCGGATACGCCCCGGCGATGTAGCCGTGCAGGTCCTGGATGGTCCTCTCCTGGCCGGAGATTACCCACTTCACCAGGTCGCCGATGGAGACGATTCCGATCACGGTGTCATCCTGAAGGACGGGGAGATGGCGGATGCGGTGCTGGGTCATCATCGACAGGCATTCATCCACGGTGTGTTTGGGACTGACAAAAACCACCGGGCTGGTCATGATCTGCTGTACTTCGGTCTCTTTGGAAAGGTGACCCATCAGGACGCCTTTGCGCGCGTAGTCGCGCTCCGACAGGATGCCGGCCAGACGATTTCCGGAGAGTACCAGCAGAGCTCCGATATCGTACTCGGCCATCATCTCGAGCGCTTCGTAGACCAGTTGCTCGGGCGCAATGGACAGCACGTTCTTTACGCCTTTGCTCTTCAGCACCAATCCAATCGTATCGGTAATCTTCATGGGGACCTCCTCGAGCGAAACCAGAGTTACCGTGTCCTGTTGAGAATTGTGCAGCGTCGCCGCTCCCTGTTGGTCGCGTCGACTTGAAGGCTGCGGTTTCCGGGATCCTTCGCCTCTGTTTTCGCTTTGGCGCATGGCATCCGCTGGCGCCGTAGTCGTCGCGGAACAGCAGTATATCCCGATTCGCGCAGGACGGGATAGCATTTTCAAGACGGAACTTGCGCAGCGCCGGCCCATTCTGGCGCCGATTTTCGGTTGGATGCTCGGCGTAGGAAAGTCGTCGCGGGGCTTCTGCACCAGGATAGATGCAGATTGCATGACACGTTCGCGCGCCATGCGGTTTTGAGGCCGACGAACAGTCTCAATGCTGGATGGTCGTCTCCGCATGAGACGGTCTGGCGGTAATCTGCGCGGGCGTGGGCAGTTGCGACTTATCCCATCCGCCCCCGAGCGCCTCAATCAGTTGCACGGACGCCGTCATTTGCTGGATCTGCAACTCGGCCAGGCCCTGCTCGTTCCCGTACAAGGTGGTTTGCGCCACCGCCAGGTCGATGTAGGGATCGATGCCGGTGTCGTAGCGCGCCTGCTCCAGCTTCAAATAGGTCTCGGAGTGCTGGACGGCTTCCTTCTGGCGCTCAATCTGCTCGGAGAGGATGCGCACCGCCGCAAGGTAGTCCTCCACCTGCTGAAACGCAGTCAGCACCGACTGGCGGTAGGCGGCAAGGTCTGCATTGTAGGTGGCGATGTACTGATTGACGGTGGCGCGGCGCAGGCCGCCGTCGTAAATGGTCTCAGAAAGCGTGGGCCCAACGGACCAGAAGCGGCTGGATGCCTCGAGCAGTTTCCCGATGGCCGAGCTCTCGAACCCGCCGCTGCCGGAGATGCTGAGCGAGGGGTAATAGGCCGCGTAAGCGACGCCGATCTGGGCGTTCGCCGAAGCCATGGATCGCTCCGCGGCGGCAACGTCCGGACGCCGCTCCAGCAACTGCGAGGGCAGCCCGACCGGAATGGGCGGAGGTGCAGTGGTCTTCGCCACAACAGGAATGGAGAACCCCGAAGCCTGCTTGCCAATGAGCATGGCTATCGCGTGCTCATATTGGGCGCGCGCAATTTTGTTGTTGATTGCGGAAGATTCCGCCGCGGCCAGCGTGGTCTGCGCTTGAACCAGCGAAATCTGATCGTCGACGCCGGTGTCATAGCGGCCCTGCTCAGAGGCAAGCGATTTCTTGTCGGCATCCACGGCAGCGCCAAGGATTGTCTGCAATGCATCCTGCCCGCGAATCTCAAAGAAGTACTCGGCCAGGCTGGCTTGTTCCGTCAAGCGTTCATTGGCGAGGTCGGCCGCGCTCACCTGTGCCGTGTACTGAGCGGAGCGCACGGTGTTGCGAACTTTGTCCCACAGGTCGGGCACCCAGGAGACTTCGCCAGGCAGGGAAAAGACCTGCGTCTGCCGGCTGCCTGTTGTTGTACCGCCCCCGCTCGCCGCTGCCCCACCCGATGAGCCTTGCGCTCCGCCAACATTGGAAGAGGATTGTGACCGGCTATAGGACGGACCGACGCTCACCGTTGGGAAATACTGCGACCGCGCCTCGCGCACCAGGGCGCGCGCTTCCATGAAGTTCTCAAACGCCTCGCGGATGTTCTGGTTGTCGATATTGAGCTGTTCTTCCAGCGCATTCAGATCAGGCTCGTTGTACATCTCCCACCACTTGCCGCGCAGCGTTGCGTCCTGGGGCTGCGCCACGGTCCATTCTCCCTTTTCCTGGTCGCCGGTTTCCTTGAACTGTTCGGGAGACTCCTTGTAGGCCGGCGCCGTCGTCGTCGCCGGCGGCACGTATCTGGGACCAACGTTGCAGCCGGCCAGCGTTGCGCAAAGCGCAGCGGCGCTGAGCGCGGCGGACACCTTCAGGATTTGCGACCTCGAATATTTCATGACCAGCTCCATCGGCGACATATCTTAAGATGCCTCTGCGGTTCCGGGGCGAAGGCTCTCTGCCTGTTTGCCGCTCAACGCGAGGCGCGCCCAATCAAAGAGAATATAGACAACCGGCGTGGTGTAGAGGGTGAGAATCTGGCTCATGATCAGTCCGCCCACGATGGTGATGCCCAGCGGACGCCTGAGTTCGGAGCCGGTGCCCGTGCCAAAGGCCAGCGGCAGAGCGCCCATGATGGCAGCCATGGTGGTCATCAGAATCGGGCGGAAGCGAAGCTGGCAAGCCTGAAAGATGGCTTCGGTGGTGGTCTTGCCCTGTTCGCGCTCGGCTACCAGGGCAAAGTCGATCATCATGATGGCGTTCTTCTTCACAATGCCGATGAGCAGAATGATACCGATGATGGAAATCACATTGAGATCGATCTTGAAAGCCATCAGAGCCAGCATCGCGCCCACGCTGGCCGAGGGCAGCGTGGAGATGATGGTGAGCGGATGCACCAGGCTCTCATAAAGAATGCCGAGCACAATGTACACGGCGAGCACAGCCGTGATCACAAGAATAGGTTCGCTGGCCAGCGAGGTCTGATAAGCCGCGGCGGTGCCGGCAAAAAAGCCCCGCACCGTTTCCGGCATTCCCAGCCGCTGCTGCATCTGGGTCACCTCGCGTGTGGCGTCGCTCAGCGACACATTGGTTGCCAGGTTGAACGACACGGTGACGGACGGATACGAGCTGGTGTGATTAAGAACCAGGGGCGTTGTGCTGGCCTGCGCCTTGGTCACCGTGGACAGCGGAATCACGCCGCCGCCCGAAGAATTGAGGTAGATATCCTTCAGCCCTTCAGGAGATTGCCAATACTGCGGCGCCACTTCCAATACTACGTAGTATTGATTCAGCTGCGTGTAAATGATGGAGACTTCCGACTGTCCGAAGGCGCCGTAGAGAGCGCTGTCCAGAGACGCCGGCGTAATGCCCAGGCGCGCGGCCGTGGGCCGATTGTAGGTGAGCAGCTCTTCCAGTCCGTTGTTCTGCGCGTCGGAGTTCACATCTTGAAAGCCAGGCAGCTTCTTCATCTCGCCCAGCAGAAGGGGTCCCCATTTCGCCAGGTCAGCCACGTTGTCCGACTGGATGGTGTATTGATAAAGCGCCGCGCTTCCTCGTCCCCCGATGCGCAAATCCTGCGCCGCCTGCAGGAAGGCCTGAGCAACGGGGAGCCCGTTCAGCTTGGGGCGGAGGCGATTGATAATCTCCGGCGCTGAAGTCTGGCGCACATCGCACGCTGGGTGCGACTCCTTGCAGTTGTTTCCCAGAGGCTTGAGCGCGATGTAGATGAAGCCGCCATTTGACTGCCCCGTATAGGCATTCACATGGGCCACGGCCGGGTCAGCCTTGATCACCTTTACCAGCTGCCTCACCGAGTTGTCCATCACCGCAAAGGATGCGTCCTGCGGCCCCACCACCCCGCCGACCAGAGCCCCCGTATCCTGCTGCGGGAAAAACCCCTTGGGAATTACCGCAATGAGATAAAAGTTCAACCCGATGGTCAGCAGCAGAATGATGAAGACTGGCCAGGGGTGGTCCAGCACCATTCGCAGCGACCTGCTGTACCCGGAGAGCATCGCCGAGAATCCTCGCTCGCTCCAGAGATACAAGCGCCCATGCTTCGCCTTCCTCTCATCCTTCAGAATGTAGGCGCACATCATCGGCGTGGTGGTCAGCGAAACAAGCATCGACATCACGATGGCTGTTGAAAGCACGATGGCAAACTCGCGAAACAGGCGTCCTACAATCCCGGCCATGAGAAGAATGGGAATGAAGACGGCAATCAGCGACATGCTGATGGAGAAAATGGTGAACCCGATCTCCCGCGAGCCCTCGAAGGCAGCCTTCATCGGATTCATGCCCCCTTCCCGCAGGCGGGTAATGTTCTCCATCACCACGATCGCATCGTCGACAACAAACCCTGTCGAAATGGTCAGCGCCATGAGCGAGAGATTGTCGAGGCTGAAGTCGAGCATGTACATCACGGCGAATGTCCCAATCAGCGAAGCCGGAACGGCGACGGCGGGAATAAGGGTAGCGCGCCAATTGCGCAAAAACACGAACACCACCAGCACCACGAGGATGACGGACCCGATGAGCGAAACTTCAACATCGTTGACCGAGGCGCGAATGGTTGTGGTGCGGTCCAGCACAAGGGTGACCTTGATGCCTTGCGGGATGGATGCCTGAATGGACGGCAGCTCGGCCTTGATTCGATCGTTGGTCTCAATGATGTTGGCGCCGGGCTGGCGAAAGATGATCACGGTGATCGAGGGAACGCCGTCCAGGTATCCGGCTGCGCGAATATTCTGCGCGCCGTTGGAAACATCCGCCACATCGGACAGGTGCACCGCGGCCCCGTTGTGATAGCCAATCACAATGGGCTTGTAATCGTCGGCCTGGTGCATCTGGTCATTGGTAATAATGTCCGCGGTCCTGGTTCCATCCGCGATCTGTCCGGTTGCTTCGTGAGCGTTTTGCTGGCTGAGGACGGACTGGACCGACGACATCGTCAGTCCATAGCTGTTCAATTGGGTCGGGTTCACGTCTACGCGCACCGATGGACCCGCGCCTCCGCCGACCCCCACCTGCCCGACCCCCTGCAACTGCGAGAGCTTTTGCGCAATCACCGAAGAAGCATAGTCGTAGAGCTGGGGCTTGTCGTACTTATCCGAAGTGAGCCCGAGGATCATGATGGGAGCGTCCGCCGGGTTCACCTTGCGATAGGTCGGGTTGCCCGGCAGGTCCGCGGGAAGGTAGGTGCGGGCAGCGTTGATGGCCGCTTCCACATCGCGCGCCGCGCCGTCGATGTTGCGGCTCAGGTCGAACTGCAGCGTAATGGACGTGCTGCCGAGGGAGCTTGACGAGGTCATCTCCGTCACGCCGGCGATGTGGCTGAACTGGCGCTCGAGCGGCGTGGCGATCGACGAAGCCATGATGTCCGGGCTGCCGCCGGGCAGGCCCGCAGAGACAGAGATGGTTGGAAAATCCACCTGCGGCAAAGGAGAAACAGGCAAGACATTGAACGCGATGGCCCCGGCAAGCGTGATGCCCGCCGTCAGCAAGGTGGTGGCTACCGGACGCCGGATGAACGGGGCGGAGATGTTCATGAGCCCTCCGCCGGTTGCGGCTCGCCGCCATTCTCGATCGACTTGCTCGCGTTATTGGCGCGATGGCCTATGCGATCGAAAAAGATATAGATGACGGGGGTCGTGTAGAGCGTGAGGATCTGGCTCAGCAGCAAGCCGCCCACCATGGCAATTCCCAGTGGGCGGCGCAGTTCGGAACCCATCCCTGTTCCCACCGCCAGCGGAATACCCGCCAGCAGCGCCGCCATGGTGGTCATCATGATGGGACGGAAGCGCAGCAGGCAGGCCTCATAAATGGCGTCTGTCGAAGTCATGCCGCGTTCGCGCTCCCCCTCCAGGGCGAAGTCCACCATCATGATGCCGTTCTTCTTCACAATGCCGATGAGCAGGATGATGCCGATGATGGCCACCACGTTCAGATCCTGTTTGAAAACGATGAGGGCCAGCAATGCGCCCACGCCCGCCGAGGGCAGCGTGGAAAGAATGGTGATGGGATGAATGAAGCTCTCGTACAACACGCCGAGCACGATATACACCGCGGCCAGCGCGGCCAGAATCAACAAACCTTCATTGGAAAGCGAGCCCTCGAATGCGGCCGCGGTGCCCTGGAATCCATACTGCACGCTGGCCGGCATGTCGAGGTCTTTCTGCGCCTTGTTGATGGCCGTGATCGCGCCCCCCAGCGCAGCATCCGGCGCCAGGTTGAAGGACACGGTGACCGCCGGGAACTGGCCCTGGTGGTTGATGGAGAGCGCCTCGTTGACCCTCTCGATATGCGTGAAGGCAGCCAGGGGAACCGAACCCGACGGCGTCGAACTGGCCGCCGTGTTGGCGGAAGAAGACGAACTGCTGGTCGCGCCCACGCCGGAAGTCAGCGCATTTGCGGGCGCGGTGAGCACGCCCGAAGACGGCGTGTAAGCAGCCGCGGCCGTGGTCGCATTCGAACCGGCGGACGAAGATCCTGAAGCCGCGAAGGAGGAGGATGCGCCTGGACCCGAAGTGCCGGAAGATGCGTTGGTTTGGATATACAGGTCCTGCAGCCGGGCGGGGCTGGTCTGAATCGCCGGATCGGCTTCCAGGATCACGTGGTACTGGTTCAACTGCGTGTACATGGTGCTGATCTGGCGCTGCCCGAAGGCATCGTAGAGCGTGTTGTCCACGGTGTTGGGAGCAATGCCCAGCCGCGATGCGGTCACGCGATCGATCACCAACGACACCGCCAGGCCGCCGGTTTGTTGATCCGTGGCCACATCGGCAAGCTGCGGCAACTGCTTCATCTTGTCCACCAGCTTGCCGGTCCACAGGTTCAACTCGTTCACGTCCGGGTCTTCCAGCGTGTACTGATACTGGGTGCGGCTCACACGATCGTCCACGGTAATGTTCTGCACCGGGCTCATGTAGAGTTGAATGCCCTGCACGTTATTCAGCTTGGTCTGCAAGCGGCGAATCACGTCGGCCGCGCTCAGGTCCCGGTCGCCGATCGGCTTCAGGTTGATCGACATGCGTCCGCTGTTCAGCGTGGTGTTGGTGCCGTCTGCTCCGATGAACGAAGAGAGGCTTTGAACCGCCGGGTCCTGCAACACGATGCTTGCCAGTTGCTGCTGCTTCTCCTCCATGGCCGCAAACGAAATGCTCGCCGGCGCCTGCGAGATGCCCTGGATGACGCCCGTATCCTGGATGGGGAAAAAACCCTTGGGGATGACGATGTAGAGCACGATGGTCAGCGCCAGCGTGGCCAGCGCAACCAGCAGCGTGAAGCCCTGGAAGCGGAGCACAAACTTCAGCGTGCGCCCGTAAAACGAGATGATGTTCTCGAATACGCGTTCTGAAGCCTTGAAGAAGCGGCCTTGCTTCGCATCCGGCGTGTGGCGCAAAATGCGCGAGCACATCATGGGCGTCAGGGTGAGCGAAACCACCGCGGAGAGAATAATAGTGACGGCCAGGGTCACCGCGAATTCGCGGAACAGCCGCCCGATCACGCCGCCCATAAACAGCAGGGGGATCAGCACGGCGATCAGCGACACCGTCAAAGAAATAATGGTGAAGCCGATCTGCTCGGCGCCCTTGATGGCCGCCTGCATGGGCGTGTCTCCCGCTTCCAGGTAGCGGGAAATATTTTCGATCATCACAATCGCATCGTCGACCACGAATCCCGTCGAGATGGTCAGCGCCATCAGCGAAAGATTGTCCAGGCTGTAGCCAAGCGCGTACATGGCGCCGAACGTGCCGATCAGCGAAAGCGGCACGGCCACGCTGGGAATAATGGTCGCGTACACATTGCGCAGAAACAGGAAGATGACCAGGACAACCAGCCCAATGGTCAGCATCAGCTCAAACTCCACGTCGTCGACCGAAGCGTTGATGGCCGTGGTGAGATCGGTGAGCGGGGTTACCACGATGGAGGCGGGCAGGTTCACTTCCAACTGCGGAAGAACCGCCTTGATGGCCTTGACTACGCTGATGGTGTTGGCGCCCGGCTGGCGTTGAATGTTGAGAATCACCGCCGGAGTTTCATTCATCCAGGCAGCCTGGCTCTTGTTCTCAATGCCGTCCGTCACCGTGGCCACATCCGTCAGCATCACGGGCGCGCCGTTGCTGTAGGCAACCACCACTTTGCGATAATCGTCGCTGGTCACCAACTGGTCGTTGGCGTTGATCTGGTAGTCCTGGTGCGGCCCGTCGAAGTTGCCCTTGGCCTGATTCACGCTGGTGTCCACCAGCGCCGTGCGAAGGCTCTCGAGGTTGAGCCCGTAGGCCGCCAGCGCCGTCGGATTTGCTTGAATGCGCACCGCAGGTTTTTGCCCGCCGCTGATGCTTACCAGCCCCACGCCGCTCAACTGCGAAATCTTGGGCGCGAGGCGGGTATCTACCAGATCCTCAACCTGCGAGAGCGGCATGGAAGCCGAGGTGATGGCCAGGGTGAGAACCGGAGCATCGGCGGGATTGGTCTTGCTGTACACCGGTGGCGCGGGCAGGTCGGAGGGAAGAAAGCTCTGCGAGGCGTTGATGGCCGATTGCACTTCTTCTTCGGCGATGTCGATATTCAGGGTAAGCGCGAACTGCAGCACAATGACCGACGAGCCGCCGGAACTGGTCGACGTCATCTGGCTCAGGCCCTGCAACTGGCCAAACTGGCGCTCCAGGGGCGCCGTCACCGTGGTGGCCATTACGTCAGGATTTGCGCCGGGATAGAACGTCACCACCTGGATGGTGGGATAGTCGACCTCCGGCAGGGCAGAAACCGGCAGCTGGAAGTACGCTACGATACCCACCAGCAGGATTGCGGCCATCAGCAGCGAGGTTGCAACGGGACGCTGGATGAAGGGCCCGGATGGACTCACGGAGTATTGTCCTCCGATGGGTTGGCAGCGATGGGCTGCTTGGACACAACGATCTTGCTTCCGTCCTGTAATTTCTCGAAACTGCTGGTCGCCACTTGCACGCCGGGGTTGATTCCCGACACCGCAATCACGCCCGCATCGGAAACGCCCGACTTGACGTTTTGCACCTTGGCCGCGCCGTTCGCTATGACATATACGAACGCAACCTGGCCATTGTGTTGAACCGCCCCGGTGGGAATCAGCGTGACCCCGTCCTGGGTGTTCACCAGCAGCCGCGTATTCACAAACTGATTCGGAAACAGGGCGCTGTTTTTGTTATCGAATGTGGCGCGCAGCTTCACCGTTCCCGTGGTGGTGTCGATCTGGTTGTTGATGGTGAGCAGCTTGCCTGCGGCCAACTTGTTGGTCGAGTTGCGATCCCAGGCCTCCACCGGCAGCGTGCGCATTTTGCGCAAGCGCGTCTCCACCTGGCCCAGGCTGTCTTCGGCCAGCGTGAAGATCACCGTAGTCGGCTGCATTTGCGTAATCACCACCAGGGCGTCGGTGCTCCCCGCCTGCACCACGTTGCCGGGGTCCACCAGGCGAAGACCAACCTGGCCTGAAATGGGTGCGGTGATGTGGCAATACGCCAGTTGCACCTGATCGTAATCAACGGTGCCCTGATCGTTCTTCACCGTGCCCTGGTCCTGCAGCACAATTTTTTCCTGGTCGTCCAGCAACTGCTTGTTGATGCTGTTGCGCGCCCACGCGTCGCGATACCGTTCCACGTCCATCTGCGCCTGCGCCAGGATATTGGTATCCCGTTCCAGCGTGCCCTGCGCCTGCAGCAGCGTTGCCTGGTAGGGCCGCGGATCGATTTCGATCAGCGAATCCCCCTTGTGCACAAACTGCCCCTCGCGGTAATTCACTTGTGTAATTACGCCGCTGGCCTGCGCCGTGATGGTTGCGGTGTAAACCGGCGTCACCGTGCCGATTGCATCTTGGTAGACGCCGATGTTGCCCTTGCTGGCGGTAGCAACAGTTACCGGAACCGGCCCGGTCATGCCTCGCCTTCCTCCTGCTGCGCCGCCGGCGCTCTTGCTTGCCGCGGATTTGGCGGCGCTGCGGCTATGCAGGATGTAAAAGGCGACTACCGCAACAATCACCAGCA
>Ga0302326_10032369_pt1 | contig 10416 bp, 11 predicted proteins | sample Palsa_T0_3_FD_202264 | JGI IMG/M metagenome (GOLD analysis project Ga0302326, IMG submission 202264) | Peat permafrost microbial communities from Stordalen Mire near Abisko, Sweden - Palsa_T0_3 | ecosystem: Environmental > Terrestrial > Soil > Palsa > Peat permafrost | place: Sweden: Abisko... | reverse complement strand
GCTGTCGATGATGATGACGTCGTAGTGGTTGTCGACCATGGCGGCCTCGTCAGATTGCAATGGAAATAGCGGCGGGTCAGCCTCCCGCGCGGTTGAGAACAGGCCCAGATAGGCCAAGCGCGGTGTTGACCAGCGCGAGATGTGTGAGGGCCTGAGGAAAGTTGCCGGCGAGGTGTTTGCCAGGCACGTTATATTCCTCGGACAGCAGCCCAACGTCGTTCGCAAACGCGATTACCCGCTCGAATTGCGCGACGGCCTCTTCGTGGCGGCCTTGCATAGCGAGGCAGTCCGCCATCCAGAACGAGCAGGCTAGGAACGCCCCCTCGTTCGCTCCGTCGACGCTCGCTTTCTTGCGCCGGATCAGACCTCCCTCGGACAATTCGCGGCTTATCCTGTCGATCGTCGCCATGATGCGGGGATCTTTCACCGGCAGGAAGCCGACAAGCGGCAACAGCAGAAGGCTCGCGTCGAGGACTTGGCTGCCATAGCTTTGCGTGAACACGCCAAGCCCCGGGTTCCAGCCTTCGCGGCAGACATCGTCGTGGATGGTTTGGCGTAGCGTTTCGAGCGAAGTTCGTCGCTCGGCCGACAGGGCGCCATCGCGGAGCACGCGGTCGACGCCGACCCAGGCCATGACCTTCGAGTAGGTGTACTGCTTAGGCTCCGAACGAGATTCCCAAACCCCCGACCCCGGCGTGCGCCAAACCTTCGCGAGGTGATCCACGATCCGCGCCTCGACCTCTGCTTGCTGGGGCGTGACTTCGAGGCCGGCGCGGCGCGCCAAGCTCAGGCAGTCCAGCACTTCGCCATAGACGTCGACCTGGTGCTGGGTGGACGCCGCATTTCCGATGCGCACGGGCGTGGCGCCGCGGTATCCCGGCAGGCTCGCGACCACCCACTCGTCAAGGCGCCGCGAACCGTCGACTCGATACATGATCCGCATCTTGTCAGGCGATCCCGCCACCGCGCGCAGCAACCAATCCCGCCAAGCTTCAGCTTCGCGCCTGAATCCGGCATTCGCCAATGCGCCGAGCGTAAAAGTCGAATCGCGCAACCAACAATACCGATAATCCCAGTTCAGGGCGCCGGCGGGCGTCTCAGGAAGGCCGGCCGTAGGGGCCGCAACCAACCCGCCGGTCTTTGCGTGAGCCATGGCGCGCAATGTAATTAGCGACCGCTTGACGATCCCTGGCCACTTCGTGCGGCTGGCGTCGAACCCTGCGATCCAATTTCGCCAGTACGCGCGCGTGTCAACGAGGGCGCGCTCGGGGTCGATAGGATTCGGCGTTGGCTGATCCGAAGGCGCGTAATTCAGCACGAAGGATTGCCGCTGCCCTTCGGTCACGACAAAGTCGGCTGCGGCGTCATCGTTCCTCAGGTCTAGCCGCGCGGGTGAAGTGAGCGTCACTCGGTCCGGGCCGATCGTCGCGGTCAGGCCTTCGGCTGTTTGCTCGCGCCAGGGCGGCAGGAGGCCGTAGTCGAAGCGCAGGCGCAGGTCCATGCGCATGGCCACCGAACCGGACAGGCCAATAACGATGCGCACAACGGTCGACAGGTCGCCTTCACGAATCGGCATGAAGTCGATCACGCGGACGGCGCCGCTATCCGTGATCGTGTCGGTTTCGAGGACAAGGGTGTCGTCCTCGTAGCGACGCTGGATCGAATGGGCCTTGTTGTTCGGCGCGATCAGCCACCGACCATTCTCAGCGGCGCCGAGCAAGGCGCAAAAGCACGCGTCGCTGTCAAAACGCGGCCAGCACAGCCAGTCGATCGACCCGTCGCGGTTCACGAGGGCCGCCGTCTGGCCATCGCCAATCAGAGCGTAGTCTTCGAGGGGTGAACTCATGACGAGGCTTTCCAGCACCGACCCGCCTAGAACTTTTCCTTTCTCGCCAGCAGATGCAGCCCGAGCAGGCCGACGAGGCCAGCCGCGGCGGCCCAGAAGGCCGTGCGGTGGCGATCGGTGAACATGGTCAACGTCATGTCTGAGGCGCGGTCGTCGAAGCGGCCGTGAGCCCCATAGTCGCCGGGAACGGGATCGAACAGATTTGACGGCGCGTCCTTGGCCAGGCGTTGGTCGGAGAGCTGTCCGGAATAACCGGTCTTGGCGAGATAGCGGTCGAGGAGGCCGGGCGCGATGCGGTTGGCGAGGATCGCCTTGATGGTGGGAATACCGAGCCAGATGTCGCGACGGTGATGCGTCGCGGCGAAGAAAATGGCGCGGGCCGGAACCTCCGGCTGGTAGATCGGCGCCACGGGCTTGGCTTTGCGCCCCATCTTGTTCAGCGCCCAATCGAATTGCGGCGTGTTGATGGCCGGCAGGTCAACCATCGTAATTTGGATGTTGAGCCCGTCGTGGATAATTTCTGAGCGCAGGGCGTCAGTGAAGCCGCGGATGGCGAACTTCGCCCCGCAATAGATCGATTGCAGCGGCACGGACCGGTAGGCGAGCGCCGAACCTACGTTGATGATGGCGCCGCGGTCGCGCGTCCGCATGCGCTTCAGTGCCGCCATCATCCCGTAGACCTGACCGAGATAGGTGACCTGCGTGCCCCGCTCGACCTCGCGGGCGGTCAATTTGTGAACGGGGGCGAAAACGGTCGCCATCGCCACGTTGACCCAGACGTCGATCGGTCCGAGTTCGTTTTCCACCTTCTCGGCCGCCGCCTCGACCGCTTCGGCGTCGGCGACGTCGGTAGGGATAGCCAGCGCCCGGCCGCCGTAGCGCCTGAGGTCCTCGGCCGCCTTGGCGAGCCTATCCGGATCACGCGAAAGCAGCGCAACGTCGTAACCCTGTTTGGCGAACTCCTCGACGGTGGCCCGTCCGACACCGGCGCCCGCGCCCGTTACAACGACAATCTTGGCCATAACAAACTCCTAGAGAACGTACGCCCGAGAGCGGGATCGTCACAGCGACGGGGCATTGCCCGAAAGGCGTATCGCGTGCGTCGGTTGCAAGGCCGCCGCCAACGTGATCGCCACACGGTCGGCGCCGCGTTTGATTGAGGCCGCGGGCCGGGCGATATAGAGCCCGCCGCTGTCGATCACCTCGACCGCAGTGCGGCCGTTCGGTTCGCGATGAAACTTCAGCGACGTCCGCGACGCGCCCACGCGAAAGTTTCGGAGCGTTATCTCGGGAAGCCACTCCGGCAGGGCCGGATCCACCATCAGCGTGCTACGCGGCGCGAGCGGCGTCAGCCCGAGCATCGTCTGGACGAGCAGGATCACGGCGCCGGCCGACCAGGCTTGCGGCGAGCATGCGCCGGGATAGAGACCTGGATGGGGATGGCGCGCATCACGCGTGTGACCGCCGAACACTTCCGGCAGGCGGTCGAGGTCGAAGATCTGGCTCACCGAAAACAGAGCTTCCGCAAGCCGGTGCATGTGGTCGACGAAGCCGTAGCGCATCAACCCGTAAGCAGAGATGGAGTTCGGCGACGGCCACACCGAGCCGAGATGATAGGCGAATGGGTTGAAGGCGGGATGGCGGCTCGACAGCGTTCTGATTCCCCAGCCGGAGAACATGTCGTCCGCCAAAAGCCGGTCGGCGACTGCGGCCGCTTTGTCATCGTCCACGATCCCGTAGGCGAGGCAGGCGCCCGGATCGGACGCGACGGATTTGACCTGCTCCCCGTCGGGACCAAGGGCGATTGCGAAGTAGTTTTCCTCCGGCATCCAGAAGCGCGCGTTGAAACGCTGCTTCAGCGCCTTCGCTTCGGCCAACAGTTGCGTCGAACGATCGTTGTCGTCGGCGACTGCGAAGGCGAGCGCAACCGCCTGTTTGCCCGCATAGACGAGGCCCTGAATGTCCGACATGGCGATCGGGTCCTTGACCATGCGCCCATCGGGGTAGAGCACGGCGTCGCCAGAATCCTTCCAACTCTGGTTCTTGAGGCCCATTTTCGATCGCGTCTGGTAGGGATAGAAGCCGTCCTTGTCGGCGTTCCGCTCCAGCCAGGCCAGCGTGCCCAGCAACTTGTCTTTCAACGAGCGGAAGGCGTCGAGGTCGCCGGTATGGGCGAGGTCCATCGCGGCGGATAACAGGAACAAGCCGGGGGTCGAGTGATCGCCGTAATAGTGCAGGTATGGCGTCAGGCCGAGTTGGGCGAGCGGTCCGCGTTGACGCTGATGCAGGACTTTGCCGGGCTCGGAATCGAAATAGTCTTCGGTCGCCGTGGCATTCCAGCGGCTCACGGCCTGAAGCGAACCGCGCAGTGTCGCCGGCGTCAGCGCAGCGGTTTGAAGGGAGGTGACAAAGGCGTCGCGCCCGAAGAGCCCCGTATAGTTCGGCACGCCGGCGATGATCATGTAGGACTCATCGTTGGGACCATCGAGCAGTTGCAACGATGCGAGGTCGGACACGGCTTGATCCCAGGCCACCTGAACCACGGGATTGTCGGCGCTCAGAATTGCGCAGCCCTCGAGCCAGCGTCGCCGCGCCTTCGTGGCGCGGGCGGCCTCGTCGAACGTTCCGTCCCGGCCGTAAAACGGCTCGATCCGCTTTCCTTCAAACACGGGGATGAGATCGACCGTGATGATGCGCGGCTCGTGCGGCCGCAGCGAAAGGGCGCACGCTAGAGTTCCGTCGGCGTCGTTCAGCGCATCGCCGCCCTCCACGCGAAACTGGGTTGCGAGCTGGAGGTCAGAATGCTTGTAATCGAGCGCCAACTCGCCCCGTGCATCGTCAACCTCTCGCTTATCGGCGGCGCGCCAGATCCGTTCGACTTGCCCGTTTTGCTGGCGTTTGCCGGCGTGGGCCTCGTTCAAATCCGCGAAGTCGGCCTGGAGATTCAGCGACACTGAAACGGCCGCCGGCGCCAGCGCATGGTTGGTGACGATAATGTCGAGGTGCAGCCCGTCGCCGACGAACGCATTGACCTGGATTTCTATGCCTTTCTGGATGATCTCCCCGCCAGTGCTGCTGTCATCCTCCGGCGTCGGCCCCGCAGAGCGCCCTACCGGTGACGGCGCAAAGTGGTAGGCCGTCAGAAAGTGATGGTCTACCGTATTGGCCGAGATGAATTTCGGGTCGGCCCCTTCGATCTTCATCGAGAAGTGCGAGAGATAGCGTGTCTGGTGAAAGAAGAAGCCCTCCTTCTCGCCGCGGATCCATCCTCGCGTGTCGGTCACCAACACTGCATAGCCGCGATGGGTGATCAGGTCCGTGGGACGCACCGAGCAGCGATTGACGTCCCGTAGCGCCAAGGCGGCGGCTTCGGGCTTTTTTGAACTCCGCGTATTCGCGGGATCAGCATTACCAATCCGGGCTGGGTTTGTAGATGACCAGGGACTCATCAGGCTCTTTCACTCGCTGCCGCGTGATCTCGGCCGCCACGTGCCGTTGCGTCCCACAGCAAGGATCAGATATCGCGCGAAGAAGGCTGCAGGAGTCGGGTGTTACGGCAATCGGAGTCAGGGAATGCCTGACATGCAACGCGCCGGAAAATAACGCATTTGGGTGTAATTAGGTGCAAATTCCGTGCAACTTGCCGATTTGCAACAAGTTCGTCCGGATTGACGCCAAATGACTCATGCGATCGGCGGCTCGATGTTAAGGCGCCTGAGAGCTCACTGGTTGCTAGCCGCCGCATGCACAATGCCGCTCGCCAGTTGCAGCCCGTTCCATCACGGCGTCCTTGCCGCGGCGGGTCCGGTAGCCGAGCACGAGCGTCATCTCCTTGCAATCGTCTGCATCGTCATGCTGTTCGTGATTGCCCCGGTCCTGCTGCTCACCCCGGTGTTTGCATGGCATTATCGCCTGGCGAACACGAAGAGCGCGTACCGTCCACAATGGTCGTTCAACTGGCCGCTGGAGGGATTGATCTGGATTCCGCCCAGCCTCATCGTCGTGGGGCTGGCCATCTTGCTATGGCGCGATACTCACGCCCTTACGCGGGGCAAATGAAGCTGTCGGCGGATTTCGCGTCGCTGATTGAGGGGCTGGCGCTTCGCAAGCCGCGCCCCTCGATTGCGGCATTACACCGTGAGGTCACGAAGATCGCCACGGAACGAGAGGTTGCCGCGCCGTCCTATGCGACCGTTCATGCCATTGTGCGAGGGATCAATCCGGCGCTTACGACCTTGGCGCACGAAGGGGTGGCGGCATTTCGCAACCGCTACGAACTCATTCACCGGCATCGCGCCGAAGCGCCGAATGCGCTCTGGCAGGCCGATCACACCCCGCTCGATATCTTGATCGTGGACGCGAACGGCCAGCCCGCGCGGCCATGGCTCACAATCATCATCGATGATTATTCGCGCGCCATCGCCGGATACATGGCGTTCCTCGGCGCGCCGTCCTCGCTGCACACATCCTTGGCCCTGCGCCGCGCCTGTAATCAGCGACACTCTTTCGGTTAGCCTCCCCATCGCAGCCTCCATCCTCGCGAGGAACCCGCTTGCTGTCGCGAGTTGAGACTCTGCGTATTTTGTCAATTTGGTCGTAGACAGCCAAGAGACTGAGTTTACCAGCTCTCGAACGCGCGGACGACCCGATCCTGAAAAGACGCCCGCCTTGCAGGGGTCGTGCGATTCATGTCGTAAAGGGCAAGGTAGTCGCAGCGGACGTGATGTCCAGTCATGGCGCGCAGGAGCCGTTTGACGACGCGGCGAGGCGGGTCGCCCATCATCATGGTCGCCAGATGGCCGGCTCCGTACGTGCATACCGCGCCGAGCTTGTTGATATTAAGCAATGCCGGCGTTACGGCCCCCTCGCGGTCCTTTTCGAAACTGACCCCGGGCAGAAAGACCCGGTCGAGGAACCCTTTCATTATAGCCGGAAACCCCTCATTCCACACCGGATACATCAGAACAAGAGCATTTGCCGCAAGCAACCGATCGACATAGGACGCCACACGGTGTCGATTGGCGGAAATATCATTATATAATTGGAGGTCCTCAGCGGTGAGCACGGGATCAAAAGATTCCGCGTATAGATCGCAATCATCGATTTCGTGTCCGCGGGCGCGCAAGGTTGCCAAAACCTGGGCATGCAAGGCCGAATTGAAGCTTGTTGCTAGCGGATGCGCGTAAACCACGAGGACACGCATAGCAGAAGACCCTCTTCAAGGGGATTCTCCCCTACGAGTGGGCGCTTGTCGCGCCTTACCCAACACATTTGCCGCAGGGCAGCGCGCAGCGCACCGATCCTTTGCACGAGTTGTTCAACGGGCTGCGCTATGTCGCGAAGACCGGCGCGCCCTGGCGCTGAATGCCGAACGATCTGAGTTTGCGATTCTTGAGATTTCCTCGGCAATGTCCTCGGGAGACAGTACGAAATCCACGCACCCGCTCGCGATAGCGCTTTCTGGCATGTCCGGCTGTGTGGCTGTTTCGAGCTTCTGCGCGATCGTCACCCCGCCGACTCCGCGAATAGCGGATAGCGCGGCGGCTCCGTCTCCGTCGTAGCCCGAGACGATGACGGCGATGAGTTTGCCGTTCCAGTGTTGGGCGAGAGAACGCAGGAAAACCGTTATCACGTCCGGCCAGCCTCTCGGTTTCGAAATCGGCTTCAGACGGAACCCGCCACGAAAGACGTGTAGATCGCGCTGCGGCGGGATGATGAAAACATGGTTGGGTCGGATGGTCAGGCCCTCCGAGATCAACTCGACCGGCATCTCCGTATAGCGCGGAAGGATTTCGTGCAGCAGTGTGGTTGTCACTCGCAAATGATTGACGATGACGATCGCGACGCCCAGATCGGCCGGCAAGTTTCGCAGGAGCCTGATATACGCGTCCAGTCCCCCGGCCGAACCGCCGACGCAAATCACAGGAAAAGCCTTTGCGTCGCTGGAAGGTGTCATCGATTGGTCGTTATCTCAGTACCAACGTCCGCGGCCGTACCAACCAAAACCGCCGAACAAGAATACCAGTACTACGATGATCAAAAGTGTATTCGTGTCCATTGCCATATTCTCCGTAAATGTTTGCGACGCGTCGCGCGATCGCAAAACACATAGGGCCTGCGTGAGCGCCTTATCAGGATCGGAAAATACTCTACCCTCTTCAGAACGACGGAGCGCGCGCAATTATTGACGAGATGGAGCGCGGAGCGGCTCCCCGAGCGCGTCCTTCTAGATTGACCAGCCGTGTCGAAGCGACGGGCGAAGGCGCGCCGCGCCTAACCCCTGCCATGCGCGGCATAATTTACGCCGACAGCTTTGTCGACGGCGCAGACTGCATCGCCGCTGACGTTGAAGCTCGACATGGCATTCGCCATGCCGACGCATTCCGAGACGAACTCGATTGGTTCTGTGCGGTTGTCGCGAGCCACACGAGCTTGCTCCGGACGCACTCGCCATTCATATGCTCATCACGCGCGGGCGTCTGAATCCCCGTTCGACGGCTCGCCGTAGCGGCTCTCTAAATCCCGAAGCCGAAATCTCGAAAACTCAAGCAAGTCTTGAAATATGTCGAGCAACTCGTTGGCCGTGTTCGCGCTTCGATAGTAGCCTTTCGCGGTCAGTTCCCACGCGCGCGCGGTCTGTCGGGCGATCGTCTTCTCGCCGTCGAGGATATGACGCCGTTCCATTGCTATCGCTTCTTGGGGCGACCATCCGACCATCGCGCGCCCTCCCTGGTCTACCCGCGCATTGCAGTTCCCGCCATATCATCTACCACGTTGTGGCGCACGATCGAAGGGCACCAATGGGCTCTCACGCGTGATATCATTGCGGACGTGCCGGATAAATAAACGCACAATAACTAATTTGCGACACGATTTCTAAAAAAGTCAATAGTTGCGCGATATTTAGTTAGCGGTACAGTATTGCTGTATGAGCACTTTACTTGAAATTGCAATCGAGAAGGCGCGGGAACTACCTGAGGCGGATCAAGATATCGCTGCCGCCGAGCTGATGGGCGTCCTCTCGGATTTCCCGACACCGGCAGAGCGTGCCGCATTGGCCGAAGGCCGAGCCGCCTTCGAGCGGGGCGACTTCGTGACGCTCGACCAACTGCGGCATGAAGTGGGAGCTGATAATCGCTAACCCGGCCCGGCGCGCGATACGGGATATGCCGCGATCCGATGGCGAGCAGATTCTCGATGCGCTGGAAGAAATGCGGGACGATCCATACGTGGGCGACGTCAAATTTCTCAAGGGCACCAATCGTGCTTTGCGCCGCCGAGTCGGCCCGTGGCGGATCATGTTTGAGGTTTTGACTGACCGTCGGCTCGTCGTAATCGAAGATGTAGAACGCAGAGGCTCACACACCTACTGAACCCCCTATGGATCAAATGCGTTCCAATCTCGCTCACATCGCAAGACAGTGTTATAATTCCAGACATGTTTTTGAACTCACTGGGCCTGTATTCATCACCAACACCCATACCAAATTCAATCAATAATAACTCTGAACAAGTATCTACGATATCTACGAGCACAAACTCGATTGAACCAACTTCTGGGGCGCCAAGTGACTTTAGCTTTGATTTCAAGTTTCACCCTTATGAAATCAATACTTCCACGGGAATCATAAGTGAATATCAAGGGGAGAATGTGCCTGAATCGACTGCATCCTATGTATTATCGAAAGCCCAAATGAATCAAGTTTATCAAGAAATGGTAAAGCTTGGCGTATTCACTAATCCTAATATAGAAAAACCTGTTGTGAGCACTGTAATCATTACAGGCGGGTGTAGTGACGACACTTTGTTAATTAAGGCTAACAGCATGGTCAAAAAGCCAGCATGGTCACACTGCAATGAGCTTAACAATACTCTCCAAACCCTCAGCAATTTTATGGAAAATCTTTTAGCACCCATTATGCAGAATAATTTGCCAAGATATACCGGGCCTATGTACCAATAGCCTATAAGCTAGATTATAACTAGTCATAAAAACTGACACCACTGTAAAAATCTGCACACATTAAGAGGTCAGAGAGTTACGATTAAGCAAGTAAAGTTCCAATCTCATACCAAACACCCCCTCGAATACCGACTAACCCTCAAACAACGACTTTCTCCCCTTCTCAGGCAGTTCGACAGCCAGGCTTCCGTGTCCGAGCCGCGCGCCCGGCGGTCGGCTTCTCACCACCGCGGATTTGGTCGGGCCCGATGCCGCTTTTCGTCGCGATGATCGGCGAGCAGGTCGAGATGGGGGCGGATCATGCGGGTGGAGGAGGCGGGGGCAGAAGTCGGCGATCCGTAATCCGCCCGTAACCTCCCGCTCTTTGCCCGATGGCCGCCGGAACCGCCCGGCGGCCGCCGCTCGAGCGGCGGCTTACCGCGTGCAAATGCGGCGACCTCTCTGTCGCGCTATTACCACTTGACTTCAACCGTGAACTGCGACGGGCCGGTGGACTTTACCGTCGCGGTGTACGGCTTGCCGGCCAGCGACGCCGCACTGCCGGTCGCCAGCTGCTGTTGGCCCTTTAGAGAGGCGGTAAAGCCGGTCACTTTGCCGTCGGCCATCG
>Ga0302326_10032367_pt1 | contig 10417 bp, 9 predicted proteins | sample Palsa_T0_3_FD_202264 | JGI IMG/M metagenome (GOLD analysis project Ga0302326, IMG submission 202264) | Peat permafrost microbial communities from Stordalen Mire near Abisko, Sweden - Palsa_T0_3 | ecosystem: Environmental > Terrestrial > Soil > Palsa > Peat permafrost | place: Sweden: Abisko... | reverse complement strand
GGGGGAGACCGCGATGACGACCTCGTGGGGTCCGGCCTTCCAGGTCTCCTCGCGCGCGAACTGGATGGCCTTGTGGTCGTACCACCCGAGGGACTCATCGTGGCATGTTTCCCCGTCGACACTGACGATGAGCCTGCAGCGGGCCGGGTCAAAATTGAATGGGCCCTTGATCGCGAGGTTGAAGGCCAGCTGATACTTTGAGGCGTGCGGGGCATGGAACACGTGACCGACCGAGAGTTTCTCGCTGTAGGCCAGGGGCCGGCCCTCCTCGGCGCTCGCGGGCCGTCCGCCGTCCTCGCCCTCGGGCATCTCAAAGCCCCGGGACGGGTCGAAATCCCGGAAATCCCTTCCGTTGGCCGTGGCAACCGGGGTGACCCGGGAACTCTGCGGCACCGCTCCCGTGACGATGATGTCGGCCGCCTGGAGGTATTTCTCAAGCAGCAGCGGGGAGATCGACAGCACGTCGCCAATATTGTCGAAGCCGTTGCCCGTGTCGTCGGGCGGGAACTCCGCCTCGCTCGGATAGTCGGCCCCGAGAAGCGTGCGCACGGTGCGCCCGTATTCGATGCGGTTCAGGCGCCGCAGGGTGACCCTGCCGGGATCGGGGTCGGCCGGGTCGATGCCAAACGCCGAGTACTTGATCCAGTCGGCGATCTGCTCCTCCTGCGCCGGGGTGGGTCGCGGCTTGCCGGCCGGCGGCATGATGTTCGAGCGGAGGTTGCCCAGCGCGGCGGACCAGAGGCCGGTTCTTGCGGTGAGGTCCGCGTCGCTCAGCTCGTCAAACGCCACCTTGCCCCTGGCCATCCCGTCGCCATGGCATTCGTAGCAGTAATCCTCCAAGATAGGGGAGATGTCGTGCCTGAAGGCGGCGACGCCTCCGGACGGGGTGCCGGCAAGGACGGGTGAAGCCATCGCAAGGATCAGGATTGCCGGGGATCCCAGCGCGCGAAAGCCGGGGAGGCGCGTCTCCGGGCGACGGCCCGGAATCGGGTCCTTGGGTCTGGGGGTGGGGGCAAACACGATTGCTGAGCCTGATTCACGCGCGGCGGGTCATCGCGTCGACTCCCGAAAAGGGGACCGCCGCTGGCCGTCAAAGGCAATTCGAAAGGGCCGGCGCCCCGGCGAGCCCCCGCGCTCAGACGGGCGGCGTGCCGGACTCGATCGCGGCCAGCGCCGCGCGGTACTGCGGCTCGATGTCCTTCGCGGATGAGACGCTCATGCCCAGGTCCCGCATCAGGCCGTCCTTGATGCCGTAGATCCAGCTGTGGACCGTCAGAGGCTGACCCCTCTCCCAAGCGTCGCGGGCGATCGTGGTCTGGCACACGTTGCAGACCTGCTCAACCACGTTCAACTCGCACAGCACGTTGGTGCGGCCCGTGTCCCCGTGCACCGCGTGGACGCAGGCCTTGTGCTTTTCCGAAACATCCTGCACGTGCCGGATCCAGTTGTCGGCCAGCCCGATCCTGTCGCAGCGCAGCGCGGCGCGCACGCCGCTGCAGCCATAATGCCCGCAGACGATGATGTGCTTGACCTTCAGGACATCGACCGCGAACTGCATCACCGAAAGGCAGTTGAGGTCCGTGTGCACGACGACGTTCGCGATGTTGCGGTGCACAAACAGCTCGCCCGGCATCAGGTTCACGATCTCGTTCGCCGGGACGCGGCTGTCCGAGCACCCTATCCAGAGGTACTCGGGCGACTGCTGCTTCGAGAGCTTCGTGAAGAAATCGGGATCCTTCGCCTGGATGGCCGCGGCCCACGCCTTGTTCAGCGCGAAGAGGTGTTCAAGCTGTCTCATGGAGGGGGGAAATGCTTCTCGAGTGAGCGGGCTTGTCGAATACAATCCCAAGGGGTCTATACGGCCCGGGTCGCCCGCCAGTGGCGCAGCACCCGGTGGTGCGGCTTGGCCGTGGCATGGGCCGCGGTGGTGCTCACCAACTCGCGGCTCCGCAGCCGCTTCATGGCTGCCTGGACGGCGCTCTTCGAAAGGCCCGTGGCTTCGGCGATGTCGCGCAGGCTCATCGCGACCGGGCGCCAGCGGCAGCGCGCGGAGGCGGCATAGAGCAGGAGGAAGACAAGGAAGGCGCCGGGGTGCTGGTCGTGGCCGACGATGTCCCGAAGGAGGACGTCGACCACATAGGCGTCGAGGGGCACCGTGCGGCGCAGGCGTTGCACGGGACCCATGCTGGGCTATACCTCTAAAGGGACAAGCATTTCTGGGCGCACCTGGCGGTTGTGCCTAGACGGGGAAGCCACGGCGGTTACTCTTTCCCGCGCCATGATTAAACAGATCAAATTCGTCAGCATCCCCGTCCAAGACCAGCGCCGCGCCCTGGACTTCTACACCGAAAAGCTGGGCCTCACGATCATCACCGACCAGCCTTTCGACGGGAAGCAGCGCTGGATCGAGCTGCGCATTCCGAAGGCGGAGACCCGGATCGCCCTTTTCACGCCGGAGGGGATGGAGGGCCGCGTCGGCTCATTCACGGGGATCTCGCTGGAATGCGATGACCTCGACCGGACGTACGCCGAGCTCACGGCCCGGGGTGTTTCGTTTGACGGGCCCCCGCAGAGGCAGCCGTGGGGAAATTTCGTCAAATTCAGGGACAGCGAGGCCAACGTGTTCGTCCTTTCGGAATCGAAGGGATGACGCAAGGCCGGGTTGCCCCTTCCGCCAGGTGGTGCCGCAGGGAGGCTATTGACGTGCATTTTCACGATCGAATGTGCAGGGTGGCGCCCGTGAAAAAACTACACTTTCTTGCGGCGGCCGGACTCCTGGCGTGCCCGGCGGCGTTCGGCATCGAGACCGCGGTGACGCTGCCTGAGCTCAGCCCCGCGGCCTCGGTGTCCCAGGTCGTCGGGATATCCGAGGTCAAGGTCGTCTACCACCGGCCCAGCGTCCAGAAGCGCGAGATCTGGGGCAAGCTGGTCCCCTACGGCTTCAACGACCTCGGCTTCGGGACCTCCAAGGCCGCTCCATGGCGCGCGGGCGCCGACGAGAACACCCTGGTCTCCTTCGAGCACGACGTCTCGGTGGCGGGAATGCCGCTCAAGGCGGGCACCTACGGGCTCTTCATGGCGCTCGCGCCGGAAGGCGCGGTGACGCTCATCTTCTCCCGGGACACCGATTCCTGGGGCAGCTTCTTCTACGACGAGGCCAACGACGCCCTGCGCGTGCCCGTGAGAATGGAGGAGGCCCCGTACCACGAGCAGCTCACCTATGACTTCAGCGACGTGACGACGGACTCGGCGGTGCTGGCGCTGTACTGGGAGAAGAAGCGCATCCCGATACGGCTCAGGTTTGACACGGTGGCGATCGTGGTGGCCGGCCTGAAGGCTGAGCTGCGGGGCTCGAAGCAGTTCCGCAACGACGCGTGGGTGCAGGCGTCCGGATATCTCCTCTCCCAGGGTGTCGAGCTGCCGCTGGCGCTCACCTGGGCCGACCACGCGGTCTCTGACGGTTTCGTCGGCGCGCGCAATTTCAGGACACTCTCCAACAAGGCCGATATCCTCGAGAAACTGGGCCGGGGCGCCGAGGCGACCGCGACCATGGATGAGGCCCTCAAGCTCGGCACCGCCGCGGAGATCCATCAGTACGCCAGAAAGCTGTTGGCGGCGAAGAACACTGCGCGCGCCCTGGAGGTCTTCAAGCTCAACGCCCAGCTCCATCCCGATGTCTGGCCTGTGAACTACGGGCTGGCCCGCGGGTATTCCGCGGTGGGTGACTACAAGTCCGCGCTCGAGGCCCTGCTCAAGGCGCAGGCGCAGGTCCCCGAGGGAGACTCCGCCAACGCCGCCGCCATCAAGATCAACATCGAGAAGCTCCAGCGGGGCGAGAACATCAATTGAGGGGCGACTGCGCCCTCGAAACGGAACCCCGGGTCCGGGGAGGGACCGGCAACACATGACCAGCACATCCGACAAAGGGCCCCGTCGCCTCGGGCGGGTCCTCGTCAACCACCTGGGCTTCACCTGCGCGGCGACCAAGCAGGCCATTGTCATCGGGGGCGACGCGGGCGACTTCGAGCTTCAGAACATGTCGCTCATCAGCGCGTCCGCGATGGGGGAGGGGGAGGGTTACCGGGGTGTCCTGGGCGGCCGCCTGCGAAGGGTGGAGTCGCCGCTCGGCGTCTACAGCGTGGGTGACTTCTCAGGCTGGACCGAGCCCGGGATATACCGCGTGGCCCTGCCGGCGACCGGGGAGCATTCGTACCAGTTTGCGATCACAGACGGCGTCTGCGGCTGGCTGCCCGCGATTTTTCTCAACTTCGTGCGGAATTGGCGCTCGGGACCGTTCGAGAACGCCTGGCGCGGCCCCTCGCACCTGGATGACGCCCAGCGCACCGACAACGGCCTCCAGGCGGACGCGGTGGGCGGATGGTATGACGCCGGCGACCTGCGCAAGTGGATGGTGCATTCTAACCTGCCGGCCCTGGCCATGATGGACGCGCACGAGCGCATCCCCTGGCAGTTTGCGGAGTGGGAGCGCGTCGAAGAGGGATGGTCGCCCTGGCTCCTCGAGGCGCGCTGGGGGCTGGATTTCATCCTGAAGATGCAGGATCCCGCGTCCGGAATGTTCTACGAGGACGTGGGCGGGGGAAGGAATTCAAGGAAGCGGCCGGGCATGTCCTGGTGGTACGAGAACCACGCGGGCTGCTACGCCGACAATGCGGACAACCGTTTCACGGACAATGTCCCGGCCAGCGGCGATGAGCGCCCGCTTCGTGTCCAATACAACCCGATCGTGCAGTACACCTCGGTGACGATCCTCTCCCGCGCCGCGCGGGTATATGCGGTGATTGACGCCGGCCGCTCGCTGCGATGCGCGGACGCGGCGGAGCGCGGATGGCGGCTCGGGCTGAACCCCGACCCAAAATTCCTGGAGGCCGCCGGCCTGGAATACGGCTCATGGACCTCCGTCATGTCCTGGCGCGCCCTGGCGGCCCTCGGGCTTCACCGCTGCGGCCGCCTGAAGTGGGAGGAGGTTGCCGGAGCGGCGGATGAGCTCATCGGGAATTTCGACCCGAAGCTGGGCTTCTGGCGGAACCGCACGGGCGGGGCCGAGCCCTATCGGGGGATTCTGCACTCGGCCCAGCCTCTCATCGCGCTGGCGGAGATGGCGCGGGCGTCGCCCGGCCCGGAGCTCAGGGAAAGCATCGCGGGAGTCCTGCGCCGCTGCCTTGAGGCCTACGTCTATCCGATGGCCGAGCTGACACCCTTCAACATCATCCCATTCGGGGCCTTCCGCGAGACCGCGGGCGAGGGCGACCTTTACCGGCCGTGGAGGGAGGGCTACAGGTACCGGTTCCTCATGCCGGAGCACCACCCGCAGCGCATCAACCACGGGCTTGCCGGCCACTGGACGAGCTGGTCCCACGCCCTTGCGCTCGTCGGCACGCTCCTTGGCGAACCCCGCTGCACGGGCCTCGCCTGGAGGCAGCTGCACTGGCTCCTCGGCTGCAACCCGTTCAATTCATGCCTCGTCAGCGGGGTGGGCTACAACAACCCCATGCCGCACAGCCGGTTCCTCGGGACCTACCCGGGCGGATTCTGCACCAGCTTCAACGGCTCGGCCGATGACAAGCCGCAACTCGACCTGGAAGGCGAGGCGCAGTGGAACACCACCGAGTATTGGATGACGCCGCTCAGCAACACGCTCATGGCGCTTTCCCTTCTGAGCCCGCCGACGGCCGATGCGTCGCGCAAGCTGGGAGGCGTTGCCCGCACGCCTCAGGGTTGAGATTGCGCCGAACCCTTGTTCCGCCAACCATTGCCACCCCTCGCCCCACGACGTTTCCCCCCCTTCATGAAAATATGCTTCTTTGGAGCCCTGTCCCTGGCGCTGGTCGCCGGAAACCTCAGCGCGGACGAGCCGGCCGCGGCGGCGCCCCCCGCGAAAAAGTCCAACTGGCAGGAGGAGCATTGGCACCGGCCGGAGCCTAACCCGAAGGCGGCCCTGCTCCCTCGAATCTCGGTCAAGGGGAACCATTTTGTGGACCCGGCCGGCGCGAGCGTCCTCTTCCGGGGACTCTCGATCGCGGATCCTGACAAGCTGGAGGAGGAGGGGCGCTGGAATCTGGAGCTGTTTGTCGCCGTGAAGGACATGGGGGCGAACCTCGTGAGGATCCCAGTGCACCCGGTCGCCTGGAGGAGTCGCACGAAGGAGGGCTACCTCAAGCTGCTGGACCAGGCGGTGGACTGGTGCACGGACCTCGGCATCCATGTCATCATAGACTGGCACTCGATCGGGAACCTGCAGACCGAGATGTTCCAGAACCCGATGTACAACACATCGAAGGCCGAGACCTTTGATTTCTGGCGGACGATCGCGATGCACTTCCACGGGAACCACACCGTCGCCTTCTACGAGCTGTTCAACGAGCCCTCCCATTATAACGGGATGCTGGGCGCGATGACCTGGCCCGAATGGCGCGACCTGAACGAGCAGATGATCGGCATCGTTCGTTACTGGGACAAGGAGACGATCCCGCTGGTCGCGGGCTTCGACTGGGCCTATGACCTCACGGCCCTGCGCTATGATCCCATACGCGCCGAGGGGATCGGCTATGTCACGCATCCCTACCCCAACAAGAGGAAGCAGCCCTGGGAGCCCCGGTGGGAGGAGGATTTTGCATTCGCCTCGGAAAAATATCCGATGATCGCGACCGAGATCGGCTTCGAGCTCAAGCCCGGCGAGGGGGTCGGCGACGACCACTACGGAAACCGCATCACCCGCTTCCTCGAGCAGCGCGGCATCAGCTGGATGGCCTGGGTTTTCGACCCGAGCTGGGGCCCGAGGATGCTGACCAGCTTCGACGGCTTCAAGCTCGCCGGCGACGGAGAGTTCTTCAAGGAGGCCATGCACAGGCCCCCCGCACCGCCCCTGCCAAAGCCCGCCGATTAGGCCGCCCCGAGTATCCGGCGTTTCTCCCTGGCGAATTCCTCGTCCGTCAGGATGCCCTTTTCCTTGAGCTCATTGAGCTTCAGGAGCTCGGAATAGGAGTCCGCCTTCGCCGCGCCGGCGGCCTGGGGCACGCCGGCGTCCCTCTGGGAGAGGCTCCTGTCGATCTGCTCCTGCACCGCCAGCCGAAACTTCATGGGCGCGCCAATGCCCCGGTAGGGCGTGCGGTCGCTCCCGGTCCCCTCGATGACAATCGTCCCATAGTCAAAAACCCGCCCCAACAGGCCCTGGTCGACGGTTATGCCCTCCACCTGCCGCAGCAGGATCTCGGTGGAATGCCTGCGCACCAGGCCCACCTTGACGACGACCCTCTTGTTGGTCACCGCGTACTCCGAGGACCTTCTCCTGATGAAGCCGGGGATCACGGCCACGGCGGCCAGCACGAGAAAGGCCTCCGGGGCGGGCATCGCGACGGCGGTTTCGGAGCCGCCCCTGTAAACCTCCACGAAAAGGACGATCGCGATGACGAGCAGGATGAACGCGGGCAGGTAGACGATCCGGCTCAGGCGCGCCTCCCGCACGACCTCCTCGCCGGACATGAGATGGTTTGCCACGTAGCTCACGGCGGATTCGGGTTGTACATGGCGCCATTAGTCTCCCTATGGCGCTTCCCGGTTCCCTGCCGCCTGTGGGCCGGGCCTGCCGGTCGAGGATTCACGGCGGCCGCACCCTGTCCCAGGCCCGGGCAAGCTCGCCGCGAAGCACGACGGCGTCGGGCCACGCAGGGGGAAGGCCCGTGATATTATACCCGCCCCCCTTCCCGAACCCGACATAGGGGCCCATCTCGGGGCAGGCGAAGAGGGTCCTGTCCCGGTTCCTGGCGGATTTCCCCCAGAGCTTCAGCACGGCCTGCGCGAAGGGGAGGTAGGCCCGGGCCTCGTCCGTCAGGCGGCCGCCGCGGGTCACGGGCACCTGGCAGTGGTGCCCGTTGAACGGCCGGAAATGGCACTGCGCGCTGTGGCGCACGAGCGCCGGGTGGTCGAGCAGCCTGGCGATATAGTCCTGCGGCTTCAGATGCTTCACGACCGCGAAGTGCGAGAAGTCGAAATTGAGGCTGATCATCTCCCCGGTGGCGGCGTGGAACCGCTCGGCGATCTCATAGGTCTTCTCCGGGGTCTCGGTGCAGGTGTCCCTGTGCACCTCGAGCGAAACGACCACACCCCCTATCCGCTCGGCCTCGCGGACCATCCGGATCCAGTGCGCGGCCGCGATCGCCGGCGGCGTGTCGTGGTTGTCCATCTGCACGTTGATGTGCACCGCGCCGCCGGCCTTCTGGGACCGCACCTTGGACGCGAATTCGCCGGGGATGCCGGACGAGATGTAGCCGAGCAGGTGCCTGAGGCCCGACTTGTCGGCGAGGCGCCTGTGCTCCGGCGTGAGCAAGCCCGCGGCGCCGTCGAAGCCGGCCCCGGCGATCGCCCGGAATTTCCGCTCCAGCGTCCACTCCTTTCCCCCGGGGGGATGTCCCTGGAGCGACCAGAGGGCTGCGATGTGGGCCAGTTCGGGCATTGTGTCAGCCCGCGGCTGGGGCCCGCTCGCGCTGGAGGGAGAGAAGCGCGATCACGACCGCCAGAACGATGTAGGCGGAGGTGAACTGGAAGGCCAGCGTGCGTCCGACGCCGGCAAGGTCCCATGGCAGGTACATCGCCCCCGCTGGGTCGACGGAATGGATGACGCCGAAGAGCGTCAGGGCGGCGCCCGCGAGGAGCATCGTGATCGCGACGCCCATGCGCTCGTCCACCAAAGCCGCGAGGAATCCCGCCCAGATCATCGACGTGATGATGAATCCGTTGCCGAGCGCCACGATGACACCGAGCTCGGGCATGCCCTGCGCGGTTGACGTGAGGAGCGCGTTGAAATGCTCCGGTGCGACGTAGTCCGGGTTGCCGAGCTCGATCGCCACCAGGCGCGCGATGGCCGGGAAGAAGCTGAAGACCACGGCGGCGGCGTGCCGGCCGGGGGTCGCCTCGAACGCCTGCGCGGTGATGTCGATCGACACGTAGACAAGGATCGGCGCGAGGACCGCCAGCGGGACCAGCTCCACGAGGTTTGACAGGTACCCGAAAATTCCGCCGATGCCGACGAACACGCCTGTGAGGAGGGTGTAGCCGGCCCGGGCTCCCATCTTCTTGTAGGCGGGCTGCCCGATGTAGGGCGTCGTCTGCGCCACGCCCCCGCAGACGCCCGCAATGAGCGTCGCGAAGGCCTCGACGAGCAGGACGTCCCGGGTCCTGAAGTCGTCGCCCGCAGCCCGCGCGCTTTCGGTCACATTTATCCCGCCGATCACCATGAGGAGGCCGAAGGGCAGTATCAGCGGAAGGTACGAGACCGTGGAGCGCAGCCCGTCGATGAATCCCAGGGACGGCACGGGCATCGCAAAGCGCAGCGTCAGCGTTCCGGGCGCGTGGTAGCCGGGACCGGCCAGACCGAGGGGTCCGAGCGTATAGTAGAGAAGGAGACCCACGAGGACGGCCGCGAGGACGCCAGGGATTCTCCCCGGCAGCCGGCCCTTGGCGACGATCGCGTAGAGCACGACGCCGAGGGAGACGAATCCGACGACCGGCACCTGCATCACCTCGACGATCGGCAGGAACCCGATCAGCATGAGCGCAATGGCCGCGATGGAGCCGAGGAGGCCGGCGCGGGGGACGACGCGCCCCACCCAGGCCCCGGCGAAAGAGAGAGCGAGCTTGAGGACCCCCATGACGATCATCGCGGCCATTCCAAGGTGCCAGGTCGCGAGCGCCGCGGCATGCTCGTCGAGGCCGTCCTGCTTGAATTTCACGAACGCCGGCCCGAGCACGAGGAGCGCGAGCCCGATGGTCGTCGGGGTGTCGATGCCGAGCGGCATCGCGGTCACGTCATGGCGGCCGGTGCGGCGCGAGAGCCGGACCGCCATCCAGGTGTAGGCGAGGTCGCCCACGAGGACACCCAGCGCGGTGCCGGGAAACATGCGGTAGAAGACAATGTCCGCGGGGAACTTGAACAGGCCCACCAGCACCGTCGCGAGGAACGCCATCACGGCGAGGTTGTCGACAACCAGTCCGAAGAAGCCGTTCAGGTCTCCGGCCACGGACCAGCGGCGTTGGGCGGGGGCGCTGCTCACAGGGCCCGACGAAACCCGTTTCCGACGACAATGCAAAGTCAGAGTACGCGCCCCGCGCTTTCCCCGGCGCGGGAGCGGTGATCGGGCCGGCCTACCTGCCCGGGCTCGCCACGGCCGTCTGGTACATCCACTGCGCGTCCGAGACCACGTCCCAGTAGACATTGTAGCGGGAATAGCTGATCTCCCAGAAGGGCAGGAGCGTCACGTCGTTCGGCCGGCCGACCCCGTCCGTGTGGAAACGGAGCGATCCGTCCTCCGAGCGGACGATCGAGGACTCGATCGGCGCGTCGTTGCGCACGATGATCGGCACCGCGACCGGGCGTTCCCTGAGGTTGGCGTACTGCTGCACC
>Ga0302326_10032366_pt1 | contig 10417 bp, 9 predicted proteins | sample Palsa_T0_3_FD_202264 | JGI IMG/M metagenome (GOLD analysis project Ga0302326, IMG submission 202264) | Peat permafrost microbial communities from Stordalen Mire near Abisko, Sweden - Palsa_T0_3 | ecosystem: Environmental > Terrestrial > Soil > Palsa > Peat permafrost | place: Sweden: Abisko... | reverse complement strand
GTGTTCAAGTTTGGCGCCATGGTTATCCGCGGCCGCGACAATGAAAACACCTGTGGATGCTCCAACGAAAACGGTACATTTGCTTTCAGCACTGCGGCTGCGCAAACCAGTAAAAACGTGATCGCGGATGTGCTCCTCGGGAACTTTTACGAATATACGCAGGATCTGTACAGCGAACATTCACTCACACGATCGACCACGTTTGAAACTTTCGCTCAGGACAGTTGGAAGGTGAATGGGCGTTTCACCGTGAACTACGGCGTCCGGTATAGCCTGGATCGATTGCCGCACAGTCCGGAGGGCAACGAATCGATCTTCGACCCGGCTCTTTATAACCCCGCGCAGGCGGTTACCGTGAGCCCAACCACGGGTGCGATCGTGGCGGGGAGCGGAAATATTTACAATGGCATGTCTCTGCGGGAAGCTCCTGGGCCGACTTTCCGTACTCGAACCGGATACCTTACGTCGCGCAGCCTGTTAGCCAGTTCAATTCACTGTTCCATGGACTCCCGACAAGCATCTGGAAAGCCCCGAAGAAAGATTTTGCACCGCGCCTTGGAATAGCCTGGGATCCCCTTGGGGACGGCAAAACGGCGATTCGGTCAGGTTTCGGAATCTTCTACGACCGGCCTGCGGGTGACCTTGTCCTTCTACCCATGGCTCTCAACCCGCCAACCGATTACGACTACAATGTTTTCAACGGACAAGTCGACAATCCTAGCGCAGCCTATGGAGCTATATATCCTTCGTCGCTAACCACTGCCAACCTATCAAACTACAAGACGCCTTATATGATTAACTGGAACATGGATGTCCAGCGTCAGTTGCCGTTTAAGATGATTCTGGATGTGGGCTATGTCGGAGACGAGAGTCATCATGGCGATGGTTCCACACAGATCAATCAGTTGCCGGTTGGCACGCTGGATCTTGCGAAGAATAAGGGAGTAAACACGAACTCGCTCCGTCCCTATGCCGGATACGGAACCATCACCGACATCTGCTTTTGCGAAAACTCGAACTACAACGGTCTCCAGACCAGCCTGAACCGAAGATTGGCGACTGGGTTGCAATTCGGCAGTTCATTTACCTGGTCGAAAGCGCTTGACGTGGTGGCGGCGGAGACCGTTTGGAATTGGCCGGCGCCGCAGAATTCCTACGATGCCCGGCCTGATTACGGGCCAGCCGATATCAGCCGCAAGTTCGTGTTCTCAGTGAATATTCAGTACCAATTGCCGTTTGCGAAGGGGTCCAACAATGCATTCATTCGGGGTATTGCCGGTGGCTGGACCATCTCTCCCGTATTCTTTGCACAAAGTGGCGTACCGCAAAGTGTCAGCGTATCGACGGACGTAGCCGGCATTGGCACGGCGGGGGCGCGGGCTAGCCTGGTTGCTGGGCAAAGCCTCTACCTTTCTAACAAGACGCCAGGTGAATGGTTCAATACGGCTGCGTTCCTGCCCACCAGCCAAATGCCCCTGGGACAGTTCGGCAATTCGGGCAGAGACATCCTGACAGGGCCAGGGTATAGCGAGCTGGATGTTTCGCTTTTCAAGCGTTTTCAAATCCGGGAGAAGACCGATCTGGAGTTCCGCGCCGAGAGTTTCAATCTGCCGAATCATCCGTCGTTCACAACTTTGGGAACCACGGTAGGGACGAGCACATTCGGAGCGGTCACGGCTGCGGCAAATCCTCGTATAGATCAATTCGCTCTTAAGTTCCACTTTTAGGCGTGGTCGACATGAGACCGCTTTTCTTTTTCCTTATGCTGGCGCCGTCGCTAGCCCCAGCACTTCGAGGCCAAAGCGATTGGCCAACGTTCGGGCACGATCCAGGTGGGCAGAGATTTTCGCCGCTCAAGCAGATCAATACCCGTAATGTGTCTAGACTGAAGTTGGCCTGGAGCTACGATACTGAGGCGCCAGTGGGATTCGCTCCCGAACCGGGTAGAGGGCGGGCCGCAGCCAACGGTGCCGGCGGGGCCGCGGGCGGCGGAGGTCAGCGATCGCGCCAGACGGAATCAATACCGCTGGTTATCGGTAATTTGCTCTACTTATCCACCGCTTACAACCGCGTGGTGGCGCTTGAGGCGGACACCGGTAAGGAGATCTGGATCTACGAAACGACTCAGGATCAGGGCATTCCGGGTATGCGCGGCATCAATTATTGGCCGGGCGACAAGCAGTCGCCCCCGGAAATCGTGCTGGGGACGACTACAGGCAAGATGCTGGCCATTAACGCCAAGACCGGCAAACTTGTGCCGGGCTTCGGGACAGAGGGCGTGGTGGATTTGCGCAAGGGAGTGGCGGATGATTTCCCGAACGCCCACTACGGCCTGATTTCACCGCCGCAGGTTTACAAAAATATTCTCATCACGGGCGCGAACAACGGGGAAGGTCCGGCATTTGGGCCTGCCGGCGACCCGCGCGGCTGGGACGCTAGCACCGGAAAGCCGCTATGGCGCTTTCACTCGATTCCGCAGCCGGGCGAGCCGAATCACGAGACCTGGAAGGACGGTCAATGGGAGAAGCGAGGAGGCGCAAACACGTGGGCTTACATGACGGTTGATGTGGAGCGCGGGATCGTGTTTGTGCCGCTGGGCACGCCTAACACGGACTTTTGGGGAGGCGACCGCTTGGGTCCGAACCTTTATGGCTCGTCGCTCGTGGCCCTCGACGCCAATTCAGGCAAGTTGAAATGGTATTTCCAGGTGACTCACCACGACAACTGGGATTACGATCTGCCGCCTGCGCCGCTGCTGCTTACGATCAACCGCAACGGTCAAAAAATTCCGGCGGTAGCGCAGTATGGGAAGACGGGCCTGCTCTTTATTCTGGACCGAGTGACCGGGAAGCCGATCTTCGGCGTGGAAGAGCGCCCGGTTCTGTCGGATAATCCTACCCCGGGCGACGAGTACTCGCCAACCCAACCTTTTCCGCTGAAGCCTCCGGTTCTGACCCGCAACACATTTAATCCGGAGACAGAGATTTCGACGGTGACGCTGGAACAGGAGAAGTTCTGCAGGGAGCTGCTGGCCAGTGACGGCGGGCATATCGGCGGCGGTCCTTACGCTCAATACGGTCCTAAGCCGCGGGTGGTTTTTCCGGGCGTCATAGGCGGCGGCAACTGGGGCGGGATATCTTTTGATCCCGAGCTTGGGTACATATTTGCAAACTCCCAAAACCTTGCCTCCTATGGCAAACTATCGCCGACCGACGACGGGCGGTATAGGCGCACGTCGCCCGGCGGCGTGGCCCCGTTTTGGGAACCGACCAAGCGTTGGCCGTGCCAGCAGCCACCATGGGGCGAGCTCAGCGCAGTCAACGCGAACACAGGCGACGTCGTGTGGCGGGTGCCTCTGGGAGAGTTCGACGAGTTGACAGCCAAGGGCGTTCCCAAGACGGGAACGCCGAACCTCGGAGGATCGATGACCACGGGCGGCGGACTGGTCTTCATCGGCGCCACTATCGATAACAAGTTCCGCGCTTTTGATGCCCGTACCGGCAAGGAACTATGGAAGACGGACTTGGGCGCCGCAGGGCAAGCGATACCGATCTCCTTTCAGGGCAAGAATGGTAAACAGTATGTCGCGATTGTGGCTAGCGGTGGCGGATTCTTGAGTAATCCGCCGTCGCCGGGCAAGTTGTTCGTCTATGCGTTGCCGTAGTACTGAGACTGCGGAAGCGGCGGCAAGACCGCCGGCGTTACCCGCGGAAGTTTCCATGAAGAAGAGAGGAGCACAATTATGAAGAGGACTCTCCTGGCACTAGCGTGCGGAGCAATGCTACTCGGCGCCATCTGCCCGTCCCAGGCTGCGCCCATCCGGGTTATGCTGCTCGACGGCGATAGCGGTCCTGCTCAAAACTGGCAAGTGGCTACGGCAGTCCTCAAGCAGGCACTGGAAGAGGCGGGCATCTTCCAAACCGACATTGTGACTGCCCCGAAGGCCGATGGTGGGGATTTCAGTAACTTCAAACCTGATTTCAGCAAGTATCAGGTCATCGTCCTCAACTACGAAGCAAACGACTGGCCGGACTCAGTGAAGGTGCCATTCGAAGCTTTTGTCAAGAACGGCGGCGGACTCGTCGTCACGCACTGTGCTGATTGTTCGTTCCAGGACTGGAAGGAATTCAACCAGATGATCGGGATCGGCGGTTTCCACCAGCGTACCGAGAAAGTAGGGCCGATTTGGTACATGAAGGACGGCAAACTGGTCTCCGACAATACGCCTGGTCCACGCGGGGTACATGGCAGCCGCGTCCCCTACCTGATCACGGTGCAGGACCCCAACCATCCGATTACCAAAGGACTGCCGAAAACCTTCATGCATCAGGGCGACGAACTCTATAATCATCTCGGTGGCCCCGGCGCGAACATGACCGTGCTCGCCACTGCCTATTCGGATCCTGAAAATAGAGGATCGGGCCGCGACGAACCGCAGATATTTGTCGTCAACTATGGAAAGGGCCGCGTATTCGTCAATGTCGCGGGTCATGATGCCAACGGGATGAGCTCCGTGGATTTTGTTACCACGTTCCAGCGCGGAACTGAGTGGGCTGCCACGGCCAAGGTGACGCAAAAAGTTCCCGCCGATTTTCCGACCGCCCGATCTGTCTCCTATCGGACCAACATCGCGGCTCTCGATCCGAACTATAAGAACGGATTGAACCCGCTGAGTGGCGGAGGACGACGCGGAGCAACTCCGGCTCCCGGCCGAAAGTAGTCCCTGGGACTGACTAACGCTGACGCGACCGGCAGCCGCTGCCGGCACAGTAGACGGAACAAACAAGAAAAAACGAGAGACGATTGATGCCACCCAGAATTGGACAGCTTATCGGAGAAGCCTCAAGGCCGACTGCCTTCCTAATGTTACCGGCCTGCCGGTGCACCCGGAATTGGAGCATGATTGACGCTTTCACGATCCGGTTTGAAAGCTGCCGATGATGCAGGAATGCACGAGCGGAGCGCCGTCCACATCGCCCAGGCGCACTACCGCGCCACCGGTCAGCCGATTGCTGACTGCATCTCGATCGGCTCGGGTCCACGAACACAGTCATTCGACTGGCGAGAGCCTGACGGGCTGGCATGGCCCGGCTCATCTGGAGATACTGCTCGATGTCCAGGGGGAGACTACGGACGTCGACGTGGCCGAACTCTCGAAACGGCTGCCCGTTGCGTCGTGGTGGGCGGAAGAAACTTTGGGAGTTGCGTGCGAAAGTTGACTGATAAGAGGCAAAGGTGACAGGACGTGAGGCAGATTATCGCGGAACTGAGGGCGGTGCTTCGAGGGTCGGGCGAACAAATTCCAGACAGGGAATGCCGAGCGGGAGCTCAGCGGGATGGACGCGTACGTGGTGCAGCACTTGCCCTACGGGCAATGCCGGGCTGCCAAAGACCCACGGCCCAAGTTCACCGGGATCAGCTATGCGGGATGGGTCTGCATCGATTGATGGGCACGGCGAGACCGCTCGCACAGTTTGAAAGGGAAAAATAGAAACGGGCTGGCTTAAGCCGGTGCCCGCCAAAATCTACCAATGACCATTGATGAAATACGCGAGTTGATTGCGCTTGCCAATGAAAGCGGCGTGGCTGAGCTCGAAGTGCAGCGGGGCGAGAACCGCGTCCGCATCCGGCGGGCCGGGTTTGCCGCGCCGCAAGAGTTCGTAGTCCCGCCGGTTGCCGCCAGCGATCCTCCTCCGGCAACCGCCCCTCCTCCTCCAACCCATGAGCCGCCCGCCAAGCCGGCTGGTCCGGACCCGAATCTCATTCTGGTCAAATCCCCGATTGTTGGTACTTTCTACGAATCGGGTTCTCCGGGTTCGCCACCCTTTGTGCGCGTGGGCGAACGGGTCAAACCGGGAAAGTTGCTGTGCATCATCGAATCGATGAAGCTCATGAATGAAATCGAGGCCGAGACTTCGGGCATCGTGGAAAGCAAGCTGGTAATGAACGGGCAACCGGTAGAGTACGGGGAGGCTCTGTTTGCCATCCGTGCGGTTTAAGAAGATCCTCATTGCCAACCGCGGGGAAATCGCAGTCCGCGTCATCAGCGCGTGTAAGGAATTAGGTATCGAGACGGTCGCCGTTTATTCCGAGGCCGACCGCTACAGTTCCCACGTGCGCTTCGCGGACCAGTCCATTTGCATCGGGCCGGCCAAGAGCGCGCGCAGCTACCTTTATATTCCGTCGATCATCAGTGCAGCGGAAATTACCAATGTGGATGCCATCCATCCCGGGTATGGCTTCCTTAGCGAAAACTCCACCTTCGCCGAGGTGTGCGAAGCCTCTTCCATCAAGTTCATCGGGCCCAAGCCCGAAGTCATCCGCCTGATGGGCGTTAAGGAACGGGCGCGCGCATTTATGAAGGAAATGGGAGTGCCGACGCTTCCCGGCTCGCCGGGCGTCATCAATTCGCCGGAAGACGCACTGGCCATTGCGGAGCAGATCGGATACCCGGTGATCTTAAAGGCGTCGTACGGCGGAGGCGGGCGCGGTATGCGCGTGGTGAACGGCGCGGACGAGTTGCCTTCCCTGTATGCGCAGGCGCAGTCGGAAGCAGGCGCGGCATTCAGCTCGGCTGACGTCTATCTGGAGAAATTTATCGGCGCGCCACGGCATATCGAGTTTCAAGTGCTGGCGGACGAGCATGGCAGGGTGGAAATTCTGGGCGAGCGCGAATGCAGCATTCAGCGGCGGCATCAAAAGTTGCTGGAGGAATCGCCTTCGCCCGTGGTAACGGATGCGCAGCGCGCCGAGATTGGCGCGGTGTTGCGCAAGGCGCTCTCCTCGGCGGACTACACCAACGCCGGAACCGTGGAATTTCTCATGGACGAGAGCGGCAAGCTCTACTTCATCGAGGTCAACGCGCGCGTGCAGGTGGAGCATCCGGTGACCGAGTTCGTAACCGGCATCGACATCGTAAAAAGCCAGATCCGCATCGCGCAGGGCGAGCCGTTGCGCGAAGTGCTGCCCGGCCCCATCGAGCTGCGCGGCCACTCGATTGAATGCCGCATCAACGCCGAGAACCCCGAGACGTTCGTCCCTTCGCCGGGACGTATCACCGGTTTCCACGTGCCCGGCGGCATTGGGGTACGCGTGGATACCTGGGCCTACACGGATTGCGTCATCCCGCCGTTCTACGATTCGCTAGTGGCCAAGTTAGTGACTTACGGCAGCGACCGCGGCGAAGCCATCCGGCGCATGCAGCGGGCTCTCAGCATGTTCATCGTGGAAGGAATTTATACGTCGATCCCGCTGCATCAGCGGATTTTGGCCGATGCCGATTTTCAAGCAGGGCGGTTCGACACCAATTTCATCAAGCGCTATATGACGACGAAGAGCGAGTAGGTTCATGCTTTAACCTTGCCCTCCGTCCGTCATGGCGCGACGCGCCCGAGGGCAAGCTAAAGCATGCCCCACCTTCATGTGGCCGCGTATCTGATCCAGGGAATGCCTCGGTTGTCTCTGAACCACTGCTCGGACGAGGCGACTGCGCTCTTCTTCATCGCTTACAAATTCGTCCTCGATGGGCGCATCGCGCAGCGCCGTCGCCGGATCGGTCATGACTGTAGCTCTGTGGCGCTTCCCGCCTACTTACGCAACGGAACCGGCGATGGCGATTTCGCCTGTTCGGCTTGCGCCACCGGCGTCGCCATCTTCGGCGCCTGATAGTTGCCGAAGTTCAGATCGCCTTCGCTGAAGCTCAGCGGCCGGTCGAGAATCATCTCCACCGTGCTGCCCTTGGCCAGCACCGCGTCCGGACCACGCATTGCCAAAATGGCGATCAAGCCAGCCGCGGCGCCTGCACCCGCGCCAATCCCTAAACCCATACCCACGCTTTTGGAAGCTACGCCCGCGATCGAGCCCACCGATGCGCCGGTGGCGGTGGTCTCGGACACAGTCCGCGCGTCGCCCAACTTATCGCCTTCGCTCTCCACTTTGCCTTCATTGCGGTCCAGCTTGCCGCTCGAAGAAGCGTCCATCGAGCCCATGCGCGAGCGGAAATCGCGCGTGACGCCGTTGGGCAGCGTTAACGTGTCGAAGCGGACATAGATCTCGCCGCGGCCTTTTACCCGGCCCGGTTTCTTGATCTGCGTGACGGTGCCGGCGACGTAGCTGCCAACCGGAATCACGATCCGTCCGTTGGCGAGGATGGGGAACGCGGTCTCCAAATAGACGCGGTCGCCTTCCAAGGAGTGCTTGGTGCTAATGCTGTTGATGAGACTCAAGGGTACCTTGACGCCGGTATCCACGGTGTACTGATCGGGCGTGGCCGGAGGCCCCTGGTCTTGCGCGGCGACAAACCCAGCGGTTAGTAAAGTTACTGAAATCAAAGGGCGCAACAACATTCGGACTCCTTCTGCGATTGTAGCCTAATCTATTCAACGCGTACTATGGCAGGAAAGTTGCACACACCTCATTGAACCGCCAAATTAATGCCGGATGCACTGATCTGAGTCCCAACAGCCAGTTGAATTTGGGGGTTCGGCGGGCAATTCTGCGGTAAATAGAAATTGACCTGATACAGACCGGCAAACCCTGGAGTTAAACCGGCGTAGGGCACAGTCGACGGATTGAGGGCTTGACCATTCAGCAACACCTGAAACGAGCTAAGGGCAGAGGGTTGGATAGAGCCTCCATATTCCGGAATCTCGCCCGTAAGCGGTAAAGGCTGCGTGGCGCCCAAGCCGGTTGCGTAGAGCACGATCAGATCTCCCGGCTGGGCGGGCGCGGCGGCAGTCACGGTGGCAGATTGGGCGTTGTAGTCCTGCGCCAGCGCGTATCCACCGGGCGAGGCAAACAGCGCCGGGGCGGCGTTCACCAGCGTGATGGTCACGGTGGGGCCGGTCAATCCCTGCCGGACCACGCGCAGAGGCACGTCGCCTGCAATTTCATTGGTCGGCACCAGGAAGTTGATTTGCCCAGGCGAGACATAAAGCAATGGCACAATCGTATTGTCGATGTAGACGCTAATATCTCCGAGTTGAGTAGGTAAAGTAGCGCTCACGATGTTTTCCTCTGTGAGTCCCTCCGTGGTAAAGGAGAAATTCGCTCCAAAGGCCGTCAGCACGCTGTTGGGCGCGAAGGGTCCGGCGGAATAGTCCGAGGCATTGACAATGCCGGCTGCGGAGTAGGCGGGCGCCTGTCCCCTGGCGGCGCCGCAGAACCCGGCGGCGGCCAGTGCCAACCAGATACCGAACACTGACCTATCAGTGCGAAACGGGCGGAAGACTTCTCACATTCCTTTTCTTAACGCGCAAAAACCGGTAGAATAGAGTTTCCCGTCCAACTTTTCCCAGCCGTACTACGTCTACAAACAAGGAGCCAGAGATTTGATCTTCCGGGCGGTCGAAGATGCCGACCTGATCACCCAGGCCGCTCAGGGCGCCGTGGAGGCGTATAACCTTCTCGTATCCCGGTGGGAGAAACGTGTCTACAACTATCTCCTGCGCATCACCCGACACCGCGAAGACGCTCTGGACTTGACGCAGGACGTGTTCTTGAAGGCGTATCAGAACCTACGGAAACTCGACGACCCGGCGCGGTTTGCGCCCTGGCTGTACCGTATCGCGCACAACGAGGCCTACTCGATGTTTCGCAAGCGGAAGCCGGAAACGGATATAGATGAGATCGAGCCGGGGAGCACGGAAACTGGCATTACCGTGGGGGGAAGCCCGGTCTTCCCCGTCGAACTGGGCCTTGCCGTCGCGAGCGCGCTGGAACGGTTGTCGGCCGACCAGCGCGAAGCGGTGGTGCTCAAGATCTATCAGGGCTTCAAATTCGAAGAGATGGCCGAGATTCTGGCCTGCCCGGTTTCTACCGTCAAGTCGCGTTTATATACCGCTTTGGAAATACTCAAAGCCGAGCTGGCTCCAGTCAAAACAAGGGGCGTATCATGAGTTGCTCGCCATTCGATTTACGGGATTACTTCCTCGAGGAGCTTGCCAGCCCGCAGCAGCAGCGCCAGGTGGAAGCCCACGTGAAAACCTGCGCATCCTGCCGGGAAGAGCTGGACCGGCTGCGCATAACCAAGGCCGCGTTGGGTTATATGGCCGAGGAAGAGATTCCGCAGCGCATCGCCTTCGTTTCCGATAAGATCTTCGAACCATCTCCTTGGCGCCGCCGGCTGGCCGCGTTCTGGAACTCCGGGGCTCGCCTCGGGTTCGTATCCGCGGCCATGCTATCGGCGTCGCTACTGGGTCTTGCGCTTAAGCCGGCTCCCGCACCGGTGTTCAACCTGATGCGCCCGGCGGCGGTTTCGGCCCCTGCTCCGGCTCCGGTTCCTGCAGCGGTGACGCAGGCATCGGCCGTTTCCGAAGCCGAGGTGCAGCAGCGCATCCAGGCGGCCGTGAAAAAGGCCGTGGACCTGAAGACCAAAGATCTAATGCAAGAGATTGAGGCCGATCGCGTGCGCTTGATG
>Ga0302326_10032365_pt1 | contig 10417 bp, 8 predicted proteins | sample Palsa_T0_3_FD_202264 | JGI IMG/M metagenome (GOLD analysis project Ga0302326, IMG submission 202264) | Peat permafrost microbial communities from Stordalen Mire near Abisko, Sweden - Palsa_T0_3 | ecosystem: Environmental > Terrestrial > Soil > Palsa > Peat permafrost | place: Sweden: Abisko... | reverse complement strand
GGTGCGGCGAAATTGGCTGGTCACCCCGATCATTTCTCTTTCGAAGAATCCGGTCCCGCTACCGTCTCTTCCGAGTTGTCGTGAGAGTTTCGACGGTCTGAGGGTCTTCCGGCCCGGTTCCGACAGCGCAGATGAATTCGGCCTCGCCCGTTTCGCTCGCGCCGAATACTGGCACGAGAGCAGTATGCCACAGCCTACCGGTCTCCTAGTACTACTGTGTTATAAACGAAGCGTGCGGCAAAAAGGACAACCGGGGATCTGCTGGAGAATGTGACGCGCGATCGCGAGTCGCAGCGTGGCGATGGAAGCGGGATTATGCCGTTCGTAACGTACGGGAGGCGCCGCGCGGCTCGAACTGCGGGGAAACTTTGGGTACGGGTAGTTCGAATTCGCCAGCACGCACCGAGGGAAAAAAAAGGCTTCTCTCGGCGATGAGAAACCCGTAAGCGGCGATACACAGCGTGGCGTGATGGTGAAAGCCCCGCCAGCCCCGGCCTTCGAAGTGGCCGAGGCCGAGTTCCTGTTTGAGTTCCTCGTAATCGCGTTCCACGATCCAACGATGCTTGGCGATACGAACCAGATCTTTGAGTCCGGTTGCCGCGGGTAAATTCGACAACCAGTATTTGGCGGGTTCTGCCACCCCTTTGGACCACTCGATCAGGAGCCATTCCTCCGGATGCGGCTCGCTTCGCCAGTAATCCCGATGCGCGGGCCGGACACGGACCGCCGCAAACCGCGAGCAGAGTTTCTTGCTGTCCTCCCGCCAGGCAACCTCTTCCCATGCCGCCTCCGGTAAGGCGATGGCCAGTTGCCTGGTGCTGACCGGCTGATGATTTTTATCGCGCTGCAGCAGTTTCGGCGGCCGTCCCATCTTTTGCTTCGGCTTGGCCGGCAACGGCGTCTGGCCCGGTTCCCAGACACTGGCCGAAGACTGGATGCCAACGGCGTACTCCAGATGCAGGTCTCGCAGCCCGTCGCGGAACTGACTGTCCATGCCATAGGCTGCGTCTGCCAGAACCACGCCGCGAGGAACTTCCTGCTCTACCGCCCGGCGAATCTGATCGAGCGCTATTCGCGGTTTGGTTTGAAACTGAATCTCTTCGGGAACGCCTGTCTTATTCCGGCGCGCGTCATCGCTGGCCCAACTCTCGGGCAGGTAAAGCCGATAGGCAACTGGCACGCTCAAAGTTCTTGTACTCACCGACAAACTCACCGCTACACGGCAGTTGTCCTGTTTGCCCAACTGTCCGCAGTACTGGCGCGCCACCCCTACGGATTCTTTGCCTTTCTTGGGAAAACCCGTGTCATCGACGATCCATCCAACAACCGGCTCCCGCTTCTGCATCGCAGCAAGGGTATACTCGCGCACTCGTTGCAGCATCTCTTCATCGCTCCATGGAGCGTCGGCCACCAGATGATGCAACGACTGATGCATCCGCCGAACGTTCTCCGGCGCCAGACGCGCAGCCATGGGTTCGACGCTCTTGCGCTCTCCAGGGAGTAAAAGTCCCTTGCAATAGTTCTTCAATGGTAAGGAGCGGTCAAGGTGACCGGCGGTCTGCGCCAACCGGTCAAGATATGCCTCAAAGCGTTTTTGTTGCGCGCTGGGTCTCGAAAGAGGTGTGCTCAAAACATTTTTAGTTTATCATGTTTTATAACACAGTAGTACTAGGATACCGGCCACACTGTCCGCGAGGCGCTTCGTGAAAATTTCCCTCCCGTCTTTGTTCAGGTGCAGTCCATCCGCAAACAGATCGGGTTGCTCGAGATCCTGGAATTTGTCCTCCGGAAGAATCGAAACGCGGGGCCGCGACGCGATCGACTGAATGAATCGCGGCGGTACCTTTCGGTCCAGGAGTCGGAGCGGGCTGCGCGGTAGTTGCAGAAAGATAACGCGGGTCGGCGAGTTGCGGTAAAGATCGAGAATACGCCCCAGCCAGAGTTGCCGGTACCTGGTGGACGCGCCTCTATCGGGATGAATGTTCGGAAGGGCCGTAGCGCGGATCGAGTCCATTCGGTCGGCATCCAGCCCGGGAGGGAAGTGGATTTCTCCGCGTTCAAGATCCGCCGAGAGCCCGTGCAGATTGAAGGCGCTTCCAGGGTATCCATCGTTCCAGTACAAGCCATACTCCATTTGGTCCCTCGTGACCTTCAGACGCTGTTTTGGTCTAGCCAGGAATGCGCGCAGATCTGTTCGAAGAACCAAGCCCTTCAATAGACACCCCGCTAGTCTAGAGCGGTTCGCCGGTCCTGAGGGATGGTTATGGAGGTCGCGAAATCCCAGCAGTCGGAGAGGCGCAAACGACCGATGAAATAGTTCAGGTCGGAAATCCGGTCGCGCTGGTAATCATCCATGTCGACGTCGCTGTACTGGTCGAGCGCAAGGACGACTGCGGCAAACGGGCGTCTCCCCAGGCTGGCGTCGCGCAGGAAGTAATACCAGACCTGTGGCGTCGATCCGGGAATACCAAAATTCCAGAAATGCAGCCGATTGCCGGTCTGGATACCTGCCTCTGGGGCGGAAAAGCCTTCTGCGATTCGCGAATCGCCCGCTACCAGCACTTCGGGTCGTTCTGAGGCCGGAGCCAGGCGGAGCCAGCGCAGATGGTATTCGACGAAACCCGTGGTGGACTGGGGTTCAACATAGCGGTTATACCAGCCATAGCGAAAAACAGCGGCTTCGGTGCATACGAATGCGAGCAGCACCACAAGACTCCACAGCACGGCGGCCTTCATGGGGCGGGGTAGGTCCAACTTGTGAAACCCTTGTCAGCGTACCATCAAGGCCGTAGCCGTAGCGGCGCGGGGCTGGGATGGTGGGTTGAAATTCAGTGAAATTTCTCGATGACATAGAGGAGACCCTAGCCGACTTCCGCTCAACGGACTCCATGGTGCAGTGAAATTAATGTGGAGCACAACAAGGGATGCTTGACGAGGAAACGGCAGGTTGAATTCAGTTCCCCTGCCACTTCCTCGCACATCGCCCAAGCTTTTCCGTTTATCAATGAATGGAGAGATCTGGCCTTCCGCCTGTCAGCGGGAGGGTTCCGCCACTGTTTGCCCGGAGGATCGCTGTATCTCCCTACCGCGACGTCGCAGCGTTCTTTTGCATACAGAGGCCCGGCGCTCAGTGTCCCATCGGGCCCGTGACGCTAAAGGTGAATGCCTGATCCTGACCCGTCTCCCCTTGGAACGGGATCTCTTTGTTCCAGACATGTCTAACGCTGTTCCGCTCTGATCCGCAAGGGCGATGTCATGGCTGAACAGTCGGAGCGTGAAGGGGACGCTGCTGGGACTGTCAACCGGTAGTCGCGGCCACCTGAGTCCACGCCGGTATCTGACGCAACTTGGTAAGCGCCGCGCGCATAGACAACTCCTACCGAGATCTTGCGCGGTGTCCATATTCCACTGCGTGCGCAACAGCCCCTTGGGGTCTTTTAGCCGAATCTTCACAGACACGCCATTGTTCAGCTTGGGCCGTCGTCTTGTTGGCTGAAACTGTAACTATAAGCGGCTGCCAAATGCACGGGTCAAGATATGCCGAGGAGGGCACTCTCACGCGCAGTGAATAGCTGCCAGTTGGCAGGCCCGACCGTGAGATTGCCGCTCTCATCGACTGCCGTCTCGCCATGAACATGGCTTCACCAGGCGCTGGCACCTCATCCGTGTTGGCGCGGGTGTTGGCAATCAGCATGGTCTTAGGAATACGCCTGTATCCCACCATGGCACCCGCGACCGGCTTGCTTCCCCGGGGTCCTTTACGCTGAGTCGAACAGTCTGGCATCTCACCTGGAAATGGGTGCCCGGAGAATGTGAGCGGGTCCCATATCGGCAAAGAACCAGCCCATTGTTTTCACGCAGAAATTGAACCGTGCATAGATCTCGTTCGCGCCTCATAGCAAAGGATCAGCGAGTATTGGTGAACGAGGAGAACCTTCCAATAAAACAAAACCGGAATTAAACAAAGCAGGAGAAAGGCATTTAAACGATCTAGATTCATAGAGGCTTATGCCCGTCGGAATCGGCACATACGAGACTCCTGACAACGGCTTTCCGCAACTATTGGGCGTAGATCGTAACGGCGTTCGAGGTTCCCGGAAGGGTCGTGTTAAAGACGGTCGAGACCGCTACTGTCAGGATTGGGTTCAGTATCCCGGTGGGCAACTGCACGTTGATCTGATCAAGGCCATCGATCTCAACGGGAGCCGTGCCGGCGTAAAACAAAGGAAGCGGGGTGCGCCCGCCGCTCCAATCGACTTCAACCAGATTGGTGAAGGCTGCGTTGGCCGATGGAGAGACGTTGCCGTCCGTGGCGCCGTACGAAGCTAGACCGAGCCCGGTGAGGTAGAGCGAAACAGCCGAACCGTCTTTGGCCGGATGGGACGCGCTGTTGATGGAACCATCGGCATTCACCACGGCGAAGATGCCAATGGAACCAGCGATATTCAGTGTCATCAGAGGCAGGCTGCCTGTAGCAGTGACGACGGTGACAGTGGAGGGCTGGTACAGATTCGGCGGGACCTCGAAATTAACCTGACCTGCGGCGGCGTAAAGAAGCGGCGCGGAGACGGTGCCCGTGGGCCCGCTGAACTGAATGCTAAAGCCGCCGAGTTGTGTAGGCCAAGCGCCGGTTGCATCCGGGGCGGCGATGATGGGAGCGTTCGGTCCGAGACCGACGCCGTAGAGGGTCATCAGGTCGCCCGGGCCGACGTTCGCGAGGGCCCGGGGAATGGCGGCATTCGTGAGAGCGAATACCGCCGGGATACTATACGCCGTGGCGGGATTCAGACGGAGAAGATTGCCGGCGGAAGCGAGCAGCAGCAGGTTGCCATTTGAATCGAAAGTAGGCGGCTGCGACAGCGTCTGCGAAACGAGCGGAAAGATTTGCTGCAGCGCCGTGGCGCCGGAGTTGAGCTCGAGAGCGAAATCAATATTCGCTACGCCATTGAGTCCGGGGAAATCGGGCGACCGGGTGAAACCGGTTACCCACACGTTACCGGCGGCGTCGACCGCAAGGCCGGCGAGCGTCGCGCCGTTCATGCCGCCGAGGTTGGTGGCAAAGAGTAGTTGAGTCGCATCGGCGCTGAGCTTCATGGCGAAGCCTTCGGCTATGGCACTCTGAGCGGTCTGATAAGTCGATTGCAGCGCGTTGGGGGTGGTGGCGATGGGCGTGTCGGAGCTGCCAACGACATAGACGTTGCCCGCTGAATCGAGCGCGATGGCTTGAACGGCGCTCGTATTGTCGGGCACTTCCAATATCGCCGCGCCAACCTCGGTGGACCAGATGAGCATGGAGCCGTCAGCCGAGATGCGGGAGACGAATGCGCCACCGGATGTGTTGTAGACGTTTGCGGTGATGGGGAAATTAGAGGCGGAGGTGGTACCGGCCACTGTGATGTTGCCGCTTGCATCGAGAGCAACAGCGGATGCGGCCGTATAAGGCCCCGTGCCGATGCAGGTGCTGCCTGAACAGGGGATGCTGGTTCCACCAAGCAGGCGGCTGTAACGAAGTTTCGAACCGTCGGCGGCGATGCTGCTGATGAAGGCGTAGGTCCCGACGGGCGGATTGCCGGACAAGGTTGGCCCGAAAAAGGTGCCGGTAACGGGAAAGGCGGAGTCGTTCGTGCTACCGACGATATAGGAGTTGCCTGCAGAGTCGAGCGTTATGGATGCAGGCGTTGACTGAGCCTGCGTCGGAACGGCTTGGCCGCCGAGGTACGTGGAGAAGAGAATGTTGAGATTCGGATCGACCTTCGCCACGAAACCGGTCAGACGATAGGCAGTTTTTGCAGTGAAGAGGGCGTGGACAAGAGGGAAATCATCGGAATCGGTTTCTCCGGTGATCCAGATATTGCCGCTCGAATCGAGGGCAGCGGAGACAATGCTGCTGTTGCCGCTGCCGAGCGCGGACGCCCCGAGCGTGGCGGTCTGCTTGCCGGTTACATCGAGTATGGAAAGAAGCGGCGGCTGGATCTGATCGCAGCTTTCTAGCGAAGTCGGCGCTGGATTACAGGGCGAGAGGGTCTGAGCGCCATAGACCGCGACGCTGCCCGCAGCCATGGGGAGCACGCCATTCGCGAAGACAGCGGTCGCCTGCCCATTGGGCAGCGGAACGAATTGCAGCGAAGTTGAGGCGGCTAACGCAAAAGCCGGAAGGAACGCGACGAGGAGAACATTTCGATTCATCGCGTCCGATACAAGCACGATTTGTACCGTGAATAAACGAATAAAACATTGACAAATAAATGTAATGATGGGTTGGCGGTGTGTCAAATCGACACGTATCTGAGGCAGAGAGGAGATAGCGCTAACGACTTCCCGGACGAAGGCGCCGGAGGCAATGCGCAGTCGGTCGCCTGCAGTTCTATGGGCGACTGGTCGGCGGAAGTCGCCGTCCCGGCTGCCCCCAGAGCGAACCGCACGGGCTCACCGCCGGCCAACCGTCTGCGCCAGTTATAGAAAGTCTGATCGCTGAAGCCGCGATCACGGCAAAAAGCGCTGACCGAAATACCACTCTGCTGCTGTTGCCGGATCAGTTCCGCCCACTTCTTCTCCCGCGTCGAAACCGCCTCGATAGCTCTCATCCATCCCACTGTCGGGTTTCCTGCGACTTATGCGCCAGAGGGGTTCATGTCGTGCTTACGTACTTAAGTCCTTCTGGAATTCACAGAGGCGTGCTCCTGAGACAGGCGAGAACGCGGGCTGAACATGTTTGCGCCATCCAACTGCAGCATTGCCGCACGTCGAGCCCGGGACCCTCGAACAGAACAGCCGTTTGCCCACATTTCCGGATCGGGCGTGCCCAGATGCCCACGGACTCGCAAGACTATTGTGGTGTTCTTCGCGAGTCAGTCGGTCCAGTTTCCCAGAACGGGATTTGGGGACAAGTGCCGTATCTGTATCCACACAGTCAACTTCCGGATGGCGCCTGATGCAGGCACAGTCGGCGATTTGATCGGCCAGGCCTTACCTGAATCGCCCAGTCCTGAATTGCCCAACCCCCGTCCGCTCGTCAGTGAAGGCCATAGCGACGCAGCAAGTCGCGGGCTCGGCCCGCCGTGATGGACGAAGGATCGAAAGACTGTCCGGGGTCGTCCTGCGCGATTGCGGAGCGTATGATTTTCCCGCGCCCGGTGGACCACTGCTCGATGTGACGATTCCAGGGCAGCGCCAGCAGAACGATGGAGAGAAATGCGGTTGCGATTTGCGCTCCCGGGCGGAGGCGCGCCAGAAGGGTGCCCGCCATGGGGCCGAAGCAAAAGAGCGGAATGTACTGATAGCGGGAACTGGTTGCCGTTGGTAGCCCCGTTGGCCAGCGGGCGTAGCCGATTGATGCCGCGAAAAAGAGATCGAGCGCGACCAAAGTCCACAACAATGGACGGGCTGAAGGAGTGGCCTTCCGGAACGCCCATATGAAGACTGCGGTTTTGATCAGGCCGAAGATCACCAGGTTACCGGCCTCGAATTTCACGCGTAGGAACGGCAGCAGGAAAAACAGTGGATTCAGGATCAGATATTCACTCGCATAACGCAGCGTCGCGCCCGCAGCGAATTGATGGTGGGGGGCAAACAGCCAAGCGATGGCGGTCACCAGAACCGTGGGGGCCAGGCACAGAAGGCAGCGGCGTGCGCGGTGCTCTCCCGCATTTTCAACGAGCACAAACACAGCCAGCACCACACCGGCAATAATCCCGCGGGAGGAGCACAATGCGGCCGCGACCAGGCAGACGAAGCACGCAGCCGGACCGCTGCGGCTTTTGCCGTTTTCGATCACAACGTGCCATGCCGCGAGAAAGAAAAGCATCGAAAGCAGTGCGTTCCATTGCATGAACCAGCCGAGGGTCTCAATGTTGGTCCAGGCAAGACCAAAAGTCAGCAGCGCGAAGCCAATCGCCGCCGGCTCCATGCCGAATCGCCCCAGAAGCCAGCCGAACAGCAGACAAATTGCGGCGTGCGTCATCCATAGGATCGCGGTCAAGCCCAGGTAACTGCCGCCGGTGAGACGCAGTGCGCCCCACCATAGGATTTTGAAGAGCGGGAAAACACCCTCGCCGGCGAACGGTTCAAAGAGCCAGCGGCCGAGGCCCAGACGATCCAGTCCATCCAGCATGAGCCAGTCGTCGTGGAAGAAAAAAAGAAATTGAAAATGCCGCCAAAGGAAGAAGAGCGGCAGGACGGACGCGATCGAACTTGCGATAACGATGACGCCCGTGAAATTCCGACGAAGCGGTCGCATGTCCGGATTTCATGATAGCGGTTGTATTGACCCCAGTAACGGCGGTTTGTTCCTGCCAGCAGGTCGATTGGGTTGTTTCAGATGAGTTGCTTGCCGATGGTCGTCCGGTCCGGAAGTTGGCCAGAAACGGCTTCCGGGACCTGAACTATCGTTTCTCGCGCCATACTGAACCCGCGGCACAGGAGGCCGCCAGTATGGCACGTCGCCAAAAAAAGATGAAACGGCACAAGCCAAAGACGATTCTTCGGTTCCCTGACCTCGAACAGTCGAAATGCGCGGTTGTGAACTCGGCTCCCAGCAGCGAGCTCGCAGGAGTCCTACCGTCACGCCATTGATGAATTCATCGGGTGGTATTGCTCTGAGCCTCGTCTCGCATTTAATCGGACTGTGGTCCTTCGGTACCGGTTTTTCCTCGAACAGAAGAATCTGGCTCCATCGACCATCAACGTTCGGCTCGCCGCTGTTCGGCGGCTCGCTTGCGAGGCGTCGGATTCCGGCCCTTTAAGCCCCGACTTGGCGGCAGGCATACGACGTGTGAAGGGAGCGAAGCGACTGGGAACCCGGATCGGAAACTGGCTGACTGCCGACCAATGCCGTTCACTGCTCCGCGCCACTTGCCCGGATACCCTGACCGGAAAGCGGAATCGGGCAATCCTGGCGGTTCTCATTGGATGCGGTCTCAGGCGTGCCGAGGTCGTGGGGCTGCGATACGACGACCTGCAAATCCGAGAGGAGCACTGGGTTGTGGCCGATCTAATCGGCAAGGGTAAACATATCCGAACGGTTCCGATGCCCGGCTGGGTCAAAGGAGCGGTGGACGGATGGACGCAAGCTGCGGGGATAACCACCGGATTCATCTTTCGCGGTGTAAGAAGAAGCGGTGCAATCTGGGGCGACCACATTACCCCGAAAGCATTTTGGCACGTGGTGAAGAGAGCCGCCCGAGTCGCTGGAATTACGCATCTCGCCCCGCATGACCTCCGCCGGAGTTGCGCAAGGCTATGTCACCTCGCGGGGGGAGAACTGGAGCAGATACAGTTCCTGCTCGGGCACGTTTCGGTACAGACAACCGAACGGTACCTCGGCTGCAAACAGAAACTGCGGAACGCCGTGAACGACAGCATCAATCTGGCGGATGCATGATCGGTGGCTGATGCGCTGTTTCCGTCAGCAGGACTGGCTCGCGGCGCGAATTCGGATAAGTTCAGACGAGCCGGTCTTGCGAGCGCATTCCGACCCGTGTCGCCGTCCTCCAAGCCGATTTCGAGACAGCTATCGGCTATTCTAAGGCGTCCGTCATCGAGGACATCCCTCATCGCGCTACCGGACAGCACCTATCAGGTTGATAGGCGTCGAAGCGGGTGCCTCCCCGCGTATAAACGGGTTCCCCATCTTCTCGAGTTCCAGCCGCTCTGCGTCGGAAAAGTCCGTGTCTTTCCAACCGTCCAGCACGGCCCCAATCCGATACGCTCCCGGCGGCAAGCGGAACATAGACGGATCCAGCCGAAGTACACCGTCCGGGTGTCCGCCGGGATGGAGCAGGACTGCGGCCCCACCCATCCGCTGCGTAACAGTTGGCGGCGCCGCGCCGGGCGTCCCCCCGCAGGAAATTCCATAGCCCCCGTAAAAATGTCGCCCAGCATCGTTTTCAAAGCCGCCGCGGATATGGGGAGATCCCCTTTCCAGGCATGCCGTCGCCTCAAATCCGCGTGGAACGTACAACGCACCGTTACTGACGTTCACGATCTGGTACTTCACCGCGATATGCTCCTGAACTCCGTATTCGACCCGGTCGGTGGAAATCGTGAACGACACATCGTTTACGGCAACGAACGTTTCCTTTTGCGCCGACAGCCATACGGCGATCAGCATGCAGCCTGTGCAAACCCGTAGCGCCCGTGACCGGTATCTCAATTCATGGCTCCGTCCGATTCCAGTGGCCACAATGCATCATCGTTACGGATAGGTGCGAATCAATTCGCCTGTCTCGGCATTCCAAAGCGAAACCGGTTTGGCCTGGTCGTCGACGAGAATCGTTTTCCCATCCGGAGAGAAGCCGATAACGAAGAGCCGATGGAATCCCTCGTCGAAGCGGTGTAGTTCCTGGCCCGACTCGACATCCCACAGGGATACAAAGTACATCTCGGTGCCGCGATAGAAAGAAGATCTTGTCAGGAGGCG
>Ga0302326_10032363_pt1 | contig 10417 bp, 7 predicted proteins | sample Palsa_T0_3_FD_202264 | JGI IMG/M metagenome (GOLD analysis project Ga0302326, IMG submission 202264) | Peat permafrost microbial communities from Stordalen Mire near Abisko, Sweden - Palsa_T0_3 | ecosystem: Environmental > Terrestrial > Soil > Palsa > Peat permafrost | place: Sweden: Abisko... | reverse complement strand
AGACCACCACATCGGCGTAGCTGCCTACCGTCAGCGTGCCACGGCCCTTTAGATTCAGCAATGCCGCAGGCTGGGCGCTCAGCAAGCTCAGCACGCGACCCAGCGGCAGCTTCCACTCCTTGTGCAACCAGCGCAGGCTCAGACCCAGCGCCGTCTCCAGGCCGGTGATTCCGTTGGGCGCATGCTCAAACTCAACTTCTTTTTCGTGGATGGCGTGCGGCGCATGGTCGGTGGCAATGGCATCCACCACGCCGTCGAGAATGGCCTCGACCATCGCGTCGCGATCAGCCGCAGACCGCAGCGGCGGATTCATCTTGAAGTTGGTGTCGTAGTGCCCGACGTGCTCTTCGGTCAACAGAAAGTGATGCGGAGCCACCTCGCAGGTCACACGCAGCCCGCTGCGCCGCGCCCGGCGAACGGCAGCCAGTGCAGCAGCAGTCGACGTGTGAGCTACGTGCAGGTGTGCGCGGGCGTCACGCAGTTCGGTCACCAGGCGAATATCGCGCTCCACCATGCCTGACTCGGCCTCTGCCGGCATGCCGCGCAGTCCCAGCTTGAACGCCGTCGGTCCAGCATTCATGCTGGCGCCCTGCGTGAGCCGCGTATCTTCCGCATGCTGGATGACGCTCAGCCCAACGCGCGCTGCGGCAGCCAGCGTCTCGCGCATGATGTTGTCTTTGAGGATCGGGTAGCCATCGTCGGTCACGGCTACGGCGCCGGCGGATTTCAAAGCGGCATAATCGTTGATCGTCTCGCCCTTCGACCCGCGTGTCGCTGCCGCAATGGGAAACACCCGAATCGACGCGCCACGCTCCGGCGACTGCATCCAGCGCGTAATCTCCGGCGAGTCATTCACGGGCCGCGTATTGGGCATGGCCGCAACCGAAGTAAACCCGCCGGCTGCAGCGGCTGCGGTACCAGTCGCGATGGTCTCCTTGTAGCCCTGCCCAGGCTCGCGCAAGTGGACGTGAATGTCCACCAGCCCCGGCGCTACGGTGAGTCCCGTTGCGTCCAGAGCCTCAGCTCCATTCGCAGATTTCAACTTGCCCGGCGAGGCAATCTCCGCGACGCGTCCATCCTTGAGCAAAATGTCTTTGAGCCCGTCCACGCCGGCTGCCGGATCGATGAGGTGCCCGCCGCGAATCACCAGTGTCGTCATGCGCGGCCTCTTTGCGCAGGTCCGGCAAGCGCATGCCCGGCCAGCGGATGCCCAGCAAGTATGGCTCGCTCCACTACTGCCATGCGAATGGCCACGCCATTCCGCACCTGCTCCAGGATTACCGACTGCGGCCCATCGGCAACGCTCGCCGTTACTTCAAGCCCGCGAATGATCGGCCCGGGATGCATCACGATGGCATCGGGCGCCTGCGCCGCCAGCCTTTGCCCGGTGAGTTGATAGTTCGCCTTGTATTGCTCCAGATCCAGCTGCAATCCCACCAGCCGCTCCGCCTGAATGCGCAGCATCATTACGGCCTGCGATTGCCGCAGCGCAGTCTCGAAGTCGCGTTCGATCTCGATTCCCGGCCCCACCTGAGCCGCCAATTCCGGCAAAAGTTCCTTAGGTCCGCAGAGCAGCACGCGTGCGCCCAGCCGTGGCAGCAACAGCATATTGGACCGCGCTACGCGGCTGTGCAGTATGTCGCCGGCAATCGTTAAAGTGATTCCGGCAAGAGTGTCAGCAGTCACGCTCTGAACACCCGGCCGCAAATGAGCCAGAATGGTGCGCAGATCAAGCAGCGCCTGCGTTGGATGCTCATGCATGCCATCGCCCGCGTTGAGCACCGGCAAATGCGTCTCTTGCTCCAGCAGCCAAGGCGCGCCAGACGAGTTATGCCGCAGAATGATTGCCTCCGCGCCCAGCGCCCGCAGCGTCAAACCGGTATCCTTCAGCGTCTCGCCTTTTTCAATGCTCGATGAAAGGCTTGAAACCAGCGTGGTATCCGCGCCCAGCGCCTTGGCAGCCAGCTCAAAGCTGGTCCTCGTCCGCGTCGACGATTCATAGAACAGCAGCGCCACACGCCGCTTGGCCAGGATGCGATCGCGCGTCAGCGGGTCCTGATTCTCAAGCGCGGTGGCGCGGCTCAGTATGTGACTGACATCGTCCAGACTCAGGTCAGAAGCCGAAAGCAGCGAACCGGGATTGTAAGGGAACGGCGAGGCAGGCGCTGGCGGCGGGTGAATCGGTCGGCGAACAGGAGGTACAGGGACGGTCATTGAGTCTCAGATTTCAGCTTGTTATTCGTCTCCCACCCTTCGCAAGAACGCGAAGGATGGGGCACCCAGATTCATGGGCCCGTGCCCTAATCCACCCGCTCCACAAGCAGCACCTGCTCGTCGTTGTCGACCTCGCGGAATTTCACTTCGATAATCTCGCGGCTGCTGGTGGGCACATGCTTGCCCACATACGTCGCCTCAATGGGCAGCTCGCGATGCCCGCGGTCGATCAGCACTGCCAACTGCACGCGCCGCGGACGCCCGTGGTCGAACAACGCGTCGAGTGCGGCTCGAATAGTGCGTCCGGTGTAGAGCACGTCGTCGCACAGCACCACATCGCGGCCTTCGATCTCGATCCCGATCGCTCCCGGAGTCACCACCGGACGCACGCCGGCCGTCGACAGGTCGTCGCGATAAAACTGAATGTCGAGCACGCCTGCATCCACCGGATGCTTCTCAATGCCCGAGATCAACTTGCTGAGCCGCTCAGCCAGCGGAACTCCGCGCCGCTTGATGCCCACCAGCGCCAGGTCGTTGCTCCCATTGCTCTTCTCTACGATCTCGTGAGCCAGCCGCACCAGCGTGCGCTCAATCTCCGAGGCGGACATCAGCCTGCCCTTCACGCGCAGGCCTGTCATATTTTCAGTTTCGCTCATTGTTTGTCTCTCGGGCGATGTCTATCGCAGGATGATACGAGGGCTTGCCGGTTGAGAGCAAGCTGTGGAGTACTTGGCTGCAATTGCAAGTGCTTCGGACTTGTCGAATTCTAAACCGCGCCGCTAAACCTGCGGTCGCCGCGCCCGCGCCTGCAGCCGGGCTCCCAATGCGCCGCCTGCAACGGCAAACAGCATCAAAAAGCCGGCGCTCGTTATCATGCCGAACGCGGCGAAGCCGGCGTGGCCTTCCGGCGTCAGCATCCATGCTTGCATCTGGGCAGATTCTGCTTGCACCTCGGCGGTCTGGTTGCTGTTGGACATCCACTGTTGCGTCAACTGCTGATTGGTGTCCACAATGGTCTTCCAATCCGCGTCAATCTGGCCGGATTGATGCAGCACAACGCGCTTTACAAAAAGCGTACCGCCGCTCACCGCAAACGCCAGCCACGCGCCGATCAGGCCGGTGACCAGCCCGATGCGCGCGCCCGCGCCCACCGTAATCCATGCTGGCCGCTGGCTTCGCAAATACAGCGCAACTCCCCAGGCAGCAGCAGCGGACATCCAAAACAGCCCTAACATACTTGTCGGCGAAGCACCGCTTGAGAGCAGTCCGGCTGGAATCGCCAGCATCAGCACCAACGGCAGAGCACGCTTCCAATCCACCGTGCTCGCATCTCGAACAGGCTCGCTGAACCGCTCCGGCGGAGCTTGCCCAGGAACGTTTTCTGCCGAGTATTGCAGTTGGGGCAGGCCGCACGTAGGGCAGTAGAGGCCCTCTGCCTCAACGGCCTGGTGACAGCGGGTGCAGGTAATTTCCATACAGTTATGAGCCTATAGCATCTTGCCCTATACGTGCAGAGGCGCACGCAGACGGCCCGAGCAGATTGCGGGTTCGAATGATCAGGTGCAGATTCGTGAGCGATGCTCTACTGCGCTTCGACCGCCAGCTTCAACTTTGCCGCCACAATGGCCTCTGCTGCTTGTACGGCCTGTTCCAGGGTCATGTCGGTAGAATCCAGCAGCACGGCATCGGGAGCGGGCTTCAGCGGCGAATCGGCGCGATTCCGGTCGCGGGCATCGCGGGCGCGCAAATCGCGGATCACCTCATCCGGTTGCACGCTCGGAGTGGGGCCAAGCTGGCCAAGTTGGTCATAGCGGCGCAATCCCCGCACCTCCGGCGCCGCATCGAGAAAAATTTTGACCTCGGCCTGCGGAAAGACCACCGTACCAATGTCGCGGCCTTCCATCACTACGCCGCCGCTAGCTCCCAACTGCTGTTGCAGGCCAACCATCCATGCTCGAATAGCCGGAAAAACGCTCGCCCTGCTGGCCGCGTCCGTCACTGTCTGGTTGCGCAGCAACCCAGTCACATCTTCGCCATCGAGAATGACCTGATTGTGCTCGTCGCCGGGCGCAAGGCGGATGCTTGTCTCGCCAGCAAGCCGTTCCAAAGCTGCATTGTCGTCGAGGGAAATCCCAGCGCGCAGCGCCTTCAGGGCAAAGGCGCGGTACATGGCTCCGGTTTCAAGGTTGAGGAGGCCAAAGTGGCGAGCCAAGTGGCGGGCAATGGTGCTTTTGCCCGCCCCCGATGGACCGTCGATCGCGACAATCAACCTTCGCTTAGGAGAGAGTTGCCGCGAGACGCTTGCATCCAGGCTCATCCGCGCTTCTTTGTCTCCTGCTTGGGCCGGGCAGTCAAGCCATAGCGTTTGCTGTTGCCCGCCTTGGCACCCGCAGCCAGTGCTGGCTTGCGGTTGGTGCGAGACGGCCGTGCATCGGTCCGCACGTCTTTGCGAGACGAACTCCCGTTACGCGATAGGCTGCTGCTTCGTGCGCCGGAAGCACCCGCCTTTCCAACCGGCTTTGCCCCATTGCTATGACCATTGCTGCTATGCCCGTTGGTTTTGTGACCATTGCCGTTGCTGCCGTGGCCATTGCCGCTGTGACCGTTGCTGCCATGACCATTTCGCGCGCCCCACGCGGGTGCGGGAGGCTTGGCAGTACGCGCAACCGGCTTCCCGTTCGAAGGCCGAGCTACGCTGCCATTCCGCGTTCCGTTGGACCGGACTCCATTGCTCGTACCGTTGCCGGCATGTTTCGCAATAGGTCCTTTTGCGCCGTTCGCCCCGTTCTGCTTCGGCTTCACACCATTTGCAGCCTTCGGATTCCAGCGTGTAGGTACAGCAGACCGCGAACCAGCAGCCGGACGTGCACTGGATGGTCTTGAAGATGCCGGTCTTGAAGTTGACGGCCTGGCCGACGCCGGACGAACATCAGCACCCGTACGCCGTGCCGGGCGACTGCCCGCGGACGACTGTGCCGGCTTGCGATCGCGTGAGTGAGTTGCCGGCCGGCTGAAGTGGGGCCGCGACGCAATGGCCTTTCCATTTGAAGCCGGTTTGCGAGCAGGCGCAGGCCGTGGCGCAGGAATGCGAGGCGTGTGAGCTTCAACAGGCTGCCGCACTTCAATCGGCCGTACATCAATGGGCCGTGCTTCAATCGGCTTGCTCGGTGCAGCAAACACAGGCTTGGGCGGAGCTGAGAAAAGAGCCTTCGCCGGTTCAACCTCTGCCAGGTCGTCGTCATGATCGTGCGAACGCATAAAATATGCAGACGCCGGCATCGATGAGCTGGAGTAAAGCCCCTGAGGAAGAGCAAACTCCGGCAGCGTTCCTGCTACATAGAAGTGCGGCGCATGGCCCATGGAGATGGTGTGCACCTGGCGCGTTGCCACCAGGCCGCGCAATACTTCGCGTACCTTGCTGCGTGCCGTCAGCGGAGCCAGAAACAGCTCAACCTCTTCCATGCTGGCCGCAATCACTGCCTGCAAGTAGATGGAAGCTAGAACCGAAATAGCCGTAACCTGCGATGTGGATGCGCCCTCGGCAATAGCCTTCTGGTAGCGCAGACGAAGCAGTTGCCACTTGGCTGGCGCTCCCGGCGCTGCAATCACAGGGATAATGCGAAGCTGCTGCCAAAGCTCGGTGATGGCGCGCAAAACCGCCACCTCGGTTACTTCGCGGCCCAATGCATGCTTCAGTTCGGGGATGGTTATCTCGCCCGCTTCCAGCAGCTTGTACGCCTGCACAGCCAGTTGCGAAACCTGACGCGACCCTGTAAGTTGCGGGCTGCGGCGCCAATCGCGGTCGCCCCGGAGTGCATATACATAGGGTAAAACCCAGCTGGCCACAACAAAGTCAGGCTGCTCGCCCGGCTGCCCTAGCAGGTTAAGACGAACTGCCACATCGTCCAGCTCCAGGCGGACGAGAAGCTCTTCAGCTAACTGAATGTGCTTGGGATCGGGAGTTGCATTTTGATTTCCGGCTACCGCCTCAACAAATGAAGGCGCGATGGAGGATGAAAACTGCCGCCGAGGCAGAAAAAGGCACAATCCGGTCTCTTCAATCCAGGTCCGGGCGTCCTCCAGTGTAAGTGCTCCGTTGCCGTTCTGGCGCATCCGTTCCGCGCGCGACGCTTCCAACTGCTCTGCTGTCAAAGAAAAACCTCACTTCCAGGTTGGCGTTTGAGCCATAACCAGCAAATCTGTGTCCGGATTAGCCTCGCGAAAGGTCGCCGCCCCGTGATGGCCGCGTCGACTAAAGTGCTTTAGCTTCGGGATACATGGTCCCTGGTTGGCGCTTGCGCCCGGCAGCCCCGACTCCTGGGAGTCTGAGGGTCGCCACCTTCCTTATGTTACCTGTCTTCTAGATTCGATGGAAGGCCCGCTGGATCTCCTTCCAAGAATACAGCAAAGCGATTGGACGTCCATGCGGGCAACTTGTTGGGTGGCTGGTTTTTGCCAGCTCCAACAGTAACCATTCCATTCGAACCGGGTCAAGAGGCGTGTTCACTTTGATAGCTGAATGGCAGGCGATGGAGGCCGCAATGCGCGAACGGAGAGCCGTAAGATCCTCATTCTGTATCGCTTCATCAGAGTCCAGACTAGATTGCTCAATCACCTGGCCAAGCATTCTTTCCAGCGCCGTCCCCTCCAGACCCACCGGCGCGGCTTTTACCGCAAGTGTCTGAGGGCCAAAGGGTTCCACTTCAAAGCCATTTCGATCAAGTTCCTGGGCAATTCGAGCAAAAACGACCATTTGTGACGGTTTGAGTTCCACCAGCATGGGCATCAGTAACCTCTGACGCTGAACTCGCTCGACCTGGCGGTCTCTTAAAATTTTTTCAAAAAGTATCCGTTCATGCGCCACATGCTGGTCGATTATCCACAGGCCGTCGTCCCCCGACGCCAGAATGAACGACTCCCGCAGCTGGCCGAGGGGACGAAGCGAGCCCAAATGATTCAGAGTGGTCGCGGCCTGCTCGGCTTCGATCTGGGCCGTCGCGGTTGCCGGACTCGCGCCGTTCTTGGCCGCATCGCTCAGTGGATGAGAACATCCGTCGGGGTCGGAGGCTAACCCCGGCGCAAACAAGGCCGCAGCCGCTTCACCCCACCCTTGCTGGTCCCATCCGCCCATAACTCCTTTACCGTCAAAGGGAAGATTGCCAGGAACCGGCGTCGGCAGCCGCGGAGTCAGTTGAAACGTCCCGGCTTCCGCCATTCCAGCGTTTTCAGCATTTGCATCGGAATCGGCAGGCAATGCGGCTCCCGGCGCGCCCGGAAGCGGTGACCCAGCCGGTGGCATCAGCGAAGGGCTGGCCAGCGGTGCATTATCCAGCGCCGCCAAAAACCCAGCCGCCGGCCGAGCCTGGATAAGGGCCGTTCGCAGGCTGTCGCGGACAAAGTCGTGAATCAGGCTCTGCTGGCGGAAGCGCACCTCGGTTTTGGCGGGGTGCACGTTCACGTCCACCTCTTCGGGAGGCATCTCCAGAAACAGCAGCACCACGGGGTAGCTGGTGGGCGGAATCACGTTTCGGTAAGCCTCGACAATCGCGTGGATCAGCAGCCGGTCGCGGATAAGCCGCTTGTTCACAAAGATATAGATCGAGTTCCGGTTCAGCTTCTGCAGTTCCGGCTTGGAGTAGAAGCCGCTCAGCCGCAGGGCTCCCGGGTCGCGCACGGGCTCTTCCGGGTCCTTTTTCCATGGCGGCGGTTCTGGCAGCCCGCCGTGCACAAGCGGCGTCTCCGCAGCCACGGGCAGCAATTGCGCCAAGGTCTCTTTGCCAAAAATCTGGTAGATGCGCTCCGCTGTCCGTGTTACTGGCGGCGCTGAGAGAATAGAGTGCGTCGCGGAAGTCAGCTCGAAATGCTTTTCCGGATGAACCAGCGCATAGTGCGTCACCAGCGCTGTCACATGCGCCAGCTCGGTGCTTTCTGCACGCAAAAATTTGCGTCGCGCCGGAGTGTTGAAGAACAGGTCAGCGACAGCCAGCGTGGTTCCGCGCGGCAGGGCTGCATCTTCCACCCGAAGAATCTTTCCGCCCGCAATCTCGATATGCGTCCCGGCGTCTTCTTCGCCCGTGGCCGTATCCAGCGTCACGCGGGCTACCGAAGCAATCGATGGCAAAGCCTCACCGCGAAATCCCAGAGTGGCAATCGACAGCAGATCGTCCGCGGTCCGCAATTTTGAAGTAGCGTGGCGCTCGAACGCCAGTAGGGCATCGTCGCGATTCATCCCGTGGCCATCGTCTGTGATGCGGATCAGCCGCCGCCCCCCCGCTTCCACTTCAACGCGAATGCGATTGGCCCCCGCATCCAGCGCATTCTCGAGCAGCTCCTTCACCACCGAAGCTGGCCGGTCCACCACCTCGCCCGCAGCGATTTGGTTGGCAACCTGGTCAGGAAGAATGCGAATGCGGCCCATAAGGACTAAGGGTAACGCAGTCCAGAGGGATATCGCTGTATTGAAGATTGGCCCTGAATTGTCGCTTTATATTGGAGCGTTTACCGCGAATAGGCTGTCAACAGACCCACATCCCACCAGGCACGACGAGTGCGGTGAACACTCCGACCAGATCGAGCATAAAGGACGCCACGATTCCTTCGGCGATGATCGCCGCGCGCCGCCCTCCGCCGAGTGGGAAGTCTCTATAGATCCAGCGCAGCAACAGCCACCACTCGCCGATGCGCACCGGCAATAGCATCAGGAAGAAGATGCCGTTGTCATAGAAATCGTGATTGGCAAAATACGGAACCCTCCAGAATGCGAGGCCCAGAACCACGCCAATTCCAACTCCAATAAGGGTCCGGGCCGCTCCCGCCTTCCAGGCAGAAGGGGGATTTGGCAGTGAATCTGCCGCATAGGTAAGCTGCGGCGTGATGACCCATTTGCAGAATGCCGTGTAGCCGACGAGCTTTACGGTCGCAAAATAGACGAATCCGAGTTCAGTTGGTCCGGCAGGCATGCGGTGATTCTACGTGTGCCGTCCTTGCCGTTCAACGGAGGGCACCTTGGTCCGCCACTTGGACGGCGGCAACGCTTGCTCAGCCGATATCAATTTCGTTGTAATTTTATATACCCGACTGAGCCCATCTTGAATAACCAAAGTCCAAGCCGTAGCCTCGCCATCTGGGAACGACACGACGGCCCGAGGCGTATCGTTCGTTGCGCCGGAAACTTCTCAAGGCCTAATTCTGTTCGGCTCTGAACAGGTATGTCCGAAAATGAACGGCAAAAAGCGGAGAACCTCGGCCATTTGCGTTAATCCAGATAGCTAACACCAACGATCGATTCGAGAAGATGGCTGACATTGCGATTCTGAGTTGTGGCGGTTAGATTGCTGTTAGAGACCTAACACTGGCTTTTCCCCGGAGGTCCAGTCGGAATGAAGCAGTTTCAGTCTTTTGGACTGGATACGTCGAATCAGTGCCTGCTGCGCGAGGGCGTGCCCGTCGACCTTGCGCCCAAGCCCTTTGCGGTGCTGCGCTACCTGGTTGAAAATCCCGGACGCCTGATCACCCACGACGAGCTCCTCGACGCTCTCTGGCCCGAAACCTACGTACAGCCCCAGGTGCTGCGCACCTACATGCTTGAGCTGCGCAAGGTCCTAGGCGATGACGCCGCCAAGCCTCGTTTCATTCAAACCCTGCCCAAGCGCGGATACCGCTTCGTTGCACCAGTAACCGAACGGGCCAATGGGGAGAGCAGCGCCACCGCGCAGGATGCAAAAGCAACCGCGATTGTGGGGCGCGAAGCGGAATTCGACTGCTTGAAGAAGCAGTTTGAAGAAGCGGCAAGCGGGCAGCGACGCGTGGTCTTCGTCACCGGCGAATCGGGAATCGGAAAGACTGCCCTGGTGGATGCCTTTTGCAGGCGTCTGGATCCCGCGATGGGGACAACCGTGGCTCGTGGACAATGCGTTCAGGGTGTCGGCGCAACTGAGGACTACTATCCCGTGACCGAAGCGCTGAGTCAGCTTTGCGCTGCGCCTCATGGAGAAACAGCCTGCAAAGTTCTCACCCGAATCGCACCCGCATGGCTTGCGCATGAACGCAGAGACGCATCGATTGAAGCCTTCGACACACGGTCGCAGGAACGAATGCTGGGCGATCTGTGCGCAGCTTTGGAAGAGCTGGCAGCCGAGCAGCCTCTGATCCTGGTCTTCGAAGATCTGCACTGGGCAGACGATGCGACCCTCAACCTTCTCTC
>Ga0302326_10032362_pt1 | contig 10417 bp, 11 predicted proteins | sample Palsa_T0_3_FD_202264 | JGI IMG/M metagenome (GOLD analysis project Ga0302326, IMG submission 202264) | Peat permafrost microbial communities from Stordalen Mire near Abisko, Sweden - Palsa_T0_3 | ecosystem: Environmental > Terrestrial > Soil > Palsa > Peat permafrost | place: Sweden: Abisko... | reverse complement strand
GATACGGAGCACGTCGCAGCCCATGCCGGCCAGGGTCATGCCTGCCAACGGCGCGGCGACGAAGGCCGATACCTCGATGACTCGCTTAGCGCCCGGCGAAGTGACCATTTCAGCAGTTGACCATTTCAGCCGGTGACCATTCAGTGGGCCGAGGGGGCAGGCCCGGTGGAGGAGCGCTCCACGATGTCACCAACACCCTCGATCATGATCGCTCGCTCCGGGCCGCCGGCGAGCCTGTCGACCAGGAGCTCGACAGCCGCCATCCCGGCCTCCTCAGTCCGCAGCCGGACCGTGGTGAGCGGGGGGACCAGATAGCCGGCCAGAGGGCTGTCGTGGAGGCACAGGACCGACAGGCTGGCGGGTACCGGTCGCCTTTTTTCCGCTGCGGCCCGCAGCGCCCCGATACCCATGAGGAAGGTGGACGCGTAAATCGCCGTAACCTCGGGGTGTTCGTCGAGGACCTGGCGGGCGCCTTCGAAGCCGTCCTCGGCGCTCCAACCCAGCCGGTCTACTAGGACCGGTTCGACCCCGGCCAGGCTCGCCCCATCGGTGAAGCCTTTTTTCCGTCGCACGGAGGTGTCGATCTCGAGTGGCCCGAATATCCCGCCAATGGATTTGTGGCCGAGGGAGAGCAGGTAATTGAAAGCGCCCCGGCTGGCGCCCTCGTCGTCGACCACGACGCTGGACAAGACGCCCTCTACGCGCCGGTTCACGGGCACCACGGGGCCCGGGCCGTGCTCGACGATGTCGCGGATGAAATCATCATGAAGTGTGCTCGAGGCGATGAGCAAACCATCGACGCGACCTTCTTGGAGAAGGTTGGCAAAAGTCCCGGCCGACCGTCCCTCAATCTGGGAGCCGAGCACTATGCCGTAACCGTGCTTGTCTGCGGTCCGCTCCACGCCGCGCACTATTGGTTCGTACATCGGGTTACTGAGGCTCGGCAGTACGAAGCCGATCGTCCAGGCCCTGGAGGCACGAAGCCCAAGGGCCCCAAGATTGGGGCGGTACCCTAACTGCTCGACCGCGGCCAGGATCCGCTCTCTCGTCGCATCGGAAACGCTGACCCTGGGGTCGTTGTTCACCACGCGGGAAACTGCGCTTGGGTCTACTCCGACCAGTTCAGCTACATCTCGGAGGGTGACCCGTCGGGAACGGGCGGGTTTCTGGGTGACCATGAGCAGCGTTCAGCCACCCACCAGGTCCTGGTCGGCTCCCTGCCGACGGCCGGCGTGGCGGACCCGCCCCGGGGTCCGGGAGAAACGGGCGACGACGTTTTGCATAACTATGCCGTCCACCTCGATCATTACCTCGCGCTCTCGGAAGTGAGGGTCTTTGAAGACTTCGCCCATCGTGTAGACGGGAGCGACGGCTGCATCCAAGCTTGCCAAGTGCTCCAGGACTTCGTCCGATGTACGTTGCGAAGCCCAGGCCCGCACATAGTCCTCCAAGACTTCGCGGTTGGCCATGCGGTCGCGAAAGGTCACGAAACGGGGGTCGTCTCCCAAGCCGAGAGCGTCCAGGAGCCGGGCCGCCGCCGAATCGGCTGAGGCTGATAACGCAACCCATTTGCCGTCGGAGCACTCGTAGGTGCCCCGCGGGACCGTCCAAGGAAGGCTGGACCCCATGCGCGGCTGCTCATATCCAAGGTGCGCGTAGGCGGGCACTAGCGGCCCCATCAACTGGAGGAGGGACTCGGCCAAGTTGACGTCGACGACTTGGCCATGCCCGCTGCGCCGCGCGTACCACAGGGCAGTCATCAAAGAGAACGCCCCGACCAGGCCCGCGAGCTCGTCGGTGATGGCGATGGGGGGGAGCAGTGGCTGACCGTCAGGCTCGCCACTTATTGCTGCATAGCCGCTGAGCGCCTCGACCAGGGTGGCAAAACCAGGGCGCCCGGAATAGGGGCCGGTCTGGCCGAAACCCGTAACGCGCAGTATGACAAGGCGGGGGTTGCGCTCCAAAAGGATGGCCGGGCCCAGCCCCAGCCTTTCGAGGGCGCCTGGCCTGAAGTTCTCGACGAGCGCGTCCGCCGAATCGACCAGTTCGAGCATGTGCTTCAAGCCGAGCTCGGTTTTCAAGTCGAGCGTGACGCATTTCTTATTGCGCCCGATTATCTTCCAGAAAAAGGAATCGTCGTCCTCTTCCAGGGCCCAGCCCAACCGCCGGGCCGAGTCACCGCTGGGAGACTCGACCTTGATCACGTCGGCGCCGAAGTCGGCCAGGTATTTCGTGGCCGCCGGACCGGCGACGATGGTCGCCATGTCGATGACCCGCAGGTCCGACAAAGCCGTCTCCGGCTCCGAGAAAATTGCCTCTGGCTCTGCCTGCTGCGTGCTCACTGTGCTGGTCGCCGCGGGACGAGGACGCTGCGGCTGAAGGTGCACACGACCACGCCGTCCTGGTTGGTGCCAGTGGTGTTCACGCTCAGGACACCCGCCTTCGGCCGGGATTTAGACGGGCGTGCCCCGGTAACTACGGTCACCCCGTACAGGGTGTCGCCATGATGGAAGGGGGCGACATGGCGCAGTTGCTCAGCGCCCAGGTTGGCGATAGCGCGCCCCGAGATATCGGGCACGCTCATGCCGAGCAAAAGGGCATAAATGTAGGTCCCGACAACGATGTTGCGCCCACCCTCCATCTCGGTCTCGGCGTAGTGGACGTCGGTGTGCAACGGATTGATCGCCATAGTGAGGTGGCAAAACTGGTGGTCTTCGGCTTCTGTGATCGTCTTGCCCGGCCAGTGGTGGAACACATCGCCCACCTCGTAATCTTCGAGGTAGCCACCGAAGCGGGACTCGCGGGCGTAAACCGTACGAGGCATGTTGAGGCTCAGTCGCCCTCGATAATGGCGATCGGCGCACCAACCGCGACCTCGTCGCCGGCAACTACGAGGTGCTCGACCAGTGTGCCCGAAACCGGCGAGACAACGTCGGTGTCGATCTTGCTGGTCTCGACCCGCATCACGGCGTCGTTTTGGCTTACCCGGTCGCCGATTTTCGCGATCCATTCGATGACAACCACATCGTCGGCGGTGTCACCGAGGCGCGGCAGCTTAACTGTGTGACGCATCAGTCCCCGTACTTCCTCAGCTACGCCCGCCGCTGCCGGTGCTCGCCGAGCCGGCGAACACGTGGAGGAACATTTCGCCGATGCCAGGCTCAGGGCTAGCGAGCGCCTTGTCGGCGGCCTCCTCGACGCGGGTCTTGATTTCAGCCCGGAGACTGGCCAACTCGTCCTCCGAGGCCGTGCCGTCCTTGATGAGACGGGCGCCGTAGATGTCGATCGGGTCGCGCTTTTTCCAGGCCTCCAGCTCGCCCGGCGGGCGGTAGGTGGCGGCGTCGGAGCGCGAATGACCGCTGTAGCGATAGGTCTTCATTTCCAAAAGGCTCGGCCCTTCGCCGCGGCGGGCGCGCTCGAGGGCGGTCTCCACCGCCTGTGCCACAATGTCGACGTCCTGGCCGTCGACCACCACGCCAGGCATGTCATAGGAACCGGCTCGCTGGGCGAGATCCTCGACGGGCGTCGTCAACTGGATGCGGGTGTACTCGCCGTACAGGTTGTTCTCGCAAATGAACACGACGGGCAGCTTCCAGATGGCAGCCAGGTTGAGCGCCTCGTGGAAGGCGCCAATATTGGCCGAGCCGTCGCCGAACACCGCTATGGCGGCATCGTCGGTCCCTTTGACCTGAGCCGCCAGTGCGGCACCAGCGGCCACCGGCAGACCGGCGCCCACGATCGCGAAGGTCGGCAGCAGGCCAACTCTCTCGGCTGAAAGGTGCATAGAGCCTCCGAGCCCGCCGGCGCAGCCGATGACCCGGCCTGTTACCTCACCGAACACGCCTACAGGCTCGACACCCAGGGCCAAGGCCATCCCGTGGCCGCGGTAGGTGCATGAAACGGTGTCTGTGGAGCGGGCAGAGCGGGCGACGCCGACACAGACGGCTTCCTGCCCGCTGCACAGATGCGTACTACCGCGAAGGTGGCCCTGCTCGTAGAGACCCTGGATCCGCTCTTCCACCAGCCTGATCTCGACCATCCGCTCGTAGATCTCGAGCGGCTTGCCAAGCGCTTCACGGCGCTCGAGCTGAGGATCTGTCGTTGCGTTTACAGTCATTTATCGCTCCCACCAGGGTCGGGGACGTCGTCCCGTGCTTAAAAGCTCGCCGACCTGTTCGGCGACATACGCGGCTGAAGGCAAAAAACGGGCTTCGAGCGTGCCACTGTAAGGCACGGGGATGTCGGGTGTCGTAACCCGCAGAGTTGGCGCGGCGAGCTGCCCGAAGAGCTCGCCACCGACATGGTCGGTGATCTCCGTGCCCCAGCCGCCCGAATAGGGCGCCTCTTCGACGACCACGAGGCGGCGGGTGCGGGCTACCGAGTCGAGCACCGTCTTGCGGTCCCATGGCACCAGGGTCTGCAAGTCGATCACGTCGGCCGTCCACTGGCCCAGGGATGCGGCATCGGCGGCTACTCCGACCATCTGGCCGAGAGCCACGATCGTGACGTCCTCGCCTTCGCTCACCCGACGGGCCACTCCCAGGGGGACGATCCCGCCCTCCCCTGTCTCGACATCCTCGCGATCGCCGTACAGAGACCGCGGCTCGAGCACGATCACCGGGTCGGGGTCCCGGATGGCCGAACGCAAGAGCCCGTAGGCGTTCTGCGGGCCGGAAGCCACGGCGAGCTTAAGCCCTGGTGTGGCACGGAACCACTGCTCGAGCATCTGGGAATGTTGGCACCCGAACCCAAGGCCGGCGCCAGCCGAAGCCCGTACCACCAGGGGGACGCTCAGGGCGCCCCGTGACAGGTACCGCATTTTGGCGGCCTCGGTCACCAGTTCGTCGAGGGCAACCCCAAGGAACTCCACGTACATCATCTCGACGACCGGCTTGAGCCCCGAGATGGCGGCGCCCACGGCGGCCCCGAGGAAGCCCATTTCCGAGATCGGTGTGTCCCTGACCCGCAGCGGCCCGAACTTGTCGAGAAGCCCTTCGGTCGCCTTGAAAGCACCCCCGGCGACTGCGATATCTTCTCCGAGCACGATTACCGATGCGTCCTCGGTCATTTCGTCGTCGAGGGCCTGAAGAACCGCTTGACGCATACGCAGCTTTGGCATTGGCTTGTTCCTTTGATAATTAAGCGCGAGCTACTTCAACGACACTAGTCGCTGAATTCCTCCTAGTCAACCGCTTGATCTGACGCCTCCCGGTGCCTCAACAGCAGCCACCTTCCACGGGCTTGTAGTCCCCGAAACCCACGTTCGACTGGATCAGTTCCACTCGGATGCCGTCCGGGTCGATCATATAGACAGCCCGTCCGCCTTTGTTAGGCCCGATAGTCGGCGTGACGGGTTCGGACACCGAGGCGATGCCCGCAGAGCGCAGTTCTTCGTACAGAGTATCGAGGTCGTCAACAAAAAACGCGATATGTGCGGTGCCGGGATTAGCCGTGGCCGTATCGACTGCTTGTCGCTCGACGTTACGGTATTCCAAGAGCTCCAAGAAGGTGCCCGATCCGGGCATCTTCAGTATCGCGGCGTGGAGGTCGACTTCGGGATAGCCCACGAGCTCGCCGATGTACGGGGCTTGCGGGTTCCACCGGAACGACTCTTCAAAACCGAGGACATCACGGTAGAAGGCGATAGAACGGTCTAGGGACTCCACCTGCAAGCCGGTGTGGTGAGCCTGGGTTATCTTGGCCATTTGTCGTTGCTCCTCATAGGAAAGTTAAAGGTCATCCAGCGCGCCCTGCGGGTCTGAGACGACCTGCTCGGCTATCCAGTGGGGGTCGACGAGCTGACCGAAGCCGGGGTCGTTGGCGAGCGGCGCCATGTAGCCGTCCCGCACAACCGGTTGCTCGAGGCAGTCGTCCATGGGGTGCACTCCCGTGCCCGGTATACCCCACTCGATGGGTGCATCCGGCGCCAGCACGGACATGACCCGGGAGTGGACATGGGGGAACATGTGGGGTGAAACGGCAACCCCCTTTTCGCTTGCCCGCTGGACGATGCCCCGGAGCCGGGTCAGTCCCCCGTTGGTCGTGGCGTCCACCCGCAGCACGTCTACAGCGTCAAGGGCGAGGAGCGCTTCGGGATGGTAGGAGCCGCCCTGTTCGTCCCCCATGGCCACCGGTGTCCCAGACCCGGCCCTTACGGCCGCCACCATGGCGGCGTCCCCAGGGGGCACCACATCTTCGATCCAGCCCAGGTGCAGGTGACGCGCCCGCTTCTCGAAGTCGAGCACCTCCGCCGCGCTATGCAGGACCATGTTGATGTCGAAACCGACCCAACCTTCCGGGGCGGCCGCGCGGGCGGCCTCGAGCCTCTCCAGGGACAGGTCCAGCGACGGCGAGATGGCGACCTTGAACCGCCTCCAGCCCGCTTCCCACAAAGATTTCACCTGGCGGGCGGTCTCCTCCCCGCTGATGGTGGGCGGGTAGCCCACGATGGCCGTCGCCCGCAAAGGTCTCAGCTCCCCGCCCAGGTACTCGGCGATCGGCTGGCCGGCTGCCTTGGCAGCCAGGTCCCAGGCGGCAATGTCGACCACCGAAAGAGCCCTCATCCCTATGCCGGCAGCATGGACGGCGTGGTTCGTCCACAAAGCCTGATAGAAGATTTTTTCTGGGTCGCCTACCGGAGAGCCGACATAGACAGGCGCGATGGAACGCGAGACGATCTCAGCGATGGGCCCGTCCCGGGTGAGGCAGTAGGCAAAACCGGTCAGGCCAGACGAAGTGTCGATGCGCACGAGGGCGAACTCCCGGTGGCGCATAACCCATTCGCCGTAAAGGATCGGGGTGGCCAGCATGTGCTTGATGGTCACCGTGCGGACGCTCGTAATTGTGTCGGCGGTCGTCATCTCTACGCGACCAGGTACCCGTCATCGCACATGATGGTGTGCCCGGTGACTAGCTCTGAGGCATCGCTGGCCAGAAAAATGGCCGCCCCGATGAGCTCGCGCGGCAACCCTAGCCGGGGGCGCAGCATCCGCGCCTTGATGAAGTCCGCCGTCAGCGAGGTGCGCTGGGCGGCCGCCGTGGTCATCGGCGACTGCATCAATGTGGGCCCGATCCCGTTCACCCGTACCCCTCGCTCACGCCACTCGAGGGCGAGAACCCTTGTGACCCCGAGCACTCCGCCCTTGGAGGCCAGGTAAGCGCTCGATAGGGGATAGGCGATGAAAGACCCGATGGACGCCATGTTGATTATGCTCCCTTTTCCCTGGGCCAGCATCTTGCGGCCAAAGGACTGGCAGCACAGGTACGTGCCCTTCAGGTTCAGGGCGACGATGGAGTCGAATCGCTCCTCGGGGAAGTCTTCGGCTGGGCAGCGAAAAGCGGTGCCGGCGCTGTTCACCAGGATGTCAACCGACCCGAGCTCGTCGGCGACCGTGTCTGCCACTGCATCAACGGCAGCGCGGTCGATGACGTCCAAGTGGAGCGCCCTCGCCTCGCCGCCCTGCGCCTCCACCGTCTGGACCGTGGCGGCCGCACCTTCGTCGTTGATGTCGACGACAACGACGCGAGCACCGGCCTGTGCGAAGCCGGTCGAAATAGCGGCGCCAAGGCCGCTACCCCCGCCGGTGACAACGGCCACCCGACCGCGTATGTCGAACAGGTTGGCAACGTAGCCGGCGGGCACATCTGCGGGGTTCTCTTCAGTTGCCTGGGCCCCTTGAACTGGCTGGGCCCCTTGAACTGGCTGGGCCCCTTGAACTGGCTGGGCCCCTTGAACTGGCTGGGCCCCTTGGATCGTCTGGGTTTCTTGAGTTGTCACTGTCTCTCTCCGATCGAACCGTGCACCGTTTCTAACCCCTTGGTACCCGCCTCGACGAGCCAAAGCTGCCCGGCGAAGCTGGCATCGGCAGTGTCGGCAATGGCTCCCGCGGCGGTCGCGTAGAGCTTCTCGCCGTCGAACACGCAGTTCGTCGGCTGCGACGCGAGCGGGACGAACTGGTCATAGCTCCCGTCGGCGTTCAAGACGTCGATGCCACCGCCGTTCACGGTGGTGACGAACATCCTGCCGTCCGCCGCGATCGCGAGGCCGTCGCAGACGGGGTGCTCCCCGGGAAGGCGGGCAATATCGTCGATCTTGCCGTCGCTTATCCGGATGCGGCGGACCATCCCCGTATAAGACTCGGCCCATACGACATCGCCGGCACCGTCGATGGCGATCCCGTTGGGGAACGTTGGGGGCGCCAGTTGAGCCAGCAGCGAGCCCGTCCCGTCCGGCCGCAGTACAAAAATATAGGAAGGGTCGGGGTCACCAGGGCGATAGGTCCCCGGGTCAGTGAAATAAAGCGAGCCGTCCGGGCCGAACACGAGATCGTTAGGACCGTTGAAGGTGATCCCATCGATCGAGGTCACGACGATCTCGGCCACTCCTGCCTCGCGTTCGACCCGTTGGATGGACGGGGGCAGCATCTCCTCTGCCCGCCAGGGCCCGACCGTACCGCCGTTCTGGCATATGTAGAGCTCTCCGCTGCGACCGGCGACGCATGCGTTTGGCCCACCTGCGGTGTAGGCATAACGGCGGGCCCCACCGTCATGGTCCCAAACAGTGATCTGGCTGCGGAACGTCTCCACAAAACACACCCTGCCGTCGGGCAGCACGGCAGGGCCCTCGGGCCACCCGAGGCCCTCGGCGAGCAGTAACTTTTCCATCACTTTCACCTCGAATTCAGTTCTCAGGGCAGCGGGCCCACCCGGTCATGGGACCGGGCGAGGTCGCTGCACGACCAGTGTTGGGTTGTGGCGTGTCAACTCTCGAGCAGATGATCGGGATCATCAAATGGCTGGGACAGCACCCAGTCCCGGTTCACCAAGGGCCCGAAGCCGGGCTCTTCTGGGAGCGGTTTCATCAGCCCGTCAGCGGCGATTTCTGGCTGCCGAAGGCTGTCAGCCATGGGGTCGACGCCGGTCCACGGCACCCCCCACTCGACGGGCACGTCCGCGTGGCCTAGCGCGCCGAACACCTGGCTGTGGACGATGCCGTTCATATGGGGAGCGAACTTCACCCCGGCCGCAAGGCACTGCTCGATCAGCTTGCGCCCCCGCGTTATTCCTCCCATGCAGGTGAGGTCGATACGGACCACGTCGACGGCATTGGCCCGGATGAGCGCCTCGGGATAGTAAAGACCGCCCTGTTCGTCGCCCATAGCGATGGGCATGGGGGCGCGCCTGCGCAGTTCGGCCACAATGCCGGCATCGCCAGGGGGAAAGACGTCCTCGAACCAACCGAGCCCGAGGTCCGCTATGGAGTTGGCAAAGTCCAGCGCCTCGTCCACCGTTTGGAAAACCCAGGCGCCGTCGAGGCCTAGCCACGACCCGGGCGCGACCGAGCGCACCGCACGCAACCGCTGCCGGGTGGTTTCTTGGTCGGCGGAGACAGCGATCTTGAAGCGACGCCACCCGTTCGCGTGCAACTGTGCCACCTGCGCGGCGATCTCGACGGGGCCCGTCGAGGTGGGAGGGTACCCAACGATCGCGGTCGCCGGCATCGGCTGGTTGCTCCCACCGAGCAGCCCGGCAATGGAGATGCCCCCCGAGCGGGCGGCGAGGTCCCAGGCTGCCAGGTCCAGGAGAGAAAGGGCGCGTAGGCCTACGCCGGAAGCATGACTGGCGAGGCTCCGCCGCCAGGCCAATGTGAACAACCTTTCCTGGTCTCCTACCGGCTGCCCGAGGTAGACCCGGGCCAGGCTTTTGCGGATCTGGTCGGCTAAGGCGCCGTCGCGAGTAAGTGTGAACGCCCACCCCTCGATGCCGGCGGCGGACCGCATCCGCACGAGGGCGAACTCGCGGCTTTGCATGACCCAGTCCCCGAAAACGATGGGCTCGGGCAGTTGGCCGAGGACCGTCGCCACGCTCACCGATTCGATGACATCATCTTTTGGCATATTTGTGCTCATCTCTCTGCTAGCCCCGCCCGCTCCAACCTCGGCTCCGAGGCCGGCGCCGTGACCCGGGCCTTGGGGCTGTAGACCGGCTGCAGCCACCCGGAAAATGCCCGGAGGCCCCCGGTTACCGAACGCGGTACCCGGCCCTCTCTCGAAGTCGCTACCTGGAAGAAGTACGCCATAAAAAGGATCACCGACCCGTAAAGGATGTCCTGGCCCGATTGCCCCAGAGTTATCAGCGAGCTGTCGATGATGGTGATCAGCAGGGCCCCTGCGACAGTCTGCACGTAAGAGCCCTTGCCGCCCAGGATCGAGGTGCCCCCGATCACCACCACGGCGATGGAGGGGAGGAGATAATTGTCGCCCATGCCCAGGTACGCCTCGCCCGAGTAACCGGCCAGCAGCACTCCGCCGAAGGCGGCCGACAGCCCGCTCAGGGCGTAAGCAGCCACGATGGTGCGCCTCACGGGGAGGCCGCTTAACACCGATGCTCGACGGCTGGCGCCGATGCTGTAGATGTA
>Ga0302326_10032361_pt1 | contig 10417 bp, 5 predicted proteins | sample Palsa_T0_3_FD_202264 | JGI IMG/M metagenome (GOLD analysis project Ga0302326, IMG submission 202264) | Peat permafrost microbial communities from Stordalen Mire near Abisko, Sweden - Palsa_T0_3 | ecosystem: Environmental > Terrestrial > Soil > Palsa > Peat permafrost | place: Sweden: Abisko... | reverse complement strand
CGCAGGTCGCCGATGACGGGCCTGCGGTACGCCGCCCTGCTCTCCTTGACGACAATGTGCCAGACCGGCTTGTCGGCCTTCTTCTCATCCTTCATCAGCTCCCAGACGACGCCGTATCCGGCGAGCGTCGCGAGCGAGACCAGGCTTCCGCCGAACGCCGTGTTCAGGGAATTCTTGTTCTGCTCCTTGGGCGCCGTCAGCACCAGGGCACGGTCATCGCTCACCTCAACGCCGACTCCCATCGCTTTCGCGAGCGGAATCATTTCGTGAAGAAACAATTCAAGTGCTGGTACCTTGACTGACTTCATCGCGGTGACGCTGGAGCATTTATTGTTCCGCGTCAAAGCCGACGCAGACAAATTGCAGTATTTATGGAATTCATTTCAGGAAGGCATAAGACCCCATCGGGTAACGTTTTATGCTTCCAGTCGCGCGGAATAACCGCGATTTTCCCCGAGTGCCCATCCGAAACCCCTCCGTTGTTGTAGCTTCAACCCGGTCCCGGTAGGGTGACCCGATGAGGAGACGACGCCGCAAGAAACGGGGCCTTCGCGTGTTGGCGGCAGCGATCGTCACGGTGGGAATCATCGGCTTTTTTGTCCTGCCCCCGATCATCAAGGCGCAGCTGGAAAAGCAGATCACGGCCGCCCTGGACCGGAAGACGACGGTCGGAAGGGTGAGGGTCAACCCCTTCGCGCTGTCCCTGACCCTGGAGGACCTGGACATCCGCGAGAAGGGAGCCGACCGCTCCTTCCTCGGGTGGGGCCGTCTCTATGTCCGGGTTGACGCGCTGCGTTCGCTGACGGGCGAATGGGCCCTCGGGGCGATCGAGCTCGAAGGGTTTCATGCCGGCGTGGCGGTAAATCCCGACGGCTCCTTCAATTTCTCGGACCTGCTCAGGAAGTACGCGTCTCCCGGGGCGCCCGCCTCAAAGCCGAGCACCCCGATCTGGATAGGGAGCCTCACCGTGAACGGGGCGCAGGTCCAGTTCGACGACCACTCGCTCAAGCATCCCTTCAGCACGCACATCGGGCCGCTCACCTTCAGCCTGACGGGCTTCAAGACGGCGGGCGCGAGCGGCGCACCCTACCATTTTGACGCGAGGACCGAGGCGGGCGAGACGTTCTCATGGAGCGGCACGCTTGTCGCCGAGCCCTTCTCGTCCACCGGCGAGTTCCGCGTCGGGAGCCTGGTGCTGGACAAATATGCGCCGTACCTTGAGTCGCTCACACGTGCCGGGATAACGGGGGGCACGCTGAGCGTGAACGGCCGCTACGCCGCCAATTTCGATCCCGCGCAGAGGACGCTGCGGCTCGACGGCACGGATGTTGCGCTGCGCGGCCTCAGGGTCGTGGACAGGGCGGACGGGGCCAAGGTCATGGAACTCGGCGCCCTTGACGTGTCGGGAGTCGACGTGGACGCCGTCGCGATGAAGGCGTCCGCAACCCGCGTGTCGGCGGCCTCGGGACACCTGGCGATGGAAAGGGCGAACGACGGCTCCATCAACCTGGCGGCGCTGATTCCCCATGCGGGCGCGCCGAAGGCGCACCCCGCGCCCAACCCTGAAGTCAGGGTCGGGGAGGTCGCCGTGACCGACTTCAACGTGGATGTCACCGACAACACGACCCCGCATCCCGCCCACCTTGCGCTCCAGGGCCTGCAGGCGTCGCTCAGGAATTTCTCGCTGGCCCCGGGGGCGGTCATGCCGGTGCAGCTCTCGCTGGGGTGGGCGCCCAAGGGCGCCGTCAAGGTGGACGGGACCGTGGTGCTCCGGCCCGACATCAAGGCGGACCTGACCGCGAACGTGAGCCGCCTGGCGGTCCTTCCTCTCAGCCCCTACGTGGAGCATTTCGTCGACGCCCGCCTGACCCAGGGCTCCGTGTCGTCGATCATCACCATCCATGCATCGGTGGCGGGCGACAAGCCCGCCATATCGGCCGTGGGCGACGCGAGCTTCGAGGGATTCGGGCTCGTCGACGGACGGCACGACAGGGATCTCGCGGGTTTCTCATGGCTCGCCGTTGCGGGCCTCGCGCTCCGGACGGCGCCTGAGCTGAGCCTCTCCGTGAGGCAGATCGACATCGACGGGCCCTACGTGCGCGCGCGAGTCAACGCGGACAAGTCGGTCAACCTGGCGACGATCATGCTCGCGCGGGGCCCCGTCGCGCCGGGACCGGTGACGCCGCTGCCTAGGATCGAGATTGGCCGAGTCGTCATCGATGGCGGCGATTTCAGCTTCACGGACCAGTCGCTCTCGCCCGCCGTCCAATACTCCATTACCGGGTTTGGCGGATCAATCTCCGGCCTGTCCTCGCAGAACCTGGAGCGCGCCGACGTGGACCTGAAGGGCATGGTCGGCGGTTCGGGCCCCCTGGCCGTCAGCGGCAAGCTCGACCCGCTGGGGGCCAAGAAGTTCGTGAGCCTGAAGATCGACCTGAGGAACGCGGACCTGGTGCCCCTCAGCCCCTACTCGGGAAAATTCGCCGGATACGAGCTCGCGCGGGGGCAGCTCCTCGTCGACTCGAACATCCTCCTGGACGGCGACAGGCTGGACGCGACGAACGTGGTGACGCTGAACCAATTCTCCTTTGGCGCCGCGACGCCCGGACCGGACGCCACGGGCCTGCCGGTGCGCCTCGGGGTCGCGCTCCTCAAGGACGTCGACGGCCGGATCGTCATCGACCTTCCTGTCCAGGGGACGCTGGGCGACCCGAGCTTCCGCATCGGCAAAGTCATCCTGCGCGTGATCGTCAACATCCTGACGAAGGCTGCAGTCTCGCCGTTCGCCCTCGTGGGCTCGATGTTCGGCGGCGGCCCGGAACTTGGCTTCCAGGAGTTTGCGCCGGGAAGCAGCGAGCTCGAGCCCGCGGAGACACCCAAGCTCGACACGCTCGCGAAGGCCCTCACTAACCGGCCCGGCCTGAGCCTCGGCATTGAGGGGAGCGCGGATCCCGCGGCCGACACCTACGCGCTCAAGCGCGCGAAGCTCGCCGACCGGGTGAGGCGCCGCATCTGGGAGGGGCGCCACGCCGTCGATCCCAACATCGCACCACCCGACAGGCTCGTGATCTCCGCCGATGAGAACGCCGCCATGGTGAAGAAGCTCTTTGACGCGACGTTCCCGCCGGGGACGCAGTTTGGCACGCCGCTGCCGCCTCCCCCGGAGGCGGCGCCTCCGCCGGCCGGGCCGCAGCCCGGCATCATCCGGCGGATCGTGGACCTCGTCACGTTCAAGGCCGAGCGCGACCAGAAGGCGGCCCGCGACGAGTCCGACCGCATGCAGGCCGCCCATAATGCCGAGGTCGCCACGGCCGTGGCCGCAGGCCTGCCGCCCGAGGAGATGACTGGCCGTCTCGCCGAGACGATCACCATATCACGAGACGATCTGGCGGCGCTCGCCTCATCGAGGGCCCGGGCCGTGCGCGACTACCTGGCCGCCACGGGGCATATCGCCGTCGAGCGCCTCTTCCTTTCCAAGGGCGCCGGGGCCGCGGCCCCCCCGAGCGCCGGCCCGAGGGTCCTCCTCACGCTTGAATAGGGCGGGGCTTGCGGCCGGGGCGGCTAAGGATTGAGTGGGGCCATGGCAAAACCCGAAGAGCCCAAGGTCATCTTCTCGATGATCGGTGTCTCGAAGAAGATCGAGCGCAAGGAGATCCTTCGCGACATCTCGCTGTCCTTTTACTACGGGGCGAAGATCGGGGTGCTGGGCTTCAACGGCTCCGGCAAGTCCTCGCTCATGCGCATCCTGGCGGGGCGCGACAAGGAGATCGACGGGCGTGTGCACTTTGAGCCGGGCTATGACGTGGGGCTGCTTGAGCAGGAGCCGCAGCTGGAGGCGGGCAAGACGGTGCGCGAGTGTGTCCAGGAGGGCGTGAAGCACCTGACCGACCTTGTCGGCGCCTACGACGCGACCTGGGATGAGCTCAACGACGCCGCGGACGACAAGGCCAAGGCGGCGATATCGGACAGGCAGGGCGAACTCCAGGAGAAGATCGACGCGCTCGGGGCCTGGGATGTGGCGCCCCAGGTGGAGATGGCCATGGATGCGCTGCGCTGCCCGCCCCCGGAGCAGGTCGTCGACCGCCTGTCGGGCGGCGAGCGCCGCCGCGTGGCGCTGGCGCGCCTCCTCCTCAGGAAGCCGCCCATACTCCTCCTCGACGAGCCGACGAACCACCTGGACGCCGAGAGCGTGCAGTGGCTTGAGCAGCACCTGGCGCGCTACGAGGGCACCGTCATCGCCGTGACGCATGACCGCTACTTCCTGGACAACGTCGCCCAGTGGATACTCGAGCTCGACCGCGGGCACGGGATCCCGTGGAAGGGGAACTATTCGTCATGGCTTGAGCAGAAGCAGAAGCGCCTCGCCGTGGAGCAGCGCACGGAGGACCGCAGGCAGAAGGCGATGGCGCGCGAGCTGGAGTGGATCCGCAAGTCGGCGACCGCCCGGCGGGTGAAGTCCCAGGCGCGCATCACGGCCTACGAGGCGATGCTCAATGAGAATGTCGCCGAGAAGGAGCGTGAGTTCGAGATCCTGATCCCGCCGGGCCCGCGGCTGGGCTCGCTGGTCGTCGAGGCGAAGGGCCTGTCCAAGGTGTACGGCGAGAACCTGATCTTCGAGAACCTGACTTTCTCGCTCCCGCCGGGGGGCATCGTCGGCGTCGTCGGGCCCAACGGCGCGGGCAAGACGACGCTTTTCCGGCTGATCACGGGCGCGGAGCAGCCAGATGCGGGCACGCTGCGTGTGGGGGACACGGTCAAGATCGCGCACGTGGACCAGTCGCGCGACTCGCTTCCCGCGGAGTCGACCCTCTATGAGGCGATCAGCGGCGGCGAGGAGATCCTGCGGATGGGCGGGCGCGAGGTGAACGCGCGGGCCTATTGCGCGCAGTTCGGCTTCACGGGGGCAGACCAGCAGAAGAAGGTCGGCATCCTGTCGGGCGGGGAGCGCAATCGGGTGCATCTCGCGCGCCTGCTCAAGTCGGGCGCGAACCTCATCCTGCTCGACGAGCCGACGAACGACCTGGACATCAACTCAATCCGGGCGATCGAGGAGTCGCTGGAGAACTTCGCGGGATGCGCCGTGGTCGTGTCGCACGACCGCTGGTTCCTCGACCGCGTGGCCACGCACATCCTGGCCTTTGAGGGCGAGAGCACGGCCCACTGGTTCCCGGGAAACTACTCGAGCTACATCGAGGACTTCCGCAGGCGCCGCGGCAAGGACGCGGACCAGCCCCACCGCATCAAGTACCGTCGCCTTGCGCGCTAGGGTTCACGGGACCTGCGGGGGACGCCGGACCTCCTCGACGAATATCTGCTCGAGGCGCGGGATGTCGACCGAGCGGACCACGGTCACGACCGGCTCCCCGAGGCCCGGGGCGTTTGCCGGCGCCCAGCTGAGGGTCGCCCCGTAGTTGGCGCCGTGGCCGATGTCGATGTCCATGGCCAGGCGGTCGGCGCGCTTCACGATGGACGGCTCAATGTACACGGCGGCCGCGACCTCGTCCCACATGGGGAAACCCAGCTGGCCGTAACTGCCGACATACCTCGAGGCGGGCGAGTCGCAGCCCCCGGTAGCCTTCTTCTGAACCTCGGCCGAGAACTTCGTGCCGACGGTGGCGTCGGTGGGGATGACCGTGATCTTGGTCCAGCCGGCGTGCAGCATCATCTTTCCCGCCTCGGGATCCCATCGGTCGTTGAACTCCGCCCTGGGACTGTTGACGTACTGGAGCGCGAACTCGTCCATGGTCGACGCGTCCGGGTCGAAGCTCCCTCCCATGATGATGAGCTGCTCGGCGAGCGCCGCGAAGCCGTCGTCGAGGCGCGAGGCCAGCGCCAGGTTGGTGAACGGCCCCATCGCGAGGATGGTGACCTGTCCCGGGAACTCGTGCACCTTCCTGATGATGAAGTTGGCGGCGATCTCGCTCGACGGCTTCGTCGTCGGCTCGCCCTCGGCGAGGGGCGGCACGACGTCGGCAGCGTGGTAGTGCGGGCGGTTCACCGTGTTGTAATCGGGCCACTTGTCCATCCAGGCGCCCTTGTAGGCCAGCTTTCCATAGATCGTCTCCCAGCGCCGCGTCTCCTCCTCGGAGTTGAGCAGAGGAAAGGTGGCTCCCGGAACGACGGGCACGTCGGTCCTGCCTATAAGCTCGAGCATCCTCAGCGTCTGGGACACCTCCTCCTTTTCCCAGCCGTCGCCGCTGACAATCGTGATCCCGAGCACCTCTATGCGAGGGTCCTGCACGACCATCAGGATGGACTGGAGATTGCTTCCTCCGGGGCCGAAGGCATCCTGGTCGATGATGACCTTCCTCCTGGCATCCGCGGCGGCCGAAAGGGAAGCGGCTGCCGAGAAGGCTGCCGACGCGGCGATCAATGCGAGGCGGAATTTCATGGCTGCGCGGAGCAGGCCATGTGCCAATGGTTCGCTTCCTGCTGGTCCCGGGACCCGCCCCCACGTTGACTTCGCCATGAAAAACGTCCTCAAGCACAAGCCGCCCGTCATCGTCCTCGGCATTCCCGTTGCGAAGGTCCGCAGGCCCGACCCGGGCCGCCGGAACCTTACCCTCATCCTCGGCGCGCTGCCCCAGGAGACGGAGCTCGTCGTCAAGGCGCTCGGGAATCCGCGCCGGGGCAGGGTGGGTCGCTTTCCCTACACCGAGGGCACCCTCTCGGGCCGGCGCACGGTCGTCGCCGTGACGGGGATCGGGAAGACCTGCGCCTCGATGATCACGATGCTTTTTGCGACGCACTTCAGGCCGCGCGAGCTGCTGATGACCGGGACGGCGTCCCGCATCAATCCCGCCATCCGCAACGGCGACGTGATCGTGGGCTCCATCACCTGCAACCATGATTTCGGGTCCCTCTTCGAGGGCTACTCGATGGAGTATTTTGGCGCGGAGGGACCGCTCGGGGACTCGATGGCGGTCGTCTTCCCGGGCGACAAGGGGCTTCTCGGGGCCGCGCGGCGCGCGATCCGCACGCATGTGCCGGAGACGGCCGTGCAGCACAGCCCGTCCTATGTTCCCACGGTGCGCGTGGGCAGGATCACGTCCGGCGACCAGTTCGGAATCACGGGCGAGCGGATCGCCGACATCCGGCGCCAGCTGAACCCCGACCTGATGGAGATGGAGAGCGGGTCCGTGGCCCAGGTCTGCTGGTACCTTGGCATCCCGTTCCTCTGCATCCGCAGCGGGAGCAACCTGACGCAGAACTCGCCCGACAACGACTACAGGAAGCTTTCGCCCTTCGCGTCGCGCCAGGCCGCGCTCTTCACCGTCTCGCTGGTGGCCGAGATCGCCAAGTCGCGCCGATGAAGCTTGTCGCCAAGGGCGATGTCGACGGCTTCTTCGCGATCGCGCTGGACAACCTCATCCAGCTGCTCCTGATCCCGGCGCTGTGCATTGGCGTCGTCGGCATGGCGCCGGCCATGGTGTACGGCAAGATCCTGCCGGGCATCGCGATCTCGTACATCGTCGGCAATCTTTTCTACGCCTGGCAGGCGCATCGCCTCGCGGCGCGCGAGAACCGCGACGATGTCTGCGCGATGCCGTTCGGCCTGAATACGCCGACGATGATCGCCTACGCCTTCCTGGTGATGCTGCCTGCGCGCCAGGTCGCGCTCGCCGTGGGCTCGGCCGACCCGGACTCGGCAGCATGGAAGGCCGGGATTGTCGCCTGCCTGGGCTCGGGGACCATCGAGTTCTTCGGCTCCTTCGTGGCGGAAAGGCTGAGGAGGCTGACTCCCCGCGCCGCGCTCCTCGCGTCCCTCTCGGGGGCCGGGTTCGCGTTCCTCGCGCTGAACTTCTTCTTCGATCTCTACGCGCACCCGGTCGTCGGGATCGCGACCCTGGGGCTGACGCTCCTCTTCTTCTTCAGCGGCTTGCGGCCCAAGGGAGGCATTCCCGCGGCCCTCGTGGTGCTAATAGTGGGGACCGCGCTGGCATGGATCACAGGGCTGGCACCCGGGGCGCCGGTTCCGCCCGGTTCCGTGGCCCTGCGCCTGCCCCATTTCGTGGGAGGAGAGCTCCTGCAGGGCCTGGTCGGCGGGCAATTCCTCCCCTATCTGCCGATCGTCCTTCCCATGGGGCTCCTCAACCTCCTGGCCTCGATGCAGTGCGTCGAGTCCGCTGCTGCGGCCGGGGATTCGTATCCCCTGCGCTCGTCGCTGGCGGCAAACGGACTCTGCACCTATGCGGCGGCGTGCTTCGGTTCGCCGTTCCCGACGTCCATCTACATCGGCCATCCTGCCTGGAAGCGGATGGGCGCCCGCGCGGGCTACTCGACGCTCAATGCGGTGTTCATGACGGTCGTCTGCTTCACGGGCTCGCTCGCGGTCATCGGCTGGTTTGTCCCGGTAGAGGCGGGCATTGCGATCTTCATCTGGATCGGCCTCATCATCACGGCGCAGGCCTTTGAGGCCACCCCGCAGCGCCACTGGCCGGCGGTGATCATGGGCATGATCCCCGTGGTGGTCTCCTGGGCGACGTTTAACATCAAGAACGGAATCCGCATTGCCGTGGGTGGGTCCGGGTTTGTGCTCACGCCGGGCGTCGTCACCCGGTTTCACTCAGCCGGCACCTACATTGACGGCGGATTTGCGGTGGAGCAGGGGGCTTTCTTCGCCGCCCTGATCCTCTCGGCCGCGACGGTGATGATCATCGAGCGTCGCCTCTTCATGGCGGCCGGATGGTTCCTTGCTGCTGCGGTCCTCAGCCTCTTGGGGCTGATGCATTCATGGCGGTTTGCGGGTGCGGATACGATCAGCTCCCTGCCGCTCCTCGAGTCCTTCATCCATCGGAACGCCAATGGGCCATTGTTTCCTGCCGCGTCCTATGCGATCGCTTATCTCTTGTTGGCCGTGATTCTGTGTTTGGCGCGATGGTTCACAAAGCCGGGTTCGGACGAAATACCCCATTCGGATTGAGGCCAAACGGGGGTGTTTTATGGGTTCTAAAGGTCATTCGGCAACTTGGAACTCTCGCATGCACAACTTCATATACAAATCAGTTGCAAATAGCTTGCCGGTGGCCGTCAGGGATACTCCACTCAGAGGTGTGACGGGTGTTTGTGGGCACATCCCCGGCCGCCGGAGCGGTAGAATTCCATTATATATGGCGGTTGTCGCGGGCGCACTTGCCATCGCCGCGCCGTCGCGGGCGCAGACTATTTGGGCCAGCCCCGCCAGTGGAAATTGGAGCGTCAACACGAACTGGACGCCGCAGACGACGCCGACTGGCAGCACCGTGGTGGACATAGCGGCGACGGGAAGCGCCTATACAGTCACGGTCGACACGACTTCATATGCGGGCACGTTCTCAATGACCTCGGCGAACGCGACTCTATCTGATTCCGGTGAATATCTCGAGCTTGGGGCGAACGGCGGAACGTTCACCCTGTCGGCCGGAACCCTTCAGCTCGCAAACGGCAGTCACATTTATTCAACGGAAAGTTCGGGAGGATACACGCTCGCGAATTCTTCCTTAATCGAGTCAACCGCCGGGACAAACTACATCGAGAGTAGCGGCAACGGTTTGAGCATAACAAACTCGGGCACGGTAAGTGTGACGAGCGGCACGCTATACCTTGGCAACGGCGCTCAAGACTCGGTGACGAACCAGTCTGGTGGCATGATTTCCGCAAATGGAGCGAGCGCGATCCTCTTCCTGAACGGCGGCGTGACCTCGATAGATAACATGCCGGGAAGCACACTGCAGGCGATCAACGGGGGCACCGTCAATCTTGGCGGAAACTTCACGCTGGCCGATCTGGGAGGGACCATTAACGGAACAGGCGGCACGATCAACATCACGGGAACCCTAACCAGCTCCGGGACGCTGACGGCTCCTAATGGGGGAGGCGTCTATACGCTGGACGGCGGAACCATCTCCGGGGGGACGGTGAGCAGCAGTGCGCTCGTGTTCGCGCCGTCGAGCAGCGACACGCTAAGCGGTGTGACGATGAACGGCAATTTCTCCGTTCCAAGCGGGACAAATGTCTACGCGAACACCAATTCCCAGTTCGCTGGCGGGACGATGACGTTCACCAACAACTACCTCTTCCTGACTGGCACCGGCACGGCTGCGACCGTCAATTCGGGAGGCACCCTGAGCGGCAATGTCACGGTCTACGCGCAGGCTGCCAACCTCGGCTTCACCAACAATGGGACGATCACAAACACGTCCGGGAACAACGATATCTACGGGGCCAACAACGCGGGATTCACGTTCACGAACAACGGCATGGTGAGCGCCACGGCGAACCAGCTCGTTGTGGGCAACGGGGCCAGCGACACGGTCCTGAACAATTCAGGCGGGACAATCGAGGCGAATGGAGGCACCGTGTATGTCGGTTACAACAGCACTGGAACGGTGACGAACGCGGGAACGCTTGAGGCGACCGGCTCGTCGAGCACCCTTGT
>Ga0302326_10032360_pt1 | contig 10417 bp, 7 predicted proteins | sample Palsa_T0_3_FD_202264 | JGI IMG/M metagenome (GOLD analysis project Ga0302326, IMG submission 202264) | Peat permafrost microbial communities from Stordalen Mire near Abisko, Sweden - Palsa_T0_3 | ecosystem: Environmental > Terrestrial > Soil > Palsa > Peat permafrost | place: Sweden: Abisko... | reverse complement strand
TCGGCCATCGGGCCGGCCGGATGGTTGGCGCTTGCCGCTTTGGTAATCGTGGGTTCGGTGTAGCTCGGGAATAGCGAAAGAAACTTCTTTTGAACGGGGTTTGCCTGGGTCCAGTCGGCAAATGGAATAAGATTGTCCGCGCCGGCTGCATCACCCCGAGCATCGTTGAACAGGATGGTGTCAGGCTTGAGCTGCGCCAAATCCGCATTTCCCAGCGAGCGCGAGTCTTCGATACGGAAATCCTGCGCGCATGCGCAGGACAACGACCCTAACAGGCCGACAAGCGCGATGGCATGTCGCATGCAAATTTTCATTTTGGTGGCGTGAAAGTTCAGTTCGCCCGTCCGTCCCAGAAGGATCCGAAAAAGCCGCGCGCCATCGGCTGCGACCCGCGCGACTGCGGCCCCTGACCGGGATAATTCGGCGGCGGCTGACCCGGATAATTGGGCTGCGGACCCTGGCCCGGATAGAAGGAACGCCCATTGGCGAAGCGGTCATCCTCACGCGGCGCGCTCGCCCAATAGCCCTGGCTGCGCGGTTGCACTCCACTCTGACCGCCGGCTTGCGAACCCTGACTATCCGAAGCCGAGGCATCCTCTTGCGGGATCAATTGGTACTGCGTCTCGTTGAAGCGGCCGTCAGCACCGAGGCGAAAATGCTCGATGAAATTGCCCCGGCCGCCGCCGTTAATGCGATTACCGGATGCGTAGTCGATCGGCAGATCGACGAGATGAAGCTGAGCTTCGCGCGACGGCCCATTCAGCGGCGCTTTCGGCGCGATGCCATTCGCCCATATGGTTTCGAGGATCGGCTGGAAGATCGGCAGCGCCACCCGCGCTCCGGTTGCATTGGTGCCGAGCGAACGGCGTTTGCCGTCGCCGTTGTCGTAGCCGACCCACACCGCCACCGTCACGTCATTGGTGAAGCCGACGAACCAGCCGTCGACTGCATCTTCCGTCGTGCCGGTCTTGCCGGCAACGTAAGGCGAGAGCGCGCCGATGGCGCGCGCGGTGCCGCGCGCGACCACGCCCTGCAGCATGGTTTTGAGCTGATAGAACGACGTGCGGTCGGCTGCGCCGATAAATGGCAGCGGAGTCTTCGGATATTCATAAACCGTGTGGCCGCCGAGTTCGATCGAGTCGATGCCGTGGGGCTGCGGCCGCGCACCCTCGTTGGCAACCGCGGCGTAAAACGCCGCGAGGTTGATCATGTGCACCGGCTGCGCGCCGAGCACGAACGGATAATAACGGATGCAGTCGGTGTAGATTTTCGCCGCGACCGCGGTGGCGCAAACATCGTCGAGGCTTTGCACTGGATCGCGGTTGATCCCGCCCTGGAGCAGATGCGCGGTGACCATGTTGACGGAGTTCTCTAATCCCCGCCGCATGGTGTAAAGGCCGCCCGCACTGTTGTCGGCGTTGCGCGGCGACCAAAAATCTTCCGGCCGCGCAAAGCCGCCCTGCTCGCGGGCGATGACGTAGCGGCCGCCGGCCCCGATCGGCGGCAGCGTCAGCGGCTCGTCCGATACCAGCGTGTTCGGTTGCAAACCTTTTTCCAGCGCCGTGAGATAGGTCAGCGGCTTCATCGCCGAACCCGGCTGACGCTCGGTTTGCACGGCGCGGTTCAGTTGGCTCAGCGGATAGGAGAAGCTCCCCGCCATGGCGAGAATACGCCCGGTCTTGTTTTCGATGACGAGCGCCGCGCCTTGCACGCCCGGCCGCACCCGCAATTGCGCTTGACCGCCCAGGCTTTTGCCCTTTGCCGGCTTGGTGTCGACGACGTGAACGTAAATGACGTCGTAGAGGCTGAGCTTCCGCCCAATCTGCCCGAACGCGCCAGTGAGCGGCATGACGTGGCCATCGGCAAGCCCAACCTTAATAAGCCCATCGCCGCGCTTGCCGCCGCCTTTGTCCAGCACCACGGCGGCATCCCAATGGACGTCGTAAAGCGGGAGATGGAGCGCCGTCAGAGCCTGCTGCCAGGCCGGCATGGTGCTGGCCGGCGAAGCTGAAGCGGGCGACACCGAAGCCGGCGGCGCACCTGCAGGTGGCGAACCTGAAGAAGGCGCGGCGCTTTGCCGTCCCGCGCCAAGCTTTTGCACGGCGTCAGCGATATTGGCTTCGGCGCCGCGGAATTGCGCCCGCCCGGCAGATAATTCGTATTGGGCCAACCCTTCCTGCAACGCGACCTCGGCCTCACGTTGCAGCGTCGCGTCGATGGTGGAGTGCACCGTGTAGGGTTCGGCCGTCAGATTGGCGACGCCATCGGTTTTCGCTTCGCGCCCGAGATAGTCGATAAAATGGAAGCCGCTGTCGCGATGCGGCCGCTCGAATGCGGCAAGCCTAGGCGGATTCACCAGCGCCTGGTCCTTCTGTTCGGCGGTGATGACGCCGTCCTCCTGCATCCGGCCGAGCACGTAGGTCAGCCGCTCATTGGCCCGATCAGGATGACGATCCGGATTGAAATAGCTTGGTCCCTTGAGCAAACCCGCAAGCAACGCGCCCTCGCCCAGCGATAGATTTTTCGCCGGCTTGCCGAAATAACTGCGCGCCGCCATCTCGACCCCCCAGGAGCCGCGGCCGAGATAGGCGGAGTTGAGGTAGAGCTCGAGGATTTCCTGCTTGCTCAGCGTCGTTTCGACCCGCGAGGCCACGATCATTTCGCGGATTTTGCGCTCGTAAGTCACGTCGTCGCCGACCAGGAGATTTTTGACGACTTGCTGGGTAATGGTGGAGCCGCCTTGCGGGCGGCCGGGGCCGCCCAGGTTGCCAATGAAGGCGCGGATGATGCCGCGCTCGTCCACGCCGTGATGCTGGAAGAACCGCCGGTCCTCGGCGGCGACGAAGGCTTTCTGCACGTTGTCGGGAATGTCGGCGAGCGAGACCCAAACGCGCCGGTTGCTGGGAGCGAATAGCTCGGCGAATTTTGCCCCCTTGCCGTCGAGCACAACGCTCATGCTCGGCAGCTTCCTTCCCTTAAGCGGCGTTTGATCGGGCAGATCGGTCGCCGCGCCGTTGAAGAATTCGATCACCTGCCCCAGGTCGACGACCGGGTTATCGACGCTCTCGTTCTTGCAGAATTGCCCATAGGCGGTGTTGAGGTCGGCGAAATTAATGCCGTGAAACGCCTTGGCGCTGGCGCCCAGCGCCTTGGGGTCGTCCAGCGCGGTTGAAATCAAGTCGTCGAGGTTGATGGACTCGATGTCGAACGCGGCGCGCATATGCGCGCACCCGTTGCGCAATATCTGCACCACCTCGCCGCGATCCTGTGCCGGGTCAAAATGCGTTTTGACCGCCTGCGGCTGGGTCATGACTTCACTGAGAGCCAGCGCAGTCGCGAATATCTTAACCAGAAGGATGTCCATGTGGGACGCGAGGCAACCGTTTTTGGGGAGCGTTACAAGTCGGAACGCGCAGTATAGCTATCCGATCCTTACAAAAAGACTTTTTTACGAATCCTGCACATCTCCGCATTGCGCCTCGATGACGCAATCTCCTAGCACCGCATGGCGAGCCCGCGCCAGCCTCCGATATGCCATTGACCGGGAAGCTCAAAAGCGCCCCCCTCACGACGCCGCTTTGTCACTTTTTTCTCGCCGCCAATCCGTCGAAATGGCCGTGCCGCTGAAGCCAGGCTAGAAGCACGAGCGCCGGCAGGCCGGAGAGCGCGCAAAGCACGAAAAACCAGGCCCATCCGACGGCGTGCGCGACATATCCGGTGCCAAGCGCAAAGACGTTGCGCCCGAGCGCGGCGAGCGCGGTCAGCAACGCATATTGGGTGGCGGTGTACAGAGGATTGTTACACAGCGCCGACAGGTAAGCGACGAAGATGACGGTACCGACCGCGTCAGTGAAAAATTCAATGGTCGTCGTGAAGGTCAGCATCGGCACGCTGTTGCCGGCGACGGCCTGCCAGGAAAACGCTAGAATCATCGCCGTTTGCAAAATACCCCCGACCCATAGACTCGCCGAAAGCGGCAACGCGCGCGCAATAAGGCCGCCGACAAAACCACCGAGCACCGCGACAATAAAACCGACACCATTGCGGATGGCGGCGAGCTGCGGCAGCGAAAATCCAAGATCGAGGACGAACGGCGTCAATAACGCGAAAGCGAGCGCATCGGCGAGTTTGAACAAGGCGACAAACGCCAATGCAGCCACCGCGAGCTTGCGCGTGAGGAAATCGCGAAAGCTGTCGAGCGCCGATTGCAGCGCCCGTCTGATCGAGTTGCGGCGCGACGGGCGCGCGTGTTCGGCTTCGGCCGCCGCCGAAGACGCTGGCTCGACCGCGAGCAGGGTTGCCAGCACGCCGACGACGACAAGCGCAGCCATCGCCAGATAACAGCCGGTCCAGGCCGCGCGATCGCCGAACGACAATCCGCGCAGTGCGGTCACAACAAGGAGTGCGCCCGCGCCTGACGTCAGCGCGCCAACGCGGTAGGCGGCGACGTATGAAGCCATGCCGGCGGCCTGCTCGTTCTCCGGCAGGCTCTCGACGCGAAAGGCGTCGACCACGATGTCTTGCGTCGCCGAGGCCGCAGCGACGATGAACGCGGCCACCGCGACCAGAAAAGCCGAGGTCACCGGGTCGCAACATCCAAGCAACGCGATTGCCGCGATCAGCCAGGCTTGGGACAACAACAACCAGGCGCGGCGGCGGCCGAACGCGTTCGCCAGGAACGGAACGTCAAGCGCGTCGACCAGTGGCGCCCATAAAAATTTGATGTTGTAGGGCAACGCCACCGCTGCGAACAGGCCGATGGTTTTGACGTCGATGCCGCTCGTCTTCATCCACGCTTGCAGGGTCGCGCCGACCAGCACGATCGGCAGACCGCTGGAAAAACCGAGCAGCAGGACGACAAGCACCCGCCGCTGCAAATAGACGGCAAGCGCCTCGGTAAAAGACGGGCGCAAACGACCTATTCCCCGGCCTCGAGCTTGCGCAGCATCGGTGCGGGAATCACGGCGGCCGCAACCGCCTCGTCGGTGAACTCCACGTCCTTGATTCGCGTGCCGCGGTGCTCGATCTTCTGCGTGGAAATCAGGATCTGCCGCACATCCTCATTGGCTTGCCCGAAATGCTGACCGAGCTTGGCGACCCGCTCGCTCATCCGCCTGACATCATCGACCAGAAACCCGACTTCCGCCTGGATGCGCCCTGCCGCCTCGCGCATGCGCGCATCCTTCTGGATCTGCTGAATAACGTGAATGGCGATCATCAACAGCGACGGCGAAACGATGACGACGTTGGCGCGAAATGCTTTTTGCACGACATCGTCAAAGCCGTCGTGCAAGTCGGCATATACCGATTCCGACGGCACGAACATCAGCGCCAAATCCTGCGTCTCGCCGGGAATGAGGTATTTTTGCGCGATGTCGGCGACATGCTTGCCGATGTCGGTGCGAACCCGCGCGGCAGCCTGCCGCCGCGCGTCGTCGCCCTTGGCGTCTCGATAAGCGGTCACCGCTTCCAGCGGAAACTTCGAATCAATGACCAGCGGGCGCTGGTCCGGCAGGAACACCGCGCAATCCGGCCGCAACCTGTTGGAGAGCGTATATTGGAATTCGTAGCATTCCTTCGGCAGACCATCGCGCACAATCAACTCCATCCGGCCCTGGCCGAACGCGCCACGTTCCTGCTTGTTGGCGAGCACGCCCTGCAGCGAGGTGACTTGGGTCGACAGCTCGGTGATATTTTTTTGCGCCCGGTCGATGACCGCTAGCCGCTCGTTGAGCTTTTGCAGATTTTCGGCGGTGCTCTGCTTGGTTTTTTCCAGCGAGTCGCCGAGGCGATGGGAAACCGAATCGAGCCGCTCGTTGACGCTGTGCGCGAGTTGCGACTGTCCCTTCGCCAGCATTCCGATCATCGCCTCAAGACGCGAAGCGGCATCGGCCTGTGCGCGGGTCAGCTCCGTCATTGCGGCTTCGTCGCTGCGCCCGTTTCGCCGCGAATGCCAAAGGAAAACCGCGATCGCGATGCCCCCGCAGCAAGCGACGAGAATTACGGCCAGGACGGCGATCCAAGGGCTTTCGCTCATGCGATTGTCTTACGTGATTCGCCGCCCGCGAGCGGTTAGCAGCAGAGACTGTCGGAACAAATAGAGAACACATATACCGCGACTCGGCCCCGCCACGCAACACGCCGTGTGCATTGACCGTGGTATTTGCACCGCTTACATCGCGACCATGGCGGTGCGCGAAATCCTGAAACTCCCCGACAAGCGGCTGCGGCTGGTTTCTGCGCCGGTCAACCGCATCGACGCGGGCGTGCGAGCGCTGGTCGAGGACATGTTCGACACCATGTACGCCGCGCCTGGCATCGGGCTCGCGGGGATACAGATCGGCGTCGCCAAGCGCGTCGTCACCATGGATCTATCGAAGAAGGAAGAAGCCCACGAGCCGCTGGTGCTTATCAATCCCGAAATCGTGTGGCGTTCGCCGGAAAAATCCACGCACGAGGAAGGCTGCTTGTCGATTCCCGAATTTTACGAAGAGGTCGAGCGGCCGAGCGCGGTGAAAGTCAAATATCAGGACCTCGAAGGCAAATGGCATGAGATTGAGGCCGATGGCCTGTTCGCGACATGCGTTCAGCACGAGGTCGACCACACCAACGGCACGCTGTTTATCGATCACATCTCCAAGCTGAAGCGCGACCGCGTCACCAAGAAGTTCATCAAAGCAGCGAAAACGGCACCGAAGAGCAAGGTGGAGGCGTGATTGCCGCTTCGCCTCGTCTTCATGGGCACGCCGGACTTCGCCGTGCCCACGCTGCTTGAGATTGTCGGCGCCGGTCATCAGATTGTTGCGGCCTTCACGCGTGCAGCCAAACCGGCCAACCGCGGCATGGAACTGCAACACACTCCGATAGCCCGCGAGGCAAGACAGCTCGGCATTCCGATCTTCACGCCGAAAACGCTGAAGGGAGCAACGGCCGCCGCCATAATCGATGAGCATGCACCTGACGCGGCCGTCGTCGTCGCGTATGGGCTCATTCTGCCGAAAGCCGTTCTCGACCTTTTCCCGCTAGGCTGTTTCAACCTGCACGCATCGCTATTGCCGCGCTGGCGCGGCGCCGCGCCCATTCAGCGGGCGATCATGACCGGCGATAACGACACCGGCGTCATGGTCATGAAGATGGAAGAAAGCCTCGATACCGGACCTGTTGCGATGGCGGACCGGGTGCCGATCGGGCCCGATATGACGGCGGGCGAACTCCACGACGAACTCGCGCGGCGCGGCGGCCGATTGACCACGGTCGCCCTTGCCGCGCTTGAACGCGGCGCGCTGCAATTGACACCGCAGTCAAACGAAGGCGTGACTTACGCCAACAAAATCGAGAAGAGCGAAACCCGCATCGATTGGGCGAAACCCTGGAACGAGGTGCACAATCACATTCGCGGCCTCTCGCCTTTTCCCGGAGCCTGGTTCGAGACCGCCGACATTGGCCGCGTCAAGGTTTTACGCTCGACCAGAGGCGAAGGTGCCGGCAAGCCCGGCCAAGTCCTGGACGATCGCCTGACGATCGCGTGCGGCGACGGCGCAGTTCGGCTCGTCGAAGTTCAGCGCGCTGGCAAGCAACCGATGCGCGCCGAGGAATTTTTGCACGGGACGCCCCTTGGACGCGACCGCGTTATAAGCTGAGCGCCATGCCCCGCTTCAAGCTCCTTATTGAGTACGACGGCACGCCGTTTGTCGGCTGGCAGACGCAAGACAACGGCGTTTCGGTGCAGGGCGCCATCGCCGCCGCCGTTGCGGCCTTCAGCGGCGAAACCGCCTCGGTGCAGGGTGCGGGACGCACGGACGCGGGCGTGCACGCGCTCGGCCAAGTCGCCCACGTCGACCTCGCCAAAGATTGGGATACCGATACGGTGCGGGACGCGCTGAATTTTCATCTGCGTCCGCAATCGATCGCCGTGCTTTCCGCGGAACGCGTGGGCGAGGATTTCGACGCGCGCTTTTCGGCGACCAAGCGGCATTATCTTTATCGCGTCGTGAACCGGCGCGCCGATCTCGCGCTCGAGGCGAACCGCGCCTGGCGCATTGGGCGGCCGCTCGACGCTGAAGCGATGCATGGCGCCGCGCAACAGCTTATCGGCCGGCACGACTTTACGACGTTCCGCGCGGCCGAGTGCCAGGCGAAATCCCCGGTGAAGACGCTCGAACGCCTCGACGTTACGCGCAGCCGCGAAGAGCTGCACGTCACCGCCGTGGCGCGTTCGTTCCTGCATCATCAGGTGCGCTCCATGGTCGGCTCGCTCGTGCACGTCGGCGAGGGCAAGTGGAGCGCCGACGATCTTGCCGCGGCGCTCGCGGCGCGCGACCGCGCGCGTTGCGGTCAAGTCGCCCCGCCGCAGGGCCTTTATTTGGTTCGCGTGGAGTATTGATCGCTTATTTCGCGGCGCGCGGTCTCGAAGCCCAAAACCGACAGATCACTGATCACGCATCCGGATAACGCACGGCCAGCGCCGCGGCTTCGGCCGCATCGTCGGGCGTGTTGACGTTGAAGAAGGGATCGACAGGCGCATCGTTCCACGCAGCGACGGCAAGCGGATATCGCGCGGTCCATTGATGAACCGCGCGCATCTGCTCGGTGGTGATCGCTTGGCGTAAATCTTCCCGCAGCTGGATCGGCCAGAGCGCGACGGTCGGATGCCGGCGGCCCGCCGACTCGGCGCAAGCCAGCATCGCGTGACCCTCGCTTCGCGCCTGATGCAGGCGCGCGACCAAGTCGCGCGGCAGGAAAGGACAGTCGCCTGGTACGCTGACGAGCCACGAAATCCCGGGCGCATTCTGAGCTGCCCAATCGAGGCCGGCCAGAATTCCGGCGAGCGGACCGGGATAATCCGGCACGCCGTCGGCTACGACGGTCAATCCGTGCGGGGCCGCCGCTGGATCGGAATTACTATTAAAAACGATATTGTCGCATTGCGGTCGAAGCCGATCGAGCACGCGGTCGAGGATGGTGAAGCGGCCGATTTGAATCCGCCATTTGTCCCCGCCGCCCATGCGGCGTGCCCGCCCACCGGCCAGCACCACGCCAAGGGTTGGTGGATGAGATAAGGACAATGGGGCCCGCTCTTCAGATAAAGTTGGCTCCTCGACGATGCGCTCGGGGATGGCCTCCGTAAAGGCGTTCGGCGTAAAGTTCACTAACCAAAACCTCTTTATTTGATCCCGGAGTTGATCCCCGCGCTCCCCGGTGAGCGCAGCGTTAACTTCAGTAATGGCAGCATCGATTTGTTGGATGGCAGCGGAAAAGCCGCGTTTCGTCGGGATTTGGGAATTATGAACGTAGAAGACTCCGCGCCGGCCAGACTCCTCGTTGTTGACGATCAGCCCGACAACCGCAACGTGCTAAACCGCTTCTTCAGCCGGCGCGGCTTTGAGATCGTCGAGGCAGCAGACGGAGCAACCGCGCTGAGTCTGATCGGGGCGCAAAGCTTCGACGCGGTTCTGCTCGACATCGTGATGCCAGGAATGAACGGCTTTGAGGTGCTCAAGGCGATCCGCCTCAGCCACTCGCCGTCCAACCTGCCGGTCATCATGGTCACCGCAAAGGTCGACACCGAAGATGTCGTGGAAGCTCTCCAGCTCGGAGCCAACGACTATGTCACCAAGCCAATCAACTTTTCCATCGCCAATGCGCGGCTGCAGAATCAGTTGGCACGCAAACAAGCCGAGCACCGGCTGGCCGATCATGTGCAAAAATTGGAGGCGACCAACCACCGGCTGGAGAATGAGATCGCGGAGCGCAAGCAATCCGAGGAGCGCGTCCGCTACATGGCCCAGCACGACGCGCTGACCGGATTGAGCAATCGCGCTCACTTCCGCGATCATCTCATCCGCGCGCTCGGGCGGATGGACGAAGATGGCGGCGGCTTGGCGCTGCTCTTCATCGACCTCGACCATTTCAAGCTGATCAACGACACACTGGGACATCGTATCGGCGATTTGCTGCTGATCGCGATTGCCGAGCGATTGAAGAATTCGGTCGACAAGTCCGATAATGTTGCGCGGTTGGGCGGCGATGAATTTGCCGTTATTCATGTTGTAAAGGGCCGGCCGGAAGAGGCCGGTCAGCTGGCCGACCGAATCATGGATGCCATCGAGCGGCCCTACGACATAGAGGGTCATCGCCTGGGCCTCGGCTGCAGCATAGGTATTGCGCTCGCGCCCGACGATAGCTGCGATCCCGATGTGCTCTTGAGCAACGCCGACTTGGCGCTATACCGCGCCAAGTCTGAAGGGCGCGGCGTCCGTCGCTCATTTTTACCGGAAATGAACGCTCGCGCGCAGGCGCGCCGTACTCTGGAATCCGACCTGCGCCACGCGCTGCATGCCGGGCAGTTCGAACTGCATTATCAACCGGTGTGCAATCTATCGTCAGGATGCATCTGCGGGCTGGAAGCACTGCTGCG
>Ga0302326_10032359_pt1 | contig 10418 bp, 5 predicted proteins | sample Palsa_T0_3_FD_202264 | JGI IMG/M metagenome (GOLD analysis project Ga0302326, IMG submission 202264) | Peat permafrost microbial communities from Stordalen Mire near Abisko, Sweden - Palsa_T0_3 | ecosystem: Environmental > Terrestrial > Soil > Palsa > Peat permafrost | place: Sweden: Abisko... | reverse complement strand
ATTGAGCCGTGGTTGGGCGCGTTGCGCACCGGAATTTCGCCCCTCGCCATTCTGGTGGCAGCGGTATTCTGGGGAGTTCTGTGGGGGCCTGCGGGGCTCATCCTTTCCACTCCCCTGACTGTGTGCCTGGTGGTGGTGGGCCGCTACGTTCCACAGTTAGAATTCTTGAACGTACTGTTGGGCGACGAACCGGTGCTGTCGCCCGAAGCCCACTTCTATCAGCGATTATTGGCCCTGGACTCGCAAGAGGCGCAAAGCGTTGCCGACTCGTTCCTGAAGGACCGCAGCCTCATCGATCTGCATGATGTGGTGATCCTGCCGACGCTCAGTCTCGCGGAACAAGAGAAACACAACGGCGGGCTGGATGAGGCCAGGGCCGCCTTCGTGGTGCAGAGCATCGGCGAAATCATCGGATTAATCGGGGACTGCTGCGTGGACGGCACAGCGAACGGTACCGCGTCCCTGCCCGTCATAAGGACGGATGTCCGCGTGGTTTGTCTGCCGGTTACCGACGAGGCCGACGCGGTAACAGCGGCGATGCTCTCGCAAGTATTGGAACGCGCCGGCATTCCATCTATCTGCCTACCAGTGGCGGAGTCCACCGCGGACGGAGTGTCGTCGCTGGAACATATTCTTCACTCGGAGAGTGACATTGTGTGTATTTCCGCATTGCCGCCGTTCGCTCTGCTCAAGGCGCGTTCCCTGAGCAGGCAGTTGCAGGCGCGCTATCCGGATCTGCAAATCGTGGTGGGATTGTGGAATTACACCGGCAATCAAAGCGTGTCGGACCGTTTCGGCAAGGCGTTCAACACTGCCGTCGTCACGACCATCGCAGATGCCCTTGTGCAGATTCAGACGCTTGCCGAGTCACGAAGCGCCCTTTCGGGGTCGAGGTGAAAAGAAAGAATTGTTGGCCACGGATGCACTCCATAAAAAGAGCTCCGATTTCTATCGGTGTGCATCCGTTGCCAAACTCTCGGTCAGAATCTATAGAATAATCATCGTGAGCCAGACCGTCGAAGTGCTGATCCTGGATCTCCTGGAGTGGTTGTCCCTCAGGAATCGGTCTTATGAGGAGACGATGGACGCATGGCGCACGTCCTGTCCCAAACTTCCCATTTGGGAAGACGCGAACGATCGCGGATTGGTAACGATCGAGCGCCGCGATGGCCGGTCGGAAGTGCGCGTAACTCCTGCCGGTTGGGAATTGCTCCATAATCTTAGGCCTGAGCGGGTGGAATCGGATAAAATAGTTAAGAATCCGATTCCCTGATGAATTCGACCGCCAACCAGCCCATGACCGATCTGAACCGGGCGCTCGCCTGCCCGAACGAAGCCGATGCCTTCGCGAACCTCCTGCGCGCAGCCGAGGCCGGGTGCCTGCGGGCGCAATCGCTGGTCGGGTTGGCGTACCACACAGGCCGCGGAGTTCCGCTGGATTTCGGATGCGCCGCTGTCTGGTACCGGAAGGCGGCGGCTGCCAGCGACAGCTACGCCATGGCTAACCTGGGCGTGATGAGCTTTCTCGGCCAAGGCACTGCGGCCGACGATCTCGACGCCTACACATGGCTTCAATCGGCCGTGGGGTTGGGGCAGAAGCGGCTCCGTCCAGTAATCGACCTGCTGGAGCGGCGGCTCACCGGCAATTTCCGCGAATGCGACAGCCGTATCGTCAGCTGGCTTTCGCCGCAAACGCCGGAAGTCCGCCCGTGCACAAAGGCGGCCTGCGATCCCTGCCGCTGCGACGGGGTCTGATATTATGCGCAAAGTTCCTTTCCAACAATCCCTGCAGATTATCGGGCGCGGGTCGCTCAACTGGCTGGCCGACCGCCCGATCGTGGTGTCGTTCGAAGTGACGGACTCCTGCACTTGCAGCTGTCGCCATTGCGATCACGGCGGCGCGCGCGATGAATCGCGCAATCTGCGGCCAGCCGAGTACCGCCGCTACATGGAGACCTTGCGGCCATGCGTGGTACAAGTCTCGGGCGGCGAACCGCTGCTCCGACCCGACCTGTTGGATATCGTGCGCACGATCAAGAACGGCTCCCGTCTGCCTTATACGATCCTGGTGTCCAGCTGGTCGCTGATGACCGCGGAACTCTACCAACAGCTCCACGAGGCGGGCGTCGATCAATTCTCCGTCAGCCTGGATTTCCCCGACGAGCGGCACGACGATTTCCGCTGTTATCCCGGCCTGTACGGCCACTTGGAAGACCTGGTGCCGCGCGTGGCACGCCTCGGCTACGACGATATCGTCCTCAATTCGTGCATCACCACCGAGAATCTGCCCGAGATCAACGCCATTGCCGATAAGGCGCGGGAATGGGGCGTCAATCTCTGTTACAGCGCCTATTCGGCGCGCCGTACCGGGTGCCGCGATCTTCTCCCGTCGACTCCCGAGCACCTAGCCTCCCTCAATCAGCACCTGGACCGCGTGGAAGCGCGGCGCGATGGCAGTAACTGGATTGTAAACAGCCGTAGCACGCTGGACTCGACGCGCCGGTATTTCGAGAACTCGGGGACGCCCGGTTGTAAAGCGGGACATCGCTTCCTGGTGGTGACTGCGGATGGGGCGCTGCAGCCTTGCTCCATGCAGTTCCATCGCTTCCCGCTCGCAGAGCGCGGCCGGATGATCGGCGAGTTCACGCGGGAAAACCGCTGCGACGAGTGCTACGTCTCCATCCGTTCCTATCTGGACAAGAGCTTTCCCCAACTGCTGTGGGAGAACGCGCGTGGATTCTTCTCGGTCAAGGCATAGCATATCGGTAGTTATCCGGACATAGTTAACCAAGTCCCTCTTGTGCGGAGCCCCGCTTCGGTGAAGAATCAGACGAGGACGCGCGAATGGAATACCGCAGATTCCCTCTGTCATGTGAGTGTGGCGGCGAACCGAAGCAGATCTTGGGTGTCGGCTTCTCGGCCGACCGTGAACTCGTAATCCACTGGCGTTGCGCCCGGTGCCGCAAGAAAGTCTGCACCGTGCGGCCGCTCGCCGGCTGCTAGTGCTAGTCTCTTTCGGGGCTGATTGCCACCCAGTGCTCTTTGCCCTCGATATCGATACCGGCCGCATCGCGATGAACCACGTCCAACGCTTTCCAAGCGATCTTGGGAGTAGCTGCCTGCTTCTTTCTTCTGCTTTCACGGATTGGCACCTCTTGTGAATTCGATCGGCCCGGTTCCGATGAAGTACAAGACTCTCCAACGAGGTCACACGTCTGGCATCTATGCCGCACGCCGCCATCAATGCAAGGGATCGGAAGAAACCGGAGCCACGCTGAAGCTCGGGTATCAAACTCCAGTCTAGTTTCGGCATTAGCTTGCCGGGCTACTCCCAATATCGCAAAGCTGTCATGTAGCGGCTGGTTTCTGGCGCTAGAGACTGCCCGCAGGGTAGATCCCCGCTGAAGCGTGTGCCACGCTCACTCCCCCGGGTGATATTCGCGCTGGGTGTGCCCCTTTAGATCGGCGCGATAGTAATACACGTCGCGGAGGGCGCCCGTGGCGTACCGCTGCGCCTCATCGTTGAAGTGCGGCGAACCAGGATTACCGCTTTCCCCGCCCGCCGTGACCGCCTTCGCGCGCACCTTCGGCCCGAACTCCACCACCGCGACGAAGCTGTTCCCGCTGGCGCCGTACCACTTCTTCGTTCCCGGATAGGGCCGCGCACCGAAGGATGCCAGCGAGCCCCACGTCGCCGACGGGAAGCCGACCGGAATGCTCGGCGCCTTATCGTCAAAGTGTGGCGTGATGGCGTCGTCCAGGCGCTGGAAGCGATTGATGTCGCCCCACGGTGTCTTCCACGTTCCGAAATCGCGTTCCAGTTGGTCCGAGGCGGCCACCAGTCCCGCCAGAAGCTGCTCGGCCGGCGCCTCTTCGAGCTGTGCTCCTCCCCGCCCGGCGCCCCGGCCGCCGCTGCCGGCCAATCGACGCGCCTGGTCGGCCCAGAAAATCGCCAGCGATGTGGCCACCGAATCGACGTTCCAGCGGAGGTCCCACTTGCGCAGCACGGCGATCTGTTCGGCCGTCCTGGCCTTGAGCGGATTCGAATCGGGCGCCGCGTCCCAAGCTTTGATCAGCGCGGGAATAGGCTTTTCGAACCACGTGAGATAGCTGTCGTAAGCCGCGGCGATCAGCGAATCGAGCGTGAAGTCTTTCTTGTCGCTGAGGACGCGCACGGCGTGCAAGCCGCGCGCCGATTCGCCGCCGCTTTCCACATACGCCGGATAATCTTCCCTCTTGGGGCTGCTCGGGCCCGCGGCCGACCACGGCCAGTTATTGCTATTGTACAGCCAACCGCTCTGGGGATTCAGCAGGTGCGGCGTCTCATCGATGTTCAGGAGGCCCTGCCATTCGGTGGCGGAAGTGCTGCCGTCGACTGGCTTGGTCCAATCGTATTTCGCATCGCGACGTGGAATGTAGTTGCCGTGAAAGTAAGCGATGTCGCCATCGGCGTCGGCGAAGATGGTATTATTCGAGGAATTCGCCTTCAGCTCCATGGTCTGCAGATACGACTTGTAATTCGTCGCCTTGGTGCGCAGGTACGATTGTTCGAGCGCCTTGATGTGTTCCTTCATCAGGCGAATGGCCACCCATTTTCCGTTCGCCTCGCGCACGACGGGACCGTGGTGCGATCGGTAGATGGTGAACTTCTTCTCCGCCAGGCCGGAGTCGGTCTTATACGGAATCGTGATGAGCGACTCCGTCAATGGGCGTTCCTCGTTTCCGTACTCATACACGTAGTGGTCGCCCTTTTTCGTGACGGTCTCCAAATACTCATCCACCGCGTCCACGCCGCTCGAAGTGTGCATCCAGCCGGCATGCTCGTTGAAGCCCTGATAGCAGAAGAATTGTCCCCACGTCGCGGCGCCGTAAGCGTTCAAGCCTTCGCCGCTCACCATCTGCAGCTCCGAACGGAAATAGAACGAAGTGTGCGGATTGATCAACAGCAGCGCGTGACGATTGACGGTATTCGAGGGCGCGATGGCCGCGCCGTTCGAGCCTCTAGGCTCCGGGTCGAACTCTTCCTGCGCGGGGGTGGCGACCACTGGAAGCCGTCCATAAAGAGCCTGCAACTGGTCGAGTCTGATCTTCTCGATATCGCCGCCGATGCTGCCTTCGGTGAAACTCAGCGCCATCCAAGGCTCAAAATGTCGAATCACGCGCGGCTTTACATCGGGGTGCTGCGCGAGGTAGAAGTTCAATCCATCGGCGAAGGCGTTCATAAGCTTCTGCAGCCAGGCCGGACTGGCGGCGTATTCTTTCTTCAGATCCTCGGGGTCGATGAAGAGCTTCATGCGCAGATCCTGATAGATCTTCGATTCTCCCTCGGCCTCGGCGAGCCGGCCCATGGCGTTTAGGTAGTTCGTCTCCACGCGATTGAAATCGTCCTCGGCCTGCGCGTATTCCATGCCGAAGACCGCGTCGGCGTCGGTCTTGCCATAGACGTGCGCGATTCCCCAGTCGTCGCGAACGATGGTGATGTTCTTGGCCTGCTGCTTCCAGCGCGCGAGATCCAGGTTCTTGTCGCCCTGGAAAGCTAGCGAGATCGATACCGCCGCGAACAGGAGAATAAGCTTCTTCATGGGTGACAACTATTTTAGAACCAAAAAGACAGCCATGATTCGCGGAGGCTGAAAGAGCCGCGCCGCAGCAAAAAGCAAAATTTGGCCGCCAATAATGTTTTGATGTTTTCCCGCGAGATCAGGGCTTCTGAGACTCGTCTTCGATCAGCGCGCGCCAGTCGAGTGAATGGTCGGGCGCGTGGACGATCGCCGTCAACTCCCCCGCGTCCAGCCAATTCAGTTCGCAAGGGGAACTATCGTCGATGATCACGTTGCCTCCGCCCGCTTAGGCGTGGGTATCCATCCTTCGGCCGCATTGTGGCAGAAGGTTTCGTGATCCAACCGTTGCGGATCGGGCGGCGGCGCGATTTCGACGGCTTCTCCACGCTGCGCGCGGCGATCAGCACTACAAATAGCGGCATGGGAATCGAATTACACTGGGAGCGCGTGCAACGAAGAATCCGTTGCCGCGCGATAGTGGCGTGCATCAGGGGCACATGACACAGGAGACAGGAGACAGGAAAACTCGCTGGGCTGATTGAAAACGCGCATGCCCTCGGCATTCTTATCCGGCAAGTAGACCGCTTTGCAGTACTGGCAGGTGGCGGACGTGTCTCCGTCCTCGACACGAATTGGAGCACCGCAGTTGGGGCAGTTCGCGTCGTGAGAACTATAACACCGCGCTCACGGACCCGGAATCACATCATACGGCCGCATCATTTCGTTGTCTTCGTGCTCGAGGACGTGACAATGCCACACATACCGGCCTACGTATCCCTCGAACTTCACGATAATCCGAGTGACCATTCCGGGGTGCGCCCTCACCGTATCCTTCCATCCAGCCTCTTCCGGATCCGGCGGTGTAACCGGTCCCGTGTACCGCAGTTCGCCGGTGGTTTGGTAGGTAAACGTCTCGAAATTGCGCCGGTCGAGAATCTGGAAGCGCACAAGGTGCAGATGGATGGGATGGGAGTCGTCGGTGGTATTGATGAAGCTCCAAATCTCGGTGGAATCGATCACCGGATTTTCGGTGACGGGCATGTGCCAGGGCGTATTGTTGAGCAGCATGGCCATCGATTCGCCCTTCATGGTCTTCTGCTCCATGAGCGCGAGCGGACGGGTGCGGACGGACGCCGACTCCGGTGTTCTCGGGACGGGGCGCAGAGTCACCGGCAAACGACTGGTATCCGGCGATTTCGCCGGGCCGACACGGAATTGCAGGAGCTGAAAGGGATAACTCTGAAGATTGATTTGCTGGCCGGAGCGACCGCTGAAGTCGACGATCCAGTCGGCGCGTTCGCCGGGCGCGAGCATGGTACGCTCGATCGGCACCGGCGCCGGCAGTAAGCCCTGGTCGCTGCCGATCTGATGAAAAATCTGCTCGTTCGCGAGGGACAAGTTAAAGAAGCGGCCGTTGGCGGCATTCAACACGCGGAAGCGGTATTTGCGCGGCTCCACGTCGAGGAATGGGAATGCCTTGCCGTTCACGAGCATCACGTTGCCAAAAACTTCGGGAACCCACGGCCGTTCGGGATCGCCTGAGGTGAGATAGTCGAGCGCGCCATCCTCCCGCAACAGGCGGTCGTAAATCACAAGTGGAATCTCGTAATCGCCCCTGGGTAACTGGAGCGCGTCCTCCACTTCGTCGCGGACGATAAACAGGCCGAACATACCGGCGTATGTGTTCAGGCGATTGATGCCCATGGTGTGGTCGTGGTACCAGAGCATGGCGGCATCCTGCCGGTTGGGATAAAAATACGTGCGCGACTTTCCCGGGACGTACCAATCCTCGGGATATCCATCGCTTTCGGGAGGCGCCTTGGCGCCGTGCACGTGTACGATGCCGCGAACTTCGGGATTGCTTGCCTCGGCGCCGTGAAGCGTGTGGTCGATGGGCAGAAAATGGTTCGCGGGTAATTCGTTCGCCCACTCGATCGATAGCCCTTCCCCGCCCCGGGTTTCGAACGTGGGTCCAGGCGACGATCCGCCACAGCACCAGATCCGCGTGGCGGGAAGATCGCGATGCAATTTGCGCTCGATCTGCTGCATGGCAAGTCGATAATACGGCGCCTTGCCTTTTTGGCCAGGCACGGGGCGCAGTCCGGAGGGCTTGGCGATTGGCGGGATCGGAAGAGGATCGACAAACTTGGCCAGAGAATCGGGATTCAGTTCCGCAGCGGCCGTTGCGGTGCGGGCGGCACAGGCGGCCAGGCAACTGGCATGGAGAAATTTTCGGCGAGTCATTAGAAATGAAAAACGCGGGCCCAGCACCGGTAGTTCCGGTGCGCAGCCCGCGAAGGACAGGATACCGCGATTGGTTATTGCTTCGTAGACTTTCCGATACCAGTCGACGTGAATGCCGGGTTGCGGTGTAGCGCAGTGAACGGCGTGGCTGCCTGAGCTGGGTTCATCGGTTCCCCGCTCGATTCCGAAAGAAGGAAGGAGCCGGTGTTGGGAGTAGCTTCGAAGTTGAACATGTTGTCGATGCTCCCGGCGATGGCATCGAAAGAACCCTGGATGCGTTCGCTGTCGAGCCAGTTATCTTCGATGAAACGCGTAATGGAGCTCTGATCGGTGATGGTGTGATCCACGAAATTCTGCTTGGCGTACGGCGAGATTACCAGCAAGGGGAGGCGAGGGCCGTATCCGCAACGGCCCTGAGCATGGACTGCCGCGGCGGCGGTGCCAGGAAGCGCAGCGGTCCCGCTGCCGCAGAGGCCGGTCCCGGTCAACCCGTCGACGGCGGTAGCGGACTGGTTCACCGTCGGCGGCATCTGGTGGTCGTACCATCCATCGGAGTCGTCATACGCGATCACGACCGCGGTCGAGCCCCAGGCGTTGGAATTCGTCATGAGGTAGTTGATCACGTGAACGATAAAGGCCTGCTCATCGATCGGATCGGAGTAGCCGGCGTGACCGTCCTGGAAGCCGGGCGCCTTTAGGAAGCTGACGGCCGGGAAGTTGCCGGCGGTCACAGCGGCATAGAAATCGTTGATGTCGTATTGATGATTGGCGGCATCGCCCTGCTGGCCGATCACGGCCGTGGACGTGGGACGTACGTGCGTCGGATTCGCCGTGGTCTTGTAGTATTGGAATGGCTGGTGATGGGGAATGTAGTCGGCCTTCTTGGTATTGGTGATCAGCGAGGTGGTGCTGCGATTGCAGCCGGTCGATCCGTTCGGGTTGGTCTGGGTGAGATCGAATCCGCCCTCGAAGAATCCCCATGTCACGCCGGCGGTGTTCAGCAAGTCGCCGATGTTCTTGCCGCTCATGCTGAAGACTTCGCCGGTGGTGGTGGAGCATACATCGCCCGCTGGATCGGCGTCACTGATGTCGGTGAGCCCGTTGTAACCATCGCCGATTACAGAACCGGTGCCATTGGCGTTATTGATTACGCCGTTCGTCTGGCCCGAGATGAGGTTCAGTGCGCCAGGCGTAGAGGGGCCGTAATTCGTGTCGTAGGAGTTATCGCTCATGGCGTAGTGCTGGGCGTAGTTCCAGAGCGCTGTTACCGTGTTGCCGTCGTAGTACCCCATCACGAGGCCAGTCGTGGCTCCCACCCCGGAACCAGGCGGGGGACCAGCCGTACCGGTCGCCATCGGGAACAGATCCACGAGTCCGCTGTGGTAAGCCATCTGCTCCGCAAGATAGTTATGATCCTGGTCGTTGGTCGCGGCTTGGGAACGGTCCAGGCGAAATGGGGCAGTGGCCCCGGTGCCATTGGCGGTGTTGGTCGCATTGGCGTTGTTCGTCATGAACGCCGGACTCAGACCGTTGACGCTCGGCGTGTTCTGGTAGGCGTAGAAAGGCGGCTGGCCTTCCGGATTGCCGGCAAACGGGTAAGTGCCGAAGTAATGATCGAAGGAAACGTTTTCCTGAAAGATTACCACCAGGTGCTGAATCGGCGTGGATGGACCGGCGGCGGGCGCGGGTGTTTGCGCATAGGCGGCTCCGAGGCCGAGTGCGGCCACAAGGGCAGACACACGTATTCTCATGTTCTCTCCTCAGCTGTTTTTTCTGCAGTACTCTCTTGAGTGCAATGGGTGAAGAACTGAGTATATTCACCCAATGTCAAAGTACAGTGAATCTTCGGTCAATGATGAATGACAGAATGGTGGCAATTCGGTGACGCAGGATGTGGCGTTGGGGGAATTGCGGTCCTGATTCTGCCGATGGAGACTTTCCCCCCGGTACAGGCGTACGCTCTTCTCGATCCTGTATCGCCGCGAGGGCCAACAATTGAGCACCGTGGATGGGCTCGACCTGACTATCTGCAGACGGTATGCGCGAACGAACAGGAAGCCAATTTCTCACAGAGGCACAGAGAGCACGGAGAACAAAGAATTTTCTCTTCTCTGCGGCCTCTGCGTCTCTGCGAGGAACCTTGATTTTGTGTCCGGTGAAACTGGCGTATATCCTGTGATCGCGGTCAGCAATATGCGGCAAGGAGCCTTCCCAAGGGACGCTGGGCTCAGAAAAGAGCGTCACTCGCCAGTCCACCCATCATGACTCCTCGGCCTCTATCCCAACTTCTCGATATCGAGTTGGTCGCCCGCTTCGGTGCCGGTCTGCCGCGCGGTGCCGGGAGGAAGTTCGAGGATGGAATGCGCGGACAAGCACGCCGACAAACGCCACGGGCCTACGGCATGCCGCACCTTGCGCACTTTATGCTTGCGATCCACAAACACCAGGTCGATAGCGAATTTCATGAAAAAGGTGTGGACCGATTCGCATGGCACGATCCATAGCCCCGTGCCGGGGTCGAGGTGGGTATGCTTGAGCAGTCCGGTGCGGCGCTGCGCACTGGTGTCGGCGAGGGTGATGGCATCGCCCAGCACTGTGCCGCGGGTTTGATTG
>Ga0302326_10032358_pt1 | contig 10418 bp, 11 predicted proteins | sample Palsa_T0_3_FD_202264 | JGI IMG/M metagenome (GOLD analysis project Ga0302326, IMG submission 202264) | Peat permafrost microbial communities from Stordalen Mire near Abisko, Sweden - Palsa_T0_3 | ecosystem: Environmental > Terrestrial > Soil > Palsa > Peat permafrost | place: Sweden: Abisko... | reverse complement strand
GGTGTCATCGAGGCCGCGCACACAGCAGTACGTTGGCAAACGGTGTTCCTTCACGCATCGACATCACCTGACTGTCAAAGCCGCATTCGAACAGCAGCGTGCGCCACTCGCCGAGGCTGCGGCAATGCTGCCGGATCCAGCCGCGGCCGCGGGCCAGCGTGACTGCCTGGTCCCAGCATTGGCCGCATCGAAAGCGCAGGCCGGCGGCCGCATCGGCCACGCGCAACAGCAGCAAGCCGGCCGGCGGCAGCGCGGCGTGCACACGCGCCAGCAACCCGCGATGCGCGTCGGCCTCGATATAATGCAGGACATCCAGGATAACCACCGCATCGGCGGCGCCGAATTCGGCGCTGCGGATGTCGCCCTGGACGATTTCAGCTGCGCCCCCGAGCGCGCGCCGCGCACGCTCCACCGTGCGCGGCATCAGTTCGATGCCGCGTATCGACAGCGCGCGCGGAGCGGCCGGCCAGCCGTCGGGCCAGCACCCGTCCTCAGCGCAGCGCTCCGCGGCGCGCAGCACGGCGGCGAGCAGCCCGAGCCCGCAGCCCAGATCCAGCACCCGCTCGCGTCCCTGCAGCAGGCCGCGCTCGAGGATGGCGCGATAGGCCGGGTCGCCGGCGAGCTTGCCGCGTGCGAACTCGTAGGCAAAGCGCCCCACGATGCGGTATGGCGCGCGGGCCGCGTGCAGCAGAGCGGCCGGCATCGCCGCCTCGGTCATTGCAGCGCCTCGCGCAGCGTCACCGGCCGCAGCGAGTGCTGCGCGATGGCCTCGATCAGGCGCGGCAGCACTTCCAGCACCACCGGCGTGCCGCTGGGGCTGCGCGCCGCGTGGCCGTCGTGCAGCAGCAGGATGTCGCCGGCACGCAGATTGCGGCTCAAACGTGCCAGTACGCTGGTCGCGTCGCTGCTGACGGTGTCGAAGCCGCGTCGCGTCCAGCTGGTCAGTTGCAGGCCCTGGCGCTGCAGCACCGGATCCAGCAGTGGACTGCGCAGGCCCGCGGGCGCGCGGAAGAAGCGCGGTGCCGTGCCGCTGATCTGTGCCAGCACGTCCTGGGCACGCGCGATCTCGCGCCGCAGGCGCATCGGGCCGAGCAGCGAGAAATTGTGCTCGTGCCGGTAGCTGTGATTCTCGATCGCGTGGCCGGCCTGGATGCAGTCGCGCACGCAGGCGGCATGGCGCAGTGCGCGCTCGCCGATACAGAAGAACGTGGCGCGCACGCGGTGTTCGGCCAGAATCGCCAGCACCCGCGGTGTCACCTCGGGATCCGGCCCGTCATCGAGCGTGATCGCGATCTCCCCGCGGGCCGCGGCGGCCGCGGGTAGCCGCGTCCAGTTGGAACCCAGGGCGCTGCTGCGGGGCCACAGCCCCAATGCGGTGAGCTGCAGGTGATTGGCGATGACCGCGCCGAGAGTCCACGGCCACCAGTGTGGACGCAGCACCGTGAGCAGCAGGGCGCCGCCATGCAGCAGCGCCGATGCGCGCAGCAGCGGCGAGGGCTGCCAGTGGCGCGCGCGCCGCCCTGCCGGCGGCTCGTGGGGATCGGCCGGAATGCGCTGCCGGTCCGGGGCCGGCGGCAGTGCCTGGCTCAAAGGCCGGCTCCGTCGGGCACGCCGCTGCGCGGCCCGAGCAGGTCGAGAAAATTGTGCCAGAGCCGGCGCCAGACCGGCCAGTCGTGGCCCCCGGGAATCACCCGGGTGGTGCTCGCCGGCAAGGCGCGGGCCAGCAACTGCTGGGTGTCGGCAAAGCGATCCTCGCTGCCGAAGCCGAGAAACACGCGCGGCCCCGCCGCCGCGCGCAGGCCGCGCACATAGTCCCAGATGCGCCGATCATCGTCATCGTCGGCGAGCGCCGCGGGCTGCCAGCTCGCAAGGCTGTCGTGCGCGGCGACTTCGGTCGCCACGATGCGACTGCCCAGATACGGCCCCAGCAGGCACAGGCCGTCGAACGCGGCCCGGGCCTCGGCGGCGAAGCGCAACGCCATGAAACCTCCAAGCGATATGCCACCGAGCCACAGCGCGCCGCCGCGCTCGCGGGCGGGCGCGATGACCTCGGCCTGCAGCCGCGCCAGCCAGCTGCGGTCGCTCAGGTGCGCAAGCTCCGGGTCGGCCAGGATCAGCTCCGCCGCCAGTCCGCGATCGCGCAGCGCCTGATCAAAGCCGGCGCGAACAAATTCCTCGAGCTCATGATATGCCCCGGGCAGCAGCACGATGCGGGTGGCCAGCGCGCCGGGTGGTCCGCAAGGGATGATCTGCGTGCGCATCAGGCGGGTGCCAGCACGCTGCGCGGGGCCAGCAGCGCTGCGAACAGCAGCGCCAGCAAGGTGCCGGGGGCGACCGTGGCCCCCAGTGCGCTGAGCACCGGCACGCGTGCGAAGGCGAGCACTCCGAAACCGATGACGGTGCAGGCATTGGCGATCAGCAGCGAGGCGAGGGTCAGCGGCAGGGCGGCGCGATCGCTGTCGGCCGCGCGCCGGTCGAAGAACAATGCGTAGTTGGAGCCGACGGCGACGATCAGCAGCATGCCGATCAGATGCAGTATGGTCAGGCGCGTGCCGGCCAGGGCGAAGCCGGCGCCGACCGCCAGCACCGCGAGCAGCAGCGGCGCAATCACGCGCGCGGCGCGAGCCGGGCTGCGCAGAGCGATCAGCAGCAACAGCACGATGGCGCCCAATCCGGCCAGCGACAGGTGTACCGCTTCGGTGAGGTAGCTGGCGTAGAGCGCGTCGAGTTCCTGATTGATATTCATCACGAGTACCTGCCCTGGGGCGAGCGTAGCGAGCGCCGCGCGCACGCGCACGAGGTCGATATTGTCCGCTCCGGCGGCCGCACGCAGCGGCAGCAGTGCGTGCCATGTGCCGTCGCGGTGCCACAGCAGTGCATCCGCGGCCAGCGCAAACGAGGTGCCGTCGAGGTCCGCGCGGTTCAGCGGCGCCGCCAGGCGCGCCGCCGCCGCCTGCTGCAGGAACGGCTGCAGCGCTTCGGGCCGCAGCGCGAGGCCCGCCGCCGCCGCGCTCAGGCGCGCACCCAGGGGTGCTTCCGCCGGCAGGCTCGCGAGCCGCGCGGACTGCGTGGCCTGACTGGGCAGAAAGCGCGCGGTGCTGTCGTAGCCGGCGATGACGCCGGCGCCGATCAGCGCATCGAGCCGGCCACCGACCGCTTCGGACAGCTGCAATGCCGCCTGTTCGCTGTCGGCATTGACCACCACGAGAGTGCCGATATCGGGGGCGCCCAGATCGGCGCGCATGTTCGCATCCAGCGCCTGGGCTGCGGGGGATACCGGACTCAATGCCGACAGGTCGCGGTTCCACAGCCGCTCGCGCCCATGCAGCAGTACCAGCGCGCACAGCAACGCCAGGCCGGCCGCGGCGCTGGCCGCGGCCGGCAGCCGCACCCGGGCGATGAGGCGCGCGGCGGCCGCCCCGAGCGGGGTCAGGTCGGCGACCCGCAGCCCCACGGGCAGCAGCTGCGGCAACACGAAGCGCGTGACCGCGGCGGCGGCGATCAGGCCGCTGATCGAATACAGCCCGAGCTGCGCCAGTCCCGGAAAGCTCGAGGGCAGGAGCGAGGCGAAGCCGCATACCGAGGTCAGCACGCCGAGGCCGATGGTCCGCCACAGCGAGCGCACGGCGGCATCGCCGCGGGCGGCGGCGCGGCCGAGCCGCGACTGCACGAACAGGTAGATCGAGTAGTCCACCGATTCGCCGATCAGCGTGACCCCAAAGCCGAGCGTGATTCCATGGACGACGCCGAACCCTAAGGCCACCGCCGCGACGCCCACCAGAGCGCCGGAGGCGACCGGCAGCAAACCGAACAGCAGCGTCGGCAGCGAACGGTACACCAGCAGCAACAGCGTAACGATCAGAGTGGTGCTGAGCAGCGAGAGCCGCAGGGCCTCGTGCTCGATGGTTGCACGCGCCTCGACCGAGAACAGCGCCGGCCCGCTCAGCAGCAGATGCAGCGGCCCGGTCGCGCCCGGCGTGGCAGCCGTCGCGGTATCCAGCTCGCGCAGGCTGGCGGCGAATGCGGCGCGGATCAGGGCCAGCGCCTGGGCCTGAGCGTCGGTGTCGGAGCCCACGGCACGCGTCTGCGCGATCAGCAGCGCCCGTGCGCCGTCGCCCGAGCTCCACACGCCGTGATCACGGCGCGGCTGCGCGGCACCCTGAAATTCATCCATGACCTGCAGCGTCTCGCCGGTCGGATCGCTGACGAACAGCGACTTGGCCAGCAGCCCGGCGGGCGATGCCATGAACTCGAGGTTGTCCGCAATCGCCGCGCGCAGTCCGTCGACGCTGAAGCGCTCGGGGGTGACCGCGGCGCTGAGCTCGTAGCGGTGCTGAAATATGAATTCGCGATCCCGCTCCTGGCTCGCGGCCTCCCCATTGCTCAGGCTGACAAATTCCGGGCGCGCGCGCAGGTTCACGGCCAGCGCGTGCGAGACCTGCGCGCGTGTCGCACCGTCGGCGCCTTCGATGCCGATCAGGATCAGGCGTGAGGCCAGACCGTCGCGCAGCTGCTGCACCAGCAACTGCTGCGTGGCCGACGGCGAGCGCGGCAGAAATGCCGACAGATCGGCGCTGTAGCGTGCCCGCGCGACCACCAGCCCCGACAGCCCCAGCAGCGCCAGCCACAGTGACAGGCTCGCCAGACGCGTGCGGGTCATTCGCGCGGCGTGATGCGCATGACCGAGCGGTCGCCGTCGCTCTGCTGCACCTGTACCTCGCGCACGGCGTCGCCTTCGCCCTGCATGTCGATACGCTTGAGCGTAGCGGCGAGCTGCGCATCGCGCGGTTGCAGCCGCAGTTGCCAATGCGCGAGTGTGCCGCTGAAGTCGAGTTCGAAGGCGCGCTCGAGAGCGGCGCGGTCGCCGGCCAGTATGGCGCGGATGCTGTCGATCAGCGGGGCGAGCTGCGGATAATCCGCAAGCCGCAGCACCCGCCGGCGTTGACCGATCTGCAGCGTCACGATGCCATGATCGAGCACTACGGATTGTGGTCGCGGTGTGCTGGTGCGCTGTTCCAGATGATCGGGAGCGTCGTAGATCAGCAGGCCCGAGGACTCGAGCGGCTGCTTGAGCATCGACAGATATTTCGTCTCGCTGAAGTCGGCTTCGCCGTGCCGCCGCTGCGCCATCAGCGTCAGCAGGCTATCGAGCCCGGCGCCGGGCCCGCCTTCGGTTGCCTGCGCGGCGCCGCCGGTAGTCGCGGCCGCCAGCAGCAACCCAAGCGCCCACAGCGGCGGTTTCATCCGCGCGGCGGCTGCGGCTGCGGCGCGAGTCGCGTCAAGGCAGTCCCGGTGCTGCGCCAGAAGTCGAAGAAGTTGAACCAGTTGTACGGATCGCTGCGACAGTACTGCTCGAGCAGCGCCGCATAGCGCGTGACCGCCGCTTCGATCGCGGCCTGGCGGGCAGCTGCGGGCGTCGCCGAGAAATCGGCCAGCGCTTCGAACACGACGTGATAGCGATTGCCGCCGCGGTACAGTCCGAGCATGAAGATGACCCGACGCCGCAGCATCGCGGCCGCACGCATCGGTCCGGTCGGCAGATAGGCGGTGGCACCGAGGAAGGTCACGGGCAGCACACCCTCATCGCCGAAGCTGCGATCGGCCAGCATGCCCACCATCGCGCCCTGATCGAGGCGGGCGCGAATCTTCAGCATCGCGTCGATGTGGCCTACCGCGATGATCTCGGGCGGGTTGCGGGGTGCGAGCGCGGCCAGCATGGCGTTGAGCTTGCGGGCGTTGTCTTCGTACATGGTCATCGCCAATCCGAGTCCCGCCCGATGCTCGCCGATCCAGCGCAGCATCTCGAAGCTGCCCATGTGCGCGCCCATCAGAATGACGCCGCCGCCGGCAGCTACGACCTCGTTCATCAGCGGCTCGCCCTGCACTGAGACATCGAACAGGTCGTAGCGCTCGGCCAGCAGGTAGATGCGATCGTGGATGGCGGTGGCGAACGTCATGATCAGGCGAAAGCGGTCGCGCGCGCGCGGCTCGCGCCCCAACGCCCGCCGCAGGTAATCGCGCATGCAACGCCGCGCCTTGGGCGCGAACGCGAAGTAATAGCCGGCGATGAGGTACAGCAGCAGCCGTCCCGCCGGCCTGCCCAGGCGCACCGACAGGTAGGCCATGATGTGCAGGGCGGCCTGGCTGCCGCGCTCCGGGCGACGACGCCATTCGGCCATCGCATCGTCGCGCCCTGGCGCGAGCTGCGGGCTCGGGGCGCTCACGGCACCGCCATCGCGACCAGGCTCGCGGCCAGGCGGCGCTCGATGGTGCCGCTGGCCACCAGGGCATCGGCGGTGCGCAGCTCGAAGCGCGCGCGCCCGTCGGGCTGCAATTCGTACTCGAGCTGCAGCGCCTCGCCGGGACGCACGGCGCGGTGGTATTTGACCGTGCCGATATGCCACAGCAACGCCGACGCCGCGCCCGTTGCGCGCGACGGCAGCGCGCGATTGGCCGGTTCCGCGACCTCTATGGCATGCAGGGCCTCATCGAGCAGCACCACCCCCGGCACCACGGGAAAGCCCGGAAAATGACCAGCCAGCGCCGGATGATCGGGCGTGATGTGCAGCCGCAGACTTTGCCGGCTCATGCAAATAAATGTGCCTGCTGCAGCGCCGCCTGCGCCGTCAGGGTGCGCAGCGTGTGCAGCGGCAATTTGCCGGTGGCGTTACGTGGCAACTGCTCGACCAGCAGCAGCGGGCGCGGCAGGAATACCGGATCGATGCGTGCGCGCAGGGCCTGGATGATCTGTGCGGCATCGAGCCTTGGGGCGACGACCAGCGCGGCGAGCCGCGCGACACCGGCGAGCGAGGCTTCGGTATCCTCGCGCACGAAGAACGCGCCATCGATGACGCCCGGAATCGCATTGAGCTGGTGGTTAAGGTAGGCGAGCGAGCTGCGCTTGCCGGCGATGTTGACCAGATCGGCCGTCCGCCCGTGCAGCAGAAAGCGCTCATCGCCGATCGGCTCGAGCACATCGGCCAGCGCGGTCGGCTGCTCGACGTGTCCGCCCTGCGCCGAGCACTGGCCGTCGCTGAGCGTGAGCCGCACGCCGGGCCAGAGCCGCCATTGGTCCTCGAGCGCGGTGCGGCGGCTGGCCATCTGCCCGGTTTCGGTCGAACCATAAATCTCCAGCACCGGGGCCCCATAGCGGCTCTCGACCTCACGGGCCAGATTGGCTGGCAACATCGCCGTGGCCGATACGATCAGCTCGAGCGCCGGCAGCGCCAGCTCAGCGCTGAGCAGCGCGCGCAGATGCACCGGAGTGGAAATCAACACGCGCGGCCGGGGCAGGCCGCTCAGTGCCGCGACAATATCGGCCGGGAAGAACGGACGCTCGGCACACAGCGCGCCGCCACTGTGCCATGGCAGCAGTACCGTGGATTCAAAGCCGTACATATGCTGCGCGGGCACGGTGCCGAGGATCGCGCAGCCGGCCAGATCAATCGGCGGCAGGCGCGTTACTTCGGCGCGCACGCACTGCACCAGCCGGCCCCAGGTCTTGGCGTGCGGCACCGGCGTGCCGGAGGAGCCGGAGGTAAACACGTAAGCGGCCAGTTGCCCGGCGTCGATCTGCGGTACCAAGAACCGGCTCGGCTCGGGCGCAGCGCCTGCGGCCGGCGCGGGCGCTTCACCGCACAGCAGTTGCGGCAGCTCGATCGCGCAGTGCGGGTCGTCGCTGAGACAGAACACGTCCGGCGCAAACGCGCGCAGGTGCCGGATAACCTCCGGAGTGTGCGTCGACGGCAGGATGCTGCACTTGCCAGTTACCAGACTGGCCGCAAGCCCGACCGCGAAGCAATAACGATCGGCACAGAAGTTGAGTACGTGCGTGCCCGCGGGCAGCCGCGCCACCAGCGCGCGCACATCGTCGAGGAACCGAGCTGCGGTAATCGCCAGGCCGCGTCGAAAGGCAATGACGGCAGCGGGCTGGTCGTGCGCAATGAGTGGCAACGCGGACATACGCTGTCAACGACGCTTCAGCAGCGCGGTGCCGTTTCAGTGCGGGCGGCGTTGGCGGCCGCGATCGGACCACGACGCGACCGGTTGCGGGTCACTTGACTCTCTGCTCGGCCACGTACTGGGCGAAATGCCGCAACGACCGAAAGATGCGCGCGTTCTCCTGATTGTCGGCACGCAACTGCACGCCATACTGCTTGGAGACGATGAGGGCGATCTCCAGGATGTCGATAGAGTCGAGTCCGAGCCCCTCGCCGTACAGCGGGGCTTCGGGATCGATCTCGTCCGGCTGCAGAGGTAAATTGAGTCCCTTGACGATCAGTTGCGCAATCTCGCTCTCCAGCCCGAGCGCATCGATCTGCGGATTGGCCTGTGTGGGCAATGCTTGTTCCGACATGATGGGGTGGTTGTCTCCGGCCCGGATAAGGCCTTGAATGCCTAGGCCGGCGCACCGCTTATCTAGTCAAATCGCCGCGCATTATATCGGGATTGCCAGCGGCGTGAGCGAGTTTCAACCCCACAGCCGCCGCCACGCCAGCAGCGGCAGGCGCAGCCAGAAGCCTGTAAAAAGTCGCATATGCATCCAGGTGAGCAGCGCATTATCGCGCCAGTAATTGAAGTGCGATACGCCGCCTTCCTCCGGGCGGAAATAGCGCACCGGCGCCCGGATATTGCGCGGCCGCAGCCCGCGCCAGCACAGGCGCACCGCGGCCTCGGCATCGAAGTCGAAGCGCTGCATCCAGGGCTGGTAGCGCATGACGCGCAGCAGCGGCTCGACGGGATAGACCCGAAACCCGAACAGGGAATCGTGCACGCCGGCCCACAGCGTCTCGACGTTGACCCAGAAGTTCGACAGCTTGCGGCCCTGCACCCGCAGCGCCGGGGCACTGGCGTCGAACACCGGCTCACCCAGAATCAGTGCGGCGGGTTCGGCCAGCGACGCGGCCATGAAACGGCCTATATGCTCAGCGGAATGCTGGCCGTCGGAATCCATGGTGAGCACATGCGTGAAGCCTGCGGCCCGGGCGGCGCGCGCACCGTGAGCGACGGCCGCGCCCTTGCCGCGGTTGCGCGCCAGCGCCAGCACACGCAGTCCCGGGTCTTGTTGCGCCATGGCGGCCAGCCGCGCCGCGCTGTCGTCGGTACTGCCATCGACCACCACCCAGACCGGATTCCAATGCGCGCGCGCCGCGCTCACGGTCTCGAATACCCTGGGTCCCGGGTTGTAGCTGGGGATCAGCACCAGGTGCGTGGCCGAGGGCGTGGTCAGTGGCACGTCGGGCCGCCGCCGATCCGTCGCGCCAGTCCCCCTGCCGGCAGCTCGTTGCGGTAGTGCCGTTCGAGCTCGGCCACGAATGCATCCACGTCGGGCGACGGATCGAAACGCCGCCCGAGGCGCAGGCGATCGCTGATCGGCAGCGCTGGCCGCATACCGAAGCGCCAGCCCTTGCGCAGCAATGGCGAATCGGTATCGATGATGAGCGTCTGCACCGGCACCCGGGCATGTTTGGCGCTGACGCCGATGCTCTTCTTGAACCGATTGACCGGTGCGCTCTCGGTGCGCGTGCCTTCGGGAAACAGCAGCAGCACCGCGCCGTGCCGCAGGTCGCTGACCGCCTCGCGCACCTTCTGCAGCGCGGAGCCATTGCGGATAAGCAGGGCGAGCCAACGAATATAGAGACGAAAGCCGGCCATAATGCCCAAGCCCCCGCAGGCGATTGCGCGCCGGCGCGGCAACAGCGCATACAGCGGCAAGGCGAGCAGCGAGCAGCTCAGGCACAGCAGCCCGAACAGCAGCATCGAGCCGTAGAATGCCGAGTATTCATATCCGGCTTGCAGCAGCGCTCCGGCCGCTCCGGCATCGCCAGGGCCGCGAACTTCATTCATCGCTGTCGACCACTCTGGAAGAGGCGCTGATCATCCACACGATACCGAGTCCGCCCGACCAATAGCTGCGTTGCTGCACCAGCGGACTGTCGTTGAAGACCGCTCCCTGCAGCCAATCATGGCGCAGATAGGCGCCGATCCAATAATTGGGGAAGCGCTTGCTGATCGCCACCAGCAGCTGCGTGCCGCCATAGCCGCCCGGAGCTTCATAGGTCGGCCGCGTCGGCGTGGCGTACTGCGGAGCCACCGCATAAAAATACTCGTCATAACGGCGCTGGGCATACAGCGGGCCGGCGAGCACCCCCAGATTCCAGCCGGCCACCGGGCCGATACCGCGGTAATCGAGACTGAGATTCGGCGCGAACACCCAGCCGATCGAGCGCGGCGGCGAGGCAACGGTGATGGCGTTGCGGACCGGCGTGCGCACATCGAGCCGCAACCGTTCATCCGCGCCGCGCCACAGATGCCACTGCAGCGAGGGGCCGAGCTCGAGCGTCGGATCGAGATTGGGCATGCCGGCGCGAGGTGCGCTGCTGCGGCTGAACACCGGCGCCGTGGCATTGAGGCTGATG
>Ga0302326_10032354_pt1 | contig 10420 bp, 13 predicted proteins | sample Palsa_T0_3_FD_202264 | JGI IMG/M metagenome (GOLD analysis project Ga0302326, IMG submission 202264) | Peat permafrost microbial communities from Stordalen Mire near Abisko, Sweden - Palsa_T0_3 | ecosystem: Environmental > Terrestrial > Soil > Palsa > Peat permafrost | place: Sweden: Abisko... | reverse complement strand
CCAAACAGATACAATGCCAATACGTCATGCGGGCGAACCAGCTCCCCCGCGAGATGCAATTCGCGTCCCTCTCCAATTCCAATTCCAGTTCTTCATCATTCTGGGGCACCCGCACCCGATCCAGATAGAATTCGCGTTCCTCTGCAATTCTAGCTCTAGTTCTTCTTCATGCTGGGACCCAACTCCAGCTCAAGATACAGCGTTTCCCACCAATTCCAATTCGAGTTCTAGATCTTCATGCCAGCTCCAGCTCGAGAAAACAATTCGCGTTCCCCTCCAATGCCAATTCGAGTTCTGTCGCACCGATTCGAGAAAACAATTTCGCCCAAATCGACTACTCCTTCATCGCGCTGGCGCACCCGCTCCAGCTCGAAATTCAATTCGCGTTTCCACCAATAGTTCTTCATGCTAACGCACCAGTTCCTGCGCGAGATACACTTCGCGTTCCTCTGCAATTTCCACTGTTCAGCATCATGCCAGCGCACCAGCACTCTGCACGAAATACAATTTGCGTTCCTCTGCAATTCGAGTTCTTCATGCTGGCGGACAGGTACCTGCTAACGAGATTCAATTCGCCTTTCCCTCGAATACGCGTCCCCTCCAATTCCAATTCGACCAGCGCACCAACTCCGGCTCGTCGCGTTCACTCCAATTTCAACTGTTCTTCATCATGCTGGCGCAGAACTTCTCTGACTTGTAATGTCTCATTGGTTCGCCTGGTCCCCGACATTAGTGGAACATCGAAATGATCCCTTGGATGCAATTCCTCCGGCACGCTGATCCGACGGACTTCAGATATCGGACTCGTTGCTGCATCCCACATGGACCGTGTACTGCATATGCGCCATCTTTAGCGCGAGAAGACAATTTGCGTTCCCCTCCAATTCGAGTTCATCATGCTGGCGTACGAGTTCCTCCACGAGATACAATTCGCCCTCCAATTCAAGTTCATCATGCTGGGGCACCAGTGCGTTTCCCTTGAATTCGCGTTTCCCTCGAATTCGAGTTCATCATGCTGGCGCACCAGCCAGTTCGGAATTCCAATTCTAGTTCTTCATCGTGCCAGCGCACCGGTACCTGCCAACGAAAGAGAATTCGCAATTCTAGTTCTTCCCTGGCCCACCAACTCCAGCTCGAGAAAACAATTCGCGTTCCCTCCAATTCGCTCCAATTCTAGTTCTTTATCATGGTGGCGCACCAACTCCAGCTCAAGTTCGTCTCCAAATTCATGATCCTGGCGCAGCAGCTCCAGCTCGAGAAAAAAAATCGCTTTTCCGTCCAATCCGCGTTCTCCTTGAATTCCAACTCATCTTCATCAATTCACTTTTCCTTCCAATTCGAAGTTCCTGCACGAGGTACAATTCGCGTTTCCCTCCAAATCCAACTTTCCTTCTTCGAAGCTCCACCTCAAGATACAAAAGTTGGCGCTTCCTCCAATTCGTGTTCCTCTGCAATTCTAGTTCATGATGCTCGCGCGCAGCTCCAGCTCGAGCAAACAATTCGTGTTCCCCCAATTCGCAGTTCCAAATGAGGTTCTTTATCCTGGCCCGCCAACTCTAGCTCCAGATACATTTCGCGTTCCCTCCAATTCGCGTTTCCATCCAATTCTAGTTCTCATTCTTCTAATTCATGCCAGCGCACCAGTTCTTGCATCAGATACAACGCGTTCCCTCCAATTCCACTTCGAGTTCATCATGCTGGCGCACCAGCAGCTGCAAAACGAGATACAGTTCGCTTCATGCTGGCGCATCACCTCCAGCTCGAGAGTCACTTCGCAATTCCAATTCAAGTTCTGTGCTGGCGCCCCAACTCCCTCGCGAGAGATACAATTCACGTCCCTCTCCAAATCCAACTCATCTTCATCATGCTGGCACTCCACCACTTGCATAAGATACAATTCGCGTTCTCACCCAATTCGAATTCGAACTTTCCTTCTTCGAATTCATGCTGGCGGCACAAATCCGACTCGTCGCGTTCTCTCCAATTCCAACTGTTCTTCATCGTACCGGCACGCCACTGGCAGCCACCGCTCGAGAAGACAATTCGTGTTCCCCTCCATTTCGAGATACAATTCGCGTTTCCCTCCGATTCGAGTTCTTCATGATGCAAGCGCATTAGCTCCAGCTCGAGATACAATACGCGTTTCCCTCCCATTCGAACTTTCCTTCGTCGAATTAATCCTGGAGCGCCAGCTCGAGCTTGAGATACATTTCGTGTGCATTTCCAATTGCAGCTCATCATGCTGGCGCGGCAGCTTCAGCTCGAGAAAACAATTCGCGTTTCCCTCAATTCGAACTTTCCTTCTTGGAATTCATGCCAGCGTACCAACTCTGACACGCGATACAATTCGCGTTTCTCTGCAATTCGCGTTTCCCTCCAATTCGCGTTTCCCCCCAATTCGCGTTTCCCTCCAATTCGCGTTTCCCCCAAATTCGCGTTTCTCTCAACTTACCTGCGCACCAGCTTCAACTCGAGAAAACAATTCGCGTTCCTCTCCAAATCCATTTCTGATTCGTCATGCTATCGCGCCAGCTCCATCTCGAGAAAACAATTCATGTTTCCCTCCAATTCGTGGTTCCATCCAATTCGCGTTTCCACACAATTCGCGTTCCCGCCAATCTGAATTCGAGTTCTTCATGCAGTTCCTGCCCCAATTCGAATTCTTGATCATGCTGTATGCGGAGATACAGTTCGTGTTTTCCTCTAATTCCAATTCGAGTTCATCAGCGTTTGCCTCCAATTCGCGTTCCTCTTCAAATCCACTTCTCATTCATCATGCCGGCACGCCAGCTCCAGCTCGAGAAAACAATTCGCGTTCCCCCCAATTCGAATTCGATATTCATGTCAGCGCACCAACTCCTGCGCGAGTTTCCCCCCAATTCGAATTCTTCAGCATGCTAGGGAACAAACTCCAGCTCGAGATACAGTTCGCGTTTTCCTCCAATTCGCCCAATTCCAATTCGGGTCCTTCATGCTGGCGTACCAACTCCAGCTCAAGTTCCCCTCCAAATCCAACTCATCGACATGATGCTGGCGCACCAGCTCCATCTGGAGATACTCTTCGCGTTTCCAATTCTCGTTCTTCGCTGGGGCACCAACTCCCCCGCGAGATAGACTTTCCTCTCCAATTCCAATTCCCATGGTGGTGCACCAGATCCAGCTCGAGAAAACAATTCGCGGTTCCCTCCAATTCGAACTTGCCTTCTTCGAATTCATGCTAGGGCACCGGTTCCCCCGCGAGACCCGCGTCGCGTTTCCCTCCAATTCAAACTTTCCTTCTTCGAATTCATGCCAGCGTACTGACTCCAACACGAGATACAATTCCCTTTTCTCTGCAATTTGCGTTCCCCCCCGATTCGCTTTCCCCCCAATTCCAATTCTAGTTCTCCTTCATCAGAGCTCGAGCTCGAGAAAACAATTCACGTTTCCCACCAATTCGAACTTTCCTTCTTCGAATTCATGCTAGCGTAGTACCAACTCCAACACGAGATACAATTCCCAATTCACGTTTCCCTCCAATTTGCGTTTCCCTCCAAATCCAACTCATCTTCATGATCCTGGCGCGCCTGCTCTCGCGCACCCTTAGTCAACGCGAAGGAGACCCTACAAGCGCAGAGAGGTTCTTGGAGCTTCGACAGGGGGAAGGAGATCAAGAAGATGATAGAGCGCAGGACGTTGATGAGCCAGCGCGAGATGAAAATGAAGAGAATAGGGATACCCAGGAGACGCGAAGGGGCGATCGCAGGCTCTGGAGTCTCCGACACGCCGGCACCAAACATGAGCCAAAAATCCGACATGATACCCAATATTACGAGAAAATGAGCTGGAGATACTCAACGCAAAGCGCGCATGAAGACGAAGATTCAGCACGATCCCCAACATTACGAAACCATTAGAAAGATACCTGCGCGCGAAAAGCATGAGGACGAATTCGAAGAGAAGATAAAGGAGAATTCGCAAATGTATGTAGTACCCACGCCGTCATGACGGATTTGGAGCTGTTTGAGGACATCGTGGCTGCGAGCCTGCGATTCACTGCAAGGGCCTCTGATACCATGCATATGTGCCTTACGGAGTATCAAATGGACCTGGGCGATTTCAAAAACGCGTCAACAGGCTCTTGGCCAAACATGTCCAAAAAGGACATTTGCCAGCGATAGAGAGACTCACAACGACAATTTCGTGGACATCCACACCCACCTGCTTCACCTGCTTCACCTGCTTCACGCTTCACACATGAAGCAATCCCACTCTCGCCCATCCAATAAAAATGGTCCCCCACCCGGTGGGGATTCCATCCATTGTTTGTTGTTCGATATTTATCAAGGGAGTCACGGGGACGGCTCTTACGGTCGTCGGTGGTCCCTTCTCTTTGTCCTTGTTCTGATGGTAGCTCGCATTTGACTAGTACTACCTGCTCGTCTTTTTCTCGTCGTGGTTGTGGTCGTCTTGTAACACACTCCTCCAGGATCAACATAAGTATCCGCTCCCCCTCTCCCCCGCTCCCTGCCTGCTTCCCGCCATGATCTATCGCTAACAGTAGCTACCCCGCCCTCCTCCAACGTCAACCGAACCGAAACCAAAATAAACAACGACGCAGAACGAATACCCTGCACCGTCGACTCCCAGGGACCGCGCCTCCATCTGCTCTTCATTAATTCCCGTTGACTCCCCATGGACCGCGCCTTACTCCTCTCTCTGCATTCCTGTGGACTCCCATGGAAAGCACCCTACTCCTCTTTCTGCAATCTCGTCGACTCCCATGGAAAGCACCTTACTCCTCTCTCTGCAATCCCGTCGACTCCCCGTGAAGAGCGCCTTACTCTGCTCTCTACATTCCCGTCCTCACATCGATGAATGCCGGCCTTTGTTTCCTCCTCCTCCTCCCTTCCCTCGCCCCCTCGCCTGCTTCTTCGAAGACTCTTACCCCGCACGCACGTCGACGACCCTTTATCCTTTCACGCCCTTTATCCTTTCACGCCCTTTATCCTTCCCATGCCCTTTATCCTTCCCATGCCGACGAACCCTTCTCAATTGCATTCGCTGCTCCCCCACCACACGACGACCTCGACGACGACGACGATGTACCCCATCGCGAGTGTATTCCCGCCACTACTGTATCCCTTTTTGACTTCCCGCTATCAACTTGAAGCATGGCTGTTCACCGCCAGTCACTCGGATAGGTGCTCTCCCAAACGGGATCCCAACGCCACAACTGACATCCAATCCCGGTGTCAATTGTCATCATCTTTTGCCTTTCCCTGCCACAGCGCGAGTCCTATTCTGAGGAGACCAATTTATCTGAGCAGCAATTTGAGAATCGGTCGCGCTGTCCCAACTCAGATTCTCGATTCTCCAGGCCACGGTGCCTGCGTCTGCTCATGCGCCAGCACTCGCACCCGCTGCATTCTCTTCGCAAGATTGGCCAATCTCTGGAACTTGAACTGAGCCAGCCACCTTCGCACTCTCGCAAACTCGTTTTCCAAAACGCTTTCAACATCAACAAACTATCATTCTTCTTTCATCAACTGTTTCTCAATACACAACACATGTTCAAATTACCCTTTGACAATGCCACGCGCCTTGCTGTCCGTTGTGTCGATTCAGTTAGGCGGTGTATGTGTTGCGTAATACAATCGTCGTCCGAGCCGAAGAGAACGAGTATTACTCACCGCCATTGAATGGGACAACTAGGGCGCATGGCATTGTCAAATATATTCATGTCCAGAGGTATGCCGTCCCCCCTCTGTCGCGATGACCCTGCTTATTCCTTATCGAGGCGTTCCAAAAACATTTGCAGGCTCCGTCCAATACCTCCTACTCCAACTAGCCAAGCGAGGTTAAAGACATCCACAGAGGTACCAAGATATTTTGGTACTGTGGGTTCATGTCTCGTCTTGGTGCCTCTGTGGATGGAATTTGGAGTAGGAGGTAAATGGTGGTTGGTCATCCCTCCGTGCTTCCGAGTCAGCTCGCTCCCGCTGGCATACCAACTCGAGATATCGGAGACACGAATGTTTCAAGAAACAGCCATGCAGCTTATTCTCCAGCTTAGTCGAGCGGGGATTCCGTTGCGGAGCATTATGTCTTGCTCCTACAACACGTCGACATTGATCACAAGCTATTATCACGGATTGTCCGGCATGGAATTTCCAACAGCCTTCAATGCTACTCCAGCTCACATGCTCCACGAATAAATTATTTCACCTCACAATTCCGCCATCCCTCAGCATTTAGTATTCTCCAGATCCAGCTCCATTGCAGACAGCACACTCCAGGGTAACTGCGTTGGCCACCCGGTCAGGTCATTCTCCATACTCCACCGCTGCGGCTCCGGATAGTCAGATCCATCTCGAAAGCCATCGGAAAATCTCTGACATGGCATAGAGCCCAGAACCGTACCTTCACAAGGGAGAGTCTGCTAGATGTCCCCCCAGCTCCCGGCGTTCGGGGTTGCATTCCCCAGTTCCGGTGCACGAGTCAGACTCCCTCCGACCGCAAACTTCAAAAACGACAACCATCACACCTCCCTGGAATTCATAATCGATCTCTTCAACAACGGCCATTCTCAGACTTGGCCGATTGAAATACAACTTGAATCGGTTACCCACTAATTCCGCCGACGTCTCCGCCATGTTTGGGCCGAATGCAACACCAGTGGAACAGCGTGCAATCCACAGCTCCCGTACTAAGGTTGCGCGATTCCATCTTCGGTCCGTTCCGGCTCCAGCCGAGGGGGTATTTTGTAGTCGTTCGCAGCGAAGGTATTGTGACGTTACTGTATGGTGCCAAAATGGCGGAACCAGACGTTTCTGCCATTTCCGCACCACACAATAACGTCACGTGGCTCAACACAGTCGGCAATGTTATATTGGTGCCTCTCCGCTCTAATCACAAGTTTGGTTCCGCCGCTCAAAGTCTAGTTCGCAGGCAAATTTCCAGCCTCTAAATTCAGCTTAGTTCGTATTCTCCAGCGGGGTTCACTGATTCTTCCTTAGCATTCTCAGAGTGAAAGGGCGTGGACATTCTTCCATGTCATCAGGCGGTTGTTTTATCTCACGGTAACATCCACGGATGCCCCCGTGGTCCTAAATGTCCGAGTCCTCTCGTGTGCAACGAGATCAAAGAGATCGTCACAGAACTCGGCCCTAACAGCTCGAGCGCGAATTAACCTTTTACCTCCGTTCCGGTTCCCGCGCAGTAAATCAGCGGTATCTAGCGCATGCTCAGGGGTGCAGCCTTTAGGGGGCGTCCTATAGTATCCAGCTCGGTCTATTGGCGCGCATGCTCCAGCCCGTGAAACATCCCCACAGCAAAGCTCTCTATTCCTCACGGGGCCCGCAAAATGTGAACATCGGCCCGCTCTATCTCAGCTCCCGGTTCGCAACCGGCGGTAGCAAATGGTTCAAGTAATATGCAGACTCGTGCTGAAGCATTGAGGATGGCCGAGGTTTACCGCCTCGAGACTGTGGAATTCGTTGGTGACCACAGTCAAGACAGCGCCGCTATTTTCGAACAAGACACAGAACGGCGGTCGCATCAGTGTGGATTCCACGACATCTTGCAGCTACTCGCGCTCCGGGGACAAATTTTGCAGCATAGCTCCATCTCGGGGCCACTGCATCTCGGGCTCACGCCCGGGGGTATTCTGCAGTATTGTCTTCACTCTTATTCTTCATGCAACCCCCCGGTCTAGCACGGAATCTCCAACACGGTTACTCCCGCTTCGGCTGCCCCATCCGAGATCCAGAGCAATTGTTTCGCCGACTTCGACGTTTCAACATAGACAAGCGTCACTTCTTTTCTTGACCTGGCACCGCGCAAAGGTCTCCCTCCAGCGAACATTGTACAGCGCAACCCCTCCAGGTCTCGGGGATATACATCTCCATCCGCCCGTCATCTTACGGCCACTGGGGTGGGTATTCTCCAACACGTTTCAACATGGAGCGCTCGACTAGTACGAATTTTGCAGTAATTCCCTCAATGCTCCCAATCGTTCAACCTTAAAAAGACTGCCGAAAATTGGGAGCATGCAACTTATGCCATGTTATAATTCTCCCTAGTAAAAATCACTAACAGTCTCCGCACCGGCTTCGTATTCCATGCAATCATCGTCGACTCTTTCGATCTGATGGCTGTCCCGTCGCTCACTCGTGCAAACATGGCTGTTGGCTGGGTATCTCGCTCAATTCTCGTCATGAACATTCCGCAACCGGCCGTCATACAATTTCGGAACGCAAAAACCAATATTTAAATCCCGCTGGTCCTCAGGCGAAACACAACTGCCGCGTTAATTTTTGAGACGGCCGTTTTGTTGTAGTCGCTCGTGTTAGGAAGGTCGAACGTTTGGATTGTGGTACAAAGAGTGGGGGCCGAACTTGAGGCACAGAAGTCGCGAATTCCGACTAGACAGAGGGATCTCCCTGCACCAGTGTTCGGAATTGATCTCGCGCCGGCGGCGTCCCCCATCAGCTGGTGCAATTGTGTGGATCTTTTCCGATTTCCTACTTCATCGGCTTGACCCGGCCTGGCATGCCACCTCCGACACAAACTTCTCGCGTCCCACAAAACCACACAAAGCCAAAAGCCGAAAATCCCGCCTGGAACAAGAAAATCCATGATACTATCGACGATCACGACAGACAATTACAAGAGACATCAAAGGGAAGTGATTTTGTCGCCGAAAGCAAAATGGACAAATGATTCGGACAGATGTCTATGCACACCTTCTGAGTTAACTAACGCAACCCCCCAAGTCCTACGAAACTACAACAAAACAATCCACGCGCTCTTTGACGTCCTGCCTCCTCATGGATCCGCTATTGAATTCCCGACCACGTCACCGGAAGCCAACACGACCATCCCGCAACCGACGAATCATTGGAGGGGACCGCTCATACCACGCTTCACGACCTCAGTGTCCGTGGTCTCTTCCATTTCGAGGTGCTTCAGAGCTATGTCAACAATGCATGCGCAAAGAGTCGTGATCATCAGAAACCTCGCGGTCAGCGAGATCCTTGGTCGACCCACAGTAGTCCAAGAAAGTGTAACAAAAATGCGCCCTTATGAGATAAATATCTACAACTCTTTTATCAGACCCAAGCGAGACAGAACTATACCGTTCAAAGTCCACTTCTGTAAGTGCTTTGCCGCTAATGATATAAGGCCCCGTATGGCCGGCAAATCGTCTCACAAAAGAGGTAAGACACAAGCGAGAATTTTTTGGCTGCTAGTGCTTTGCGTCAGCAGGCGGCTTCGTGCTTGTCTCCCCCTTTAACACCGGAGCGGCGCAACTATCAACGATCTGCGTCACGGTTACCCAGACGCTGCCCATCGCGGAGAATACTGTCGCCGCAAAATAGACGGAAGACTACAAATCCAAGTCCCCGACGACGGTTTAACAATTCTGAAACGAAAAATACTAGTACTACATCCTGCCACTCAAGAAAATACTACGTCACCTCAGGTATGTCCCCCAGGACCCCACATGCCCATGCTCATGCCACGCCCCAAGTATACTGACGGTACTAGACGAGTCAAAAAGTCGACATGTAAACCTCCATCGACTCAAACATCACCGCATCACAGACTTGTAACCTCCATCAACAAAATCAAGTCTGACTCTGCCTCCCAAGTTGCATTATCAACAACAAAGAAAACCGTCGCAGCCTTTGCACTTCTCGCGCACAAAGTTGCATGTCCGGCCGCATCATTTTGTGTATCCCAATGGGTTTGGATCAAGATACATATCGGCGGTGGCGTCGGCGGACCCGGCATTTCCGTAACGGTGTCAAAATTGGCGTCCCCCGTAATAGGGCCATGACAAAGAAAATAGCCCTAGTAAATAATTACCCACCTTCTTTCTGACTTCATCACGGACCAGCTGTCACATCGGCTCTCCACATCGATCTGCTCGCCTGCTGAGAGACGAGGCGCGAGAATGAGAACGCGAGGACGAGAGTGAGAAACGCAGGAACGAGAATGAGAACGCGAACGCGAAGACGAGGACGCAGTTGCTGTATTCAACTGAGCCGTTACAGGGGACGTGGCTAGCTGAAGCAGAGGCATGGCAGATTACTGTTATTGCAACGCATGGGGAACACGGCTAGCCTCAAGGAACCGAGGACAAGGCCTGGCGACAGATATGAGAACTGGAACGCAGACGAGGACGAGGAACCAGTGGCGAGGACTGCGACATGGCTTGCATTGGCGAGGAAGGAACGAGAATGAGAACGAGAAAGGGGGTTGGGGAGATTGCAAACTGTCAATGACTGAGGGGCGAGACCTCTATTCCAGGTGGAGGCGGAGGGAGGCTCGAGGGGGCCTAAGGAGGCCTAAAGAGGCTGGAAGGGGCGGAAGGAGGCTCGCCAGTGCCAGGGACAAATTCCCAACATCGCCTTCCCAAGAATCAAAACAAACA
>Ga0302326_10032353_pt1 | contig 10420 bp, 13 predicted proteins | sample Palsa_T0_3_FD_202264 | JGI IMG/M metagenome (GOLD analysis project Ga0302326, IMG submission 202264) | Peat permafrost microbial communities from Stordalen Mire near Abisko, Sweden - Palsa_T0_3 | ecosystem: Environmental > Terrestrial > Soil > Palsa > Peat permafrost | place: Sweden: Abisko... | reverse complement strand
TTGCGCACATTCCTCTTCGACGGGACGATCGTGGCCGCCCGTCTGGTCGGCGGGCAGGTCAGGCTGGTGTTGCAAACCGACGGGCCTCGGATCACCTTCGTCACCCCTTCGTCGACGGGCAGCAGCGACGCCGCCACCGCCGCCAACCGGTCGTTGATCGCGGGCAGCACTCTCGACGAGTGGCTCCCCGCGTGGCAGGTCGAGAATCCCGACGGCAGCACGACGGCCCTGCAACCCGTCGCCTCGTGCGACTCCGTCGCCCGGCCCCAGCAGGCCAGCGGCCTGTCCACCATTAGCATCCTGTCACTAGACCCGACTAGCAGTGCTCCCGGCCCGGGAATGTCGGTCGTGGCGGCCGGTGACACGGTCTACGCCACCGCGGACCAGATCTACGTCGCCGGACCGGCCGGAAATAACCCCTACCCGGACGCGGGAGTGGTTCAGTACGGATGCTGCACCGTGATGCCCCCCCATGGAGCCTCGACGCGAATTTATGCCTTCGAGACGCCAACGTCGGGCCCGCCGGTGTTCGAAGGGGCCGGTTCGGTGCCGGGGTGGCTGATCAACTCCTACGCCATGGACGAGGACTCCAACGGCCTCTTGCGGGTGGCGTCCACCTCGCAGTCGTCTGCCGGGACCACCGAGTCTCAGATCACGGTTCTCAGCGATTCCCGCGGGCATCTGGCAGAGGTGGGAACCGCCGGCGGCCTCGGGCGGGGGGAGTACATCCGGGCTGTCCGTTTCATCGGCGAACAGGCCTATGTGGTGACCTTCCAGACATTCGACCCGCTCTACATCGTCGATCTGAGCGATCCCCACCAGCCGGTACTGGCCGGCCATTTGGACCAGCCCGGCTTCTCCGAGTTCCTCTACCCCCTCCCCGGCCAGCGACTTCTCGGCGTCGGCGTCCAGCTGAGCGACGACGAGCCCTCGGGGCTGATCGTTGCGACCTACGACGTGTCCAACCCGGCCCAGCCCCGCCGCCTCGACTCGTCAGTCCTCGCGTCGGGCTACCAGTACGTGGCCCAAGGGTACGACCCCCACGCCTTCCTCTACTGGTCGCCGGTCAACCTGGCGTTGGTGGCCGTCCCCAGCGACGGAACATACACAGGATCGGGGGGCGGCTCCTCCGCCGTCGCGGCCTACCAGATCGGCGCCGGCGGGCAGCTGACGCGTACCGCCACGCTCAGCCACGGCACGGACCTGGCGACCCGCTCCGTGGTAATCGGAAGCCAAGTGTGGGCCATCACCAGCGGCGGAGTCGTGACGGCGGACCTGACGGACCTGCCGGCCACTACCTGGCACCCTTACTGATACCCCAGCCGGCTCTTGCCGCCGGCCTCACCGTCGGGTCCCTCGACCTGCTCCGCAACACGGTGATCGTCACCCAGCAGCTCGAGATCGCGCACGCGGGGCCAAATGGCTCTTCGGATCTGAGCGGGGTCGGCCGGTTACAGGCTCCGCGTGTTCGCGAGAGTTGCTGCACCCCGACGGGTACCTCGGAGCCAAGAGCTGGTCGGCGTCATGCCGTGCGGATGTCACTGCTCGGGTCGATACTGGCGCGGATGACCAGATTCGACGACCAGGACCTGACCGACTCCGAGTTCCGCGAGTGCGACTTCACTCGAGCCCGGTTGATCGGGGTGGTTATGCAGGACGCCATCATTGACGGCCTGGTCAGCAACCTAGTGATCAACGGCGTTGAGGTGTCCTCGTTTGTCGAGGCCGAACTTGACCGGCGACATCCGGTGCGGGTGTTGATCCGATCAGCCGATCCGATCGAACTGCTCAAATGCTTCCGCGAGTTACGGGCCGCGTGGTCGCCGACGCTCGAACGACTCCGAAGGATGCCCAGCGGTTCCGAACGTCGGCGCGTCGGTGACGAATGGTCGCCGGTAGAGACCCTTCGCCACCTGGTGTTTGTGCACGACTGCTGGTTCGGTCGTTGCTGCCTGGGATCGACCGGGCCGCTCACCGCCTTCGGGCTGGTTACCGACCACGTGCTTAAGCACGAACCGGGCCTGGACCGGGCGGCAACCCCGAGCCTCGACGAGGTGCTGGCTGTGCGCGAGCTGCAAAGTGCCGAGCTGGACCGTTGGCTATCGACCGTGACTGCTGACGAGCTGTCGAAGCCTGCGCCAGTGCCGGAGGGCTCGGGGTGGCCGCCCTACGCCCGAGGCAAGTCCGTGCTCGAGTGCGTGCACGTGGTGCTGAACGAGGAATGGGAACACCACGGCTTCTGCGTGCGCGACATTGCCCTGCTGGGAGGATGATCCCCGCAACTGGGTCGCAAGAGAGGTCTTCTGGCCCTCCACCTGGCTAGCTGGTCGGGAAGGGGGGATTCGAACCCCCGGCCTCAGCGTCCCGAACGCTGCCAGGGGCGATTTCGTGACCTGGGGCCCGACCCGGAAATAGCCTCTGAGCAGGACTTTTCCGTCCGACTGGTGACGGCGGGTGACGGCAGTTTTCGATTCGTTCGCGCACGAAACGCGCACGCCGTGGTCCGGATTAGCCGCTGAGGCCACCCGCGAGAAGGGTCTCGACGGCCCCGGCCGGGGTCAGAACGGGGACGGGTGGATCGTCCAGGACGGTCAGGTCCCGATCGCCGCTGATCACGGCTCGGGAGCCCGTCATCTGCGCGAGGGCGAAGAGGTAGTCGTCGTTCGGGTCCCGGCTGACGGGCGCAACGTCCGGCGGGTCCGAAACGCGATGGCTGCGGTGGGCGACCTCGGCGACGAAGGCTCGCGCCTCGTCGGCGGTTGTGTACCGGCGGAACTTGGAGCGCCCAAGGACCGCGGCCAGCTCGCCAGGAGCCGGGGGCAACGGCGATCTGGAGGCGCTCGTCGACCACCGTCTGCCACAACTGAGCCGGGTTCCCCTGAGGAGTGATGAGAGCGGACACGAGCACAGCCGGGTCGAGGACGACCCGCTCTCCTACGAAGCGGCCTTGCCGGAGTCTTCCCGCTCCCCTCGCATGGCCTTCAGCTCGTCGTAGGCGACCGTCAATGCCTCACCCTCGGTGAGGGGGGAGTCGCTCTGGTTCCTGTCCCAGACGTCGTTCGTGACGCTGCTCCCGAGGGAAAGGTGCTCTCGAAGCGCCTGCTCGACTACCGCCGCCTCGGACCGGCCCTTCCGAGTCGCTTCCGCCCGCGCGGCCAGAATGACGTCCTCCTCCAGCTCGACGGTCAGCGGCTGCTTCGGCATGTCCTCATGGTGCCAGAAGCGGAGGGTCTCCCGGTCACGGTTTCTTGTGAGGCGCCCACCCTGGACAGGGGTGTGGCGACACCATGGTGCTGTCGGCCACGGATGCCGACGTCCTGAGGTGTTCTGGCGTCACATTCTGCGCCACCCAGGCCACCGATTGACGCGCCCCGAGCCGTCGATCTGGCGCCTGACCTGAGCGGAGGTGCTGGCCCGAACGACGGACGCAGATGGAACACTATGTGCCCATGAGGTTTCGGCGCGACGGCGATGACCGCATCACTGATAACGGCACCAATGTCTTCCCCGAGGCCCTACTCGCAGAGGCTCGTACAAAGCCCGGTGGATGGGTGTACGAGATAGACGCCCGATACGACCCCGACGGTGCCGTGCCGCCAGAAGGCATCAAAGGTGGCTGGAAGGTTGGTCTGGACGGCGTACCGACCGGGGAGTACAAGGCGAACCCGAACTACCGCTCAGAGTTGTAGAAGGTTGTTCCCGACAGGTCGTCGGATTCGGCGTTACAGTCCGGTTGAGGCTGTCGAGCCGGAGCGGACCCACGCCCGAATGGAATCCTCGCCCTTGCCCCTGGTGCAGATAACGTCGATCTTCACGTCGGTCTCCGGCACTCCTTCGTACCCGGCGGCGGCCAGCAACGAAAGGGCCTGCTGCTTCAGGTTTCCGTCTCGCGGCGCCACTGCGACGAACGTCCAGTCCTGGTCAGGTGGCACTCACCCAGTCTGGCACGCGCCCGATTGTTCAGTCCCGTGCTCACGACGACCGCTGGGCGTTTCCGATGCCCGACGCCAGACTCGGCATCGCTATGGATGAAGCGTTTGGCTCGGAATACCGGTTCCCTCTCTGATGTCCCACGAGATGCCGAATAGCCAGCCCGGATTTGAAGCGCAAATGTTGACCGGAACTGAGTGCACAAAGGCGTAGTCCCCGAGAGCCCCTAGTATTCGCCGCCTCCATCTCGGCCCGACCCACAAGGTGACCAGTATCGGTGGTGACACCCGCCCATCCTTGGACCTGATCGCAACCGCAGGCCAGGCGATGTGGTGGTGGGTACCAAGAAACGTTCTCCAGATCGACTCCTCGGCAACCATCTTTCCGGTCCCAAAGCGCGACAACGATATCTCCGCGATGTCGTTCCAGACATAGCGTCTCTGGACCAGTGCGTTTCGAAACCCAATCGCTGTCTCATCGATTGTCAGACGCATGGCCATGCAGCGGACACACCCGACCACCACCAGCACCGGGGCGGCGATGCCGAAGGCAACAACCTTGGCCATATCGGTTTGCCCACCGATCGCTTCGATTGCCCACACCGGGAAGGTGGCTACTAACAACCATGCTGCAAGTACGACAAGGCGGCCAGCTCTCGGGGCAAATGCGATCATTTCAGGCTCTCGCCTCTCTACACGATCCCGACGGCCGGTTTCGGCACACCACTGATATCGGTCAAGCAATCGCCCGTCTATAGCTCACTTGAGAGGTCCCAGCTCTCGTGCAGGGCCGCCGAGCCAACGCTTTCCAGTCCAGACTCGTTGCACGCCGACGCCCGAATGACCCATCTGTCGCACTGATCCGCTGAAGGCGCTACAGGGAACCGCAGCGCGGAATCGGCGGTCGGCGCTGCTCGGTGACTACGGTCGGTTCCGTGACGTCACCTCGGGACGCGCTTCTGCGACTGGCGCCAGCAGCTCGGACGTTCGACGCGTCGTGGGACGATCCGGACCCACTCGATTACGTCGATGTCGCCGACCTGACTAGCCATCAACAGGGCCAGCTTGCCCGAGGCGAGACCGACGAGATTGCTGGCGTCTTCGACGTTGCCGAGGAGCTCGTCGCGGGCGACGACCCTACGATCACGAACTTCATCCAGGTGGGCTTCTTCGAGAGCATCCAGAACGGATCTCCGAGCCACCGGCTAGCCCAGGAGGCGTTCGAGCCCTATCTCGGCCCGCTCTCCATGGTCCTGTGGGACGAGCTGAACGACATGTGGGGAGGGACCACCACAACTGGTCAGGAACCGTTCGCGTCGCGCACAGATTGATCTATCCCGAGATCTATCCGATCATCCTCCAGCCGTGCCCGAGAGCGCTCGAGTCGACGTTATACGCGCTCGCGGTTGACTGGAGCCGGTGCCGTCCTTATGGCCTAAGGCCAACGAGCGTGAAGCCAACTGGGCGGAGCACGCAGCTCGAACCTTTGGTGGCATCTGGCAACAGGTAGCGGGACTGGTTCAGGATGGCTGGTTTGGAACCTTCTCCGCTTGAGGGGAGTGGTGTGAGTGTGCCTGTGCGCCGTGACCAGGAGACGAGGATGCCGAGGGTGGCTCCAGCGGTGTCAGTGGGCGTCGCCTGCGTGGCCTTGTTTGCGGGGCTGACGGGGTGCGGCGGTTCCTCCCATTCGGGGGCGAGGAAGAGTACCGGAGCATCTGGGGGCGGGCTCGCACAGTGTTCCCCAGGGCAGCTCACTGGGCAGCTGTCGCCCCTGCTTCTCTCTGACCCGGGCCAGGACCTGGGAGGAATCCTGTTCACCAACTTCGCGACCCGCCCATGCCGGCTGTCAGGTCAGCCGACCCTCACGCTGCTGGATGGCGCGGGTCGTCGGCTCAAGCTCGTCGAGTCGGTGTACACCCACGCTCCCAACCTGCCGCCGCCGGCCACGCCTGTGATTCTGGGTGTGTCGGGTAACACACCCGACGCGATGGTCGAACTGGACTTCTGCGGCTTTCACACCATTGCCTCCAGCCCCGTGGACGTGCGCTTTACGGGATGGGCCAAACCGCTCCAGGTTGCCTCGGGCGATGGCAGCGTCATTTCTCCGCCGGCCTGTTCGAACGGATCAAAGACCATGCTCGGCGTCGACTACATCCGCCGGTTGACCGCCAACGGGATAGCAGGGTCGACGCCGAGAGTCAGCGTGACCCCGGCCTCCAACCTGCACGACGGACAAGAGGTCCAGGTTCGGGTGAGCGGATTCGATATCGAAGGGAAGTTCTCCGTGTCCGAATGCGCCATTGCTGCGCAGGCCAGCGACCTTGGCTGCGGACAGCAACTTGCGCTTCAGGCTTTCAGCCTGACCGACGTGTCAGGCCAGGGGTACATGACCTTCGAAATCCACTCCCGAGCTTTCCAAGCTTTCGCTGGTGCAGAGGGCGGGTCGAGCGCCCGAACCTGCACGTACCAATGCGTCATCGTCGCCACCCTCGGAGACAGCTACGCCTTCGCCTACGCACCCATCACATTCGCAGACGCGACGCGACCATGACCGCCGAGTTCTCTGCGCGACTACCGACGCACCAGATTGATCGAAACATCGGTACAACCATCCGGTCGGGTACAGATCGCTCCATCGGGCGGAACCCGGTCGCTGCTGCCGGTCGTCGACGAGACGCGGAGTCGGCGATCCGGGCTGTACGGCCATCAGGTCTCGAGGAGCCGGCGGCAGGCGGAGTCGGCGCTCGGGGCGGCTCTCAGTCGCCGGGGGGATCTGAGGCGGGCCGCACACCTGCACTTTCAAAGGCTCTCCAGGTCTGATGGATGTCCGCGGCCGGGGTGATGGCAATCTCGCCTGGTCCCCAACGCGTCCGCCCGCACAACCGGATGCATTCTCGCCGGCCCAGTGGTGTCCCTCCCCATCCGATTCGATCTACAGACATCGTCGCTTGATGGGGGTCAAGCTGAATGTCCCGGGAGTCGAGCATCATCCCCTGCGGCGCCCAAACCCTGACGGCGCTTTTCGTTACCTCGACCGTCGGACCACCACCAAGTCGATGGTTCCAGTTCTGCCAGGAGGTGAAGCGGCGCTTGGTGCGAATGAAGGCCCTCGTCGTATAGATGACGGGGTTGTCGCCTTCTTCTGCGGGACTCAAGATCCCGAGGCTATCGAGTGCCGGCGGCCTTGGGCTACACCCGAGCACGCAGATCACTTCATCCCGCGCCGATCCTCGGACGGGGGTGGGGCGAGTTGGTCGCGACCGAATCGGCGCTCGGAGCGCCTGGAGGTTTCGTCTCGTCGCTCCAGTGCGCACGCAGATTGTTCGGAGTCCGGATCGACCGAGGGTGTCTTGGTCAGTCGTGGTTAGCGATCTCAAAGGCCTCCCGAACGGCGAGCGGTATGCGGCCCCGATCGGGTACGTCGATCCCTAGGCCGCGGGCCCAGGAGCGGATGGCTGCCGGCATCGGTTGGGTTGTTATCTCGGTTCGAGATGGCTTTGGCGTGGGGTCGCCGGTGCGTTTGATGGCGTCGGCCTCTTCGGCGGCCCAGTTGTGTGCAGCGGCTAGGTACCGATAGGTCCATTCCTCGGCCAGGCTCCGGGTTTCGCAGAAGACGATCGGAACGTTGGGCCATCGGACCTGGCATTCGGCCAGTCCGTCGGCAACTGCGGCCGGGCGGATGTATCCCTGCTTGTAGATCTGCGACAGACGGTCCTCGACCACGACTGCGGCCCTGGGCAGTGCGGCCAGTTCGGCCAGGGCGTACCGGAGCCGGCCGTTCGTCAGGCTGGAGATGAGATCGGGCACAGATTTGCGTTCGACTGATGCGATCAGCTGGCCGTCGACGACGACGGCATAGTCGCCGCAGGGCAGCCCACGGGTGACTGTTCGGACTTGTTGGCCGGCGAAGCGGTAGGCGTAGCGCTCGTGGGCATCGACGACGATCTCGAGTTCCGCGATGCCGGCGGCCCGTGCCGTCGGCAGACTGACAGTTGGACGGGCCTGCTTCCGGGTCCGTGGCGCTTGCCAGAACACGGCGTCACGACCTCGGGCCGTGGTGTATACGAGTTGCGAGCGGTTCTCCCTCCCGCGGGCGGCGATCAAGTCGATGGCGCCGCCCCGTCGGGCGCAGGATCGCAGGGGTACCCGTTCGACGATCTCAGGTTCCGCCGGCCAGTCGGCGACTGGGACCGGGTAGCAGTAGAGCGCCTTGGTGCGCGGCCACGTCCCCGAAGTGCGCAAAACAATCCCGTCGCCGAGTGGCACCTTCATCAGATAGGCCAGCCGGGAGTCCGGATCCGGATTGAGAGCGATCAGCAGTTCCTGCAACGTGGTTCCTACCTACCGCCTGCTCAGTTCTCCCGGGATGCTTGATCGGGGTGAGTCACCCGGCGTAAGTCGAGCCCCTCGATCCCTGCGAAGTCGACCGGGTTGACGGTATAGAGCGGCAAGTCGTTCGCGATCGCCGTGGCCGCGATCATGGCGTCATAGCTCCGGGCCTGGACCTTACGGCCGCTCGCCCTCAAAGAGGCGGCCACTCGCCCGAACGCTCGTGCAGCATCGGCATCGAATGGGAGCGGCCGAAAGTCAGCTTCAGCCTGCTGCAGCACGGCTTGGCGAGCGGCCCTTTCCTTCCGGTTGGCTGTCACCAGCGGGCCCACGGACAACTCGGCAAGCGTCACCGCTGTTATCAGCGGCTCCTCGGGCAAGTCGTCAGGGTGAACGCGACCCAGGAGGACCACAGTCGAAGTATCGAGTATCCCGAGTTCGCTCATAGGCTGGCGTCGGCGACTACGTCTAAGTCCCGTCTAAGGCCATCGGGATCGAATCGCGGCAGACGGGACCACCGATCGACCAGAACGTCGGCCTTAACCGGCAGCGGACCAAGCGGGCGCAGTTCGGCCACCTGCCGTCCGTCGCGAGTCACTGTCAGTCGCTCACCGCGCTCCACCCGGTCGATCACCTCGCCGCCGTGGTTGCGGAGATCCCTGATCGAAACTTCACTCATGACGTGACTGTATCACCGGTGAGACGCAGAACGGTGAACAATCTGCTCGGCTCACAGAAGACGGATCCTGCAAGGGACCCCGTTCCGAGCGCCGATTCCGCGTCCCTCGGGCACTGTGGAGGAATCGGGCGGGTCTATTAAGGGCGCGCGTTCTGCGCTAGGCAGGGGTCCAGCCTGCGAGCGGATCGTCGTCGTAGAAGTGAAATCCTCCCCGCGAGAAGTTCCACGTCCCCAGTTCGACGTTCTGTGTAGAGATGTCTCTTAGCCAGAGGGTTCCATCTGGGACCCACCCGGCCAGCATGGTGTAACTGTCGCCGACTCGCATAGCCTTGCCGGAGCTAGCGAGGTATCCGCCGATGGTGACGTGTATCCCGGCGTAGTCGTCAGCGATCTTGTTCCAATCAGGCAGTAGCCACGGCTCGCTGACTCCGCCCCAATATCGCCATTCGCCGTCGTGGGTGCCGGTGGAGTCCATCGGATAGCGCTCAACCAGCGCAGCCCAGTCTTCCGGGCCGGTCACCTCATAGATCGTCGCTGTGGGGTCTGCCGAGAAGCGGATCACCGTGGCCAGGCCCGACAGCGAGCCCGAGTCGACGAAGTCGAGAAGCTCGATACTCGGTATTCCCTCAAATGGTCCCGCCGACACGGACCGGACGGACAGAGTCGGCGTAGACCACCAATGGGCCCCGTACCTCAAGCCCTTGGCCTCGTCCCGCAGCCGCTTCCGCTCGCCGCGTCGAGACCGCACCCGCGCCGCGTTGTCCGCCTTGTGCCGCGTCGTTGCGTCGGTGACCGCTCCTCGCAAGTCCTTGCCGAGAAACGCTCCATCGCTATCGAATGCCAAAATCCTCTGATCATCCCGGACAACCGGCCTCCACCAATGCCGCGCCGCGGAACAGGACAGGAGTAGGTCCGCAACCGGAACTAGCTCGTCGGCCGCCATGGCTGTGAGTCCCCACAGCCATTCGTCTTCGCCTCGAAACCCGAAGCTGCCGGTCTCGCCGGCAATCCAAGACAACAGCTCCAGCTCCGACACTTGATTGAGGGCCTGCCAGTTCCCGATCGAGACCAGCCCTCGGACTGTTTCACGCGCTTCGGTGGCCGGGACCTCGGCCCAGTTGTGTCTCTCAGCCTGAGGCCGCACCTCCGCCCGAGAGCCGCGTTCGACCGACACCAACATCGCCGTCCCCGGAGGGTTGCCCAGTCCACAACGCCCATACAACTCAAATGTCGGCACGCCGAGCGCCGCGAACAGCACCTGGCGACCCAGGGGCGCTGCCAACAGGTCCTCGACTCGTGCGCTCATCCCGAACCGAAGCTACCGCGGGCCAACACGGACTCCTCCTGACATGAGCCAGATCGACACTCTTATGGTTGTCAAGTAGCTGTTTGTGCTGTGTGCGGACACGACATGGATGGGCCACTCCGGGGAGGGCAGACTCTTATTAGGTCTCGCTCAGCAGGGTTGCAATCTTGTTCGGGG
>Ga0302326_10032351_pt1 | contig 10420 bp, 10 predicted proteins | sample Palsa_T0_3_FD_202264 | JGI IMG/M metagenome (GOLD analysis project Ga0302326, IMG submission 202264) | Peat permafrost microbial communities from Stordalen Mire near Abisko, Sweden - Palsa_T0_3 | ecosystem: Environmental > Terrestrial > Soil > Palsa > Peat permafrost | place: Sweden: Abisko... | reverse complement strand
GAGAATATCCCTGGCGAAATCATTACAACGCCTGGCGTCCGGCGCATATTCACTTTTCGCTGTTCGGGCCTGCGTTTGCGACCCGGCTGGTGACGCAGATGTTTTTCCCGGGCGATCCTCTGCTGCCGTTCGATCCCATCTTCAATTGCACTGCCGATGAAAAGGCGCGGAACCGGCTGATTTCCATCTTCGACTGGGAAACTACCGTGCCCATGCAGGCCCTTGGGTATCGCTTCGATATCGTTCTACGGGGCCGCGATGCAACCCCGACGGAGGAATAGTTGAGCTTGCAGGCTACCACCTCGCAAACGGTCGGACCCTACTTCAAGATCGGTCTGCAATGGCTCAACCAGAGCCCGCTCGCGGCCGGGCCTGTGGCGGGAGAGCGGGTCACGATTCGGGGCCGAGTGCTGGACGGAGATGGCGCGCCGGTTCCCGACGCCCTGCTCGAAATCTGGCAAGCCAATCGTCACGGGAAGTACGCGCATCCCGAGGATTCGCAGGATAAGCCGCTGGAGCCGGGATTCGCCGGATTCGGACGCGTCCCAACAGATAACGCAGGCTTCTTTCAAATTGAGACCATCAAGCCGGGTCCGGTGCCTGGGCCAAACGGCCGCGAGCAGTCTCCGCATCTTGTGATCTCGGTCTTTATGCGAGGACTGCTGAAGCGGTTGGTGACCCGGATGTATTTTCCCGAGGACGCGGGCAACGGCAGCGATCCGATCCTGGAGCTCGTGGATCCGGGGCGGCGTTCGACGCTGATCGCAAACGCGACGAGCGGCGGCCACTTGGAATGGAATGTAGTTTTGCAAGGGACGCACGAAACGGTATTCTTCGACTTGGGATTGTGAGCCATCAGAATGGCCTCATGCTCGAAACCGCGCCACCAGTCGGGTATGCAGCGTGTTGCGGGGCGATTCGCGATATGGATCAACGAGACACGGTGGGCCGGATCAAGACGCCGACTCTCATAATCTATGGCGCGCAGGATCCGGTCACGCCGCCCGGGGACGCCGAATTTCTGAATGAGCGCATTCATGGATCGGTGAAGGTAGAACTCAACGCCGCCCACCTTTCCAATGTCAAACAGCCTGACGCTTTCACGGAGGCGGTGAGTTAGTTTCTCTCCAAGTGAGAAGACACATTAAGACGCATAGCAGATCTCGGCTAAGGAATTTGCTTATGGAAGCCACTTATGGATGACGCGAAGCGCTACCAGCAGGGCATGAGGGTCCGGCGCGCGGTACTCGGAGATGAGCACGTCGACCGGGCGATTCGCCGCGACCAGCGACTTCAACCGGGAGTTTCAGAATTTTATAACGCGCAATGCCTGGGGAGACATTTGGACACGTCCCGGACTTCCGCGGGACACGCGCCGTCTGCCGACGTGGGCGATGATGGTGGCGCTGAACCGGGCAGAGGAGTTTCGGCTGCACGTCCGCGCGGCGTTCCACCATGGGGTGACGCGCGGCCAGATTAAAGAAGTGCTGCTGCAAACTGCGATTTATTGCGGCGTCCCGGCGGCGAGCTCCGGCTTCCATACCGCGGCGGAAGTTTTCCGGGAGATGGACGAAAACGCAAAGGCAAAACCGAAAAAGAGGAAACGCAAATGACAATCACCGAGGCACAACTTTTGATTGGGGATCGCGACGCGGCTGCGGCCGACGCGTCCACGTTTGTGCGGGAGAATCCGGTTTCGGGTGAAGTCGCAACGCGCGCGGCCAATGCCGGCGTCGACGACGCGATTGCGGCCGCCGAAGCTGCCGCGGAAGCTTTTCCCGCGTGGTCTGCGCTCGGTCCGCATGAACGGCGCAAAAAGATGCTCCGCGCGGCCGACCTGCTGGAAGTGCGGACGCCGGATTTTATTGCGGTGATGATGGACGAGATCGGCGCCACCGCGCCCTGGGCCGGCTTCAACGTCTATCTCGCCGCGCAAATGCTGCGCGAGGCGGCCTCCATGACCACGCAAGTTTCCGGTGAGACGATTCCCTCGGAGATTCCCGGGAGCCTGGCATTTTCCATCCGGCAGCCGGTCGGGGTCGTGCTCGGAATCGCTCCCTGGAACGCCCCGGTCATTCTCGGAGTGCGTGCCATCGCGATGCCGCTCGCCTGCGGAAATACGGTCGTGCTCAAGGCATCGGAAATCTGTCCCGGCACGCACCGCCTGCTCGGCACCGTGCTCCGCGAAGCCGGGCTCGATCATGGTGTGGTCAACGTGCTCACTCACGACGCGTCCCGCGCCTCCGCGATTGTCGAGGCTCTGATCGCCCACCGGGCCGTCCGCCGCATCAACTTTACGGGATCGACGCGCGTGGGAAAGATTCTCGCCGTCACTGCGGCCAGGCATCTCAAACCGATCCTTCTCGAACTAGGCGGTAAGGCGCCGCTAATCATTCTCGATGACGCCGACCTCGACGCCGCTGTGAATGCCTCGGCCTTCGGCGCATTTATGAATCAAGGGCAGATCTGCATGTCCACTGAGCGCATCCTTGTGGATGAGAAAATTGCGGATGTTTTTGCGCAGAAGTTCGTCGCCAAGGTGCGGAGTCTTCCCTGCGGCGATCCGCGGACAGGCGGCGTGGTATTCGGAGCCGTGGTGGGCATGCCCACCGTGGAACGGGTGAACGCGCTGGCGATGGACGCAGTTGCGTGCGGAGCCAAGATTCTTCTACGAGGCGAAGCGCAGGGAACCATCATGGCGCCCGTGATCGTGGATCACGTTACTCCTGAGATGCGGATGTTTCGAGAGGAGTCTTTTGGGCCGTCGGTTTCCATCACTCGCTTCCGAACGGCGGAAGAGGCGATCCGGCTGGCCAACGACACGGAGTATGGGCTCAGTGCCGCGGTCTTCGGACGCGACATTGCGCGTGCCGTCGAAGTCGCCAAGCGCATTGATTCGGGCATGTGCCACATCAATGGCCCGACCGTCCACGACGAAGGGCAGATGCCATTCGGCGGAGTGAAAGCGAGCGGCCATGGCCGCTTTGGCGGAAGGGCAGCGATCAGGGAATTCACCGAGTTGCGCTGGATCACGATCCAGACGACGCCGAGGCACTATCCGTTTTAGGCAGGACGCGCGGCGCAAAGCGATTGGCCAATCATGGACTCCCCGCAGGAAAACGGACCGTTGCCATCAACCCCACGGCTGGACTGCGCTCGCATCGCCGGCAGCAAACAGTTCAAGCATCTGCTCGCGGTCAAGAGGATGTTTATCATTCCCGCCTTGTCTTTTTTCCTTCTCAGCTTCATGAGTTTTGTGATGCTCGTGGGGTACGTCCCAAAACTGGCGTCCATTCGGGTGATTGGAACCGTCAACCTTGCCTACCTGTTCGCTCTTTTCCAATTTGTACTGGGATGGATGATCGCCGGCCTGTACCTGATTGCATCGGAAAACTTCGACCGGCTCACGAAGGGCGTCCTGGCCCAAACTGACCTGGCGAAAATCGATGCGCCTCGTGGGGCCGGGGAGTGACGATTTCGCTCGCGGTCTTCCTCGCATTCGTGGCCAGTACCCTGGGCATCACGTATTGGGCGGCGAAACGTTCGCGCGGCGCGAGCGCTTACTTCGCCGCGGGACGCCGCATCACGGCCTGGCAGAATGGTTTCGCTGTGGCTGGAGATTTCATGAGCGCGGCGTCGTTTCTCGGACTGATCGGCCTGATTGCATTGCAAGGGTTCGACGGCATTTTCTACGCCGTGGGCGGCTTTGTCGGCTTCGTGACCATCCTGCTGGTGGTGGCCGAACCGCTGCGCAACAGCGGAAAATACACGATGGGAGATGTGCTGGCCTACCGCTTGCAGCCGCGCCCCGTGCGCGCCCTGGCCGCGCTGAGCACGCTGACCATTGCCACGCTTTACATGATCGCGCAGATGGTGGGTGCGGGAGTGCTGGTCGCCCTGTTGCTCGCCGGTTCGGGCATCGGCTACAACACGGCGGTCGTCGGCGTGGGCGTGCTGATGATGGTGTATGTCGTGTTCGGCGGCATGTTGGCGACAACCTGGGTACAAATCATCAAAGCCATGCTGCTCCTGGCGTGCACCGTGGTCTTGACTGGGCTGGTGCTGAAGCACTTTCATTTTCATCTTCTGGACTTTTTCGGCGCAGCCAGCCGGATCGCCTATCACCAGAAAGGCGAGTTGGTGGTGAAGGATTTTCTGCAGCCTGGCCTGCACTACCGTCCGCCGCATGGCCCGCTCGACTTGCTTTCGCTCAGTCTGATCTTTGCCTTCGGAACCGCCGGCCTGCCTCACATTCTGGTGAAGTTCTATACCGTTCCCAACGCCAGGACGGCGCGCAACAGCGTGGTGTGGGCGATGATCGTAATCGGGAGTTACTACGCCATGACGACGATTCTGGGGCTGGGCGCCGCCGTGCTTCTCGGACCCGACGATATCGTTGCCCACAGCGGAACCAACATGGCCGGTCCCCGGCTTGCCCAGGTGTTAGGTGGAGACATTTTTTTGGGAGTGGTATCGGCCGTTGCGTTTGCCACAATCCTAGCGGTGGTGGCGGGAGTGATGATCAGCGCGTCGACTTCTTTTGCTCACGATGTCTGGACCAACGTGATTCATCACGGCGTGGAGCGCAGCCCTAGAGAAAGCGTGGCGGTGGCGCGCATCGCCGCCATGGCCGTGGGTGCGGCCGCCGTTTTGATTGCCGTGGCGTTGGGACCGGGATCGAATGTCTTGATTCTCGCGACGTTCGGCATGGCGGTCGCAGCTTCGGCGAATTTTCCCGTGCTGGCACTTTCACTCTACTGGCGACGGTTCACCACCGCCGGCGCGATTGCGGGTTTAACCGCGGGACTGGCGGCCACGCTCGGACTCATCGTGGCTGGCCCCAACGTGATGGGGATCGATCCGCCGGGTGCGATCTCGCGTCACCTCATTCAGGCAAGACCATGGTTCCCGCTGGAGAATGTGGGGATTGTCAGCGTGCCACTGGGATTTCTGGCGGCGATTGCGGGTTCACTGGTCAGCCGCGAACCGGCAGCGGAAGCCAAGGTTGACGAACTGGTCGTGCGAGCCAATACAGGATTAGGCGCCGAACGAGCCAGCGGATAAACCGCACCAGACCGTTCATACCTCTCCCGCTTTCATCTGCCGGTTGATGTATTCCGCCTGGCGCAGCGCCAAGGCCACAATGGTCAACGTCGGATTGGCAGCGCCCGGCGTGCTCAGGACGCTTCCGTCGGAGATAAATAAATTCTTGACGTCATGGGTCTGGCCCCAAGCATTGGTAACACCGTCGCTCGGATCGGCACTCATGCGCGCCGTACAAAGATTGTGCGTCGCGGGAGGAACCGGCCCCAGCACGACGCGCTTCGCGCCGATGGCTTCGTACATCTTCGACATTTGCCCCTGCGCATGTTTGCGCATGGCCCGATCATTGGCGTGCTCGTCCACGTGAACGTTGGCCACGGGCAGGCTGAAGGCATCTGTGACGTTTGAGTTCAGGGTGATGCGATTGCCCGGACGGGGCAGATCCTCGCCGTTGATGAACAGGCCGGCAAGATTGCGATAGTTATCGATGATGGAGGCGAAATCGCGCCCCCAGCCGTAGGGCAATCCGACCAGGGGCAGCGTGGGGAGATCGAGGGTGAGGAGTTCGATGCGGTAACCGCCGACGAAGCCGCGCTGCGGCTGGTTAACGACTTCGTCTTCCACCACTCCGGCAAGAGTGGCTCCGCGCCATGAATAGATGGGCTTGTCGAAGATTCCCCAGACGAAGCCGGTGATCTGGTGGCAATAATTGCGTCCGACTTGATCGGAGGAATTCGCCAGGCCGCGCGGATATTTTGCGGATTCGGAAAGCAGCAACAGGCGCGCGGTTTCAATGGCATTGCCGGCAACGCACACCAGGCGGGCTTCTTGGCGTTGCTCTTTGCCTTCGCGGTCACGATAGACGACCGCGTTCACGCGTCCCTGGCGATCATGCTCGATGCGGGTAGCGGTGGATTCAATCCGCAAATCGAGATTGCCGGTCTCTTCCGCATCGGGGATTTCGGTGTACAGCGTGCTCCACTTCGCGCCCATCTTGCAGCCCTGCACGCAGAAGCCTTGTTGAATGCAGTAACCGCGTTCGTCGGAGATGACGGAATTGATCGCCATGTGGCCGGTGTGCACCTGCTTGTAACCAAGCTTCTTCGCGCCTGCGTACATCACTTTGAAATTGTTGGAAGCGGGCAGGCCGGGCATGTCGTTGCGCCGGGTGACGCCCATGCGCAACTCCGCTATTTTGTAATATTTTTCCAGTTCGTCATAGGCCATGGGCCAATCGATCAGCGACGTGCCGGCGAGGTTGCCGTAGGTGGTGTGCGCGCGCAGCTCCCAGGGACGAAGTCGTGGCGCCGATGCGGTCCAATGAACGGTGGTTCCACCGACGGTCTTGCAGTGCCATACGGGCAGGGTAGGAAAGTCTCGCGCCACGCCCCAGTCGCCGCTCTGGGTGCGGGGATCGAGCCAGGTCAGTTGAGTGAAGGCTTCGCCGGGTACCTGCGAGAACGAGTTCAGCGACTGACGCTTGCCGGCTTCGAGCAGCACCACCTTGATGCCGCGGCGGGTGAGTTCATGCGCCAGCGTGCCGCCTCCGGCGCCGGAGCCGATGATGACAATTGCGCTGTCGTCTTTGAAATCAATCGCCGCCATATTGAAAGTGGCCCCCCGCCACGCATCACGACGGCACCGGGCCGCTGTCTTGGAGCGGCACTTCGGGCAGCCAGCGCAAATCGTTGAAACCGCGGGACAGATAACCTCCCTGGGAAAAAGCTTCACCCTCGTAGCCAAAGTAGGTGTAGGCCATGGGTGTTGCGTAGAGCACTTGCAGCGTTTTCAGACGCAGGGCTTGGAAGAATTCGGAGGAGTCGATTTTCTTGAGCGCGCCCACGCGGGTGCTCTCGTCTCTTTTTGCAAAATCGCTTCCTAGAGCGGCTGCGCCTGCCCGGACCACTTTGCGGATTTTTTCATCCTTCGCGGCCTCCCCGTCGATGGCCTGGACAACGAGGGCGTAGGCTGCATCCTCGAGCTTGTCGTGCGGAGCAATGGTCCGTGCGACCGCCATGAGCGTTGCGCCTTCAGCGCTGGTGAGCACCACCAGATCGATGGCCCAAGCGCGCGCCGGAGCAGGCGCCATTAGAGCCAGCGAACTTCCCGCAGCCACCCAACCGGTCAGCAAGCCCGTAGTTTTGAGGAACCGGCGCCGATCCAATGGTTGGCTATCAGGAAATCGAGTCATAGTTGCTTTCCCTCGCGTTTTCTCACCGATATTTCGGTGGATTCACTGACTGATCCATTCCCATGCATTTTTGTCCGCCTTTGGCGACGCTGACATTGATCAATCGCGGTTCCTTCGAGGCAAACGCGGCTCGCAGGGCGGGTTCCAGTTCTTGAGCGCGATTCACTGACTGCGCGTTCATGCCGTAGCCTTGCGCTATTTTTACCATGTCGATGCCTGGGATTTCCATTCCCGGAACATTTCGTCCGACTTGGGTAAAGTCGCAGAAGCCCTTCAGCGCCGAATAATCGGAGTTTTGCAGGACGATTACGATTACCGGCGCTCGATTCTGGACCGCGCTCCAGAGCGCCTGAATCGAATACTGCATGGAGCCGTCGCCGATCGGACAGACGACACGACGCGCGGGATGCGCCATCTGAAGGCCGACCGCCGCGGGCAGACCAAATCCCAGGACTCCGTTGGGAACCGAGTAGAACGAACCGGGTTCGTCCGGCGTCAGCCAGCGGTCAAGATCGCCCTTGGCGGACGGACATTCTTCAGCGATCACCGTATCGGGCGGCATCACGCGATTCAACACCCCGAACACATAACCCGGCGTCATGGGATGGTCGGGCGCGGGTGGAAGCGGCTGAGTCAGCGCGGCGTCCCCGCTGTTGTCCCGAGCCTTAACGTGAGTGCCCAGGTACTCGGCGGCGGCCGCAAGGTTGCCCACGATGCTGTTTCCGGCCAGCGCCGAAGCGGCGTCGAGTGGTGAATTTGTGATCTGAAAGAGCTTCGTCCCCGGCTGAATGGGAGGCCCCGGTACGTGTGCATAGTAAAGAAAAACGCGCGCGCCGAGCACCACGACCACGTCATGGGCCGCGAGCTGTTCCGCCAGCGGGCGCTGCGCCGGCAACAGACCTCCGCGAAACAGACGGTGAGTGCGGGGAAACACCCAGCGCGGAGGAATGGGTTCTTCGTAAACATCCGCGTTGAGACGCTCAGAAAGCACGACCACTTCATGCCATCCGCCATCTTCTTCGATCTGAGAACCCACCACCAGAGCAGGGTTTCGGCTGGCGTCGAGCGCACGCACCAAATCATCGAGAGCAGAAGGGTCGGCTACAGCCGTCTGGGTCACTGCGCGTACTTCCACCGGCTCACATTCGTGAATCCAATCGTCCATGGGAATGGAAATGAAAACCGGTCCTCGTGGCGGCTGCATGGCGAGGTAATATCCACGCGCAATGGCTGCCGGCACATCTTCTGCCCGCACCGGTTCGTAAGCCCACTTCACGTAAGGCTTCACGGTTTCGCTGGCGCGGCTGGCGAGAAATGGTTCAGTCAGCAGGTGACGGCGATCTTGTTGTCCGGCAGTGATGATCAGCGGCGCGTGCAAGTACCAGGCATCCTGGATCGCGGACAGCCCGTTGCCCGCGCTGGCGATCGAATGCAGATTTACGAAGGCGCTTTTCCCCGTACCCAGCGAGTGCCCCAAAGCCATTCCGGCGGCGGTGCGTTCGTGCAGGCCAAGGACATAGCGGAAGTCAGCGGGCATGTCGCGCAGAAATGGGAGTTCCGTCGATCCCGGATTTCCGAAAATTATGGTCATGCCGAGATCGCGCAGCAATTGATAGGTAACTTCTCTTACGGTGCTCACCTCGGCTCCAGGAAAACGTCTTGTGGGAAGTTATACCATCACAATTCAAACTCGCGTCAACGGGGATGGGTCATTCTTGAACTCGCGGTCAAGCCGGTGGCATGGCGGCTCACGCTGACAGGTATATTTATGGCATGAAAATCTGCATTGTAGGTTGCGGGGCGCTGGGCAGCGTGATCGGCGGACATCTGGCTCGGCTGGGCGATGTCGAGGTCCACGCTTACGACACTTCGGAGGAGCATACGCGCGCCATTCGAGAGAACGGATTGCGCATGAGCGGCGCAGCGGAATTTACCGCGAAGATCCACGCGACATCGCGGCCGGGGGAGATTCCGGCTTGCGATTTTGGAATTGTCGCGACCAAGAGCTTGCACACCCGCGCCGCCATCGAGCAAAGCGCTCATATTTTCTCCGGTTCCGCACCGGTGTGTTCCGTGCAGAACGGACTGGGCAATGAAGAGATCATCGCCGAGCATGTTCGCTATGTGATTCGCGGAGCGACGACCATGGCCGCTCACATGCGAGGCCCGGGCCATGCGGGATTTGAGTTCTACAGCAATTTATGGATTGGACCCTTCGAACCTTCGAACCTCGACTACCGACGGGTGGAAGAATTGGCGGCGTTGTTAAATCGCTCCGGCTTGCAGGTTGTGCCGCTGCGGGACGCGCGGGGCGCGCAGTGGACCAAGCTGATTTTCAATTCAGCAGTAAATCCCGTGGGCGCTCTCACGCGGCTGCATCACGGCGCAGCCGAGCGCTTCATGCCTACGGCTTCTCTTTATGAAAACTTGCTGCAAGAGGGCGAGGCGGTGGCGCGGGCGTTGGGCATCACGCTGGAGGGAGACACGCGTGCCATGATCGCCGAAGGAGCCAACGCTGCGGGCAAGAGAAACGTCAGCATGCTGCTCGATGTGATGGCCGGGCGCCTTACGGAAGTGGATTTCATCAATGGGGCGATCGCCGACTGCGGAGAGAAGTTGGGTGTTCCAGTCCCATTGAATCGCGCCGTGTGGCAGCTCGTTAAGGGGTTGCAGCACTCGTGGAGCGATCCATCGTGAGCGTCGCGGGACCTTGGTTGTTAGTCATTCGTCGTTAGTCGTTCGCAATTCGCGGATTCGCCATCGACTATCGACGAATGACTAGCGCCTGGTGATCGTGACCAATTCGTTTTCCGTCCACCTTGAAGCGAAATAACACGTAGGGCTTCTGGCGCCGATCCTGTCCATTGTGGAATACGGGACTACGTTCGATCTGATTTGCGGTGAAGTAGAGATATCCGTTGGCGGCGAGAGAGAGGGTATCGGGCCAGAGTACTCGCGGGTCGTGAATCAGCGTCTCGATCTCGCCGGATTCTGTTCGACGCCGCACGGCATCATGCTCGTAGTCGCTGAGATAGACGCGCCCTTCGGCGTCCGATTCTAGTCCGTCGCCGGCGCCGCCTTTCTCGCCGAGATCTTTCACCGTCGCTGCCACCTCCGCCTCCGTCTGGTTTCGATCCGCGAGCGCGTCGATGCTGACGCTGTATAAATGCCGGCTGGTGAGCGGGC
>Ga0302326_10032348_pt1 | contig 10421 bp, 8 predicted proteins | sample Palsa_T0_3_FD_202264 | JGI IMG/M metagenome (GOLD analysis project Ga0302326, IMG submission 202264) | Peat permafrost microbial communities from Stordalen Mire near Abisko, Sweden - Palsa_T0_3 | ecosystem: Environmental > Terrestrial > Soil > Palsa > Peat permafrost | place: Sweden: Abisko... | reverse complement strand
AAACCTCAAAAATGTCGCAATCTATGGCTATTGGCAAAACGCAGACTGGGCGGTTCAAATCGGGGTGGGTGGAACTCGCATCCAGGTGCTCAGCCTTGGGTATGGCTGGATTTGGTTTATCCCGATCGGTTCTACCCGCACGAGTATCGGCCTAGTAATCCCGGTTGAGCACTACAAGAAGAGCGGAAAGCGGCCGGAAGAGCTTTACTCTCAAGCCCTTCAAGAAGAGTCGATCGTCGCCGGGTTGCTCCAGAACGCGAGGCGTGAAGGTCTTCTGCAAACGACGCGGGATTGGTCGTTCGTTGCGGACAGGCACGTCGGCGAAAACTGGTTTCTCATCGGAGAATGCTCGGGCTTTGCAGATCCGATCCTCTCTGCGGGCGTGACGATGGCCCATCTCGGAGGCAGACAGGCTGCTTACACGATCTTGGAACTGGATCGGGGCCAGTTTGACGCTGAATGGTTGAAGGACCAGTTTGAGAGGCGCCAGAAGCAGCGCATCGAGACTCACATCCGTTTCGGCGACTATTGGTACACCGCGAACAAGCAGTTGAAGGACCTCAAGGAGTTCACCTCCCGCCTCGCTCATGACAATGGCCTCGATATGAATCCGGAGAAGGCATGGAATTGGATCGCGAGCGGCGGATTCATTAACGAGGACCTGAACATCGGAGCAGGAGGGTTCAGTCTTTCCGCGATTCGCGACTCCGGAGACTATCTTGCCAAGGTTGCATTTGAATCCCCGCTCGAGAAATACAACATTTTGACGCTAGACATTCTGGGCGCCGAAAAGCGCGATTTCGCGGTCTATGAAGGCGGTAGGGTGACAGAGGCTCCGTGCTACTCCCGGAACGGCCGCTTTTTGCCGATTAGCCGAGAGGTAGAACTACTGCTCGTCGTGCTGGAGCACGAATCGAGGGTCCCTCGGATTTTCGATGCTCTCGCGTCGCTAGTTCGAGCGAATCCGACCAGTGGCGCGATAAACCAGGTGATGGCAAACGTCCAGTCAGCGCTAGAGGCCATGATTCACGACGGCTGGGTGAAAGCCCGTTATAACCCTCGCGAGCCACTTGTGAGGCTAGCCGAAAGGGGATCCGGATTCCACTGGAATCGCGACCACCGGACTTAAAAGGGTTGCAGATCGTTACGTGCTTCGCGTTCCGGCCGTGAACCCAAGTGGCGGTCACGTTGCAGTCTTTCCAAGTGATATCGACCGTGAGAATCCCTCGCCCCAAATGCCAGTCACCGCCCCGCAGGACCAGGATTTTGGCAACGCCGGAAACAGGGAAATCTGATTGTCATAGCTTCGGAAACAGCATCTCCGCAATCGCCACCGTTCCTCCGAAGTTTCCCTCGAATTGGAAAGCCGGACATGCGTCTAGCAAGTTGCGGTAAGCGCTACCGATTTTGTCGTAGCGAATGTCGATGTCGGTAACAGGGTGAGACGTGTGGTCACCGACCTCGGTCACTGACCGGTAGGTGCCGTCGACTCGCGTACGATGAGTTCTGGCACGAGGATTTCTTGATGCAATTCTTTGGATTCGTTTCCTATCTGGGCTTCCAGGAAACTCCAAGCTAACGAACACATCTTATCGATGGGCTGGCTCACGGTGGTAATTGGCACCGAGCAGTGAGCGGTTTCTTCGATTCCGTCGAACCCCACGATGGCGACATCAACTCCTACCTGGAGGCCCGAGAACTGGAGCAGAGTCTCGGCGGTAATCGCGAGTTCATCGTTCAGGCAGACAAGCGCATCAGGAATTCGCCCTCCCCTGAGAAGTTGGGCGAGGGCCGGTTTGACGTGGACAAACGCTCCCGATTCGACGGGGATCGTTTGGGTTTCCAATCCCGCTGCGCGCATCGCCTCTTGATATGCGTTGTAACGCGGTCCAGCGTCGATAAGATCGGAAGTCCACGGCGCGAGATAGGCAACCTTTCGGCGGCCGATAGAGAGAAGGTGTTCCATTGCCAGATCGGCGCCTTTTCGAAGGTCGACCCCGACGTAGCTTCTGAGCTCCGACCAGTAGGCTCCCATACTCACAAACGGAATGGTTGGCGCAAGCCGTTCGTACTCCTTTGCGAACGCGTCTACCGAGGCCGAATTGTCAAATGCGATGATTCCATCGGCGGGGATCCGAAGAGCGCGGTCGAAGGAGTGCAGGTAGCTGTACTCCTCGTCCACGTCCGAAACCGCCATCGCGAGCTCTGTGCCGCGCAGGAGCAGCCGCATCCGGTCGAGAACCGTTGCCCGGTACCGCGAATACTGAAGGCTCATCCAAAAGCCGATCACTCCCGTTCTTGCGCTGGTGAGTGCACGAGCGGTGCTGTTAGGGACGTATCCCAGTTGCCTTGCGGCGTCCAGCACCTTGGCCCGAGTTTTTTCGCTGACCGAAAGGTCAGGCCGGCCGCTCAAGACACGGGAAACGGTCGCGCCAGAGATGTTCGCGTGCTTTGCTACGTCGTCCCGCGTCGGACGACCACTCGATTTCGACCGCGTTCCCTGCTTGTACACGCGTACATTATAATGACTTCTTCGGATATTGGAGAGGGCTCTTAAGAATATTTCGCCACTACAGCAAGGATGCAACCTCTCGGTCCCTTCGCGACCCACCAGACGCAAAACAGCCAAAGGCTGCAGATCCTCAGTGGATGGCCTCACGTTTGAAGCCGGCCGAGCTGTTCATGAACTCGCTCTGTAGCCCAAGGAACAGGTCGTGCGGGTGCGGATGTCTGGGTCGAATGCGGTCGGTAAAGTCGCGTTCGATTGACCTGAAGCGTCGTCAATCCAGATTGCCCGCAAAGGCAAGTATTCCAACCGACCGGGCGCCGGCCTCACGAAGTGCCTTCGCGCACTCACGTGCCGTGTGGCCAGTCGTCACCACGTCGTCGATCAGCAGCACGTCGCGGCGTTGGACTTCGGCAACTGCCTGAAATGCTCCGGTCAAGTTTGTATCGCGTTGTTTTTGGGTGAGTCCGGCTTGGGGACGAGTTGCCCTAATCCTCCGCAGCGCGGTGGTCGAGACCTCGTGACCTTCCAGCTGGGACGCCAGCAGAATGGACTGGTTGAATCCGCGAAGGCTGGCTCGCGAGACGTGCATAGGCACCGGAACCACCAGTTCACGAGGTGTCGAAACCTCCGAAGCCCGCTCTGCCACTTTTCCGGCCATGAAGTCCGCCAGGGAAGTAGAGCGCCCGTACTTCAACTCCCGGACGGCTTGAGCCGCCCTGCCCGAGTAGGCGTAAACGCAGGCGCGGAATTCCAGGTGGGGCGAATCGTCTTCCAGGAAGTCTGGGGCGGCGAACGACATCTCGCCGACGCAGGTTTGGCACGGCGATTGATCGGACAACTGACCACAGAGTGGACACTTGACGGGATAGACCCAGTCGAGGATCGCCTTAGAGCAGTTGGTCCATAAGTTGGCGGCTTGCACTGTCGAGCTTCTCCAGGTCTTTGATCTCGTACCGTGCGCCGTCGACGCTGAAGATCTGCCATCGGCCGGGCGAGATCTCCTGAGCGTTGTCACGCCAGTTCCGCACATAGAACTCGGTCCGACCACGTTGAGTCTGGACTTCGAAGTGCCACATCCCGGCCTCCATCTTGAGCGTCTCGATCACGGAGATGGCCGGCGTGTAGTAGCGCAGGTCTAGGGACTCATCGACGATTCCACGGGACTCCCGATCGAGTTTGTCCACCTCAGTCAGGATCGCGACCTCCTCGCCGTCCGACGATTGGATGGACAGGTAATCGGTCGGCACTGAAAGCGGAAAGACGCGTTTAAACTTTCCGGCTAGCACGCACTGGTCGTCGAGGGTCACCCGCACATGGGAGCCGGTAGTCGCCCTGCGGATCTGAACCGTCTCGCCGGATACGTAGCGGAGATCTGCCACGGGATCCATTTTGGAGGATTCTCATCGGCCGGCGTTGCAATTTTGCAATTTCAAGTTTTGCCGTCACCATTTGTAAATGGTTAAGATATAATGTGAGAACAAATGGAGCAAGGGGGCGCCAAATGGAAGGGCATAGCACAGCAACTCTCGTCCAAAATACGGACCGGAGAGTGGCCGGTTGGTCACCGGGTCGAGAGTGAGGAAGAGATTGCTCGTATCTGGCGAGTGAGCCGCCCGACCGCCCATCGTGCCATGGCCGAGCTCCAGCGCGAAGGTCTTGTGATCCGGCAGCGGCGCAACGGCACGGTGGTTGCCGATACCAGAAAGAAAGGCACGCATCTGGTTGCTTTGGTCTTCGATCACGTTGCAAAGCAGTTTGATTTCCCCCAAGCGGAGCTGATTCAGGGTATCCAGGAAGTGCTGGGCGAGGCGTTCAGTCTGGTCTGGTGCGACTCGATGGACGACCCCAAACGGGAAGCCAGTTTCCTTCAGCGGATGTCTCGGGAAACGGATGGAATCATCTGCTTCCCCATCGCCGACCCGGTCAACACGCCGCTGATGCAGAGCCTTCATCGCCACCGAAATCCACTTGTTCTCTTAGACCGGATTCCCGATGGCTATGAGGGCAGTGCGGTAGTTTCCGACGACCGTGTTACCACCCGAGAGGCCATCCAAGCACTTGGCGGCAAGGGTCATGTCAAGATTGGTTTTTTCGGTTTTTACAAACCAAATGTGTCTTCAGCTATAGGGCGTTACGAGAGCTATCGGCTCGGCATGAAGGATCTGGGGGTCGAGGACCCGTCCCGCTACTGTCGCTGGTTCGTTCGCCAACTCGAACACGAGCCGGATCTATTCAGGCAAGCAGTCCGGGATAGCGTTTTCGCGCTCCAAAAAGGCGCCGAGCCGCTGACCGCGCTCTATTGCATCCAAGACAGCATTGCCAACGAAGTGGCGCTCTATTGCCAGGAACTCGGAATTCGCATCCCCGAGGACTTGGAGATTGTGGTGGTCAACGAGTGGCCAAACCATCTTTTGAATCTGTCGGAGTCCATGCACCGAATCGTCCGCCGCAAGCGCGACATCGGGGTAGCGGCTGCCGAACGGCTGTTGGGCCTCAGTGCGGGTGAGGCCTATGAACAGTCGACTTTGCGTATTCCCGCCGAACTTCATTCCTGTGGCGTAGACGCCACAAAACATAGCCCCGGCCTTGTGGGGATCTCATCTGCCAACGGAGGTTGAAATCTTGTTCTTCAAAACAAAGGCATTCACGCTTATCGAACTTCTCGTCGTCATTGCGATCATCGCGATTCTTGCTGCCATCCTTTTCCCGGTGTTCGCTCAAGCCAAGCTTGCTGCTAAGAAAACTGTCGATCTAAGCAACACGAAGGAGATCGGCCTTGCCTTAATGATGTATTCCAACGATTATGACGACTCGGCCCCATTTAGCCGCGTCGTGTCGAATCCAAGCTATTGGTGGACCGCCAACATGCTTAACTGGCGAGACCTCATCTACCCGTACATCAAGAACGGCGGCGGGCGGGTTAACGACGTGGGACAGATCTTCACCACCCCAGGAGATGGCGGTATCTTCCAGTCGCCGCTCTCGCAAAACGCGTGGTCGAACGCACCTGTGTGGTGGACGATCACGGGAGGCGACGGGGATGAAACGACCCGATGGCCACGCTCCTACGCAACAAACATGTCGGCCGGCGCGGAAGAGCTTGGTGCCGAGCACATCTGGTGGCCAAACGTTGGCGACACCGGCGGGGGAGGCAGCATGACAATCTTCCAAAATCCTGCAGGGACAGCCGCGTTTGTGCCGAGCAAGCTTCCGTTTCCTGACTTATCTGTTTACGAAGCGCTCACCTATGAGTGCACGGCGGCTGGTCAACCGTGGGGCGGCACTGGTATTGGCTTGCAGATGACGGATGGTGGCGGTGGCGCGAACTATGTGTTCTTCGATGGCCACTCCAAGCACTACAAGATCAAGGCCGCGTTCGGGGCAGACGTTTGGGACGTGAATACGCTTTACGGAACAAACTGGGTTGCCTCTGTGGAGCAGCAGGCGAACACGGTCGCCGAATACAACTAGAATACAGCCGGCGCCGATCGGAGATAAGATCTCGGTCGGCGCCTCTTGGTTTATCCATAATGAGAACTCTAAGCTACATAGTTGCGCTCTCGACACTATTAGCAGCTACAAGCTGCAAAAACAATCAAGAGGGTGTCCCAGGTCCGCGTGCCGGAACGCTGAAGATGGACAATTTGACGCCTGAACAGCAAATTGAGAAGGTTCAGAACGATCCTCAAATTCCAGCAGACTACAAGCAAACCTTTATCAACTCGATTCGGGCGAAACAGGGACAGGCGCCAATTTCCGGCAGTCCGCAGGGTACGCCATCCCCGGGAAAGTAAGTAGATATGGTCTTGCCGATTCTGCTTCTAACTTCCAACGCGGGGCAGGTTCTTCAGCCCAAGATGCACCTGAATGAGGAACATTTGTACAAAGTCAACTCGGTCGAGAAGGACTTTGCCGGGCCTTCCGACAAGCTGTCTCGAAGTATTGTTCAAGGCATGCCTATTCAGATAACGGCGGTCAAGATACAGGGCGGGAGCACTTCGGTGCGCGTGGTGACGGGGCCCCTGGTTGTCCGCGGCCGCTCAGTGGGAAGGTCCAAGACAAACACATTTGACGTCGACTCAGTGAATTCTTGGAACGGGACTCCCTACGCGCTTGTGGGGGTGGTTTTTCCTCCCGGGGGCGCCAAGCAGGGCCAAGCCTGGGTAGCCCCGTTTCGAGGATCTCCTCCGCTGACAGCGGGACTTACCGCAACTTATAAGCTAATGAAGACACAGACTCAAGGCGGGCAGAAAGTTGCCTTTTTGTCGGTCAGCGTACGAGGGGACAATTCCTGCCGGACGCGCGGGAGTGGTCAACTGATCGTAGGGGAGGGGGATGGAATCGTGAGGTCGGGAAAGCTGCACTTTGACATCGCGTTTATGCGACCAGGCAAAGGGAAAACGATGGTCGTCAATTCGCACGACGGTCTGGACTATACAATAACGCAGTAACTGATCGCACGCCTTCCACCACGTCGAGATAACGCGGCGGAAGCCGTGTGTGGCCTCGCCTAGGATTGGTTCCGACAAGCGCAGGGCCAAGTGCTTACGGCGCTAGCCGCCCGTGACGGGAAGTCCGCCGATTATAGATCCTCCTATAAAGCAGCTAGTCGTGCCACTGTTTGAAATGGAACCAGTCGGAGGATCTCCCGCGCCTTGCGTGATGGTAGGTCCTACAAATGAGAGTTCTTGACTATTATCTACAGTAACCGTCCCTATTGTTTGGCCGCTTCCGTTTTTGCTAATCACTGCGCTTCCTACGACCACTGGTCGAACATAGTACAATTTACCTCCTATCGTTGTCACCGGAGGCGTGTTCGTTGTCGGCCACGGAACCCCAGTGATTACTGCATACTCTAACGGCATCGTGAAATACCCGCTCTGTACCGGGAAAGTTGGACCTTGGGCGTCAAAAAGCGCGTCTACGGAACCACCGCTTTCGTAGTCGCCGACATCCGGAGTCATAATGGAAGCTGCGGGCACGGCCTCAAGCGAGTATCCGTCAACTGCTAGCGGGCCGTTGGTGGGCGGTTGGTCCGTCGGACTGTCTGCTTCCCAAACATAAACGACCGTGTAATAGGAGGTCACCGTTCCCTGGTAGTTATTCAGAAACGGATCAGTCATCTCCCCTCCTTCGCCGTAAGTATCCGTCTCACCGACAAAGTCGAATGAGCCGTTCCCGTAGACTTGACCGGAAATCGTTGCCTGAACCTCCGAAGCCTTTCCGTGGGTAGCTCCTGACCCAGTTATTTAGGTGCCTTGTGACCAAGACTGAAAGGTCCAATGCGCCGCACTTGCCGCGGTACTAAGCGCGGACAAACTTGCAATTGACAACAGTAGTTTAGCAGTGTGCATCTTTGCCTCCGTGGAGATCAATCCACCAGCACGAGCCTACCTGTTGCACTCACATATTCACAACCTTTACAGTCCTATTATAAAGGAATTTTAGGGTCTATAGACATTTGCGTGGGTGAACCTGGCAACTGCGCCCTGCCTCAGGCCGCCGATGCTTGTTGTCATGTGACTGCATCTGACTCACTGAAAAGTCTATAGACCCGAAATTCATTCCGAGGTGGTAACTAAGTGTGACCGAGTGGACGACCATATAAACTCCAAATGCAAAGAGATACCATATAATGGTATTACAGGGGCAAACCCGCGCAAACCTGGATTGTCCGCGGTTGCTCCGCTGAACGCCCACAATGCTGAGTCAACCGAAGACGTTCTTCGAGTACCTCTCGACCAGGGCCCCAATTTCGATGACGTCGCGGCCGGGCCTGAATGCCCTAACAGTAGCGGATCTGACTTAACGTGATACGCTTGGCAACGGAAGGCATCATGTTTTCCAGCCGAATTCGGCACCTATAGCCAGTACACTACAAGGAATCGGTGAACTGGTGAAGTCGGCCATTCCGCTCTTGGTGCTTCTCATGGGAGGCTCGGCAGGTTTTGCTTCCGTCCTCGGTTCGCCGGTTCGTGCCAACCCTGAGGTGAACTTCGGCCGAGACGTCCGACCGATCCTGAGCGAACACTGCTTTCGCTGCCACGGCCCCGACGCTTCCAAGGCTGCCGCCGGGCTGCGGCTCGATTCATTCGAGGGCGCGACCAAGCAACTGGAAGATGGGGCGGCCGTCGTTCCCCGCAATTCCACTCAGTCGATGTTGATCGTCCGCGTCTCGGCGGGACCCGATATGCGCATGCCGCCGGCCGACTCGGGCATTCCCGCGCTGACTCCAGCTCAAATCGAGACGCTCAGAGCGTGGATCAACATCGGCGCGCGCTACGAGAAGCACTGGTCGTTTGTGCCACCCCAGATGCCGGTAATTCCCAAAGTGAGCGATCCAGCCTGGTGTAAGAACCTGATCGACCGCTTTGTGATCGCCAAACTCGACGACGCCCGCCTCAAACCGGAGCCGGAGGCCGATCGAGACACGCTCGCCATGCGGGCCTCTGAAACCCTCACCGGTCTACCCCCCACTCCGCAGGAAATAAGCGCATTTCGGGAGGACAAGCGGCCAGACGCCTACGAGCGCTACGTGGACCGCATGATGGCCAAGCCCGCCTACGGCGAACAGGAGTCGCGCTACTGGCTCGACGCGGTCCGCTATGCCGACACCCACGGCTTGCAGTTGGATAACGAACGCGGGATTTATCCTTACCGTGACTGGGTGATCCGCGCCCTCAACCAAGATCTGCCGTTCGACCAGTTCGTGCAATGGCAACTGGCGGGCGATCTCCTACCACATCCAACCACCGACCAGTTGGTTGCGACCGGCTATGTACGGATGAACCTCACCTCCAACGAGGGCGGGGCGATTGAGGACGAGTTCTTGGCCAGGAACACGTTCGATCGGGTCGACACCACCTCGACTGTCCTTCTCGGGCTGACCGCTGGGTGCGCCAAGTGCCACGACCATAAGTACGACCCGATCACCCAGCGCGACTACTATGGCCTCTACGCTTTCTTCGACAGCACGGCCGACAAGCCCCTCGACGGAAACATCGCTTTGCCCCCACCGTACATCCGTGCCGCAACACCGGAGCAAGAGGTGCAACTCGCAAAGATGGGAGCCGAGCTCAACCGGCTGACCAACGGCGTCGATCTCCAGAGCGCCAAATCCTGGGTACTCGCTCATCGAGACGCGGTTCCGGCGACCCGTGACTGGCAGATCAGCCAAGTCTATGCGGCGGCGAATTTCGACGCGGCGTTCGATACTGCCTTTCCTAGCGAGCCGGGCCAAAAAGGGGACGGTTCATGGAAGCCTTTCAAGTACCAGCTCAGTTCGCCCGCAGTAGGGATCGTCGGGAAGGACAACGCGGCAGTTTACGTCCGATCCACGGTCACCGTCCCCGAAGCAAAACAGATGATCCTGCGGGTTTCCAGCGATGATGGGATTCGAATGTGGCTGAACGGAAAGCTGATCCACTCAAACAAGGTCAATCGTGGCCTGGACGATGGGATCGACGTCGTTCGGGCAGATTTCCGGGCGGGAGATAACGAACTGGTTGCGAAGGTCGTGAACGGGGTCGAGCCGGACGGTCTAAACATCCGCATGGGCGACCCGGAGCGCGAACTCGTGGATCGCCTCAACGCGAAGCCGGCCGACGAGGCGCTCCAAAAGCAGGTCCGGGTGGCGTACCTGACCGCAACCTCTGCCGCCTATAACCGGCTTGCCAAGGCCAAGTCCGAACTTGAAAGTTCGATCCCGATGACCCTGGTCGCCCAGGAAATGGACAAGCCTCGCCCGACGTTTATCTTGAAGCGGGGGCAGTACGATCAACCGGGCGACGCGGTGGACCGGCACATCCCGGCCTCCATCGGCGTTCTCCCGACTGGGGTCAAGCCTGATCGGCTGAGCCTGGCCAACTGGATGATTTCACCTCAGAATCCGCTTGTCGCTCGGGTCTTCGTC
>Ga0302326_10032347_pt1 | contig 10421 bp, 8 predicted proteins | sample Palsa_T0_3_FD_202264 | JGI IMG/M metagenome (GOLD analysis project Ga0302326, IMG submission 202264) | Peat permafrost microbial communities from Stordalen Mire near Abisko, Sweden - Palsa_T0_3 | ecosystem: Environmental > Terrestrial > Soil > Palsa > Peat permafrost | place: Sweden: Abisko... | reverse complement strand
TTCAAAGCCCAGTTCCTTCTGCTTGGCCAGAACGCGCAGGATGTGACGATCCTCGAGAGTCTGCACGTGCTGGCGATCCCCAGTGCGTCTCGCCTCCAGCAGCTCGGGCGGTCGCAGGAAACTTCCGACATGATCGGCTCGGAATTGTGCGGACATCACGTCATCTCCCTTGGATCGAAGTTGCGATGGCTTATTGTGCTTGATTTTGGCAAGATCGCCCTGCAATTCGCACGTAGGCCCTCGGGATCCCGGCTCCGGTGGCGGCTATCCTGCTAAAAAAATGGCTCCGCCAGTTCCCGAAGTCCATCCGCGAGCGTAGTTTCCATTTTCAACCGGCGCCGTCAGAAAGTGCCGGGCGTTGTGGTGGAAGATCTTTCAAAGCGGACATGAAACCAGAGCTCTGGCAACGGCTCAAACCGCTGTATCTAGCGGCCATCGAAAGGCCTGCCGATCAGCGCGCACGATTCATAGCCGAAGCTTGCGGCAACGACGACCAACTCCACGAAGAACTCTCCGCGCTAGTAGACGCCAGCGATGAACGAACAACCTTAGGCGACGTTCCGATCGCCAATCATGAGTCGCGACGTTCCCGGACGTCCAGTTCCTTTTCGGTGGGCGAGCTTGTTCTGGGGCGATTCAAAATCGTACGCGCCCTGGGAAGCGGTGGCATGGGGGACGTCTACGAAGCCACGGATCTTGAACTAGGCCGAATTGCGATGAAGACCATCCGCTCCGAGTTCGCTGGTAGTCCGGAAATCATCTCGCGGTTCAAGAAGGAAGTGCAGCTCGCGCGAAAAGTAGGCGGCCCGCACGTATGCCGTGTGCATGAACTGTTCGTACTCTCTGGCGCGGCGGAGGGGTCACCGAATCTTTTCCTGACGATGGAGTTTCTAGACGGCATCACCCTCACCGAGAAGATTCAGGCCGGTCCTTTGCCTTGGCGCGATGCACAGTCCATCGCCATCGAGATATGCGCCGGCTTGCAAAGCATCCATCAAGCCGGGATCATCCACCGCGATTTAAAGAGCCGCAACGTGATGCTGGCCTCACGCAACGGAGCCGCCTGCGCGGTCTTGATGGACTTCGGACTGGCGCGTGAGTTTACCGGTCCAGCGTCGGAGAACATGGCCAGCTCGAGCGCGTCCGGCGGCATTGCCGGGACGCCGGCGTACATGGCTCCCGAGCAGTTCGAAGGGACGAAAGTGAGCCCCGCCACCGATGTCTATGCGTTGGGCATCGTATTCTACGAACTGCTGACCGGGAAGCACCCGTTTGCCGCATCGACGTTGGCAGGATCCGCATTGTTGAAAGGCCGGAGTCCGCAACCGGCATCTTCGATCCAGCGAGGTATACCGCGCCACCTGGATGACGTAATCAACAAGTGTTTGGAGTACGAAGCCGCGCGCCGCTATCAATCGGCGGAAGAGCTCGCCGCGGCGCTCGGAACGCCGCCGCTCTCGGCGCGAGCGCTGATCCAAGAGCCACGAAGAGCGCTGCGCGGATGGAGTATTTTGGCGACGGTATTCGCGGTGATTCTGCTGACGGCCGTGGGGGGCATTCACTGGTTCCGATCTCATCGTTACCGCCCGCCCTCGAGTGAAGTGCAACGCTGGTACGAAATGGGCACGGCCGCGCTGCGCGACGGAACCTACGTGAAGGCCACTCGCGCGCTGCAAGTTGCCGTGGACAACGATAAACGGTTCGCCTTGGGTCATGCGCGTTTGGCGGACGCATGGTCCGAGCTGGACTTCGCGGGACGCGCGCGCGAGGAGATGCTGCTGGCATCCGCGCCGGAGTCCGAGCGAAATCTGCCGGTGCTGGACCGCATGTACGTCGAGGCGGTGCGCTCGACGTTGACGCATGACTTCAGCACCGCGGTGAAACAGTACCAGGCAATTCTCGACGCGCTGCCAGCGCGAGAGAAAGCGTACGGCTATGTGGACCTGGGTCGCGCGGAAGAAAAAGCCGGCGCTGTGAATGAGGCGGTGAAGGACTATGAAGCGGCTGCCCAGCGAGACAAGGACAATCCAGCAGCATTCTTGCGCCTAGGAATCCTTCGGAACCGCCAGCAGGACGCGGCCGGTGGTGAGGCAGCATTCAAACAGGCCGAAACCATTTACCAGCAAACCAGCAACCCGGAAGGCCTGGCGGAAATCGCGTATCAGCGCGGATACTCGGAAAATGTGCGGGGAGACTCGCAGCAGGCCCGAATCAATTTGCAGAACTCCCTGGCCATCGCGCGCCAGATACCCAGCGTACAACTGGAGATTCGCGCTTTGACGCAGATGAGCAGCGTCGAATATTTTTCCGGGAACCAAGACCAAGCCATCCAATACGCAAATCAGGCCATTCAGCTGGCCCGTGAAAGCGAGCTCGAATACTGGTCTGGCGACGGCCTGGTGCGCCTCGGTAACGCCTATTTGTCCCGCCGTGAACTCGATAAAGCAGAACCTCCGCTGCAGGCGGCGCTGCAACTCGCGCAGCGGGAACAGCAGCCCCGTGTGGAGGCCAACGCCACGATCAGCTTAGCCAGCGTTCGAAGCGAGCAGGGCAAGTGGGATGAGTCGATCCGCTTCGCGCAAACCGCGCTGGCGTACTACAAAAGCGTTGGCATGGTTGGTCAGGCAACCTATGCCTCGATTCTGATCGTTCGTGCGCAGAGAAATAAAGATGATTTGGCGGCAGCGCTGCAGTCGGCAACGGAACTATTGAACGTGGCGAAGAAGTCTAATAATGCGGCGCTCATCGAGAGTTCGGAAGAGGCGCTGGGTGGTACGCTGCTCAGCCTGGAGCGTTATCCGGATGCGTTGACGCATTTTGAGGAAGCACTGCGGATCGCGCGCACCATTCACGAGAATGAGTCCTACCATGCTCTGCATTACGCCAACGTGCTGTGGCAACTGGGGCGATACACCGAAGCACAAGAAGCACTCGGGGCGGCCCTCAGCGGTAACGGCAAGAACGCCCTGATAAGCTCAGAGGTTCAGCTGATGAAGGCCAGTATATCGATGTCCCAGGGGAGGTTCGCGGAGGTAGTTTCTACCGCCAACCGAGTTCTTGGACCGCAGCTCCCTCCAGCTACTTCCGGCAATTTACCCCGGTTTAAACTTCTGCGCGCGCGCGCCGAACTGCAGCTAGGCCAGATTAAAAAAGCTTCCACCGACGTGAGCGAACTCAGCGCATGGGCCCAAAAAGATGGGGACCCAGAGTCCTCCGAAAACATCAGCCTGGTGCGAGCGGAACTCTATAGGAAGGCGGGTACGCCACAATTGGCGGAACCTCTGGTGGACTCAGCGCGCGTTTACTTCACGGGCTTGGGTAAGAAAGAATCTCAGTGGCGGAGCCTATTGGAACAGGCGCGAGTCTATCGAAGCTTGGGTAAGATTCAGGAATCCAAGGCCTCCGCGCAACTTGCGCTTGATGTTTTTACTGAGTTTGAACATACTTGGCCCCCTCTCGATTACAGGTCTTATAGTAGCCGACCTGATAATGAGTCGGCACAGCAGGAGCTCACCAGCTATGGACGAAATTAGCGGAAAGTATGTGACCAAGGCCGAGTTTCGGGCAGTAGCCGCGGGTCTAGCTGCCCTGATTGCCGCGGTGATATACCTGATCGCGATTCATCGGAATGCGCTGCCCAACCAGCCGCCACCGCCGCCACCGGAAACTCCGATATTAGTGCGAGGGGGATCGATGACCGCGTTCACCGTTGCGGCGAACGGCTGGGTCCAGCACCCTGATAAGACAACATATTGCGCCGACGCGGCGGTAACCTACCTGGAGTTTGACAATGGTGGCGATGGGACATCGACGACTTGGCCGAGTACGGCTTCGCCGAACGCCATAGGTCAATGGAAAGTGGAGATCCATGGACACGACGGCGGTGACCATCCCCATGGTAAGAAGCCGAGCGCCAACGGTCTGACGTTCACATCGCAGTCACAAAACTGCAACGGGGACGATACGACGAAGTCATCGGTGCTCGTCAGCACACTGGGAGCCGGCAAGTTCTATCCACCACCGCCCTTGCCAGCCTCGGGGAACCGTACCGGCAATCTCCGTTTTCTGGATGAGTTCCAGAGCGGCGGGGTATGCTCGGGAGCGGACACTACCGACTCGAACAAAGCGGATCAAGAATTCTGCGAACGGATGGAAGAGGTTGACGTCACGCTCTACAGGGGTACAGGGTCGGAGACTAAGGAGCCACCGCTGGTATGCTTGGATGGAGATTGTACGGTCAGTTTTAAGGGACCTTAGGCCTAATGAATTTGATGGAAGTTTACCTGAGCGCCGCGTCTGCGGCGCTCAGCGTGAATGGTCTCGACGCATCCCTTGCCGCTGTTTCGCCACCCAGTCTTTCGCAACCGATTTGCTGACGTGATATATACAAACCCTTTCTGGTGGACGAAATTCCTGAAGGAGTGCTCTATGCACCATCCTGAAGCTGCCATAGCACTGGTCACCTCGCGCCGCAGTTTTTTGCGTTCGGTTTCGGTTGCTGCCACAGCCTCGGTATTCGCCGATGCGCCACTCGCATTGGCCGCACCGCAAGCGACTGGCGAAGGGCAAACGGAACCGGGCCCGGATGCCGAGCGGATGCGCGCGCTGGCGGCGTGGACGGCATTGACCATGGAGACGCCGGACCCGGTGCCGTACGGCGCGGAGATTTTCCACAGTAGCAGCGGCGAACGGCTGATGCGCGCCACGAATGCGGTGGGGCCGGAGCATGATCCCAGCGCCCACGCCGAAGTGCGCACGATCCGGCTCGCCTGCAGCAAGCTCAACTCGTATTCACTCCGAGGTTATACGCTCTACACCACGTGCGAGCCGTGCCCGATGTGTATGGCCTGCGCGCTGTGGGCTGGTCTCGACCGCGTGGTGTATGGGGCGACGATTGCGGACGCGGCCCGCTTCGGACATCAAATTCAAATTCCTGCGGCGGAGGTGGAAAAGCGGGCAGACATGAGGTGCGTCGTCGATGGGCCGGTGGAGCACGATGTATGCCTGGCACTGTTCACGAATCCAAATATGCAGAAAGCTTTTAAGAGATGGAATTCCCAAAAACCCTGAGTGGGGCCTCGCTAAGCCTTGATAAGCATTGCTGGTCGCAGGGCGGAATCTGAACCAAACCCGCGGGTGGGATTACAAATGGAAAGGTTTCATCTAGCCTGTGGAATAAAACCCGGAACGCCGGTGTCCACCACTGAATTCAGCCGCTGTCTAATCTGAATTCGATTGATTTCGTCAAACGCGTCTGCCGGAAGGCGCGAGATGTCGAAATTCTCTCTGGCGCGGGCCGCAGTCCTGGGCGTGGTAAGCAAGGCCGTGCCGCGCTGCACCGCCCAAGCCAGCAGCACCTGTGCTGGCGTCTTTCCAACTCGAGCGGCGATCGCTGAAATGACTGGATCATCGAGCAATCCCGGCTTCATCCCGTGACCTAACGGTGCAAAAGCCAAAACCACAATGCCCCTCTCCTTGCAGAACTGCAGTAACTCGGTTTCCGGGAGATATGGATGTGCTTCTACTTGGACCACGGCTGGCTTGATCCTCGCGGACTCATAGATGGGCTTCAGTGTGTTTAACGTGATGTCTGAAAGGCCGATGGCCCGGCACTTGCCGTGATCCACGAGAGTTTCCATCGCTTTCCAGGTGTCAAACAAGGTCACGTCGCGGTCGTAGAGGACATTACCGTTTTGATCCCGCGGATCCTGGTCGTCCCCGGGTCGAAATGCAAATGGAGTGTGAATGAGATAGAGATCCAGATACTTGAGCCCAAGTCTGTCTAGACTCGCTTCGAAAGCCGGTTCGACGCGTTCGGGCCGGTGATTGGAGTTCCATAGCTTTGTGGTCACAAAAATGTCTTCGCGAGCGACTCCTCCACCGGCAAGTCCTTCCTGCAACGCCTTGCCTACCTCGCGCTCGTTCCCGTATCGTTCCGCGCAATCGAAGTGTCGAAATCCAGCTTCCAGTGCGCCTCTGGTCGCAGTTATCGTTAGGGCGGCGTCGGGAATTAGGGTGCCAAAGCCAAGTGCGGGCATATGGCCAACACCGTGGTTCAGCGGAATTCTCGTCATCCGCAGATCGGAAAATTCAGTGATGGTTACACCTCCAAGCTGTTTTGCCTCCGGCAGGACCGCTCGATGCGATTAGATAACACGCGTCGCAGGCTGAACGCAACTATTGTGTAGTCGCGCAACCGGAGAAGTGGCTATGTAGCCGATAGCAGTTAGGATTTACTTGGTGAGGAGGATTGGCCCGTAGACGCCAAAAACCTGCCGGAATTAGGAGGACCTACAAAAAAGTGGTTGCGGGTGTCGGATTTGAACCAACGACCTCCGGGTTATGAGCCCAATGGGTCAATCCTAAGTCGTGTTGATAGTGTGACCCTTACCTCCCGACCACGCCATTTTTGCGCCGCCGAGGCTAGGATTCTGGTCACCAGTTGGTCACAAAAGCCGCAGCTGATTTTAGGATTCCTAAGATCCAATCGCTATGTGGCGAGAGCTCCTTAAAGCGTCCACTCGGCGCCCCATTTCTCACACAGCGTAGACCGTGACTCTAATCTCGCCTGTAGCGGGATCTACTGTGCCCTGGCCCCAGCCCACGACCGTATTTACCCAGGCATAGGACGGGAATGCACTCGTGAGAGCGATGTTCTCGCGAAGTAGCAGCAAGCCAGTCGCCGGGTCCGGGCGGATGATGCCATCGCCAAAAAATGCGATTCTCTCGCCATCGCCGGTGGCAATTTCCGCATGAATGTGTAGCCTTACCTGTCCGTCGGCGCGTATCTGCAGATAATCGATGCCGGACATGTGTCCTTTAATTTTGGGACCGGATACGTCCCCTTCAAACCACACGTCAATTTGAGAGCCTGCGGGCGGCGGGGGCGCCTGTCCACCGAGAAGCGCGGCCATGCTGAACCCGTAATCGGTCACCTTGGTGAAATGGAGCGTCGCCTCGTAAAGGATTTCGCCGAACGCAAATGTGGTTGATGCTATCGTAACCTCCGCGTGTTCCGGGTTGCCCGGTTCATTGCCGGGGCGCAACACGGTACTACAGATCACTTCCGTCACTTCAAAATCAGTCCGCTGCTGCCAACGGCTGCGGTGCGCGCTCGCTGACCGTCGATCAGCAACAGGAATGAATAACGGGAGCGCAACAGAATGGGTCGCAGAGGTCCCACATTGTGACGCTGTATATGGCGAACAAAAGGCGAATATGCTATTTTGGCCTCCATGCCCATCCGCTTTTGTCGCGTCGCGATCGAGGACATGAACGGGATTACGCACACCGTTGAAGTCACAGCCAGCACCTTGTACGAAGCCGTTGCTCAAGGCCTTGCCGCAATGCGAGCCTCAAATATTCAGTTGGGTGATTAAGGCACCGGCCATAGGCCGGATTGTTTCGGCGGAACTTTCGCCGCGGGTTGCGGCGTGGCGTTAACATTGGCAGCCGCCATCGCAGCCTGGGTCCACTCGACGCCTGGATACATGCTGGGGATGCGGAATCCACGGTAGGCCAGTTGACCAGCAGTGTCCATTCGCCATACGAGTTGCGAGCTCGCCCCTTGGGTCACTTCTTGTATGTACGAGACGTTCGGTATGGCATCGGCCACGTCGTATTCCAAATCTCCGTTGGAAAGCAGGTCGGCATTCCCGCAGCAGACTGAGAAAGGGGGCGCCAAAACGGTTTCTTGCAGTACCTGCGCGGTAAGGCTGGATTCATCCAATTGATAAACCGGTACGCTGCTATAGCATGCGACCTGCCCTGGCGCGTTACACACATCACCGTTGGCGTCCACCACGCGGCCATTGCCGTTGTTGAAGAACATCATCGAGAAGACACCGGACGAGTTGGGGCTCACCAGAGACAGGTAGTGCTGTCCGTAGTTCCATTCGATAGGCGCTTGACCAGCCGGTAGGGTGAAATCGCCGTCCATGCCAAGAGTCCACAGAATACTTCCATCGCCCATCCCGTTCTTGTAATTCAGTTTGAGGATCCAATTTTGATTCCGGAGGGAAACGATAAGGTTTCCGTCGTCGGGCGAATATAAGAGCGCATTGGCATGGGTCAAGTCTAAGACACCGTACGGGGCGTGGTTTACGGAAATGTGGTCGAAGGTGGACCAAGTCCAGACTGGACCTTGTTGCGGATCCCAATCGATAAATTCATTGCCGGTTATGCTCTGGCCGTTGACGGTCTGGACGCCACTGACCAGTAGGATGTAATGTCCGTTGGGAAGCTTTAAAACGTCATGATTAAGATTCAAATAGCCCAGGACCGGAAGCCCTGCCGCCTCGAGCCCCTGGTCGATTTGGTATTGCGTAAGCTGATAAATGACGTTGCCCGCCAGATCGATCTCTTGTAGCTCATTCGTATTGACTGGCGCGGTCAGCGCCGCTTCCTCGGTTGAGCCGGTAGTGACGATAAGCATGTGGCCATTTGGCAGAGGCCTGATGGGGAAGCCGTAAAGCGGTTGTATTGGGTAATACCAGATAACATTGCCCTCTAGATCGGTGACCACCGTCGTGAGCGCGTTTGCCGACTCATTAATTAGATCCAGCATTTCAACGCCGGGCGCCGGGGTCATTCCGGCGGTTTGCTCGACGGCGAGAGGCGGCAAGAGAGAGGCCGGAAGCGCTCCCGTTGTGAACGAGTGATCGCCGTCGTATTCGACGGTCCCATCGGGCAGGTGGAGGCTAGCTTGCATGTGATAAACGGAGCCAGCGCGCATTCCCGCCACCAAAACGCTGACGTCGCCCCCGGCTTCGGGAGCTGGCTGGAGCCAGGTGGCGAGGCCGTAGTTGGTGGTAGTCCCAAATTGAACTTGGACCGAGGCTCCCTCCGGCGCCACCCAAGAGTAGTTCGCCACCAGCACATTGTTCGTACTCAGAACAGTTCCCGTCTGGAGGTGATTCGGGTCGAAAAATGAGACCGGGACCGGCGCCGACTGCGTACTGTGTGCTGAATCACCGACGGTGACTTGCACCGGCGACGACGGCGCTGCAGATGGCGCGGTATACACACCCGAGGAACTAATCGTTCCAGTGGAGCTCGCGCCACCGGCCACGTTATTGACTTTCCAGACTGGGTTCGCCAGAGGGGCGCTGTTCTCGGTGGCGGTGAATTGTGCGGTTTGGCCCGCCATTAGAACCGCTACCCCGGGCGTAACGGTTGGTATCAGTTTGGCGTCAGGGCTTCCGGTGCATCCGGAGATCCAGCCAGCAAACACGAAAAGAGCAGTCGAAAGAAGGAGTTGTGCCCCGAGCCCTTCTAATGATCCGCGTTCCGCAGTTAAATTGAGCACGTCTGGCCTCCGAAGCAGGGATGAAACACGACGTGAAACAGCACAGCGACACCAACGCCGTCTAGCCTCATTCTGCCCGGAATGCGAAAAAGTTCCCGCTATTCTTGATTGGACGGACAGCCTGGCGATAAGCCGAACGCGATCTTTGGAGTGCCAACGCCCACACCGTGTATACAGCATCTAGCCCGGTCCCGACAACGTTAAACGAGGGCCATCGGAAGCGCGCCCCACGCTACCCTGGGTTATCAGCATCGGGGAAATCTCCGGATTTGGAGCACCTGCAATAATTCCGCAACCTCGTCAACCGTCAGTAGGTGTTTCATGTTTCGTCCCTCCCGGTCTTTGGTGTTGGTGGAGGGCCAAAGTACTTCTGCTCCCGACGCCCTCTCGAAAACTCCTTCTGGCACATGCGAACAATCTTAGCCGTGTATTTCGATTCCGGGCGGCCGCGGTCATCGGTTAGCCAATAGATGTGTCCGATCTGTGCACGCGCGGCACTCCAGGGCATATCCGTTTGCGCGCCCGCGCCGTAGAACTCGCCCGACGCGATTTGCTTCGGCTAACCATCTGCGCTGGATCGCCGTACGCGTCTGGATCCTCGCGGGTTGCGCCAAGCCGTCGCAGTCGGTGCATTTCGTCCTTCCATAATTTGCCGTGCCCGATATTGGCGGCCGCGTGCGCCATTTCGTGGATCAGTCTTTTCCGCAGCTCTGCGCCGCGCAACTCAGTGCCCAGGCGAATCTCTCGCTCTTTGCGACGGCACATGCCGTGCATCCCAGTACCGAACCGACCGCTCAAAAGAACGCGATACGCTGGCAGTCGGCCACCGAAAAATCGCCGGTTGTAAGAATCAAACAGCGCTTGGCACTGTCGTTCGGTCGGTGGTTTCATTTCCGCGTTTCCTCCCCGGAACCCTGTGGGGATTTCGCTGCATTAAGAATCCGTTTTGCCCAAAAACCCTAGCCCGCCCAAAATCCCTACCAGACCACCGCTCGAAATCGCAGCAAAATCCCTTGCCCAAAAGTGCAGGGCGACCGCCTCACAAAGAAGTGATTCTGGGCGGTGCGCTTTCGCCGCTTCCTGTTACCCGATAGCTCGGCGCGTCCCCAAGGTC
>Ga0302326_10032346_pt1 | contig 10421 bp, 10 predicted proteins | sample Palsa_T0_3_FD_202264 | JGI IMG/M metagenome (GOLD analysis project Ga0302326, IMG submission 202264) | Peat permafrost microbial communities from Stordalen Mire near Abisko, Sweden - Palsa_T0_3 | ecosystem: Environmental > Terrestrial > Soil > Palsa > Peat permafrost | place: Sweden: Abisko... | reverse complement strand
TGGCCTAGCGTCAGGCCCTCATGCCATCAAGGTCGCTGGATTATTGGCGATGATCAACGACGTGGAAACGCTTGGTCTTGAGCTCGCCCATGGCGTTGTCGTATCCGAGTCCTTCTATTGGGACACGGACGATGCCACAAGGGCGTGGAGCAAGCGGTTTGTGGATCGTTCCGGGTCTATTCCGAACATGCTTCACGCAGCCGTTTACAGTTCTGTGCTTCATTACTTGAAGGCTGTTCAACGAGCCGAAACTACAGATGGCATTCCCGTATCCTCTGCAATGAAGGCGATGCCGATTAACGATATGTATTCTCACAATGTTCAGCTCCGAGCGGATGGTCGGGCAGTTCGCGATTTTCACTTGTTCCAAGTGAAAACCAAGGCCGAATCGAGGGGGCCAGGAGATGACTATATGCTCCTTCAGACATTGCCAGGTGAGAAGGCGTTCCCCGCGGCCAATAGTCTATGTTCGCTTATGAAATGAACGAGTGCGTGTACCTCGCATTTCTTTTTAGCGGATTGGGGCATTTTTTGTGCCCGAACTTGCCGCAGGTCGGCCTGATTGAAGGTATTTGGACTGCGTCGGCCGCGGCACCTGCGCTGTACTGGTGCCGCTGTGAATAGGCGCCGAACCGGGACCCCTTAATCGTTTCGGTTATCTCCCTGACTTTGTTGGTGGATCTCAAATCTAATGGGGGTTCCAATCGGCGCCGACCGGGACCCCACTATTATTCGTATTTCGGATTAGAAATCAGCTTGTTACTCGGTTTCGACTAGGGTCCCGATCCGGTGCCGAAACACAGCCCGAGGTTCCGGCGACTCAAGAGGAAAGCTATATTTTCGTCATCGGGTAGCGAGGTATTCGATGACTCTGAAGTAGTGAAACTCGTGAAGCTGTTGCGCGACCGTCAACGTCCCCTCCTGCTGGCGCCGCTCAATTGTCCCAGAAGGGACTTAAAATCGCAGCGTTTTAAGGTGTGCATTCCGGAAAATACTCCCAAAACACAATTGGAGCAGGCCGATCACATAATAAGGCAGTTCTTCGAGCTGTCGTTCACCGTCGGAAACGAAATCGGAATAACGATGGACGCGATGCTTTCGAGATTGAATATGGCCGTTGAAGATCAAACCGAAATGACCGAGGGCAAATGCATCAATTTTGCTTCACTGGCGTCTCGCTACCTTACTCGTTGCGCAAAGCACTGGCCGAGCACCCCGACGCGGCGTTTCGTGAGTATATGGAGAAGTAGATTAGGCGTTTCCTCGCTACGTGGATTCAAAGAAAAGGCCCCGCCGAAGCGGGGCCAGTTTCTCAGAGAAGATTCGACTACTGATTACCGGTTCGGTTGCTGGCCGCCACCACCGTGCTGGCCACCTTGTCCGCCCTGACCGCCTTGCTGTCCGCCCTGTCCGGGCTTCGGCGTCTGCTGGCCGGGTTGCTGGTTCGGGTTCTGCTGGCCGCCGCCTTGCTGACCACCTTGACCGCCCTGCTGGCCGCCTTGGTTCTGATTTTGCTGATTCATTGGAAAGTTCCTTTGGGGTTTTGGAGGGGGAACGTTGTTCAACGTGGAGACGCTGATCCGTGTTCCTGCCGCACGACGCGTTGTTTATCACGCGCAAACTTAACGTCTTCTGTATGTGGCCTCGAACTCCGAGTGGCGGAAGTGCGATAAAATAAAGGCAGCATCGCCGTTTGTTTGTTCCACTGCATTGCGCAGTTGTGGATGCCTCTGTGAGTAACCATGTTATCACTAGCCGACATTCGTCGGCCAATGATGAGAAAACACCCATGCAAAACGAACACAACAAGGCGGCGGAACAGCACGAAGCCGCGGCAAAGTCGCACCGCGCAGCCGCCGACTCGCACGGAAAGAATGACCATGTCAAAGGCAAGGAACATTCAACGCAGGCCCAGCAGCTTTCGCAAAATGCGCGCAATCAGTCGCAAACCGCGCACGAGAAGAGCCAGCAACAGAAGTAAAGCGTGCTTCGGGGAGCTGGCGCATTACGTCGGCTTCCCGCTTTGAAAACAAGTTACCTACATTTCCCCCAGCCCACTTATCGCAGCGTCTTTTCCACCAACCGCTGTATTCGCGCGCGGATCTCATCGTCACCTTCAATCTCAAAGACTTTCCAGCCGACAAACTCGACCGCTGGGGCATCGAAGCACAGCACCCAGATGAATTGTTGACACACCAGTTTCACCCATCCCAGCCGGTCTTCCTCCAAGCCGTTAAGACGGTGCATCAATGGTTGAAGAATCCGCCAACATCGGTCGAAAATTACCTCGACACGCTGCGCGCGCAGGGGCTACTCGCAACCGTCAAAGTGATCGAGCCATTCGATCAATTCATCTAATTTCGGACCTATGCCGGGGACAGCCACTCGCTGAGCTTCGACCAGCGCCGCCGGCCCGAGACGTTGCGCACCGCGATTGCGACAGCCTTCTTCTGCCCGACCAGCACGACGAGCCGCTTCCCACGTGTGACGCCCGTATAAAGCAGGTTCCGTTGCAGCATGGCGTAGTGCTGGATGAGCACAGGGATGATCACGGCTGGATATTCCGAGCCCTGGCTTTTGTGGATGGTCGCCGCGTAAGCGGGCACCAGCATGTCGAGTTCGCCCAGTCCGTAGGTCACCGACCGACCGTCGAAACTCGCGACGATCTCGCCGGCATTGGGGTCGACGTTATCGATATAACCGATATCGCCGTTGTAGACCTCCTTGTCGTAATCATTCTCGATCTGCATGACCTTATCGCCGGGGGCAAAGGTCCAACCGAAACGCTCAACTTTGCGATCGCCGGCGGGATTGAGCGCAGCTTGCAATTCAATGTTCAACGAACGTGCGCCTACGCCGCCGCGGTTCATCGGACACAGCACCTGGATGTCGCGGATCGGATCGAGGCCAAACCGTTTCGGTATCCGGGTCTTCACCAATTCGATAATGCGGCCGACTGCTGCGGCCGGGTCGTCCGCTGGCACGAAGTAGAAGTCACTCTCGGTTTCCGGTGGGCTCAGATCGGGAATCGAGCCCTGGTTGATACGATGTGCACTGATGATAATGCGACTCCGCGCGGCTTGCCGAAATACTTCGGTGAGGCGCACCACAGGAACGGCACCTGATGAGATGATATCTGCTAGTACTTGGCCAGGCCCGACCGACGGCAGCTGGTCGATGTCGCCTACGATCAAAAGGCCGGCCTTGTCGGGCACTGCCTTCATGAGCGCCTGCATCAGCATGACGTCGACCATAGAGGTCTCGTCGACAACCAACAGGTCGCAGTCGAGTGGATTGTCGTCGCCGCGCTTGAAGCCGCCGCCCTTGGGATCGACCTCCAGCAGCCGGTGGATGGTCTTGGCCTCAAAGCCGGTCGCCTCGGTCATGCGCTTGGCGGCGCGGCCGGTCGGTGCGCATAGAAGAATATTGATACCTTTTGCCGCGAGAATGCGGAGGATAGCTTTGACAATGGTGGTCTTGCCGACGCCAGGACCGCCGGTCATGACCAGCACCTTGGCCATCAGTGCGAGCCGGATCGCGGCGACTTGGCTTCCTGCAAGAGCGAGACCGATATGCTGCTCGACCCATGGCAAAGCCTTGTCTGGATCAATCCAAGGCCAAGGCAATTTGCCATTTGCCAGTCGTATCAGCCGTTCTGCGATGGTGCGCTCTGCCCGATATAGACCAGACAAAAATACACAGGGTGTTTCGCCAACCCGGTCGGCGACGACCGTGCCCTCCTGCAGTTCCAGGTCCAGCGCGGTCCGGATCAGTTCCTGCGGAACCTCGAGCAGCTTCTCGGCAAGCGGCGTCAGGTCTTCCGTCGGCAAGCCGCAATGGCCCTCATCCATGGCCTCAGTCAGCGCATAGGAAATGCCCGCGCGGACTCGCACCATGGCAGTCTTTTCGATGCCAAGCTTCATCGCGATGGCGTCGGCGGTCTTGAAGCCGATACCGCGGATGTCGCGCGCCAGGCGATAGGGGTTTTCGGTCATGACCTGGATGGCGTCCGAGCCGTAGGTCTTGAAAATCCGAACTGCCCGGGCGGTGCCGACACCGTGACTATGCAGGAAGACCATGATCTCCCGAACCGCCTTCTGTTCCGCCCAGGCGGCGAGAATACTTGCAGCGCGAACCGGTCCGATGCCGTCGACCTCTCGCAGCCGGTCCGGCGTTGCTTCAATGACGTCGAACACTTTCTCGCTAAAGGCGCGCACGAGCCTCTTGGCGTAAACCGGCCCAACGCCCCGGATCATGCCAGACGAGAGGTACTTCTCGATGCCCTCGGCCGAAGTCGGTGGCGATGTGCGCAGAAACCGAGCTCTGAACTGCTGGCCGTGTGTGCGGTCGTTGATCCACTCCCCTGAGGCGGTGATCCACTCACCCGCCGCAATGGATGCGGCATGGCCGACCACAGTAACGACATCACGATGTCCCCGCGCCTTTGCTCGCAGAACGCAGAAGCCATTCTCGGCATTGTGGTAGGTCACGCGCTCGACAAGGCCCGCCAGAACTTCCTGAGCAGACGATGATTCCAATTTCGGTGTCATTCGGACAATCACATCATCTGTTTCGTCGGTGTGCGCGTCGCAATCTCATCCTTGTTGATCGATGCGCGAGATATCATTCAGCGTTTAAAATGCCGACGTGAACATCCTGTCACACCTTAGAGCTTGCTCGTCGGACCGCGACCGAGCCTTCAGCCTCGGCCGCAGCGTGATCGAACTGTTGCTCGAGCCATGGCGATGCTCCCCGAAGACCCGCAACAACCTCCCTAGCCCAGCCGATATATTCCAAGCGACGCTTAACTGACCAGCTCGGAGCCGGGCTAAAGGTAATCGCGCGCATATTGCTGGTTTTATCGGCAAGCTTGATGATTTTGGCCTCGTTAGATTTCTTGCTGGCAGATGCTATCTGCCTTTTCTTCCGCTCCTCTTTGGCGAGACTTTTGTCGTCGGTTACTTGTTTGACGACATCAGCAACTCTCTTCCCAAACTCGCGGGCAATGAGGTCAGATGGAACTTCCTGATCCTCGATTGCGTCGTGCAAAAGCGCGGCAATAACCAAGTCGGGAGATCCTTGCCGTGCGTCGCTTCCGCAACCAAGCTCGCTACCTCGAGCAAGTGATTAATGTAAGGTTCTTGAGCTGAACCCTTCCTTCGCTGATGCACGTGCCAGCGCGCTGCGGCATCTGCGGCTCTGAGAACCGTGACCCATTCTTTCATCATATGTCCTGTGTTGTAGGAGGTTCGATCTTTCCGCGACTTAAGAAAATTGCAGTTTACACCCGTTTCCCGGAACAGGTCCGGCGGCCAGCGCGGACCCGCCAATGGATCCCCCTGTTTCGAATTCTGCCGGAATTCTGCCGCCCCGGCGGAATTCTTTCGGGAGATCACCGATCTTCATGGACGAAGAGGTCATCGGCTTTGGCCTGCAAGCCCGAGAAACCGGCCGCAAGAGCTTCACTCTCGACTATGCGTTCGAAGGTCGGCGCCACCGACTGTACATCGGTGATTTCCCGGATTGGTCGACGCAGGTCGCCCGGGAACACGCCAACTAATCAAGCGCGAGATCGATCAAAGCCTCGACCGACTTCCGTAGCTGATTCTAACCTGAAAAAGTCTCCCGCGTTTGCGCTGTAGCGGTGTGGTCTATCAACGTCGGTAGCGAGCAAACAAATAAATAAGTGTGCGCAATACTCAATGAGAGCACGGACATCCTGGTGCTGCACGGCGGGGAAAGCGCACAAATATTTGATGGTGATTATTTAGAATGGAGCGCGAGCCACAAGCGGGCGACAGCTTCAATGGGAGTTGAGCCATGGAAGACGGCCGGAGCGTCCGAAGTTGGAAAATCTTTTTTCCATGCATTGCATTCTGTGGCGTTTATTCTGGATAGCCCGACGCTGTCACCACATGCCTCGATCAGTTCCTCAAGGGTAGGAACGGCAATATCCCTTTGGTACCTCGTAATGAGATGCTTCTTGATTGGGTACCCAGCCGCCTTCAGTTCCTGCGCAAGTTCGTACGAAATCATAAGGGGCCGATCGGTGATTCCATGAAAACCACAAGAAAAAGCCGCCATGTTTCAGGCGGCTAGGAGCGCAGTGGGCTCCGCGAAGCCGATGGCTCAGAGCACCAGCGCGCAGTCCCGGCTGGTCGTATCTGCGTATCTCTCCGGAGTGGGGCAGCGAATGAAGGCTTTTTGTCAGACGACTCATGCCGGCTGCGGCCTCAGCTTGGAGAATAGCCAAGTCCATCATCACTATATTTTTTGGCGGTTTCGTTTACGTCGCGATTTGCGGCCGCCTTCATTCGCCTCGGCATTGGCTGGAGGCTTGAAGAGCAGCCGTAGCTCTTATGAGCTGCATCAACTGATAAGGAAACTACAATTTGTTAATCAGTCGCAAGTGGCGACCGCGTTTCGTGACCGGCCTATGATCAACCAATTAATAACTGTTTGGAGCCGCGGGCTGGGTCTTGATGCCCATCATCCGCTCGGCGTCCATCGGTGCGCGGCGGATCCGTCGCCTCATTTAGATCCGCTTTGCAGGTTTCGCACCCGGAAAAGTCCGGTCAATCAATTGGCTCCGGCCTGTTCGAATGCGTGGGCGGCACGGTAGATTGCGCTTTCGTTGAAGTGGGCCGCCACCAGCATCATGCCCACCGGAAGTCCGTCGCTCAAGCCGCACGGCAACGTCATCGCTGGGTGATGCGTGACATCGAACGAGGGAGTATTTACTAGGAACTCGAATGAACGCTGTAAATAGAGCGACAGCGGTGCGTCGCTGGGCGGTAGCGGCGGTGCTTTCAAGGGCATAGTAGGCATCAGTAACAGATCGTAGCGGCTCAGCACCTGGTCGTAGGCGGCGCGCAAACGCCGCGCTTGGTTTTGCGCCTTGCCGTAATAGCGGCCGCGATATTCACGAGAGAAATATTCGCCGACCAGCATCTCGATCCTCAACGTAGGCGGCAGCTCATTGACACGTTCGCGCCAGACCGAAACCGCGTCGAGCATGCCGGGAACGAAAAGGCCCTGGATGCCGGTGCCAAAGCCGTTGCCCTTCAAGATAGTGGACAGTGCACCCTCGAAACCGATCGGCCCCCAAATCGCCGGTCCGAGCAAATGCATCGGTATTGAGACCTCGTCGAGAGCGGCGCCTAGTTTAGCAAACAAGGCCGCACCCTCCCGCACCTTGGCGTCGACGTCGGCCTCGGAATTTGGATGGCCGAAACCTTCCTTTACGACAGCGATGCGCATACCTTTTACGGTTTGCCCAAGCGCGTCGGTGTACGCGAGCGGCCCTGGCACTTTCTGCCGCGGATCAATTCCGTCTGGGCCCGCGATTGCCTCGAGCAGCAGTGCATTATCGGCCACGGTCGCGGTCATCGGTCCGGCGTGATCGAACGTCGGGTCGATGCTCATAATGCCGGTATAAGGTACGAGGCCGAAAGTCGGCTTCATCCCGTAGATGCCGCAATAAGACGAGGGAATGCGGATCGATCCGGCTTGATCGCAGCCAATCGCCATGTCCACATCCCCCGCTGCTACTACAGCTGCGCTTCCCGATGAGGAGCCGCCGGCCGAGTAACCCATGCGCCTGGGATTGTGAACGGGACCTCTGGCGCCGGTGTGGCTGCCGCCAGAAAGGCAAAAGAATTCGCAATGCGCTTTGCCCGCGATGGTGCCGCCGGCGTCGAGAATGCGGGTCACAATGGTCGCATCGATTTCGGGTACGTAGCCCTCTAGGATCGTGCTGCCGTTGATCATTGGCACACCGGCGAGGCAGATGCTGTCTTTAAGTGCGACGGTTTTGCCGGAGAGCTTGCCGCTGGGCTTGCCCTCGATCCGCACCTTGATATGCCAAGCATTGTATTTGTTCTCATCGCCTTCAGGCCGGTAACCGGGTGTTCGTGGATAAATGACGGGTGTCAAATTATCGGATAGTGCATCTACCGTTTCGTACAGCGCCACGCCGGGCGCGGCAGCGTCGGTGTAGGCGGCGATCTCCTCATCTGTCATGATGAAGCCGAAGTCCTTTGCAATCGCCGCCAAATCTTGCTGCGTTGGAGGTCTGATAGTCATGGGTCGCTCTCTCATCCTTTAGTTGACGTGGGTGAAATAGCTTGATGACGAAAATGCGCCGTTTGAGCTGACGACGCTTGCCGACCGCATCTAAACACGGTGCGAAAGAATGGGCGCAGAAGTAAGAACCGCCCGGCTGAACATATTGCCCGGCGCTCTATTCCCTAGAGGCTGCGGTCGCGAAGCGAGAACGCTTTCTCGCGAAATTTGCCTCGAATCTCTGCCTCATCAATGCCCGGCAGAACGCGGTTCTCCATGATAATCCTGCCGTCAGCAATGGTTGTCACCACGTCCTCGGCGCGGGCGGAATACACCAATGCTGCTGCTTCCTGATAAACCGGCAGGCAATGAGGCTTGTCGAGATCTACAATTATAAGGTCGGCTTTACGACCGGGAGCGAGCACGCCCGTTTCGGGGCGGTTCATAGTCTTCGCTGCTTCGCAGGTGGCCAGCTCGAGCAATTCGCCCACCTTCAGAAATTCCACATCGTCCGCCTTGTCTTTATGGATAAGGGCGGCGAATTTCATTTCTTGGAACATGTCCAACGAATTGTGACTGGCCGGTCCATCCGTCGCGAGGCCGACTGTTATGCCAGCCTCACGCACAGCGCGCAGCCTCAGCGTGCCCGAGTTAAGTTTGGCATTGCAGCATGGGCAGTGAGCAATCTTGGTGCCCGTTTCCGCCATGATGCGAACGTCGTCGTCTTCGAGCTGCGTGCAGTGCGCCGCCGTGACGTCGGGTCCGAGAAAACCGAGAGAATGTACCCACCGCACCGGCGTTGTGCCATAGATGTCCGCCACATACCGAACTTCTTGCGGCCCTTCCGCGAGATGCGTGTGGATAACGATCTTCTCCGCGTCCGCTACTTCACGCACCCGTCGGAACATTTCGGCACCGCAAGAATACGGCGCATGCGGCGACAGCGCTAAATGGATACGGTCACCGCCCGAACGATGATGAAGCTTCACCCTGTCGCTGAAGTGGTCAAGCGCATTCCACGACCAGTCGGTGATCGGCGCGTACAGTCCACGGTCCGCGAAGCCATAGCCAAGTGTCGCACGCAACGGGATTTTCTTGAGCGCTTCAATTTGCGGCTCGACGTGGTACGCGTCGAAATGCTCGTTGAAGCAGGTGATGCCGGATCTCGCCATTTCGACGAGACCCATGAGATTGGCCCAATACAGCGTTTCCGCATCAAAATTGCGCTTCAGCCGCCACATCGTATTAAGCCATTCGAATAATTGCACATCCTCAAGGAAACCACGCAACAGCATGTTCGAAGCGATGTGGGTGTGGCAATTGACGAAGCCGGGCATAACGACGGCACCAGCTGCGTCGATGCGTTTTTTGCCCGTAGAGATATCGAAACTGTTTGCAGGTCCGAGCCCGGTGATGCTGTCGCCGCTGATCGTCAGCACACCATTCCGTATTGTCGCCTCTCCACCCATGGGCAGGATGGTTGCATTGATGATGATGATATCGGCGGGTTCGGGCATGCCTATTCTCCCCTCGTGAAATTACGGCGAGAGCTTCTATTGATCCGCTTCATTTGGTGGCATACTCAGACTGGCCGCAGCGCCTACGCCTTGCGTATTAGTTCGTTGCTAAGAGGAATAATCGACGTTGGGGGGATCCACATATCACAGCGCCCCGATGATCGCGGCGCACGAGCAGAATGGCACATGGGCAGAGGGGGGATCGGTCGTTCGACACTTCGACATGCGAGCTCGCAGAGCTGATCTGCAACCCGCTTCAGTTCATAATATTCTCAAGCACTTCCGCAGCATCGCCCACACGCGATCAGGGTTGTCGTCTGCGTCCTGGGATCTTAAGCCAACTCACTTACCCGGGATTTTATCGTCGATCCCTTTGACATAAAAGTTCATGCTTCGGATTTGAAGGTCGTCTAGATGGTTGCCGCCTTTGCACTCGACATTGTTGCCATCCTGATCAGCGAGCGGACACTTGAATGGATGCAGGGTGCCGGCCTTGATTGCTGCCTCGGTGTCCGACGCCAGCTTCTTCGCGTCGTCCGGCATATTGGTATAGGGCGCCATCATTATGACATTCGAGTCCAGACCAGCCCAAGTGGCCTCTGACTTCCACTTGCCAGCAAGTTCGTCCTCGGCGCGCTTGGTGTAATATGGTCCCCAATTATTGACGGTCGCGCTGAGCTGCGCGTGCGGCCCGAACTTGATCATGTCGGAACTTCGACCGAATGCGTGAATGCCACGCTGCTCTGCAGTCTGCATGACGGCAGGCGAATCGGTGTACGTCATCAGCACATCGACGCCTTGGTCTGCTAGCACCTTGGCAGCATCGGCTTCTTTCGGAGG
>Ga0302326_10032344_pt1 | contig 10421 bp, 8 predicted proteins | sample Palsa_T0_3_FD_202264 | JGI IMG/M metagenome (GOLD analysis project Ga0302326, IMG submission 202264) | Peat permafrost microbial communities from Stordalen Mire near Abisko, Sweden - Palsa_T0_3 | ecosystem: Environmental > Terrestrial > Soil > Palsa > Peat permafrost | place: Sweden: Abisko... | reverse complement strand
ACGGCGTCCGGGTTCCGGTCCTGGTTGCCACCGCGGTGTTGAAGCTGTGTCCCTTCCGGTGGATCACGTTTGTGCAGGATCTCCGCGAACGGGACCGGGCGGAGAGTATTGAGGACGAAGAACCCGAGATCAAGCAGGACTTCGAGGAGATGGTGGGCAGCAGCGCGGCTCTCAAGCGCGTTCTGCGGCAGGCGGAGGTGGTGGCGCCAACCGATGCCACGGTTCTGATCTTGGGGGAAACCGGCACGGGGAAAGAACTGGTGGCGCGCGCCGTGCATCGCATGAGCCCGCGCAAGCATCTGCCCTTTGTCACGTTGAACTGTGCGGCGATCCCCACGGGGCTTCTCGAAAGCGAGCTCTTCGGGTATGAAAGGGGCGCGTTTACCGGCGCCTTATCGCAAAAGATCGGGCGTTTCGAGATGGCCCATCGGGGCACGCTATTCCTGGATGAGGTAGGCGATATCCCGCTCGATTTGCAGCCGAAGTTGCTCCGCGCGCTACAGGAGAAAGCGTTTGAGAGGTTGGGCGGCACCAAGACGATTCCCATCGATGTGCGCCTGGTGGCGGCGACCAACCGGAATCTCACCCAGATGATGGGGGATAAACTGTTCCGCAGCGATCTCTACTATCGCCTGAAAGTTTTTCCCATCACAACCCCTCCGCTGCGCGACCGCCCCGAGGACATACCGATACTGGCGCGCCATTTCACCAAGAAGTACGCGGCCAAGATGTCCCGCGACATTGACAAGATTCCGGCGGAGACGATGCAGGCCCTGGTCAGCTGGCATTGGCCGGGGAATATTCGCGAGCTCGAAAACTTCATCGAACGGGCGGTCATTCTATCGCGAGGTCCCAGCCTTCGCGCCCCGCTGGCCGAAATACGGCAAGACGCTTTAGAATCCGCCGGCAGCGCCACGCTCGAACAAGTGGAACGGGAGCACGTGATACGCGTGCTTCGTGAGTGCGGCGGCGTGGTCACCACCGCCGCCACCCGTCTCGGACTGCACCGGACCACGCTCAACGCCATGATGCGTAAGCTCGGCATCACTCGCAACGAGCTTTAGGCTTGACTGGCGCGAGCCAGCGGCCGCAGAGGGTTACGCTTCGGATAACGGTCTCCTCCTCCAGCCGCGCAGATGCCACACCAGCTGTTGGCGCGCCATTTCGGGGATGGCCAGGATGGCGTAAGCGATCCCAAAGGCTCGGGCGCATCGTGGACGGAAACGGCGATAAGGTCGTTAGGTCCGACAGGCTGCGCGGGCAGGTTGGCGCCGAGACCCAGTGTCGCGGGGGCCGGTAACGTTCTGTATCTGAGTCTGGGCAATGGACGACGCCGCGAGGGCGAGCGTCAAAAAACCGGGCCATAACTTGAGAGTAAGGATCCGCATAGATATGCTTACCTATTGAGCGGGGACTTTCTCGAGTGACGTCGGCTTCTGAAGTTGCACCAGGTATTGGAGACGTTCGAGTTCCTGTGCCATGGCCTGAATGCGCTTTTCGACATGCTGGAGCTCGGTATCGAACGAACTCGATGGGGACGATTCCTTGATCCATTGCTGGATCGCGGCGCGGGCCAACTCAGAGATGCTGCGGACGCGGCGCGCAATGCACGCTGCGGAGAGCAAATGATATTCGTCAGCCGAAACGCGAAACGTCACCAACCTGTTGCGCCGTGACTCGATAGTCATATACTTACTCCTATGTTATTAAAGTATTGGAGGCAAAGGACAAGCTGCCGCCATTTTCTTACTTTTGGGAAGATAGCAAAAACAGTTGCTGGCAGGCAGTTGCCCACTCTAACGACCTCGGCTAACTTAGCTAGCCGTAAGTGTTATGACTCTATAAAAGCAGTCTGTGACTTGAGAATACTAAGGCTAGTATAAAGCTGTCAACTAAAGATCTAGGGTGAAACAGCAATAACAGTACAACGAAAGTTATACGCCTGTGATTCGCAACACTCGGAGCGTGCAAACGCTGTTATAGGGATTTAGTTTCGCCTAAGCGGCGATTGCAAGTAATCCACCCCGCGCCAATGCTATTAGGGCGGAAGTCCGTGGCCCGCGTGTTCCTTTCGTTTCAATGACAATGGGTGTCGACTTGCCAAAGTCGGTTGCACTCCGTTGAAACGTAAGGCTCTGAACAGCTACAATCCTGCACCACAGCCGAGAACTGCGCAGCCAGAGCACCCGATATTTCCGCACACGGCCGAGCACGTGCATCGGATGCTCGACGTTTGGCGCTGGCCCGTTGGCGAATCTTACTCGGATGTGCGGTCCTTCGCAGCTTTGCATCCCTCGATCCCATCCACTGCCGGGTCGTCAGCGCCCTTCGTTTTCGCTCTGGAATCTGCAAACTCGATTCAGGAAGCGGTCCCGCCAGTTTGCTTACCCCTCCCGGCAGTGCAGCGATGGATCGTCAAGAACCTTCTTCAGCCGCGGTCCCTCCAGCGCGCCGGACTCGATATCGACATGCCAATCTTCCGTCATGAGCCGGGTCTGATTCAGATCATAGTAAGCGATGTGCATGGCCGGCCCGTTGAATGAAAGATTCGCGTATCCGTTGTAGCCGACATTAATGTTCTCGTCGCTGGGATACCGCCTGTTATCCCACGCGAGCCATCGGCAGTCCTGAATGTCAGGAGCCGCACCGCGCCCGACCGGCATACCGCCGTGGCCCAGACATCGCCCGTAAGCTTCGATGCCGTCCTTGACTCTGAATTTGTCGTAAATCGCCAGTCTGTGTTCGTGGCCCCAAAGCCAAATAACCGGCCGGCGGATGAACTTTGCCAATTGCCGAGCCGGAATTTGATACCAGCCTTCGAAAGCGGAATAAGGCCCATGATGTGACAACAGGATTAATCCGCGCTTGTCTCCGTCCGGGTTCACGGCTGAATTCAGCCAGGTCAACAGAGACTCGGGAAGAGCGCATGCTGGTTTGAACGCTGTCGTTTCGCGCAGCCATTTGCTCCGTTGCAGCACCGGCAGTTTTCCCCATTCGAAGCCTGTAGAGTTGTAGCCTGTATCCAGGCCGATGATGCGCCAGTACTTATTTTCCATGCAAAAGAAGCTCGCCCACTGCCCGGCGCCCCATTCGCTCCCCGCTTCTTTCAGTCCCATCCTGGGCACGATCATTTTCCAGTAGCCAATTCCGTCGGCGTACATTTCGTGATTACCGTTGAGTGCGAAGCTGCCTTTCGCGCCGGTGGGCCATTTTACAGGCGTATAGGGACTGGTTTTCTCTCCCAGAAAGTTCTCCCGCACTTCATTGGAATCGCCGACGTAATAAACGTCTCCGAGGTGAATCGTGAAATCGGCTCCGGCTTTTTCCATTGCCGCCGCTACTATCCTCGCTTCATCCGTGCCTGTACCCCAATCGCCCGCGATGCTCATCTTCACCCGGTCTGCGATCTGATAAATACCGCTCCCCTTTCCACTGGTGGTGTAATCTCTGAAAGCGTGCCTTTTATGAAACCAGTATTTGGCAACCTGCGGTATCCACTTCGAAAGCCTGCCAGGAAGGAACGCTGCAATCGGGTCATAGGTCGTGGATGAATACCCACCCATCGCCGCCCGGAAATGCGCTGCGGTCCGCGAATGCGCGAAGCTGGTAAAGTTTCCCAGGTCCTTGCCGGAGGCCGGATCGTCAGGACTCTTGGTGCTCTTTTTGGATTTGACGCGCATCTGGGCGCCGTTCCTCTTTTTCTTCTTGGTTGACGGCTAGTATACCCCGGTCTTCGCTTGCGCTTGGGCTCCGGTCACAACCAGGCGGGCGCCAATTTGATACACGTAAGGACACTAGTGAAGAGACATAAGCCCGAGAACCACCTTCGTCCTACTCTCGCCCTTCACTCGCTGAAGCTTACCCTGCACTTTAGCCGCTGCGCCGGATTTCATTTGTTCTCCCTTCTGCATAATTGCTCTGAACCCAGACGTAGCAGACGCATACGGAGCCTGCTTGAGCAGGTTCCGGCGAACGCTCAACCTTTACCAGACGAATCGCTCACACCCTGCGGATGAGCCAGACAATCAAGACAATCACGAGGATGGTTCCGAGCAGTCCTAAGCCGAGCATTTCATTTCTCCTGTGAAGACCCAAATACAACGTCAGCCAATCCTAATTAAAAGCATGAGGAGGGCCGAATCGTCTCTCGGCGAAATATCCCGACGCAACTGGGGGCTAACGCCCATCACGTGGCCTACTGTCCTATGGATGGCTTCACCCGCGTGACGATATACGGTCATTTGATAAGGTGTGGTCACCGCAACAGTGAAAGTGAATCGGTTCGCTTCGCTTCATCCTGGACGACGACGCAGCGTCGGACGTGAATTGTCTCTGAAGGTGGTTGAGTGCCGCCGCCGGCGCGATAGCCGAGGGCCGGCAACCAACAGCCGTAATAGCCGCCTATCCCCGCCCGAAGCGGACATTGCAATGAAATGAATTGTTTACGAATGGTCGGGGCGGGGCGATTTGAACGCCCGACCCCCTGCGCCCAAGGCAGGTGCGCTACCAGGCTGCGCTACGCCCCGACATTTACAGTGCTCTTTTGATTTTAAACCACTTCCTCGATCCACGCTGAAGAGAATTGCGTGCGAGGCGCTGGATGGCCGCGTTCTTTCTGGCGCGTCTACAAATTCGCCGGCAGCGTCAGCCCAGCCTTCGAAAGCGACCGTTGCAGCATCCCAGCGGCGTGAATCTCGGTAACCTCGCGCGCAATGGAAATCTCCGAGACCAGCATGTGCCGCGCCCGGTCCAGCATTTTCTTTTCGCGGAACGATAGCGGTTTTTCCAGGTGAATCTGCAAAAGTCCCTTGAATACTTCGGCCGCGCGAAGCAGGTCGCCGCTCTGCATCTTGTCGGTGTTCTCTTTGAAGCGGATTTTCCAATCCGGATTGATCACGCACCAGCCATTGGAGAGGAACGAGAGGATGCGTGCTATCTCGCGGTCTTTGGTAATCCTGCGGAGCCCTATATCGGCGGCGTTGGAAAACGGCACCATCACCGTCATCGCTTTACAACCCAGACGCAGCAAGTAGAATTTCTCAAAGGCCGCGCCGAAAGAACGTATGCTGATGTTCTCTATGGTCCCAACCCCCTGGTTGGGATACACGACTTTATCGCCAATCTGAAATGTCATACGGCGACCCCCACAACCACCGATGTCAAGTGTGTAATGTTTTATTGCCTTACAACTCTTGAATGGTACGCTTGTAGACGATTTATGTCAAGTAGTGTTAAACGAATAACCGCAATTTGGCGTGGGTTTCAAATGAAAATCGAAACTCTGATGGAGAGTTCGGCCATAAGTTGAGACAATGCTTCAGCAATAGAATACACTGAGCAAAGGTGTTACCTCTGCAAAGGGCCGGGTTGTGTTATCCGCGCGCTAGTCGCTCCCGCCGTTGGCGCTTCCGAATCGCTCGGCGGCCGGTAAGCCCCGTTCGGCCAGGAGCAGTCTCCGCAGCGACCGCAAATCGTTTAAGATACGCCGGCTGGTAGTGATGTGCAGGTTGAGCTTGGCAAGATTGAATGAAACCAGTAGGAGAGCTTGCTTGCGGCGATCCGCTCCGTCGCGATCGGCGGCCGCAACTTCGGCCTCGACGTCGCGGCGCGCTTCTTCCAGGGCCTCGGCGAGCATGGCGACATACTCATGCGATCCCTCAATATTGTCAAAGGGCGTTTCGGGTTGGTAACTCACAAATACGCCTCCGGCCGGTCGCCTGAGCGCACAGCCTTTTTTCAAAGATTTAGATTTCTTCATTTTAGCTCAATTCGTCCCGCGATAGTCAACCTTAATTTCGCAGGCGGCCTGGTGGGAATCTCCCGATCGGCGAATTACCTCGCGTGTAGCGTTGTAGAGTGTCTAATGAATGGCGCTGCGGGCGGTTATCGTCGACGATGAGGAGTTGGCGCGGGCGTATCTGCGCGAGTTGATCGCAGGGCATGCGGAAATCGAGATTGTCGCCGAGTGCGCCAACGGTTTTGAAGCCGTGAAAGCGGTCAACGATCTCTCGCCGGACCTCCTGTTCCTCGACGTTCAGATGCCGAAGCTGGATGGTTTCGAGGTGTTGGAGCTGATCGATGCCGATCCGGCGGTGATATTCGTGACGGCGTACGATCAGTACGCCATGCGTGCATTCGACGCGCAGGCAACGGACTATCTGCTAAAACCCTTCAGCGCCGAGCGGTTCGACCGCGCGCTGGAGCGGGCCAAGGGGCGAACCGGAAAGAAGCCCGCGCCCGCCCCGCGCCGGCTCGACCGGATCGTGGTGCGCGACGGCGCCAAGATCCACGTGATTCCGCTCGACAAGCTGGATTACGCCGAGGCGCAGGACGATTACGTGGCGCTGCACACGCAAGGCAAGAGCTACCTCAAGCAGCAGCCGATCGGCGAACTGGAAACCGCGCTGGACGCGGCGCGCTTCGTGCGCATACACCGCTCCGCCATCGTCAACCTGGAGCGGGTGGCGCGCATCGAACCCTATGCGAAGGATAGCCGCGTGGCGATTCTGGCGGATGGAACGCGGCTTCCGGTGAGCCGCTCAGGTTACGCGCGGCTGCTGGAGGCGATGGGGGATTCGCGGAGCGGCGGTGGATCAGGTTGAATAGGGCCTTTAGATTCGCTGCAAGGCAGCCGCAACATCACCCGATAGACCTCGCCATCCGCGCCCGCGCTAATCGCCGCGTCATCGCCATAGCGCACCGCCAGGCGGCGGCGTACGTGAGTCAGGCCGATGCCATCGCGCGGCGCCGCCGTGGCTTCCGGATCGAAACCGTTTTCAATTTCGATCGAAACTCCGGCGCCGTTGCGCACTGCGGATAGCCGGATGGCGCCGCCCTCCACCAGGCCGGCGATGCCGTGCTTGACGGCATTTTCCACCAGCGGTTGCAGCAGCAGGGCGGGTACCAGGCAGTCTTCGCAGGCCGAAGCGATGGCTTCTTCCACCTGCAGCCGCGCACCGAAGCGTACGCGTTCCACTTCCAGATAGCTGCGCGCCAATGCCAGTTCTTCGCGTAGCGGAATGCTTTCGCGATCGCCGAGCGAGAGGCTGGAGCGCAGAAAATCAGAAAGCCGGATGCACATTTCGCGGGCGCGCGCGCCATCGAGGGTGGTCAGTGCGGCGATGGAGTGGAGGCTATTGAAAAGGAAGTGCGGATTGAGCTGAAATTTCAGCGCCTGCAACTGCGATTCGCGGGCCAGGGCGCGCGCTTCCGTGGCGCGTTCTTCGGCCTCCCGCTGCTCCATCGAAGCGATAGCGGCATAATGCAGGCCGGTGGAGAGCAGGTAGAGCAGCACGCCGAGAGCGAACAACAGCGGGAGATGCGGACCCAGTTGCGGCGATGCCAGGCGCGCCGCACCGATAAATATAGCGCTGCCCGCCACGGCGGCGCCCAGCGATGGCGCCATCGCCCGAGCCGGCTGGCGCAGCGGCCGCACCCGGCACAAATACCAGGGCGTGAGACAGATGAAAGCGAAGAGCAGGCAGGCGGGCGCCAGTCCGGAAACGGCCGTTTGCCAATCTACGCCGGCGGAGGCCCACAAGATGGCGGTCAGCAGCGCGAGTATCAGCGTCCAAGCCAATACGTAAAGCAGTACGCGGCGCCCGGACGCGAGCAGGGGATGCATCGGCGGTCAGTTCTTGATATTGACGCCGCCAAACACCGCGGCGCCTTTGAAATAGAGCCGCTTAAAGTTCGGCGTGGCGGCGACGTTCGGCTGCGTCGAATTGTCGGTAAAGGCGCCGAAAACGCCCGCGGCTTGCACCACCGCGCTCCAATTCGGCGGGATCCGCACCTCGGCGCCGCCGAAGACGGCGTTGATTTCGACGGTAGCAGAATCCCCCACGATGCCGGCCTCGCGGAAATCGATCTCAAAGCCGCCGAAAACCGCGTCGAATTTGGCGTATTTGAAATCGACGGTGTTGATCTTACGTTTTCCGCCGCCAAAAACCGCCGCCTCGCTCTGCATATTGGACGTGTACGAACCCCGCGTGCCCCATGAATAGCCGGTGCGGTTTACCAACATGAATACGCCTGCCGCAATCAGCGCCAACGGCCAGAGATCATCGGGACTGACGGGAATCAAGCCGAGGTTGGATGCCAAAACGATGCCGCCGCCAATCAGCAGAATGCCTCCGATCGCGCGCCCTTTCGGAAGGGGAGAATCGGCGAGTTTAAATGCGCCGGCGATCATGAGAACCACCGGCCAGTAATCCCAAACTTCGCGGCCAGGGAACAGATGAAGGTTGTCGAGAAGGAAAATGGCTCCCACGGCGATCAGAATCACGGCGGGCATAAAGCGTTGAGACGAGCCCCAATTTTGGGCTTGTTGTGAATCGTATTGCATGATTCGAGCGTACGGCTATGCGCTCCGCGGATCAGCCGGAAATCGGCGAACGGAGGTGGGAAACCGGCGAATGGCGCAACTTCTTCCGTTAACAAATGGTTGTTTCGTTCGTCCGCTGTTTTGTGATGCGACTCTTGTTGCTATTCGCTGCAGTTCCACTCTGGGCCGCCGACGATGCGAACCAGATCCTCAAGCGTCTCGTTGAAGCGCAGAACAGGAATTGGGAGCAGGCGCGGCAATACGCCTATACCGAGGAATTGACCAATTACGGCTTCGACAAGAAGGGGCAACCGGTGCAGAACTACGCAGCCGTTTGGGATGTCATCTTCGTCGAAGGGTTGGAATACAAGAAGCTGATCTCGCAGGATGGAAAGCCCCTCGACGCGAAGAGTCAAGCCAAGGAAGAGAAGAAGATGCAGCAGACCGCGGAGGAGCGGCGTAAACAGCGGCGCGGCGGAGGCGTCTTTCACCCTACCGCCGCCAGGGGAGGCGCCGCGGACTTCCTCGCGTTATTCGATAACCGTCTGCTGGGTGAGGAGGAGATTCGCGGCCGGAAGGCCTGGGTCGTGGAATCCACGCCGCAGGCCGGACACGTTCCAGCGAATCAGCGGGAGAAGGAAGTGATGTGCTGGCGTCACAAATACTGGATTGACGAGGCGGAGAACTTTACGCTTAAGACGGAAGACACCGTAATCGGCGATCACATCTTTATGAAGCCAGGCTCCGTGGTCACCGATGAGTTCGAAAAGATCAATGACGATGCGTGGCTCCGGGTTCGCTCGTCAAACTATTTCCACTTCCAGTTTGCCAAGGTCATTAAACCGACTGGAAGGTCGGATTATCAGGACTCGAAATTCCGCAAGTTCGACGTTCAATCCACTATCACCATGGACCCGGCGAAGTAGAACTTGGCAGGCGAAAGCGGCTGCCCCGCCGCGCCTTTGGTTTCTCGCTCCCCAGGGGCTTAGTCCGTCGTTTCGGAAGCTCGTTAACCTATCGGAATACCGCTTGCCGCTGACGCTTCAGCGGTGGGCAAGAGCTTGGCGGTGCGGATTCCGTCGTCCATTGCCCGATCTGCCGGATTCAAAGTGGGGCTGCCCGTTAAAGTCTCGGCGCAGCGCTCTATAGCGCAAGTGGAGGCAGCCGGGGAGCCTCGCCTGACGGCTGCTTATTCTCTCCCCCAAGGCATTCAACGAGCGGACCGGCACAGTGATTGGCCTGCCGATGACGAAGCCGGCTTTAACGAAACAGATCCCAGGGGCGCCTGTTACCCTGAAATCGGACAAGCCGCTTGGGCGCTAGCTTCGTTCCGGCAAAATCCGGAAGATCGCCCCTCGACGTAATGCGAACAACACCCAAACCGTCAACTCCGCGTAACCTCCAAACCTCAGCGCCTCCGCGGTGAAGAAGCCCTCCCAGCCCTAACCATCCAAACCCACTTCCACGAAATTGGCTTCGTTTGTTCGAATCGATCCAAGACGGAACCTCCGCCCCCCTCCGTTACCTCAGACGTCTGCCCTTGAATTCGTCCCAATCAAAAACTTATCTCAACTCCGCGTAGCCTCCAAGCCTCCGCGTCTCCGCGGTGAAGGGCCGCTCGACGCCGTGGACCACCGATTCGTACGGGCTCTCCCGTTTCTCCCTACAATACCTATATGCAGAAAGTCAGCCAATTCTGGCGGCGCTTGAGCCGCATCGAGAAGGCCTTTCTGCTTTGCGCGCTGATTTTCCTGATTCTTTATTTCTCCGGCGCGCCACCATTGGCCGAGCCGCTCGTTGGAGTGGCCGGCGTCGCGCTCGGGATCGTCGCCTTGTTCCGCGCTCTCCAGCGCTTACTGAAGCGGTCCATCTGGCGGCTGCGCAATCGCCTCATGCTGGCGTATCTGTTCATCGCAGTGGTGCCCATCGTCTTGATCACGGCGCTGCTGGGCTTGGCCGGATATGCAGTCATCGAGCAGATGTCCATTTATCTGGTCAACCGCGAACTGGAGCATCGCGAAGCCACGCTGTTGCGTCAGGCGGAAACGCTGGCGCGGTTTCCCATGAGAGATCCGGAGACTGCCGTGAACCGGTTTAT
>Ga0302326_10032342_pt1 | contig 10422 bp, 9 predicted proteins | sample Palsa_T0_3_FD_202264 | JGI IMG/M metagenome (GOLD analysis project Ga0302326, IMG submission 202264) | Peat permafrost microbial communities from Stordalen Mire near Abisko, Sweden - Palsa_T0_3 | ecosystem: Environmental > Terrestrial > Soil > Palsa > Peat permafrost | place: Sweden: Abisko... | reverse complement strand
CGACGCATGGCCGAGTAGTTCCTTCACGAGCGCGGGGTCCTTGGTTGCCAACGCCACCTCGGACGCGAAGCTGTGGCGCAGCATGTGCGGCCGGGCCCGGAAGCCGACCTGGGCCGAGAGGCGCACGAACAGGCGCTCCACCCCGTCAGGCGATAGCGCGTGCCCGAGCGGCGCCCGACGCAGGTTGACCAACAGGTAGTCGCTCTCCGCCGCCTCGGCCACCGCGTCACGTTCGAACCGATAGGCGTCGTGGCACAACACGAGCGCCTTGGTGACCGGCACCGCCCGCGACCACACCGACTTGGCAAGGGCGCCGTTCTCGTTGTCGTCTCGGCGCACGACATGAAGGTGCGCGCCGGCCACGACGCCTGGATCTCGGCGTGTCGCTCGGCTTTGGCCAGAGTTCGGCGGACGTGTTCTGCGGTGAGATAGTTCTCCCACAGCGCAGCATCGACGGCGCTGGCGAGCCCGCGGCCGTCTCGTCGTGAGACGAGGTGAGGCGTCGGGGAGAGGGCGTGGTGGTCGTGGCGGACGATGGTGCTGTCGGGGTGTTCGAGGAGCGCGAGGAGGGCGTCATGCAGGATGAGGACGCGGCGGCCGAGGCGTATGCACGGGAGCTCGTGGCGGGCGCACAGCTCGTAGGTGTGGCTTCGCGATATGCCGAGAAGCTCGGCGGCCTGATCGACGGTGAGCGCGAGTAGTCGCCTCTCACCTGGATGGCCGGCGGGGATGTCCATGGTGTCCTCCTTGGTCGAGGGCCTCGGCTGGAGTCCGAGGGGTTGCCCTACTCCACCTATGTGCCTTTTCGAGGAGCTTCCGGGACACGCCGTCTCGAAAGCCGTTGCCACCGGTAGCTGACGAACGCTCTGGTCACTTCCCCCGTTACGACTACGGTGATCCCCGCCTGATTCTCGTGGGCTGCCTCGCCAGTTGGACCGGGTCGGCAGTCAAGCAGCGCGAGTCGGTCATCCGCGAGTGCGAAGTGAGATCAGCGTTGATCGCGAATTGCGGTCGTCGGCGCGCCGTAGATCGCGGACAGACTGGCGGATGTGGCCGCCCCCCCGAGCCCCGCTCGCCGAAAGTCGCGGCTGCTCCGCGACGGCGACGTGCTCGCCGACGACGTCATCGTCGTCAGGGCGGCTCCGGTCGACCCGCGGCGTGCGATACGCAACATCGTGGACGACGCTCACGATTCCGGATCGACGTACGTCGTGGCTCATGACGCCGGGCTCGAGATCCTCCATGGCATCTCGGTCTTCGCCCGCCGTCCTGGTGTGCGGACGGCGGAGCTGATGGTCCGCTTTCGCTTGTCGCCGTCGATTCTCGAGGCGAGCGCCGGCGCACTCCGCGGCGGCGGGTTCGAGCTGTGGGCGACCGGCACGAACCCTGACCACTACGACGTCCAGCTCGTCCCGGGACGCATCGAAGCCGTCGACCCGCAGGCGACAGTCAGGGAGCTCGGCGCTGCGGCGGCCGGGTTCCTGTGGGTTGCAGGCGGCCTTCAGCCGAACCCCGGTTACGCTGGAGGCGGAGTCGAGCAACCGGAGGACGACACGCCGTGAACCTGCCTCGTGGCACGTGGGTGGTCGAGGAGATCGACCAGGCGACAGTCGAGGTTCTTGCCGCGAGTCACGTTCCAGACGACTTGGCCGTCGAGCTAGGCGTCGACATTGTCGGCGACCCGCAGCGCGAGGACGATGACGGTTACGTCTGGACGCGGCTTCGACGAGCGCGCGACGTCCGCCACGTCGTTCCGGGCTCTGCGGTGATCATCGGTAGCGATCTTGGCCGTTATCTCGCCAAGGTCGTCGCGTGGGACTTCGAGGTGAGCAACGAAGATCCGATCGTGACGTTGGAATTGCTACCGGTTTCGGTCGAGGCGATGGAGCGTGCGCTGAAGCGCGCGCACACGTCAGCGGCGTAGCACCTCGCGCTACCGTCGCTGTCGTACCCGATCATGGTGACGAGCCGCCTTGCGCGCGAGGTGAGACCTCCGTTGATCGCGGAGTGATGCCGACATTGATCGCGAATCCCCACGGACGGCGAGCCGGCCAGGCGATGGTGCGGATTCCCGTGAGCTGCTGGAAGGGCCCGGAGCTGGCGTCGTTCCACCAGGGAGCGCCGGCACGTCCGCGCTGTGAACTTCATGCGATTTCCGCGGGAACCCGGCCCGACCGTGGAGCCGCGAAAACCCTCGCCCGTATCCTCGCCAAGGCCGATGGCAATGCCAGACGGCGTCCCAGCCGTGGGGGCGGTTCGCGCAGCAAGACCTGAGCGCAGGAGGTGCCCGTACCGGCGAACGGGTGACGATGTCCTGCCGGGACTCAGGCAGGACGGCGGCGTTGGCGATCGGTCAGCTGGTCAAGCTCGTCTGCGAGCCGGCGTGAGCGACGGGGCCCGTGCAAAGCTTGTGTTTCGTTTCGGTGACGAGCCCGACCGCCCGTCGCTCACGGGTTCGGTCTCAGCGCGTTCGGCGGGCGACCAGCGCAGCGAGTTCCGCCCGGCTGGAGACATCGAGCTTGGTGTACATCCGGGTGAGGTGCGCTTGCACGGTCCGGGGACACACGAACAGCCGCTCGCCGATCTCGGCGTTCGTGCACCCCTCCTGGACGAGGTCCGCGATCTGGGTTTCGGTCGGGGTGAGGCTGTCCCAGCCGAGAGTTGGACGTTTCCGTTCACCCCGACCACGGCGCGCGTAGGCGACCGCGTCCTCCACCGACAGTGCCTGGCCTTCGGAGTAGACGACGTTGAATCGCTCCTCGCCGAGGGCAGCGCGCACCAGCGCGGTGTCGGCGTCACGCTCCGACAGGCACAGCTGGTAGCCGGTCGCTTCCCGCAGGGCGGCCGCCGCCCCAGCAGCCGCCCGGCCTCCTCGGGGCTGTCCGCATCACCAGCGAGCCCGGCGAGCGCTTCCAATGCGTCGACAACGATCGAGAACGCCGGCAAGTCGACCGCCGTTGCGAGGGCGACATCAACCGCGTGTTCAGCAGTGACGTGTTCGCCCGTGAGGCGCTTGAGGCGCGCATCAAGCAGCTGCGCCTGGACGGCTGCGAACGGCCGTTCGTCATCATCTGCGAGCCCCTGCAACTCTGCGATTCGCGCATGAGTCGCCGCCGTGTCACCGGCCGCGAGCTGGACGCGCGCCGCAACCGGCAATGCCTTCGCTCGCTCGTAAGGAGTCTCAGCGGTCTCGACCGCCCGGACGGCGGACTCGACAGCCGATCCGAGGTCGCCTCGGGCCGCGGCAAGGAGCGCGCGGCCCTGGAGCCGGAACGTCTCGCGTCCGACACCACAGGTGCGTGCCAAACCCTCGAGTCGATCGGCCGTTGCCTGCAACTCATCGAAGTCGCCGGCGGCGCCGCACGCTTCCATGGTGAGCATTTCTGCGCCGAGAAGCGGGATCGCCGCTCCACAGTCGATCGCGGCCTGCGCGGCGGCGCGCAGCTCGCGGAGAGCCTCCAAGACCTGACCTTCGTTCAGCAGCACCTGTGCCAGCGATGCGCGACCGCAGGATACGGCGAGCAGGGATGAACAATCGTTGCCGCGTCGAATCGCCTCGAGGCAGAGGTCTCGAGCTCTTAGCGGATCACGGTCAGCGTAGAAGATGCCGGCCCATGACAGGCAGAGGGCCAACCCGAACTGATCGTCTGCACGCCGCAGGGCGTCGATGGCGTCATCCCAGAACCGGGCCGTGTCTTTTCCCAACCCGAGCGCCAGGGCCAGTCCGGCAAGCATGCGACCACGGACAAGGTCGTCGTGGTGCTGCTCGGCAAGTGCCAATCCATCCTGCGCCATCGTGGCGGCCGCAGCCGTGTCGCTGATGCCGAAGGCGGTGATCGCCCCATACCAAAGCAGTCGCCCTCTGTCGCGTGGCGACAGTGTCTCAGCATGACCTACAGCCTGCTTGATCCACCGCAAGCCGACTCCCGCGGATAGCCGAATGCTCGGCCCACCACTGACCCAGGCGGGGCACAGTGCGGCCACCATTCTCACGAGTTCGTCGTTGTCGCCCTGCTGGTGTGACGATTGGAGGGCGGTCTCGAGGTTGGGGTAGTCGAGGTCCAAGCGGGCGAACCAGGCGGGGGAGTCCGCGGTTTCGAGGTACGGGGCGGCGGTTTCAGCGAGGGCAAGGTAGTGGTCGCGGTGGCGGGTGCGGGCCGCCTCGGTTTCGCCGGCGGCCTCCAGTCGTTGGAGGGCGTAGTGCCGGATGGTCTCCAGCAGCCGGTATCGGGCGACCTCGCCGGTGTCGTCGACAGCAACAAGGTTCTTGTCAACGAGCAGGGTCACCAGGTCGAGCACCTGCCACGGTTCGATGCCGCCGGTTGCGCACACGGCGGCGGCGGCGTCGAGGTCGAAGCCGCCGGCGAACACCCCGAGGCGGCGGAACACGGCCCGTTCCGGGTCGGTGAGCAGGGCGTGGGACCAGTCCAGGGAAGCCTCCAGGGTCTGTTGGCGGGGCAGGGCGGTACGCGCCGCTCCGGTCAACAAACGGAAGCGTTCGGCCAGGCCGTCGGCGATCTGGGCGGGGGTGAGGACACGGGCCCGGGCGGCGGCCAGCTCGATCGCCAAGGGGATCCCGTCGAGGCGCCGGCAGATCGCCGCCACCGGGGCGCGGTGGCGCTCCTCAAGGGTGAACCCGGGGCGGGCCAGGGCGGCCCGCTCCACGAACAGCTCCACCGCCTCGGAGCCGCCCAGGCCCTCGATCCCGGCCGGGCCGGCGTCGTCTGGGGGCAGAGAGAGCGACGGGACCCGCCAGCGGGCCTCGCCTTCGAGCTCGAGGGGCTGGCGGGACGTGGCGATGACGCGCACCCCCGGGCAGCCGGCCACGATGGCATCGGCCAGCGACGCTGCCGGCTCGATGACGTGCTCGCAGTTGTCCAGCACAATCAGCGCGTGCTGGTCGGCCAGGTGGGCGACGACCGATTCGAGCGGGGCCTGACCCGGGCCCTGCAGCACCGACAGCACCTGGGCCGCCTTGGCCGCCACCCCGTCAGCGTCGGTGACCGCGGCCAGCTCCACCAGCCACACCCCAGCCGGGAAGGCCTCCATCACGTCCGCGGCAACCTGCAAGGCGAGGCGTGTCTTACCGCACCCGCCGGAGCCGGTGATCGTGACCAGCCGCTTCTCGCCAGCCAGAGTGGTCAGCTCGGCGATCTCGGCGGCACGCCCGATGAAGGTCGTGCGCTGGATCGGCAAGTTGTGCGGATGAAGATCCAGGGAGCGCAACGCGGGGAACTCGGCTTGCAAGTCGGGGTGGCACAGCTGGAAGACCCGTTCCGGGCGGGACAGATCCTTCAGGCGGTGCACCCCGACATCCCGCAGGCTCGCCCCCTCGGGCAGGGCGTCGGCGACCAGCTCTCGGGTCGCTTCCGACACCACCGTCTGGCCGCCATGGGCCAGGTTGCGCAGCCGGGCGGTGCGGATGATCGCCGGGCCCACATAGTTGCCCTCGTCTCGGCGGACCACATCACCGGTGTGCACTCCGACGCGGAGCTTCAGCGCAGCCGTCGTGAGCGCTCGTTGGATGGCCAGGGCGCAGCCGATCCCGTCGCGGGCCCGGGCGAACGCGGCCACGAAGCTGTCACCCTCGCCCTGCTCCACCGGGCGGACCCCGTCGAACCGGCCGACCAGCTCATCCACCAGCGCGTTCAACTCGACGATCGCCGCCTCCATCATCTTCGGCCCCGACTCCCAGGCTCGCGTCGAGCCCTCCACGTCACCCAGCAGCAACGTGACGGTGCCCGAGGGCAACACGAACCCGTCCCTGTCAACCACCGGCGCCTCCCAGCCGACCGACCCCACCAACCTCGCAGGCAGATTCTCGCTCATACGGACCAGCGTGCGCCTCACCTGGTGCCGCAACATCCGCCAACCAGCGATGGCTCTCACCTCCCGTCGCGTCAACCGGACAAATGGATATGTGCGATCGCGGCCGCCCGGGAGCGGTGAGTCCTGGTGGGGACACAGATCCCACCTCCTATCGCAAGGCGACCGAGCAGGTGCCTGTCGCTTAGCCCGGCTGAGCTGGGGCCGCCGGAGCCGACGCACTGGGTGCCACGCTGGGGTTCGGTGTGCCTGTCGCGGGATTGGACAGCCCAGGAATCTCGACGGACTCGATGTTCGGATTAGCCGAATTGGGCCGGATCACGCGAGCGGTGGAGCGGAGTCGCGCGCCTTGGCGCTGACAGGATCGGTGCGGCGCCGGCAGCGACGGTGCGCACACCGGGAATCGGGCCGAGCCGCGCGGCGACTGCCCGCGCCCTCGACGAGAGGCTGGAGCGTGGTCCAGTTGTCGGCGATCGGGCTGAGGTACTTCCCGGTCGCGACGATCTCTTCATTCGCCAACCCCGGTCGATCGGGAAGTAGAACGTCGCGCGCGGCGACCTTGTCCAGCCAGTCCAGATCGGCTTATCGACATCGCGATCCGCCGCGTCCCGCCGAGTGGTGGGGAATGAGGGTGAGGCTGTGATGCCTCGGTGGCGCTTCAGCTCGTGGTGAGCTCGAGCGCGTTGTCATTGTCGCGCTCGGGGTAGAGCTTGGCCATCGAGGCTTCGGAGAGGTAGCGGCGGTCCCCGATCTGCCAGTCCTCGTGTTGCTCGAGGAGGACAGCGCCGATGAGGCGGATGACGGCCGGGTCGTTCGGGAAGATGCCGACAACGTTGGCGCGGCGTTTGATCTCTTTGTTCAGCCGTTCCAGCGGGTTCGTCGACCAGATCTTGCGCCAGTGCTCAACTGGGAACGCGCTGAACGCCAACACGTCGGCCTTGGAGGCGTGCATCAGCTCGGCGACTTTGGGGAACTTCGGGTTGAGGGTGTCGGCGACGTGGTCCCAGGTGCGGGACCGTTCGGCTGGGTCGGTGTGCACGAAGATCGTGCGGAGAGCGGCGGCGACCATGTCCTGGGAGCCTTTCGGGACTCGGGCCAGGGCGTTGCGGGCCCAGTGCACCCGGCAGCGTTGCCAGGCCGCCCCGGCGGCGACTTTCTTGATGGCTTTGGTCAGCCCGGCGTGCGCGTCGGAGATCACCAGGCGCACCCCGCTCATCCCCCGGGCCCGCAAGGAGCGCAGGAATTCGGTCCAGAACACCTCGTCCTCGCTGTCTCCGACGTCGAGGCCTAACACTTCCCGCTCGCCGGTGGCGGCCACCCCGGTGGCCACCACGACCGCTCGGGCCACGATCTGGTGGCGGGCGCTGTCACGAGCGTTGACGTAGGTGGCGTCCAAGAAGACGTACGGGAACTCGACATGGGCCAGGTCTCGTTCGCGGAACGCGCCGACCTGCACGTCGAGGCCCTTGCAAATCCGGGACACCTCGCTCTTGGAGATCCCCGACTCGACGCCCAACGCCTGGACCAGGTCGTCGACCTTGCGGGTCGAGGTGCCGGTCACGAACGCCTCCATCACGACCGCCCACAACGCCTGGTCGATCCGCCGGCGCGGTTCGAGCAACGACGGGAAGAACGACCCCTCCCGCATCTTCGGGATCCGCAACTCAACATCACCAGCCTTGGTTGACAACAAGCGGGGCCGGCTCCCATTGCGATGGGCGACGCGGTCCTCGGTCCGCTCATAGCGGGCGGCGCCGATCACCCCGCTGAACTCGGACTCGATCAGGTCCTGGAACGCGGCGCGTACGACCTCGCGGACAACGTCGAACGCCTCCCCAGCGCGCAGGGCATCAGCAATCTCGGACAAGGCAGACTCGTCCACGGCCATCGGCGTGGCTCCTCTCAGTGCTCGATTGGTCTCGAAACACCGAGGATCACGCCGGTGGCCACCACAACGGTGGACCCCCAAACCCCCCCCCCAAACCCCACCACCCAGCGGGACGCTTACTCGCGATCGGCCCAGAAGTGGGCTTGACCCGGTTTGACGGACATCCACCATCAGGGGCGTAGCCCCGGAGAGGATGCCCAAAATGGAGACCATGGCGAAGAAGAAGCCTCGGCCTCGGAGATCGTTCACCCCGGAGTTCAAGGCGGAGGCGGTCGCGTTGGTCCGCCAGCCCGGCAACACCGCTGGGGGCGTGGCCCGGGAGTTGAAGCTGACCGAGACGGCGGTGCGGGAGTGGGTCAAGCAGGCCGAACGCGACGACGGGGCTCGAGCGGACGGGTTGACGACGGCGGAGCGGGCTGAGCTGTCCCAGCTGCGCCGGGACCTGCGCGAGGCGCGTGAGGAGCGCGACATCTTGAAGCGGGCAGTGGCTTTCTTCGCACGGGAGACCCGGTGAGCCGGTATCGGTTCGTCGAGGCGGAGAAGGTGCAGGGCGGCAACGTCGCCAAGGCGTGCGAGCTGCTCGAGGTCTCCCGGTCCGCCTTCTACGACTGGCACGAACACCGTCCATGCGCCCGCCAGCTCGCCGATGATCAGCTCGGCGAGGGGATCCAGGTCATCTTCGACGACTCGGGCGGCACGTATGGCTGGCCGCGGGTGCACCGGGCGCTACGCCGAGCCGACGTGCACGTGGGTCGGGCGCGGGTGGCCAGGATCATGCGCCAGCGGGGCCTGATCGGTCGGTGCCGACGCCCGAAGACCCGCACGACGATCTCCGATCCCGAAGCCCGAGCGGCCGATCTCATCAAGCGCCGCTTCGGGCCGGGCACGGTCGAGCTCGACAGCGTCTGGGTCGGCGATATCACCTACATCTGGACGTGGGAGGGGTGGCTGTACCTGGCCACGGTGATCGACCTGGCGTCGAGACGTGTCATCGGCTGGGCCATGGCTGAGCACATGCGCGCCGAGCTGGTCTGCGACGCCCTGCGCATGGCCATCGGCGCGCGCCGGCCGGGGCCGGGTCTGATCTGGCATTCCGACCGTGGCACGCAGTACACGTCGGCCGAGTTCACCGCCCTGCTCGCTGAGCACCAAATGGTCCAGAGCTTCTCCCGGCCGCGCCAGTGCTGGGACAACGCCGTGGCGGAAAGCTGGTTTTCGACATTGAAGTCCGAGCTGGTCTACCGCCAAAGCTGGGCCACGCGGGCCCACGCCCGCCGAGCTGTCGTCCGGTTCATCGAGATCTTCTACAACCGGAAGCGGCTGCATTCCTCCCTCGACTACCTCACGCCCGTCGAGTACGAGGCCAACATCCACCACCACACGACCGCTCACGCGGCATAGTCAACCTGTCCGGCGAACCGGGTCAACCCCACCACGTCCTGGTGGCCCTCGGGCACGCAGCAGTCGAAGCTGGGCTGCGGGTCCGCTACTTCAGCGCCGCCGATCTCGTCGAGACGCTCTACCGGGGACTGGCCGACAACTCGGTCGGCCGGGTGATCGACCAGACGCTGCGAGCCGACTACGTCGTCGTTGACGAACTCGGGTTCGCTCCGCTCGACGACGCCGGCGCCCAGCTGCTGTTCCGCTTCGTCGCCGCCGCCTACGAACGCGTGTCGCTCGGGATCGGCAGCCACTGGCCCTTCGACCAGTGGGGCCGGTTCCTCCCCGAACACACCGCCGCCGTCAGCCTCCTCGACCGCCTCCTACACCACAGCGTCGTCGTCGTCACCGACGGCGAGTCATGGCGAATGCGCGAAGCCCGCCGGAAGGGAGGTCGTGGCCAAAAACCCTGAGAAAACCAACCGAGGAGTGGGAACTCCCAGTTGGCCACCAGCGGGCCCGGACAACTGGCCATTGACAAGCGAGGCGCCGCCACATGGGCCGGGTGGGGCGTCTTCGGCCACAACGCCAAGAAGATCAGCACGCTCATCACCGAGAAGGACCGACCACCCGGCGATCACCCAGCCCGCGAACGGGCCGCATAACGACATCATCTTCCGCTCCTCCCGTCCGTTCACCGTCCCTCCGCAGGACCCAGAAACCTCTGGGAGCAACGGAGAAGCGGGACGATCGGATGGGCGGGACAGCCAACAGAGACCCATCCAGGTCGGCCACACGCCACCGGAGCCCGGACCAGCGTCAGCGACCGGGTTTTTCGGGACGAAGTAGCTAGCTGACGGTCGTCGCGCTGACGGTCGCCAGCACCGGCAAGGTCACGTTCCACACGCCGCTGATACTGACAGGCGTCGCCGACGCCGACACGTTGCTCACCGACAGCGTGACTGTGTTCGCCGCGCTGACCCACGCCACCCACGTCAGGCTGTCGCTGAGGCCTGCGGGCGGCGTCACGCTGACGGGTGCGCCGGTCGGGGCGCCCGGGACGGTGAACGCTGGCGCTGTCGACTGTCCTCCGGCAAGCGTTCCCGCAAAGTTTGCCGAACCGAAAATGGCGCCGGTGCTGAGCGGCACGGAGAGGTCGAGGGCCGGCCCCGGGCTGACGTTGATGAAGTTGTCATCGAGCCAGCGTTGCGGGGTGCCCGAGTTCGGCTGGTTGGTGATGCCGTAGTAGAAGCCCCGGATCGAGTTGTCCCTGACTGTCGCCCCACTGGTGAGGCCTCCGAGGAAGATGCCCACCTGTGCGCTGGTCG